>Ga0075436_100001089_pt1 | contig 18302 bp, 14 predicted proteins | sample RhiMethybrSRZTD5_FD_75303 | JGI IMG/M metagenome (GOLD analysis project Ga0075436, IMG submission 75303) | Populus rhizosphere microbial communities from Tennessee, USA - Rhizosphere MetaG P. TD hybrid SRZTD5 | ecosystem: Host-associated > Plants > Roots > Rhizosphere > Soil | place: USA...
GAATCCACCGCGATAGTGACCGGGCCCATACCGAGGAACCCGAAAGCGACCAGGCCGAAGGCAAACACGGGAGCGGCCAGCATGATGGCGCCCAAGCCTTGCGTGCTGACCAGATAGGAAACTCCCATCAGCGCCACCATCACGATGCCGAGGTAATAGGCGGAGAAGTTGCCGGCGACAAAGCCGGACAGAATGCCCAGCGAAGCGCCGCCTTCATTGGCCGAGACCACCACTTCCTTGACGTGGCGCGACTCGGTGGAGGTGAACACCTTCACCAGTTCGGGAATAACGGCGCCGGCCAGGGTTCCGCAGGAAATAATGGACGAGAGCTTCCACCACAGGCTGCTGTCTCCCCCCAGGATGGGGATGGTGTAGTACGAAACCAAGTAGGTCAGGCCGATGGAGATCAGCGAGGTCAGCCACACCAGCGAGGTGAGCGGAGTCTCGAAGTTCATTTCGTCGGCGTGGGCGTAGCGCGCTTTGGCAATGGCGCCGTTCAGGAAATAGGCCCCGGCGCTGGAGATGAGCATCATGATGCGCATGACGAAGATCCACACCAGGAGCTGCACCTGCACCGTGGGGTCCTTCACGCCCAGCAGGATGAAGGTGATCAGGGCCACGCCGGTGACGCCGTAGGTTTCAAATCCGTCGGCGCTGGGGCCAACCGAATCGCCGGCGTTATCGCCGGTGCAGTCGGCGATCACGCCCGGGTTGCGCGCGTCGTCTTCTTTAATACGGAAGACGATCTTCATCAGGTCAGAGCCGATATCGGCAATCTTGGTGAAAATGCCGCCGGCAATGCGCAGCGCCGCCGCGCCCAGCGATTCGCCTATGGCAAAGCCGATGAAGCAGGGTCCAGCGTATTCACGCGGCACAAACAGCAGGATGATCAGCATCATCAGCAGTTCCACGCTCACCAGCATCATGCCGATGCTCATGCCCGCGCGCAGCGGAATCTGCGAGATGGGGTAAGGCTTGCCGCTCAGTCCGGCAAACGCGGTACGCGAGTTGGCAAAGGTATTGACCCGGATGCCATACCAGGCCACCCCGTAGCTGCCCAGAATGCCGACCACGCTGAAGGCCAGAATTACCGCCACCCGGATCGCCTCGTAATGCAGTAACACGCCGAAATAAAGCAGGATGATGGCGCCAATCAAGCCTTCCAGGATGAGCAGGAACTTGCCTTGCGTAATCAGGTAGGTTTTGCAGGTTTCGTAAATCAGCTCGGAGATCTCCAGCATGGAGCGATGCACCGGAAGATTTTTCAAGCTCATATACATGACCAGGCCGAAGACCAGGCCGAGCACGCAGAATCCAATGCCGTACACCAGAAGCCGATGGCCGTCCACCCCCATGAAAGTGACGCTGGAGAGATCGGGCAATTTGAGGTTGGCCTCGCCCGTGGCTTCCGGGCCAGGTTGGGCGAGTGCGGCGACTGCGTTGAAAAACACTACACCAGAAATGGCGGCCACGCTCAGCGCCAAACGGCGCACTGGGGTCGCCAGGCAAAGAAACCAGGCGGGCATACAAATCCTCCACTCACGAACGCTCGGGATCGACCACGTGTCTAGGCACGTCTTTCCAGCTCCGAATCCCCGCAACGCTCACCTTTTGTGCAGGGCGTACGCCGGAATTCCGAACACGCTTCCACTTCCAGACTGGATTGAGTTTGGCCGCGTCGGAGTAGCCGTTTCGGGCTGCCTGACAGCAGGGGAAAACAACCTGTCCGCGGCGCCCGCAAACGTAAAGCACCTCTTTATAACATGGGGTGAAAAGGGCGGTCAAACTCGGGATCGGGTCGTAATGATTGAACATTGAGGACGGCTCCGGTGGTCACAATCCCGACCGCTGATTGCTGAATGCTGATTTCAATCATGAATCGGCAATCCTCAATCTCGAATCCCCATGATATGATGGCTCTGAAATATCCTGCGCTCGCGCTCCCCGTGCGGACGTGTAATGCCACACTCCTCAGTAGCTCAATGGCAGAGCATCCGGCTGTTAACCGGAGGGTTGTAGGTTCGAGTCCTACCTGAGGAGCCAATTTTTATTCAGGAATTCCGGAACAGAAGCGCCACCGCAAAAGACGGCTTTTACCACATGAGTATGACCGACGGAGGTAGTCTTTATGTCTCATGAACTCCCAGCCAGACCGTGCCCGGTGTGTCACGGCGCACGAACAGATGGAAAGGGTCACCTTTGCAAGGCGTGCCATGGGGCAGGCGAGGTCTCCACCCTTCAACCCGGAGCAGCGGCAGCACCTCGACGTTAGTACGCCCCGCTGGTGGAGCTAAAGTGTCCCCCAAACATGGCACACTTTCCTGGCGGCAAAAGAACAAATTGGCCGCACGTGAGAAGTCTCGCCAGGAATACGAACGCGCCAATCCCATGGAAGACGCTCCGGGCAGGTAACAGAGAAGGCGGCTCACCTGCAGGCAAAATCCCACCAGGAAGATGTCCGCCGAGCCGCAGCGGCCCCAAAAATGGAATTCAATCAGATTCTTTGCGCAGCTTTTTTCGGGCACGCTTTCGGGCCAAAGCTTGCTTCACTCGGCGCTTCGCTCCCGGCTTCAGATAAAAAGAGTGGCGCTTCACGTCTTTAATGATGTCTTCCGCCTGCACTTTGCGCTTGAACCTCCGCAGAGCACTCTCGATCGACTCACCCTCTTGCAATCGAACTTCTGCCAAACTCATCACCTCGCATAATTAAAATCGTACACATGTGAGCTTACGCCCTTGTGGCACGCCCAGTCGAACTAATTACCGAATACACGCTGCTCGTCAAGGGTCCCAGGAAACCGAAGATTCCTCACCATTCATCCGACCATTTCCGACTGATATCACTGCCCCTCACTGCGAGTAACCTTCATCGTCCTCTTCTTCGTCATCATCTACATCTCCGTCGCCATCTTCCTCGTCCTCCTCCTCCTCTTCTTCTTGTCGAAGGAGCACATCGGCAACTACCGAGCAATCAGGGGAGTCGTCGAGGTATTCTGAAAGTGTTCTGCACATACCCTATGGTACGCGGAATTATCCCGCCACATACGCTGTCTGCCTTTCGCTAAGAGGAAAGGCTCCCAGCGGATTGGAAGGAGCCAAACCGCTTTCCTTCATGGGTCCCTGGCGCGCGGCAGAAACCCGCATGGGGTGAATCTCGAACCTGTTCAGCCCTGCTCTCACCGATGGGTCCCGCGGCCGGCAGGGATTGCCGCAGGAACTTGCCGGAACTGCATCAACCGTTTCGTTCCGTTGATTCTGCCACTTTTCTCTCAATACGAGGGTCGGGGATCAGCCACATGATGGCGACGACTACATAGCACGCGCCCGCGATCCATGAGCGCACGAATGCCAGCGGGACTGCCGCCGCGTAGATTACGATCGAAATTCTGCCTTTTTTGTCGCGTCCAATAGATGTCGCTAGCGTCGAGCTTCGCCCATGAAGGCTAATGAGCGTCCTTGTGAGAACGAAGTACGCGACCGCCGCCAGCAGCAGGACGATCCCGTAAACGGCGACCGGCCACGAATCGAAGTGGTTCTCACCCATCCAAGCCGTCGTGAATGGAACGAGTGAGAGCCAGAATAACAGGTGCAGGTTTGCCCACAGAGTCGCGCCGTTGACACGCTGCGTTGCGTGCAGCAGGTGGTGATGGTTGTTCCAGTAGATGGCGATGTAAACGAAACTCAGAATATAACTCAAAAAAACGGGAACCACCGAACGTAACGAGGCGAGGCTCGTTCCATGCGGTGATTTCATTTCCAGCACCATGATAGTGATGATGACCGCGAGTACCCCATCACTGAACGCTTCCAAGCGGCCTTTGTTCATTATGGCTGGCCGTTCGCCCCTTCAGGAACATGCGAGGTGATACGTTTCAGAACGAATTCGCGGATCACGTTTGATACGGCATTCGCCCCAATATCGGCTAAACCATTCAAAATCACCAACGAGGCTCCGCGGTCGGAAGCCGGGTAGTAAAGATTTGAAATGGCTGCGGCTGAAAAGTTGCCGAGCACGTGCGAGTAATTTGGTTGCCACCGCCCATTGTCGCCCCGAGTTACAACCGCGGCAGAGATCGCATAAAGCATCCGCGACGGGATGCTCCCCTTCCCCTTGTAGAAGTAGCGTGGGTCTTGGTGAAAAATCGAAGGAAAAACAGCCCTGCCCAGCAGGGTGCCAGATACGTGATTCGCAAATGCAGCGCCGTATCGCTTTCCGTACCCTTCTATTCCGCTACCGTAAGCCGGGAAGATGCCCTTATACTGCTCCGCACCTGCCAGCCCCGCTACGGTTAAGAACGAAACCGGATCGACAATGGAACGAAGGCTCAGCTGAAACTTCTGTTTCGCTTGCATCGGTGGCGCGTTCCAGTCATAAGAGCTGTAAAAGTTGGGAATCACGCCAGCGATGCGCTGGTGTACCGCGATCTGCACCTGCTGCTCAGCTAGTTGCTCCTTGTTCGCGGTGACGGTCACGTGTGTTGTCCCGCCGAAAACCGACAAGGTTATCGGCACAATATGGAACTCGCCTGCATCCAAAGAAATTGGGGGAGAGGTGAACGTGCTCATTCCTGGCGCCGTGACCGTGAGCTTGTACACACCTTGCGGCAATCCAGTGAATGCAAACTGACCATCGGCTCCAGACTGGACGGTCCGTATGGCAGGACCGGCCTGCTCAGCTAGTGTTAACCGTGCTCCCTGCAAGACTTCTCCATTGGTATCAAGCACTGTCCCTGTAATAGCTCCGCTGCTCGTTTGCTGTACCCGATTTGCTCCGGAGGAACTGGTAGCCTGTGGCTGGCGTGCATTCGCGACGGCGCTCTCATGCGCGGTCAAGCTGAAACTCTGCTGTGCAACGGCGAAGGAGGGCATAAAGCTGCAGAAAATCGCTAAAATGCACCCGATCGCCAGCAGCGGCTTCCGCCATCGCACTGCATCCAACAAGTGAGCGTCACCTCTTCAGATTCGACGCGAAATCTCGCTCCAGAGTTACCGGGCATTATTGGCGTAAGAACCTGATCGCGTGTAGGCGCTGTCAACTCGGTGCTGAATCTCTCGTGTAGGCGCCGATCGGTAATTGCGCTTGCCCCAAAATGCGGCAGCGGTGGGACGATGAGTCTCCATATGAATCAGCCTGCGCACCAATCAGAATGCGACCAGCGGCGACTTAACTTGTGGAACCAGCTACCGTTCACCTGGCAAGGATGGCCCACAATGCTGCGGCTTGGAAGGCATTGTCCGCCCCGGACGCCTCCAAATAGTCGTAAAATCCCTGCCGGTCTCTGAACCTGCAGGGATGGTCGGCGTGGTCTTTAGCGTGCGCCACCGGTCGGAAAGTTGTTCTTCAATGATTGTATGAGCAGGTCGGGACGACCGAATGTTAAACACCTGGAAGGAGACTGTGGGGTGCGGCGACTCATAAAACATAGCAGCGAGGCTGACGGTACAAAACGCAGGGATGTGGTGCCCGCCGGAATCCTCCGATTCCTGGAATTTGCGATCCTGGAGCTGGCACAAGGTGACACGTTCGACGGCTCAACCGGCGGCCGCGAATGTGTTCTCGATATTTTCTCGGGTGTGGCTTCCGTTGCTGTTAATGGCGGGGGTGGCCAGCAGACGTTCCACAATGTAGGCGGGCGCGAGGACGTGTTTTCCGGTCCGCCTGCGGTTGTGTACTTGCCGCCGCAATGCAGTTTTCAGATCCAGGCCGCTTCACCGTTCCGGGCTGGATTATTCTCTGCGCCAGCTACGCGCCGCTTTGAACCCGTCCTTATCCGCAGCAACTCGGTGGCCAGCAAGGAAGTGGGGCAAGGTACTTTCAAGCGGACTGTCTATACAACCATCGGCGACAGTTTTGCTGCCGAGCGCGTGCTGGCGGGCGAAACGTTAAACCTGCCCGGTTGTTGGTCCAGTTTCCCACCCCATAAGCACGACCGGTCGAATCCGCCGAACGAGGTGCCGCTGGAAGAGGTCTATTATTTCCAGATCCGGCCTAAGACAGGCTTCGGCTTCATCTGGACCTATACGGCATCCGACGATGTTGATGGTTTCAACAACGTCTTTGTGGTGGAGAATGGTGACACGGTGCTGCTGCCGAAGGGCTACCACCCAGTAGTGGCCGCGCCTGGCTGCCAACTGCACTACACCTGGGTTCTCGCCGGAGAAGAGCGTCGTTACGGTGCCTGGGCCGAAGATCCCAAGTACGCTCCTTTAAAAAATCCTTGACGCTTGGTCGAGATGCTTCGACTCGTGAACCATCAAAGAATGTCTTCCGATCTAAATGAATGAAGTGCGGCAGGCCCTTGGTGAACCGAATTACAAACAGCTCGCGCAGGGGCGTGGCCACGTCGGCATCAGCAGCGCCGAGCCCTAGACCGTCCGCCGCTCGCGGACGCGTTCGCTGGCTGATTTGCGGGCTACTGTTCTTCGCTACAACCATCAACTACATGGATCGGCAGGTGATCGGGATCCTGGCTCCCTACCTGCAGCGCAGCATTGGCTGGAACGACGTTCAATACGGCTACATTGTGACCGCGTTTCAGGCCGCATACGCGATCGGATTGCTGCTGGTGGGCCGCATCATTGATCGCGTGGGTACCCGGCTCGGTTATGCGATTTCCATTGCCGTGTGGAGCCTGTCAGCCATGGGGCACGCGCTCGCGAATTCAGTCGGGGGATTCCTCATAGCGAGGTTCATGCTCGGCCTGGGTGAATCGGGCAACTTTCCGGCAGCCATCAAGGCGGTGGCGGAATGGTTTCCGAGGAGGGAGCGAGCGCTAGCTACGGGCCTGTTTAATGCCGGCTCGAATGTTGGGGCAGTGCTGGCGCCCTTGGCGGTTCCGTGGATCTACACTCACTGGGGCTGGCGCTGGGCGTTCCTGTTCACGGGATTCTTGAGCGCGAGTTGGCTGGTAGCTTGGCTCGTCCTTTATCGCAGTCCGCAAGAGCACCGGTGGCTTTCTGCGGGCGAGCTGGCCTATATCCAGAGTGATCCGGCGGAGTCCGCGCACGACATTTCCTGGAGGCGGCTGCTGCCGCATCGGCAAACCTGGGCATTTGCTGCGGCCAAATTCCTGACCGACCCGATCTGGTGGTTTTATCTCTTTTGGATTCCTTCGTTCCTGCACAGCAAACACGGCCTGACGCTTACCCAACTGAGTGCGCCGCTGATAGTGATTTATGTTATGGCGGACGGCGGCAGCATCGGCGGGGGATGGCTTTCATCCCAGCTATTGAAGCGCGGCTGGAGCGTCAATCGGGGAAGGAAGACAGTGATGGCAATCTGCGCGCTGGCGGTCGTGCCGGTCATCTCGGTTTCACGCGTGGCGCAATTATGGCCGGCGGTGCTGCTGATCGGCTTGGCCGCGGCCGCTCATCAGGGCTGGTCGTGCAACTTATTTACACTCGCGTCCGATATGTTTCCCAAACGGGCCGTGGCTTCACTCGTAGGCTTGGGCGGCTTTGCGGGGGCAATCGGCGGAATGCTGATTGCGGATGCTGTTGGCCACATATTGCAGTGGACGCACAGCTACGTCGTTCCCTTTGTGATTGCCGGGAGCGCATACCTGGTCGCACTGCTCGTCGTGCACCTGCTTGCGCCACAGTTGCAGCCGGTGCAGATTGACGCCGGGCGGAGCTGACGGCACTCCCGTCAACCCAGCTTTACCCGGCCTCTGAAATGCGTTCGCGCGCGTAAGCAATAAATCGTCGCGATTGGTCACGACTTGGAGGCTGCCTGCTGTGGAACAGTAGTGGCCGCTCGGCGAGCCATTTGCACTACCGCTGCCAATTCGCGCGCCGCCGCCACAATCTTTTCCGGATGCCCCTGGCGGAGCGCCGCTGTGTCCACCAGGTCCGAGCCCACGCCCAAGGCGAAGGCGCCGGCAGCCACATAGTCTGCAGCATTCGCCAGGCTGACGCCGCCGGTTGGAATGATCTTCAGATTCGGAAAAGGGCCTCGCAGCGCCTTCAGATACTTTGGACCGCCGACGCTGCCACAAGGAAAAATCTTGATCAAGGTGGCGCCATGAGCACTGGCCGCCATGAGTTCCGTCGGTGTCAGAGCTCCGGGGATGGCCAGCGTAGCGCGGCTCCGCGCCGCTTCCAGCATGGCAACCGACATTCCGGGGCTGACCAGAAACCGCGCTCCGGCTTCCAGAGAAGCTTCCGCCTGCTCCCGCGTGACCACTGTCCCGGCGCCGACCAGCACCTTGCTGCCAAGCTGGCGAATGATGTCCCGGATCACGGTTACTGCGCCGGGAACCGTCATAGTGATTTCGACGATGGGAATGCCGCCTTCAAGGATGGCGTCAACCGCGCGCCTGGCTTCCTCGACGCCGGAGGCACGCACCACCGGCACGATGCCAATTTCGCCTATCCTGCGGACTACGTCTTCCAGGGTCGTGATCTGTCCTGCGGCGCTCATTATCGTGCCATCCTTGCGGTCGTGTATTTCATCACCTGCAGGACTTCCTCCAGGGTCGCCATTGTGGTATCGCCCGGCGTGGTCATGGCGAGGGCTCCGTGGGCGGCGCCGCACTCAACCGACCACTGCGGCTCCTTGCCGGAGAGAAATCCATAAATCAGGCCCGAAGCAAAAGAATCTCCGCCGCCCACCCGATCATAAATTTCCAGGTTCTCCCGTACGGAAGCTTGATAGAAGCGGCCCTCGCACCAACAGATGGCTCCCCAGTCGTTCAGAGTGGCAGTGCGGGCGTGGCGCAGAGTAGTGGCAACCACCTTCAGATTGGGGAACTCTGTAAGCACCTTTTTGAGCATGGCCATGAAGCTTGCCGGATCGAGCTGCGAATGGCCTTCCTCGAGGCCAGCCACCGAGAAGCCGAGCGCGGCCGTGAAATCCTCCTCGTTTCCCAGCATCACATCCACCAGCGGCGCCAGAGCGCGATTGACCTGCTGCGCTTTTTGTTTTCCGCCGATGGCTTTCCACAATGACGCGCGGTAGTTCAGGTCGTAGGAGATGATGGTGCCGGCACGCTTGGCTGCCTGCATAGCCTCCTGCGCCACCAGCGGGGTACTTTCTGAAAGAGCGCAGAAGATACCTCCGGTGTGAAACCAGCGGGCTCCTTCCTTGGTGAAGATTGGTTCCCAATTGATCTCGCCCGGCTTGAGTTGTGATATGGCGGTGTGTCCGCGGTCTGAGCATCCCACCCCGGCGCGCAGCCCAAAACCGCGTTCGGTAAAGTTCAGGCCGTTGCGCACGGTGCGTCCCACGCCATCATAGGGAACCCAGCGCAGGTGCCGCTGGCTAACGCCGCCCTGGAGTATCAGGTCCTCGACCAACCGGCCGACGGGATTGTCCGCCAGCGCGGTGACAATCGCCGTCTGCAAGCCAAAGCACCGCCGCAGGCCGCGAGCCACGTTGTACTCGCCCCCGCCTTCCCATAGCTGAAATTCTCTTGTGGTCGCGATCCGGCGGTCCCCGGGATCAAGCCGCAGCATGACTTCTCCCAGGCTCACCAGGTCCCACTGGCAGCTGGCCTTATCTTTGATCTGTAGCCCCGCCATGGCGATCGAGCTCCTTACCGCAATGCCCTTGCTTGTTGCTAAAGAGAAACCCCCCGTTTCCAGGGGATGAAATCGTCCTGTGACAGAGCCTCGGCTTTGACGCGTCGGCCGCTGGCCACAGCTATCACGAACTCCAGCACTTCTTCGCCCATCTGTTGGATATTCTTATCGCCGGTGACTACGCCCCCCGCATCCAAGTCAATGATGTCGGCCATTTTTGCGGCCAGCTGTGAATTGGTGGAGATTTTGACCACCGGCGCGATGGGATTTCCCGTGGGCGTCCCCAACCCGGTCGTGAACAGTACGAGGTTTGCCCCCGCCCCCACTTGCGCGGTGACGCACTCAACGTCACTTCCAGGAGTGCGTAACAGGTTCAGTCCAGGCGTAGTGGAGTACTCGGGATAGTCCAGGACGGCGGTCACCGGTGATGTACCACCTTTCTTTTCTGCGCCGGCCGACTTCATGGCATCGGTAATCAGGCCGTCGCGGACGTTGCCAGCCGACGGGTTCATGTGGAAGCCGGCACGCACCGCTTTGGCGCGGGCGGCGTAATCCCGCATCAACTCGATGAAACGATGCGCCACTTCCTTACTGGTAGAGCGGTTAATGAGGTCCTGCTCAACCCCGCATAGCTCGGGAAATTCCGAAAGAATGCTGCGCCCTCCCAAAGCGCCCAACAAATCGGAGGCATAGCCGATGGCGGGGTTGGCGGAAATACCGGAAAATCCGTCGGAGCCGCCGCACTTCAACCCAAGGCAGAGCTCGGACAACGGAGCAGGCTGGCGCGTGCACTGGTTGGCCTCTACCACGCCGAGAAAGGTTTCCTGGATGGCTCGCGACATGAGAGCCGCTTCGCTGCCGCTCTGCTGCTGCTCAAGCATGACCAGCGGTTTGCGGAAGTCCGGATCGCGGTGGCGAATTTCTTCCCTAAGCATGGCCAATTGGGCATGCTGGCAGCCAAGACTGAGAACAGTGGCGCCGGCGACATTGGGATGGTGAAAATACCCGGCCAACAAGCCGCACAGATTCCTCGAGTCTTCGTGGGTGCCTCCGCATCCTCCCTCATGCAGCAGGAACTTGATGCCATCGAGGTTCTCGAACACGCGTGGCTGTGCCGCCGGCATTTCGCCCGTCGTCAGAACGCTGCGGCTGATTTCATTCAGCCTGCCCTCCTTATACAGACGGGCAAGCTGAGCAACCTGATCGTGATAAATGCGAGGGACAGAATAGCCGAGCGCGTCTTCAAAGGCGCTCTTCAGAACGCCCACATTGCGGTTCTCGCAAAACACCAGAGGTACGACCAGCCAGTAGTTGCGCGTTCCCACCTGGCCATCAGCGCGGTGGTATCCCAGGAAGGTGCGGTCACGCCAGCGGCCGGCATCGGGCGCGTCCCAGCGGTAGCTGTTTTCCTGTTCGTGAAAATCAGCTGCCGCATGCTGCAGGTTGCGCGTGCTGATTAACTCGCCGCGGCAAATGGGCTGCGATGCTTTGCCCACCACCACCCCGTACATCACCACTTCGTCCCCGGAAGCGAAGTCGCGCAGCGCAAATTTATGCTTTGCGGGAACGCGGCTAACCAACTGATAGGTAGCGCCCCGGAATTCCACCTGCTCGCCCGCCTGCAAATCCACCAGGGCGACCACCACGCTATCGCGCGGGTCCAACTGCAAGACACGTACTTGTTTTGCGGGTTCGGGCACGTACGTCCTCTCCTGAGATATTATGCGACAACCGATGGCCGCACCAGAGCAGCTCGCCCGCTCCACCCCGCGTCCCATCAGGCACCTACGCTGGTGGATTGGGGCCATGCTTTTTGCCTCCACCGTCATCAATTACATTGACCGCCAGACGCTGGCGCTGCTCGCGCCCTACTTGAAGCTGCAATATCACTGGACCAACACCGATTACGCGAATCTTGTGGTTGCTTTCCGCGTGGCCTATTCAATCGGCATGACGCTTTGCGGGGGGCTTATGGACCGAGTGGGTACCCGCCGCGGGCTGACCCTCACTGTTGCCTGGTACTCGACCGTTGCGATGCTGACCTCTTTGGCGCGAGGCTTCTACAGCTTCGCGACGTTCCGGTTCCTGTTGGGTGCGGGCGAATCCGCCAACTGGCCCGCCGCCACCAAGGCTGTCTCGGAGTGGTTCCCTAAGCGGGAGCGCGGGCTGGCTACCGCATTTTTTGACAGCGGCTCCTCGGTGGGTGGTGCAATCGCGCCCTTCCTTGTCCTCTGGATCTACTTCCGCTGGGGCTGGCGGCCTGCCTTCATGGTGCCGGGTGTGCTGGGATTCTCCTGGCTGCTGGTTTGGCGCTGGCTCTACCACTCGCCCGAGGCTCATCCACGCATCAGCGAAGCTGAGCGCCAGATGCTGGCAGCCGATCAGGGGGATTTCGGGCGGGCGCCGGTGCAGCGGCAACGCTGGCGCGACCTGCTGAAATTGCCGCAGAGCTGGGCCACAATTATTGCTAGAAGTTTCACCGATCCCGTTTGGTTCTTTGTCACAGATTGGTTTCCCATATATCTGGTCGCCAAGGGCATTGACCTGAGGAGCAGCGTGCTGGCGATTTGGGTTCCGTTCATCGCCGCCGACCTGGGCAATTTCTTCGGTGGCACAGCTTCAGGCTATCTGATCAAACGCGGCTGGGCGCTCGGCAGGGCACGCAAAGCAGTGGTCATATTCGGCGGCATCGGCGTGACCCTGCTCATCCCGACTATTTTCACCCGCAACCTCTACGTAATCGCGCTGCTTTTTGCTGCGGCAACCTTCTGTTACGCGTCCTTCAGCACCATTGCCAACGTTTTGCCGGCCGACCTGTACCACAACCAATCGGTGGCTTCCATGAGCGGGATCAGCGGCAGCGCAGCCGGGCTGGGGACCATTGTGGCTTCCGAACTGATCGGCCGCGTTTCCGACGCGCGGCGAGTCGCTGGAACTCACTCCTTCGATCCCATCGTAATCGTTGCGGGAATCGTTCCCCTGATCGGTATGTTCCTGGTATTGCTGCTGCTGCGCAACAACAAAGCGACCGAGGAGGGCCTGGTACGGCCACTCTAGCGGCGTTCAGGAAGGGCGTTGGCCTGGCAGATTGATTTACTCCTGAACCACTCGCCGGCGCGCTCGCACCTCCTCCAGTTGACCCGGCCTCCCGCCGTTATTAATCTGGCAGTTGCATGGATGGCGGGGGTCACATTCCGGTCGGGCCAGTTTTTGCGGTTCAGAGGACATCACCCAGTGTTCCCGCGGTGAAGGATGTAGAGGCCGCGGTGCAGCAATCCCTTTCCGCTCTGCAAATTCCGGCGGCAAAGCTTCGCGGGTGCACAATCGCAGTTACCGTGGGCAGCCGGGGAATAGACCGGCTATCAGCGGTCGTTCGCGGCAGTTGCCGGTGGCTGAAATCCCAGGGCGCTACAGCCTTCATAGTGCCGGCCATGGGCAGTCACGGCGGTGGCACTTCTGCGGGCCAGCACCGGGTGCTGGAACAGTATGGCATTACCCCGGAATTCACCGGCGCGGAAATCCGTTCATCCATGGAAACGACATCCCTGGGGATGACTCCCGAGGGCATTCAAGTCGTCATGGACCGCCACGCCTATGACGCGGACGCCGTCCTCGTCATCAACCGGGTGAAACCGCATACCGATTTCTCGGGAAACGTTGAAAGCGGCGTGCTGAAGATGATGACCGTTGGCCTGGGCAAAGCAGTCGGCGCCCAGGAGTTGCACCGCTGGAGCAGGGAAGTCGGGTTTGAGCCCTGCTTGCGCGCCATGGCGGGAAGGATTCTGGCCAGCGGCAAGATTTTGTGCGGCCTCGCCTTGATCGAGAACGAGTTTCATCAGATAGCACATGTTTCCGCCAGCATGCCGGAGGGGATCGTTGCCCAGGAGGAGAAAGCGCTGGCCATTGCGAAGCAACTGGTTGCGCGCATTCCTTTTCGCGAACTCGACCTCTTAATCGTGGACGAACTCGGCAAAAACATCAGCGGCTCAGGCATGGATACCAAGGTAATAGGCCGCGGATTGCCATTGGTTCCCCCGGAAGCCCCATGTATTCGCGCCATTTACGCCCGAGATCTGACTGAGGAATCCGAAGGCAATGCTGCGGGGGTAGGTCTGGCCGATCTGATTCACGAAAAACTATTCCAAAAAATTGATTACCAGAAAACATTTTTGAACGTGCGTACGTCGCTCAACCTGCCGTTGGCCCAGATTCCGCTGCACTGCCCCTCTGATCGGGATGCCCTCGACTTCGCTTTAGGATACCTAGGCAGTGCCCGGCCCGAACAACAGCGTATTGCATGGATCCGCAACACACTTGAGCTTGATCGCCTTGCCTGTTCGCAGGCGCTTGCGTCAGACGTATCGAAGCTGGACGGATGGCGCCTCGAACCGCAACCGGTTGTGCCGAAATTCGACCGCAGTGGAGACACTTGCTCGCCTCTGCAGGGATGCTGACCGGCCATCTTCAGAATGTTGAACGGGACACGCGGTCAGCTTAAGTGCCAGTTACACTCCCGTTAACAGACCCGGGCGTCGGCACCAGTTCACCCACTACAAACCAGTACGCCAGCAATCCCAGCAGAAGAATGATGGAGCCGAGTTCGAAACCCGGGATGTAGGACCCACTCCGCTTGATCAGGATTCCCATCGCGAGCGGGGCTATGATTCCGGAAAGATTCCCGGCAAAGTTTTCGGCGCCGGTCCAGATGCCGACTTTGTCCGCCGGCGCGCAAGCTTGAAGAATGGTGAGCAGGTTGCCGGTGGAAAGTCCAACCAGCGCCGCTCCGATAAGCAGGCCTACCGACACGGAGGTTGAGGAGGCGCGCACGGCGGGCAGGAGCAGCAACCCGGTTAGAAATGCGATGGACACGATTCCTTTGCGTGCCCTGGTTTCGCTCCAACCCATGCGGATTAGCCGGTCCGCTATCCAGCCTCCAATCGGCTCCGAAACTCCGAAGGTAAAAAATACGAGAGAAGCATACAAACCAGCGCGAATGATGCTGACATGACGAACTGTTACGAGATAGTCAGGCAACCACGTTACCAGCACGTACCAGTAATAATCAAAGCAGAAAAATCCCAGGCAGATGCCCAACAAATTGCGATTGATGAAGGCGCTCGGCTTGGCAGGCAATGACGACCGCAGCGGTGCGGGTGTTAGGCTCCTGCCGGCCGGTGCCAGTTGGCGAGGGAAAAGAAATAACCACGGGACGATCCAAACCAGCGCCGCGAACCCTAAAAATCCAAAGGTGTGCCGCCATCCATAGCGCAGAAGAAACCAGGGAACCAGGATGCCTTCGAGGACCAAGCCGGTTCGAGTACCAAAATCAAAGAGACCAGAGGGCAAACCGCGAGCTGCCGGCTCGAACAGTAAGGAGACAATTTTGGTTCCTCCCGGCAGATAGATAGATTCGCCGATGCCGAGGAGAATGCGGAACAGCATCAGAACCTCCAGGCTGCCGGCCAGGCCGGTGAGGCCCTGCGACAAGGACCAAAGCGCAAACGCGCCGGCATACAACCAGCGCAGGTTAACGTGGTCAGCGCACCAGCCCACCGGAATTTGCATGAGAGCGTAAGACCAGAAGAAAGAGGAAAGCAGCAGGCCCTTGCTGGTTGGCATTAAATGCAAGTCGGAAGAAATAAGGGGCAGGGCAAGGGAAATGGCGGCGCGGTCCAGGTAATTAATCAGAGATGCCGTAAAGAGAAGGCCGACAATAACCCAACGATGCCGGTTCGAGACGTGCGGCAGATCCATCGTAGCGGCCCTCGGGGGCTTCTGCGGCCGAAGCCGAGAGTGTACCGCCATGGCGTAACGCGGGGAGAAAAAAGCTCAGGCTAACCCAGGCGCGCGGCTTGCAGGTTAGTCTCTTAGCTGTTCGGCGAGGAACGCACGCACACCGTTCTCCTCCATGTCCGCCATGGCCTGCGACACGGCTGCGGCGACGGGTTCGACGTCAATATGCTCCCGTGTCCACTCCATCTGTTTCCGCAGAACATCACGGGTGAAATCGTGCAACGCCTTTGGCTCTTCCCGGTTCACCTGCCGCCACCGTTCTCGGATGTAATCGGCGTGAACGTCCTCCAGTTCAGGATCACGCAAGGCGAGCAGCACGCCGGCAATTCCCGCCACAACATAGGGCGGCACACGGTGAAAGGTCTGCAGGTAACGCCGCACCGTGGGAAACAGGCGCGTGCCCACTTTTATGCTGGCATTGCCACATATCACCCGCAGTTCATGCCGCACGAACGGATTGGAGAATCTGTCCAGGACAGTGCGGGCGTAAGCCTGCGGAGCCAGCTCTGCCGGCAGGTCCGCCGCGGGAACGATTTCCTTTGTTATCACGGCTTCGACCAGCGGACCGAGTTGCGGGTCGCGCATGCCATCAAGTACCGTGGGAAGGCCAAGCAGCCAGCCCAGGGCGGCCAGAGTGGTGTGACTTCCGTTAAGGATTAACAGTTTTCGCGTACGGTACGGCCGCACGTCATCAACGAAGTGCACATTGGATGACGCAAGGTCCACAGGAAAATGCCGCTGTATAAACTCCTCCGACTGCAGGATGAACTCATAAAAAGGTTCCGCACAGTTCAGCAGTTCGTCGCGATAGCCGAGTGCTTCCCATTCGTGGGTCAACTGCTGCTCGTCTGCAGCGCCTACGACGATGCGGTCTACCACGGTATTGGTGATGCGCAGTGAAGTTTGCAGCCAAGCAACGAATTTCTTCTCCAGTTCCCATCGGCCGGCTTGTTCGATGATTAGCGACCGCAGCAGCTCTCCGTTGTTGTCCACCAGTTCGCAGGGGACCAGCCCAATCTCTGCGCCCTGTGCCAATGCCTTCCAGCGATGAAAAAGCAGTTGAGCAAGTTTTCCCGGTAAACCGAGCGCAGGCGTGCTTGGCAGTTGGTCTCTCTCGTTCAGCGCCAGGCCGCCTTCGCTGACGTTGGTGGTAATGATCTTCATGCCGGGGGAAACCGCTGCCTTGACCACCTCTGCCCACGCGGTCTCCGCATCCAGAACGCGGCTAATGGAACCAATAATTTGCTTTGCTTGGACCACCTCCCCATTAACGTGGCCGCGCAGGACCAAGGTGGAGAGTCCATCCTGCTCGCGGAAGGCTTGCATGCGGCGGTCGGCCTTACGCTGCACCGCCAACATGCGGCCATGGAATCGCCCGCCGGCGACCGCTTGCTGCAGGAAATCGGCGAGAAAGCCGCGAACAAATTTCCCAAAGCCGACCTGAAGGACTCGCTCAGGCGCGTCCAGAATGTGAGCAGGGGGAAGGGCGACAGCGGCAGTGCCGCGCCGGCTTATCCGCATCAATGTGCGCCGTGACAGCCGTGGAAGGGAGGCGCTCACGCCTTACCCTGCACAGCCGGTGTTTTCGTGCTGTTCCTGGGCGTTACGAACTCTTTTTCGCTCGCCGATAAACTGGAGTGCAGCGCCATCTCGGGCACGGAGTGTACCACGCCTTGATGGCCACACCTTTAAGGCGCATCTACTTCGGTGGCCGATTTTCACATACCCGGCGATGGTTTTGTTTAAACTGACAGGATGAAGCGAACTGCCGTTCTGGTTTTCTTCCTAGCCTCGCTGGCCGTTGCCGCTCCCCAACCTGCACCGCTCATTACCAACATTGCAAACCGGACCACGATAAGCCTCAATGGCAGGTGGCGAACCATTGTTGACCCCTATGACATCGGGCAAGAGGCCCGCTTTTTCCTGAACGCGAAGCCACACGACCCGGGCGATCGGGTCGAGTATGACTTCGACAATTCGCCTCTCCTGGATGTCCCCGGTGATTGGAATTCCCAGCGAGACGATCTGTTGTTCTACGAAGGCACCGTCTGGTACAAGAAATCATTCCCCTATCACAAGCGGGAACATACGCGAGTGTTCGTCTACTTCGGCGCGGCTGCTTTGCGTGCCACCGTCTATCTGAACGGGACAAAGCTGGGTTCGCATGAGGGTGGCTACACGCCATTCAACTTCGAAATCACGGACACGGTTCGTGAGGGAGCGAACTTCCTGGTTGTTGAGGTGAACAACCGGAGGCGTGCCGAAGCCATACCCTCCCTCAGCACCGATTGGTGGAACTACGGAGGCCTGACTCGGGACGTCATGCTCGTCGAAGAGCCGCCGGTGTTTGTTCAAGACTACTTTATCCAGCTGGCGAAAGGGTCGACGACCCAGATTGCTGGCTGGATCAGGACCAACGGTGGCTCCCCGTCGCAGCAGTTGACTATTGAGATTCCCGAAGCCGGCATTCGGCACACCGTCACCACTGATCCTTCCGGGTACGCACAGTTCCGGTTTCCAGCCCACCTGACACTGTGGTCGCCGCGCAACCCTAAGCTCTACCGGATACTGCTATCCGGCGGAGGCGATCGCATACAAGACGATATTGGTTTTCGCCAGATCGAAACCCGCGGTACGAAGATCGTGCTGAATGGCCAACCCACCTTCTTGCGCGGTATTGCCATGCATGAGGAGGCGCCCTATCGCGGTGGCCGTGCTTTTTCTGCTGAGGATGACGCCACCCTGCTGGGTTGGGCGAGAGAATTGGGCTGCAACTTTATTCGCTTGGCTCATTATCCCCATAACGAAGGCATGGTTCGTCTGGCCGACCAGATGGGATTGCTGGTGTGGTCGGAGGTTCCGGTGTACTGGGGTAATGCCTGGACAAATCCGTTGACCCTCCAAAATGCACAGGACCAGCTTCGGGAAAACATCACCCGCGATCATAACCGTGCCTCTGTCATTCTTTGGTCCATCGGCAACGAGAC
>Ga0075436_100001095_pt1 | contig 18285 bp, 13 predicted proteins | sample RhiMethybrSRZTD5_FD_75303 | JGI IMG/M metagenome (GOLD analysis project Ga0075436, IMG submission 75303) | Populus rhizosphere microbial communities from Tennessee, USA - Rhizosphere MetaG P. TD hybrid SRZTD5 | ecosystem: Host-associated > Plants > Roots > Rhizosphere > Soil | place: USA...
TCAGCGACATTCTCTACCCCGTGCATTCGCCGGTTCAGCCGCTGGAGAACACCATCGGCGCTATCGCCCTGTACTGCGTCATTGTGGTTGTAATTACGTCCTACTTTCGGTTGAGTCTTGGCCGTCATTTGTGGAAGTCTTTCCACTTCGTGATCTATGCAGCGGCGGTCGCGATCTTCTGGCACAGCATCTTCACCAATCCCAACCTCGAAAAAGCTCCGGTTGATATTTTCGACGGAGAGAAAGTGTTCATTGAGCTGTGCTTACTAGCTGTCGCAGGCCTTGTCACCATGCGGTGGCGCTACGGCGTCCGGAAAAGAAGGTTGAAGGAAGCGCCTAAGCTGCTAAGCTCCTAATCGGCTAAGCTCGACACGATTCGGCCATTTGTTTGGCTCAGAAGCTCAGGAGCTTAGCCGCTTAGGAGCCTTTCTTCTGCGCTGGATTATTAAATCCGTTGACGAACAGCTCGCGGCCCGAATCGCCGCCGAAGCTCATGTCTCTCCGCTGGTCGCCCGGCTGCTCGTCGGACGCGGTGTGGGAAACGCCGACGCCGCCCGCGAGTTTCTTGACCCTAAAATCGATCATCTGCACCCGCCGTATCTGATGAAAGGCATGCGCGAAGCGGTCGCGTGCATTCAGCAGGCGGTCACCAACCGCGAGCGCATTCTCATTTACGGCGACTACGACGTGGATGGCACCACCGCTATCGTGATCCTCAAGAAGGCGATCGAGATTGTCGGAGGAACGGCCGAGTTTCACGTGCCGCATCGCATTCGAGACGGCTATGGAATGAAAGACGACGTCATCGAGCGTGCAGCCGAGAACGGCGTGCGCCTGGTGATCAGCGTCGATACAGGCATTCGCGCCTTCGCGGCCGCAGAGGCCGCTCGCCGGGTCGGATTGGATCTGATCGTCACGGATCATCACCTTCCTGAAGACGGTCAGCTTCCGCACGCCCTTGCCGTGCTCAATCCCAATCAGCCGGATTGCAGCTATCCGTGCAAGTCACTGTGCGGCGCAGGTATCGCATTCAAGATTGCACAGGCGCTGCTCGAAGCTCGTGATGAAGCCGATGCTCGCCGCCGACTGCTCCCGTCGTTCCTGAAGATCGCGGCGATTGCAACAATTGCGGACGCGGTCCCGCTGGTCGGCGAAAATCGCGTGATCGCCAAATTGGGACTTGCCGGATTGCGCGATCCGCGCAATGTGGGCCTACGCGCGCTGATGACAGTCGCGCAGCTTGCAGATAAGCAGCGCCAGCTCTCAGCCTCAGATGTAGCGTTTCGGATCGCGCCGCGCATGAACGCCGCTGGTCGCATGGATGTCGCTCAAACCGTCATTGAGCTGTTTGAAGCGCGGGAAGAAGAGAAAGCGCGTGAGCTCGCAGCCCGATTGAATCAGCTTAACTCCGATCGCCAGGCGAGCGAGCAGCAGATTGTGCAGAGCCTCGAAGCTCGTCTCACCGAACCGCAATTTGCCGATGCCCGCTGCATCGTTCTTGACGGCGAGGGATGGCATCGCGGTGTCATTGGCATCGCGGCAACAAGAGTGGTCGAGCGCACCTATCGTCCGGCGTTAGTCATCAGCCGCGACAACGGCGAAGCGCACGGCTCAGGACGTTCCATTCCCGCTTTTCATCTGCTCGGCGCCCTCGAAAGCTGCCACGAACTGTTCACGCGCTTCGGCGGACACGCGCACGCAGTCGGCTTCTCATTACCTTCCGAGCGCATCGACGAACTTCGCACACGTCTTGATCTCTACGCCCGCCAGCGGTTGACGCCCGAGGATCTGATTCCGGTACTCGAGGCTGAAGCCGAAATCGAACTATCCGGAATTAATTCCGAACTCATTCAGACTGTCCAGCGAATGGAGCCATTCGGCGTCGGCAATCGCGAGCCGATCTTCGTAGCGCGTCATCTTCGGATTCTATTGCCTCCCAAGGTGCTCAAGGAGAAGCACGCTAAGATGCGCGTTTGTCAGACGAACGGCAAAGCCATGCGCTTTGACGCCATGGCCTGGCGTATGGCTGAGCGAATCGCGGATGAAGGGATTCTCGCGAACGACAGCATCGATCTTGCCTTCACGCTGGACGAGAACACGCATCCTGAGTTCGGCGGAATTGAGCTACGCGTTTGCGACTTCAGAAAGCAGGGAGGAACTATGCAGAGCCGCGAGGCGACTGCTGCCGCCATCTCACCATAGCATTGGATGCACTAAGTTGTTCGGTTTCGCTCTGCCCCTGTAACCTGATTTCGTGCCCTCTTCTTTCTCGCGGTTACGCCTGTGGTTCGGAATTTCTGCGCTGCTGATGATTGGCGTGGTCGCGGGCTTTTACCTGTACGCCCGTTATCGGGTGCAGAGGGCTGTACGCGATCTTCCCGCGAAGCTCGGCGCGAATATCCAGCAGAATACGCAGGGGTTTACCTATTCCCAATCGGCTGCCGGCCACACCATCTTCTCGATCTCTGCTTCGAACGCGGTCCGTTATAGACAAGGCGGCAAGGCCGAGCTTCACAACGTGAAGATTGTCTCTTACGGGAGAAATTCTGATCGGCTGGACGAGATCACCGGCGACGATTTCGAGTACGACGCGCAAACCGGCGATGTTACTGCCAAAGGAAAAGTTGGAATTCAACTGCAGGCCGTGGAGCCGGGCACTTCGAAGCCGGAAGCATCCGTTAATAAGACTGGCAGTCCTTTGCATCTCGACACTTCAGGTCTGGTTTTCAATCAAAAAACTGGTATTGCGCACACAGCCGAACTGATCACCTTTCAGTTGCCGCAAGGAACCGGTTCAGCCGTAGGCGCCACTTACGATTCGAAGAAGGGCACATTCAAGTTGTATTCCGATGTGCATCTGCTCACGAGCGGCCCAACGCGGACTGATCTACGCGCATCGAGCGCTTATTACGAGCAGGAGACGCAACAACTCACGCTGACGGATCTCCGCGCTGAATCCGGCATTCGACGCCTTGAAGCTCAGCACGTCCTTTTGCATCTTCGCGAGGACAACACCGTTTCCCGAGCCGACGCGAGCGGGGGAGTCGACGCGCTCGTCAAAGGCGAGCGCAGCGCGCAGCTCCACTCGGCCCGCGCAACCTTCACCTTCGGGCCCAACAATCAGGCGACCAGTGGACGTCTCACTGGCGCAGTGAATTGGGTGACGCAAGGAGCGAGGGCCTCGCACGGCAATGCGGGCGAAGTTTTACTCAGCTTCGGGCCTGACAATCAAATCAAATCGGCGCACCTTCGCAATCACGTCGATCTCGCTCAAAGTGCCCAAAGTGGGAATGCAGCCGCCGCTGGGACGGCAGCTAAAGATCCCGTCAAACCAGTCGGTTCAGAAGGCCGTGGAACTGAATTTCACGGTGACGGTCTCGATCTTGAGCTGGTCCGAGGTTCGCGTCTTACGACGGCGACCAGCGTCGGCACAGCGGAACTCGTGCTCACGAATCCCGAGACTAGCTCACAAACAAACGCGCATCCCACAACCGCAAAGACAACAATTACCTCGAGTCGCTTTGAAGCGAAGTTTGCAGGAGATAATCGCATTTCAAGCCTCACAGGAGCCGATCCTGTAAAGATCGTTTCTTTCTCGCCCGGCAAACCGGATCGGATTAGCCAGAGCCGCGACATGGTCGCGACGTTCGCTTCCGGGAAGACGCAAACACTCGAGCGGGTGGTCCAAAGCGGGAATGTCCAGATTCAGGAAGATCAACGCAGCGCCACCGCCGATCGCGCTACCTACAACCAGCCGACGGACACAATGGCCCTGAGCGGCAACGTCCGTTACAAAGAGGCATCCAGCGGCTCAACGCTCACCAGCAACTCGCTCACTCTAAGCCGTGCAACCGGAGAAACCAGGGCCAACGGCAATGTAAAGACCACCTACGCGGAGCAGAAGACGGGGCGGAACACCCAGCAGAAACAACCTGCTTCTGGAGCGATGCTTACATCTTCGGTGCCAGTCCACGTCACCGCCGAGCAGATGGTAGCGAAGAGCTCGACGGGTGCAGCCCGCTTTAGTGGAGGCGCTCGCCTGTGGCAGGGCGGGAACATCGTTCAGGCGCCGTTGATCGATTTCAATCGTAAGGAACGAACTCTGGACGCTGAGGCGCAAGGGAATGCGCGGGTTTCCACAGTTTTTGTACAGGCAGACCAAAGCGGGAAGCAGGTTCCTGTAGATGTCCTGGCGGACCACCTTCATTACGACGACGCCCAGCGGGAGGCGATTTTCGACGGCACGATCGTTCTTAAAAGTGCAGATTCGACTCTGCGAGCTGGCCGAGCTGTCGTCACATTGCGCGCCCAGAGCCAACAACAGCCAACTCCGAAAGGTCAGGCAGGAAAAGCACCCAGTCAGGTGCAAACGATTGATGCGACAGGAAATATTCTGCTGCAGCAGCCGGGAAGGCGAGCCGTCGGCAATCGTCTGGTATATACCGCCGATGAGGAGAAATTCGTCCTCACGGGAACACCGGCCAGTCCGCCTAGCATTTTTGATGCCGAACATGGTCAAGTTACCGGAGTTTCGTTGACCTTCTTTAACCGCGATGATAGAGTGCTCGTGGACAGTAGCAATTCAATGTCCATAACCCAGACCCGGCGCGAAAAATGACGCAACAAACGCTCTCGACCGATGAGATTGGCAAATCCTATCGGGGTCGGAGGGTAGTAAACGGGGTCACTCTCCACATAAATCAGGGTGAGGTCGTTGGCTTGCTGGGGCCGAACGGGGCCGGCAAAACCACCACCTTTTACATGATTGTGGGGCTGGTCATGCCCGACGAGGGGCGAGTCCTGATGGACGGCCAGGAGATCACCGGGGTCCCGATGTATCTGAGGGCTCGGAGTTATGGAATCAGCTACCTTCCGCAGGAGCCCTCGGTCTTTCGCAAACTGACGGTCGAGGAGAACATCATGGCCATCCTTGAGGCGCAGCCGCTCTCCTGGGAGAACCGGCGCAGCCGCATGGAGACCCTGATCGAACAGCTTGGCCTGGGGCACATCCGGAAGACCCGCGGATATGCGCTGTCGGGCGGCGAGCGCCGCAGGGTGGAGATCGCGCGATGCCTGTGCATTCGGCCGACGTTCATCCTGCTTGACGAGCCTTTTTCGGGAATCGATCCGATCGCCGTGCTCGATCTGCAAAAGATCATTTTTGATCTGAAGGCGAGCGGCATCGGGGTCTTGATTACGGATCACAATGTGCGCGAGACGCTTTCTGTCACCGACCGCGCATACATCATTAATCAGGGGAAGATTTTCCGTGCAGGAACGCCCGAACAGTTGGGTAACGATCCGGAAGTAAAGAGAGTTTATCTGGGAGAGAGTTTCTCCTTAGTGTAATTAGCTGCAAATTAGCGCATGATGGAATTAACCAATCAGCAGTAAGCAATCAGCTTTCGACAGTGCATGCCTTGGGCACTGCGCCTTGGCAGAGTGCTGATAGCTAATTACTGAGGCTGCTTTTGCCCATGGTCCTCCTTCAGAACAAACTGAATCTCAAGGTCTCGCAGAAGCAGATCCTCACTCCGGGGCTCGTGCAAATGGTGAGCGTGCTTGCGCTCAACAAGCTTGAGCTCAAGGAGATGATCAACGCCGAGATCGTCGAGAATCCGGTTCTGGAGGAGCTCGAATCGAACATTCCGATCATCGACCAGGTAGCTGGCAAGGAAGCAGATCGCGAGCGCGCTGACTCTCCGGAGCAACCGGCGGTGACTGCCGGCGAGCAGGCCGGTGAGAAAAAAGATCCCTTCGAAGAGATCGATTTCGGCAGCTACTTCCGCGATTATCTAGATCCGGGATTTCGCAGTCCGCAGGGAGACTTCGAGAGCTCAGAGCGCCCATCCTTCGAAAACTTTCTTTCGAAGCCAGGCACGCTAACCGATCACCTGATGTGGCAGCTCGGCGCGATGCCCATGAACGAGAAAGTTCGTGCCGCTGCTGAACTCGTAATCGGAAATCTCAATGATGATGGCTATCTCGTCGCATCCGACGAAGAACTCATGGCCGCGGCTCGTGGCGAGAATATTGAACTCGAAGCCCCAGCGGCACCCGAGAGCGAGGAAATCGCGGCAATCGTACCGGCTCCAGAGGGGAACGAAGTTCACGAGCACGAGGCGGCAGTGGTCCTGGTTGGCAGCTACGCTGATGGGCACGGCACGCAGGCTGCTGTTGCGACTCCTCCTGTTCGCGAGACCCAGAATAGGGTTGTATCACGAACGACGCAGCCGAAATCATCCGAAGCGCCGTTCAGCATCCATGATTTGCGCGAAGCTATCGAGATCATCCGCCAAATGGATCCCATCGGCGTTGCCGCACGCGACTTACGGGAATGCCTGCTTCTACAGCTTCGCAATCTTGTGCGGCAGGTGAACAATCGCGTGGTGAACGGCGATTCGGAGGTTCACAACCAGAGCCTGGCGCAGATTCACACTGCGGTGGCGGTTGTAGATACGCAATTGCGCAACGTGCAGAACCGGCAATACAAAGAAATTGCTCGCGCCATCGGACGCCCACTGGAATCCGTGATGACGGCGCTGGATTTTCTCAAGACGCTCGATCCCAAGCCCGGACAGCGCTACAACCTAGTTGAGCCTCGGCTGATCGAGCCGGATGTCGCCTTCGTGAAGCAGGGTGACGAGTACGTCGTCATGATGAACGAAGACGATATTCCCGTCCTACGGCTGAATCCCGGTTACAAAAAATTGCTGAATCGCGACGCGGCAGAAAAAGATGTTCGCAATTACGTAAAAGAGCGGTATAAGTCTGCTATTCAGCTCATGAAGAACATTGAGCAGCGCAAGCAGACGATCCTCAAGACCTGCTACGCCATCATCGGCCGGCAGCGCGACTTTCTCGATTATGGCATCGACCAACTGAAGCCGATGATGATCAAAGAAGTCGCCGAAGAAATTGGCGTGCATCCCTCGACGGTGAGTCGGGCCGTTGCCAACAAGTACGTTCATACACCGCAGGGCGTCTACGAACTGCGGTACTTCTTTAGCGAAAGCGTCAACGGGCCTGAAGGTAGCGGAACGTCGCTGATGATCCTCAAGCGGCGCGTCAAGAAGCTGATTGAAGAAGAAGATGCAAGACGTCCGCTTACTGACGAGCAGATCACGCGCATTCTGCAATCGCAAGGCATCAACGTGACGCGTCGTACGGTAGCGAAGTATCGCGAGGACATGAAGATTCCCAGCACGCATCAAAGACGTGTGAAGGATTAGAGAAGCTTCTGAGCTGCTAAGCGGCTAAGCTTCTAGCTTTTCATCGAAGGAACTGCGATCGAGGAAAGGAGGTCGGCTTCTAACGCGAGTGACTCCGGGACGATCTCGCAGCCTGGTGTGATTTGCGCCAGAGGAGCCAAAACGATCTAACTCCACATATCAGCCAACTGCAGCAAAACTCCACGCTCCTGCAATCAGGGGCTTAGCAGCTTAGTAGCTCAGCAGCTTAGAAGCTCGTTGGAGGGAGTTTGATGAACGTCGAGTACACCGGAAGGCAGTATGAAATCACTCCCGCAGTGCGCAAGCAGGTGGAACACGGCTTGGGCAAACTCGAAAAACTCTTCGGCAGCACCTTCGATTCTCATGTAATCCTCACCTTGGAAAAACACCGCAACATCGCGGAAATCACCATCAAGATTCGCAATCATCCGATCGTCGGCCTGGCCGAGGCGACCGAGATGTCTGCTGCTGTAGGCGAGGCACTCGACAAAATCGATCGGCAAGCAGTGAAGTACAAGAGCCGCTGGCGAACCAAGAAGCGTCAGCCTCGCAAGGAAGACTGGCCTAAGGAAATGGCCAAACAGGAAGCCCAGCACATGGCTGTAGGCGCTAATCCAGCGACTGCTGTGCCTGTAGTTGTCCATTCGTTCCCGGCGGTCGCGCGCCTAACGGAAACACACGTCGCAAAGTCAGCTGATTCGGTTGCGTTGCGTCCCATGACAATTGAAGAGGCCGTGAAGGAGGCCGAGTTCCGCGATCGCGACGTCTTTGTTTTCCGCGATCCCGACGGACATGTGAAAGTGTTGCATCGAAAGAAAGATGGCAAGATGGAGTTGATAGAAGCGCCGTGAGCCCCTGCTAACATCTTTTCATGCCCTCTGGTTCTAAACAGGCCCAGGACGCTGACCAACAGAAGACTCCGCGTCGGCGTCTGGCGCCGCGCGGAGGGAAGTTTAAGCGTGGCCCAACCGAGCTCGTGATCATCACCGGGATGAGCGGCTCGGGCAAGGGCTCCGTTCTCAAAGCTTTCGAAGATCTGGGTTACTACTGCGTCGATAACCTCCCTCTCGAACTGATTCCGCGCTTCGCGGACCTCGCACGGCAATCTCCGGAAATCGAGCGTACCGCTCTGGTCGTCGACATTCGCGAGGGCCAGACACTCACTCGATTGCCACAGATCTTGAAGCAAGTAAAAAGGACAATCAACACGCAGGTAGTTTTTCTCGAAGCCTCGGACGAGTCTTTGGTGCGACGCTTCAGCGAGACGCGGCGGCCGCATCCGCTGGGCAAAAGTTCTTCCGTTGCATCCGCCATCAGCTCAGAGCGCGAAAAGCTCGATTTCGTCCGCAACTTGGCTGACGTGATCATCGACACCTCCAAGTTCAACGTCCACGAGCTGCGCTCTCACATTCTCGAAAAGTTTCAAGATGGGAAAGCCGGCACTCACAGCATTCTTGTCTCGTGTGTGAGCTTCGGATTCAAGAATGGCGTGCCCAGCGATTCCGATTTGGTGTTTGACGTTCGTTTTCTGCCGAATCCTCACTTTGTTCCCGAATTCCGTCCGCTGACAGGGAAGCATCCCAAGGTTGCAGCCTACATTCGTCAGTTCCCGCAAACGAAGGAGTTCATAGATCGCATCTCCGAGCTGCTGATTTATCTCATGCCGCATTACATCCGAGAAGGCAAAAGCTATCTGACGATCGCCTTCGGTTGCACCGGCGGGCAGCATCGCTCGGTGATGATCGCCGAAGATGTCGCCAAGCGGCTAAAGAAAGCCGGCTACAACGTAAAGGCTCAGCACCGGGACAGCCCTAAGTAACCGGGATCAATTCAGGAACATTGTGCGATACAGCGTGTCGCGCTGCACGGGCTTGAATCCGGCATCGCGGATGATGTGCCGCAGCTCTTCTTCCGTCGTGCAGTTGGATGTGCCTGCAGCGCGCACGACGTTCTCTTCGAGCATCACTGAGCCGACGTCATTTCCCCCGAAACGCAATCCCATCTGAAGAACTTTCAGTCCTTGCGTCACCCAACTCGCCTGCACGTTTTCGATGTTGTCGAGAAACAAGCGTGAGATGGCGAGCAGCTTCAGATACTCGACTGAAGTCGCTTCGTCCCATTTCCGTCCGCCGAGCGCGGTGTTCTTCGGCTGAAAGCTCCAAGGGATGAAAGCGGTGAACCCGCCGGTCTCCTCCTGCAGATCGTAGATGACCTGGAAATGGTTGATGCGCTGTTCATAGGTTTCGCCTACGCCAAACATCATCGTGGCTGTGGTCCGCATTCCGAGCTGATGTGCAGTGCGGTGCACGTTCACCCAGTCGCCGGTCAGGCACTTGAGGCGCGCAATACGATAACGAACGTCGTCGTCGAGAATCTCGGCTCCGCCTCCCGGAATGGAATCGAGCCCAGCGTCGCGCAGGCGCATGATGGTGTCGCGAATCGTGAGGCCGCTGTACTCGGCGATGGCGATGATCTCGGAAGCCGAGAAGCAGTGCAGGTGAACCGTGGGAAAGCGATCTTTGATTCCGCGCAGCAGGCGCTCGAACCAATCGATTTTCAAATCGGGATGCAGGCCACCCTGCATGAGAATGCCCGTGCCGCCAAGTTCGACGGTCTCGCGGATTTTTTCGTAAATTGTGTCGAAATCGAGAATGTAACCTTCCGCAGCAAGCTTTCCTTTCAGCGGACGATAAAATGCGCAGAACGAGCAGTACTCAGTGCAGAAATTCGTGTAGTTGATGTTGCGGTCGATGATGTAGCTGACCACTCCTTCAGGATGAAGGTGTCGGCGAACGGCATCGGCTTCCATGCCGATGCCGATCAGATCATCGGAGCGAAACATATCGAGCGCTTGCTGGCGTGTGAGTGACATGTGCTGTTTCGATTCTAGCTTGCCTTGATCTTCTCTCTCTGCTTCGCGGCTTCCAGTGGCCGCTTCGGTTCGGTCATGTTCACCGGATCGAGAATCTCTGCGATCTCTTCTTCCTTCAGCAGTCCCTGTAAGCGAGCGATCTCGATAATCGATCGCCCAGTCTTGATCGATTCCTTCACGATCTCGGCTGCTTTCTGATATCCGATGTATGGATTCAGCGCCGTTGCGAGTGAAACCGTACTCTCCGCATAGAACTGGCAGCGATCTTTGTTCGCCATGAGTCCGCTGATGCAGAATTTGTCGAACTGGCGAAGCATGTTGGTCATGATCGTAATTGACTGCAGCACGCTGTAAGACATGGTTGGCATCATGACGTTCAGTTCGAGCTGTCCGCCCTGGACCGCGAGCGCAACGGCGGTATCGTTGCCGACTACCTGGAACGAAACCATCGCGGCAAGCTCCGGCATGACGGGATTAATCTTGCCCGGCATGATCGATGAGCCAGGCTGCAACGCAGGAAGGTAGATTTCCGCCATTCCCGTATTGGGACCGGACGACAGCAAGCGAATGTCGTTTGAGATGCGAATCACTTCCAGAGCCAGATTGCGCAACGCTGCCGAGGTCTGCGCCATGGGGGCATTCGACTGCATCGCCCAACGCATATCTGTTGCCGGCAAGAGCTTTTGTCCCGAGATGCGCATGAGGTTAGCTACGGCAAAACTGCGATAGTCAGGATGGGTATTGATGCCGGTACCGACCGCGGAGCCTCCGAGACCCAGCCAGCGCAGGTCTTCCGAGTTCTGCCGGATGTTGTCGCTGGCCTTGCGCAGCGTAGCTGCATACGCCGCAAACTCCTGGCCAAGACGGATGGGCACCGCGTCCTGCATGTGCGTCCGCCCGGATTTCATGATCTCCCAAAATTCCTTACTTTTCTGATCAAAGCTGTGTGTGAGTGAGTCCAGGACTGGATATAGCTTTTCCAGTTCGATCAGCGTCGCGAGACGCATGGCAGTAGGGAAGACGTCATTCGTCGATTGCCCGTAGTTCACGTGATCGTTCGGATGCACCCGCTTGTATTCGCCCAGCTTGCCGCCGAGGATTTCTTCCGCGCGGTTGGCAATCACTTCGTTCGAGTTCATGTGGAAGCTCACGCCGGCGCCTGCCTGGAAGACGTCGACCACGAACTCACGCTCCCACTTGCCGTCAATCACTTCTTTTGCCGCCGCAATGATTGCGTCGGCAACTTTCGCGTCGATTAGTCCAAGCTCTTTATTGGCTTCGGCGGAAGCTCGTTTGATCATCGCGATGGCGCGGATTAATGTCGGGTGTGCGCGCATTCCCGAAATGGGATAGTTCTCGACCGCGCGCGCGGTCTGCACGCCGTAGTACACATCGGCGGGAATTTCCTTCGGACCGATCGAGTCTTTCTCAATGCGGGTGGCAGGCGATGGTGCCGTGGACATGATTGCTCCTCAACCAGGAATCGAGCAGCGGTGGGCTGCGAACCCTCGATTATAACGAGTCTTTTTCACGCTCTTCGGGTTAAGCCTCCGCAGTAGTAAACATCCCCCAAAATTTCGGAGGTAGCTCATGAAAACTGTAGTTCGCGCAGCGGTTGCAATGCTGCTCACCTTCCTTTTAGCCGCTCCAATCGTGGCGCAAGCGCCCACGGCCAAATCCAGATTCTTACCGACAACCAAGGACAACGATCGCAACAGAGGACGCGAGCACCATCCGCACATTCGCGCCGCAATCAAGGAGCTGGAGGAGGCAAAACGAGAGCTCCAGACCGCGGCACACGACTTCGGCGGCCATCGCGCAGATGCTGTGCGAGCCTGCGACGAAGCTATCCACCAACTGCAGCTCGCGCTGCAGTACGACAAAAAATAGCCCACATTTCGAGCGGCTCGTTCAACGCTAAACGGGCCGCTTTCTCGTTCGCCAGCCCGCGCTTCTGCAAACACGCCTCATCCCAAGTGCATCTGAATACCTGATGCTGCATTTTCCTTTCGAAGTTCCGATCCTTGGCACGATAGGAGTTTTGATCCTCGCCTATGTGGCGGTCGTGATCGCGCGCAAGGTCATCGAAGTGCGCAACGTCGCGCCGAAAGAACATTACCGGTTATACCGCCTCACTAACACCATCATCACCGTTCTCACTGTTGCGGCAATCATCGCATTCTGGTCGAAAATCTTCGAACATAAAGGACAATTCTGGGGCCTCATCGGAGCCGGCCTGGCAATCTCTCTGCGAGAGCCGCTGTTGAGCATCGCCGGACGCATCGCCATCTTCGCCGGACACATGTATTCCGGCGGCGATCGCATCGAGATCAACAAGCTCAGCGGGGACGTGATCGACATCGGATTCTTCTACACGCGCATGATGGAGATCGGAAACTGGATCAGCGGCGACCAATACAGCGGTCGCACCATTCAGTTCGCCAACGCCCAAGTCTTCGGCACTCCGGTCTTCAACTACACACGCACATTCGGCTACATCTGGGACGAGATCCGCATTCCCATCACCTACGCCAGCAATGTAAAAGCGCTCTCCGACATCCTGAAGAGCGTGGGACGCGAATACACCCAGCAATTCCTGCAAGGCGCGCAGCGCCAGCTCGACCGAATGCAGCGCTACTTCATGGTCCAGCACTTCGAACTCGAGCCGGATGTGTACATAAAAGTCACCGACAATTACATCGAGCTCACGCTGCGTTATGTCGTCGATCCCAAACAGCGCCGCAAAGCCAGCAGCTTCATCTTCGCGGAAACATTCCGCAAGCTGCGCGAACGAAACGACATTCAGATCGGATCGACCACCATGGATCTCACTGTCCATCCCCCAGATGCCCAGGCCAAAGGCGACGAGGCCACTAAAGCCGAGGACAATCCCACAGCAGCCGTCGGCAAACTTTCCCAGATCGAAGACACGCAGGAGCAGACCGCGCGCGAGATGATCGGCGAAGAAGAGCGAACCGATTCAAGTAAAGCGGCTTGATTCGGATGCTGCTGCAACCCATTTGCTGCCACTAATCGCTGCCTCCCCCTCCCCCTTTTTTTGCAAAATCCGTCATTCAAAGGAGTTACACCGACGAAATCCGGCATTCTCGAATTTTGATCCGCAAGATGTGCCGGATTGAACAGGATCGATACGCAACATCTTGCGCATCACCTTCCAAATTCAGTGTGTACCGCTTCCTTCCGCGCTGATTCTGCCTATGCAGGATCGAAATGTGCTCCCCTGACCGCATGCCACTGGCCAAACGGCAATGGCACCGGATTGCGAGCGGCCATCCCGAATTAAGAGGAGCTCAGGGCTGAGCGGCTTAGCTTCTTAGCAGCTCTTCTTCCCATAATGGAACCAGAATGCGGTGCCAGAAGTCAAAGAGAAAAAGTGTGGAAATTCCAACGAAAAATCAGTCACTTGCAGAGTTTAGAGCGACGGTATTTTGATCCGTCGTTCGTGGGCAAAGATGTTGAACGCCGATGAATGAGAATCGCAGAGCTGGGCCTTGCGGGCCAAAGGTCAGTTCGTACATAGCAAGGCGTGGGACAGCATCAGTTATTCATATCTCAAAGCAGCCATTGGATCGACGTGCGCCGCCCGCCTGGCCGGGAACCAGCATGCCGCGAGTGCCGCGATGATGAGCGCAGCGGGAACGGCGGCGAACGTTAACGGATCGGTGCTGCTTATGCCGAACAATAGGTTCCGCAGTACGCGGGTCAATGCTAGCGCCCCGACACTCCCGACTATCAATCCGAGCACGGCCGGAAGCAGGCCCTTGCGAAGAACCATTGTCATGATCTGCGCGTCTGAAGCACCAAAGGCTCTGCGCACGCCGATCTCGTGCGTGCGTTGCGTCACCGCGTAGGAAACCACCCCAAATACGCCGATGGCGGCCAGCACTAGTGACAACGCAGCAAAGATGCTCAATAGCAGCATGTAGAAGCGCCGGTCGGCAGTGGAATCGTGCAGGACCTCGTCGAACGTGCGGACTTTGTCGAGCGTCTGCGCATCGTCGATGGCACGCACCTGCGCGCCAATAGATGGTGCCAATGCCAGCGGGTCTCGTTCAGTTCGCACGATGAGCCGCATGAAGCCCCACGGTTTCTGCGCAAAAGGTACGAACAGTTCGGGCCTGGCACCCTTGTCGATGCCGTCGAAATGCATATCGGGCGCCACACCCACGATTGTGACTGCCTGCTTGGTAAATCCGTTCGGCAACTTTTGTCCCATCGGATTCCGGTCCTGCCACATGATCCGAACCAGAGCTTCGTTCACGATTCCCACTGGCGTCGCATCCGCATTGTCCGCATCAGTGAAGTCGCGCCCACTCTTCACGTGCAGCCCTAATCCACGGAAATAATTCGGTGTGATACTGGAAAATCCACCGACCAGCGTCTGCCGAGCCTTGCCATCATCCCCGTAATGCACAAGGCTAAACTCCATCCTCCCGCGGCTCATCGGGAACTTGGTACCGCCGCTCGCGGCGACAACTCCGGGCAGCTTACAAATGCGGTCCAGCAGTTCATCGAAAAACTCCAATTGCTGCGTACCGGTGGAGTAGCTGCCCTGCGGCAGTAAAATCTCGGCAGTGAGGATGTGATGCGGGTCGAATCCCAAATCGACCGACCGGAGCTTGGCCATGGTGCGGATCATCAGGCCCGCTCCCACCAGCAGAACCACAGCCAGTACAACTTCGAAGCCAACCATGGCGGTCTGTAGCGGCTGGCGGCCGGTGAGCGTCGGACTGCCTTCCTTCATCGCTTGCTGCAGGTCCGTTCGGCCGGCGCGCCAAGCCGGGGCGGCGCCGAGCAAGAGTCCGGTAACGACAGCGGCCAAAAACGTAAATACCAAAACGGGAAGACTGAGATGGACATTGGCCAGTCGCGGCAGAGTTGAGGGCGCGATGCTGAGCATCGCCGTCATGCCGAGGCGCGCGATCAGCAGGCCGACGGTCGAGGCCAGCGTAGCCAGCAGCATGGACTCGATCAGCAGCGCGCGTGCAAGTCGCCATCGGCCCGCGCCCAACGCTAATCGGACTGCAGCCTCTTTCTGCCGCGCCGAGACGCGCGAGAGTGCAAGACTCGCCATATTCGCTGCCGCGATCAGCAGCACGAACACTACCGCGCCGAACAGCATCCATAATGAGGGCCGAACTTTCGACACTACATTGTCAGCCAGTTGATCGAGCACGATCATCCACTGATAAGGCTTCTGTCCATTGGCGATCGACTGCAAGTTAGCCTCGGCCTGCGCGGTCGAAACGCCGGGCTTCAGGCGGCCGATCATCGGAAGATAGGTTGCGCCCTGCAGATTGGGATCGCTTGACACCGTAAGTGGCATCCATAGATCGGTTTCGCTGTCCACCGGGAAATCGAAGCTGGGTGGCATGATCCCGATAACGACGTACTTTTCGGTGTCGACGGTTGAAGGCATCTGCCGATCCAGAGTGAGCGTGCGACCTAGAGCGCTGCCGTTGCCGGCAAACTCTTTTTGCCAAAGCCGCCAACTGATCACTACCACGTGGTTGTTGCCCGCAATTTCCTCGTCTGCGCGGAAGCTGCGCCCCAGCATCGGTTCGCGCCCGAGAACCGAGAAAAGTTCATGAGTCGCCTGGAGGGAATCCACACGCTCGCTCTGCTGACCGATCCTGACTACCATACTGCCCGGCGAATACGCAGCAACTTTTTCGAAGCTGCGGTTGCGCTCGCGAAATGCATGGAAATCCGGCGGCGACACTCCCAACATAGCGAATCCCGACCACCCCGGCCCTTTCTTGGTTTCGTTCACCACAACCAGCCGGCCGGGATCCTTGTACGGCAGCGGCTGCAGGAGCACGCCATAAACGATGCTGAAGATGGCTGCGTTTGCCCCAATGCCGAGCGCTAACGTGAGCACAGCAACGGAGGTGTATCCAGGACTCTTGCGGAGCACGCGCGCGGCGTAGCTGAGATCCTGCGACAAAGAATCGAGCAGTGGTAAGCCTCGCTGTTCTCGATATGCCTCCTTTGTCTGATCGATACCTCCTAATTTGATCAGCGCCTGACGCCGCGCATCGTCCGCCGACATGCCAGCCGCTATGTTGTCGCTGATTTGCAACTGAAGATTGCTCTCGATTTCTTCGTCGAGTTCGTGGTCACGGCGCGAGCGCTGGAACAATCCGCCGAGGCGGTAAACCAAAATGCGAAGTCCTCTCATGTCGTGCTCCTGGTTATGCCCTGTTTTCCCAATGAAAGGAATCGTTCCAGAATGGCAGCCGTCTTCTGCCATTCGCCTGCTTCCTGGTGAATGCGCTTGCGGCCAGCGCGGGTCAATTTGTAATTTCTCACGCGACGGTTGTTCTCGGATGACGTCCATTCGGAGGCGGCATATCCCTCCTGCTCGAGTTTGAGAAGTGCGGGATAAATCGTGCCATATTGGACTTCTAGTAAACCGTCGCTGATTTGCTCGATCCGGCGTGCGACCCCATAGGCGTGCAATGGTCCCATGGTTTCCAGGGTCTTTAGGATCATTAACGCCAGCGTTCCTTGCCGAACGTCCTTCTTCTCTACCATTGCGCCGCTCCTATTGGCTGCCAATATGTTTGTAGCACAACTTGTATTGGATACCAATACTCGCGGTGGGGTTTATTGAAGGAGAATGGTAGGGGCGTAGGTCCCGTCGCCCCTTCGAGGCTCGATCCTCTGCGATCTCACCCACGGCTTACGCGCCGTGGGCTAATACAGCCCTTCGGGCTGGTGCATCGGTTTCTGCGCACTTGGTTCGTACAGGTAAATGTGGTGCATGCGCGAAGGTAGTGCATTGCGGATCTCGCGGTTGTGGATCAGCAAGTAAAACCCACCTCAGTGTTTTCTGTGGCTCCGTGGTGAAACATTACTGGCTCATGCCCGCTGCCTTTTCGAGCGTAACCAACGTGGCCGCGTAGTCGAGATCCGATTTCCCTTCCGCCCTTGCTTTTTCGTAGATCTTGTCTACCGTTTCGAGGGCAGGGAGCTTCACACCATTTTGCCGGGCGGCTTCGAGCATGAGGTTGATGTCTTTGTGCATGAGCTTCATGGGGAAATTGGCAGTGAAGTCGCGCGAGAGGACGAACGGAGCTTTGTAATCGACGACGCCGGAGCGGACCATCGATTGACTGATGAGGCTCATCAACGGCTCCAGATTTACGCCTTGCTTCTTGGCCAGCACTAGGGCCTCGGCGAAGCCTTCAAATGTAAGCGCGATCATCAGGTTCATGGAGAGCTTGGCTGCGAGACCTTTGCCGTTTTCTCCGACGCGAACCGCGCTCTTGCCCATCGCGCTGAAGAGCGGTTGGAGCTTGTCGAAGGTCTCCTGGCGCGCGCCGACGATGAAGATGAGTTGTCCGCTCTCGGCTCCCGTTTTGGAACCGGTGACCGGCGCATCGACGAAGTCTCCGTCTTTTGCGCGCACGCGCTCGGCGAATTTCAGGCTGGCCGAGGGAAGAATTGTGCTGGAATCGACGACGATCGCTCCCCGCTTCAGCGATTCGATCACGCCATCTTTCCCGAAAAGAACCTGCTCGACGGCTGCTGTGTCCGAGACGCAGAGCCAGACGATCTCCGCATCTTTGGCGGCTTCTTTGGGCGTGGCTGCGCCATGAGCGCCGCCGACGATCTTGCCCGGGGTGCGGTTCCAGACTTTTACTTCGTGTCCGGCTTTGACTAAGTTCTGCGCCATGGGCTTGCCCATGATGCCTAGTCCGAGAAATGCAATGCGCATGAAGAAAGCTCCTGAGCTGCTCAGCTTCTAAGCTGCTGAGCTCAACACCAAAAACGAAACACGACGCGGATTGCGCGGATGCTGCGCCCGGATTCCGCGGATACAGCACGAAAACAGCCTCTAATCGGTCTGTCATCCTGAGTCCGCCTCAGGCGGACGAAGGATCTCCCGCGATCTGTCGGACATTAATGCAGTGTCCTTGCTTCTCCACCAGGACGTAGCTAAAGAGCTAGGACAGTGCAATTCAGTCTGACGCATTCCGCGAGATCCTTCGTCCGCCTGAGGCGGACTCAAGATGACAGATCGAAAAGGTGCTGCTAGCTCGCGTGGCGTTTTCGTACATCTCCGCCGAGCGATGCCTCCACTGCATCCACGCTCTCCAACGGCGGCTGGCAGCTGAACCCTGAACACAGGACAGCCACGCTCTTCTTCTCCGT
>Ga0075436_100001099_pt1 | contig 18271 bp, 14 predicted proteins | sample RhiMethybrSRZTD5_FD_75303 | JGI IMG/M metagenome (GOLD analysis project Ga0075436, IMG submission 75303) | Populus rhizosphere microbial communities from Tennessee, USA - Rhizosphere MetaG P. TD hybrid SRZTD5 | ecosystem: Host-associated > Plants > Roots > Rhizosphere > Soil | place: USA...
GTTCGGCGAAGGCCTCGGCGGCTTTACGCGAGGGGAAAGGGCCGTAGTAGGAGCCGCCGGACGGAGAGCCTGCGGTATCCACCGGAATTCTGCGCGTCGCGTAACAACGCGGATAGGCGTTTCGCAGATTTACTTTCAGGACTGCGGGCGGACGGAGGCGCATCATGGCGCGATATTTTTTTGGAAATCGCAGCTTGGCGTGTTGATAGTAAGCGAGAGATTGTTCGAAGGCTGAAGCGGTAACGCGGTAGCGGATAATTTTGGCGAAGTCGCGCAAATTGAGGCGTTTGCTGGAGGGATCGAACGGGCCAAGGAGGCGCTGTAGGCGGCGACGCAAATCCTGGGTACGGATCAAGTATGGTTCGGCGTTTTCCGCACGAGGCTCAATCAGGCAAATGGCAGGGAAGGGAGGCAGGGCGGAGAAAAAGTCCGCGTCGCTTGCGGGATTGAATTCGAGGCCGCAATCAAATTCCAGCACACAGCAAGAATACTATGCCTCGCTGGGCGCGAAAGAGTGCTAACTAGGGCTTGACGATGCGGGGCATCTTCTCCAGTGCATTGCTTGCTTGAAACAGCATCCAGGCCATTACGGACGCGGCCTGTTTCATGTTTTCCGGTTGCATCCGGTCTGTAACATCCATGCTCGTGTGATGGGCGACTGTGTCGTAGTCCAGCGGGTCTTGCTTCGAGGGGACCGTTGGTATGCCGATTTTTTCGAAGGCGATGTGGTCCGAACCACCGTCTTGTTCCCCGGAGATGGCGATCACTCCCAGGTCTCGCAGCGGCGTGATCCACGATTCGAGAACGCCCTTTGCTTGTAGATTTTTTTGCGCGACGAACCCGCGAATCTTTCCCGAACCGGAATCGACATTGAAGTAGACGGAAATCTTCTCAAATTCCGGAAGCCGAGAACCGGTTTTGACATCGCCGAAATGCGCTTTCACGTATGCTTTGGCACCCGCCTCATTTTGTTCCTCGCCGTCCCACAGAACCATGCGAATTGATCTGGAAAGAGGCGCGTGAACGGTTTGGAGAATGCGCATCGCCTCCATAACGATGGCACAGCCCGCAGCGTTGTCCACTGCGCCTGTCCCGCCCTGCCATGAATCGAGGTGCGCGCCGACCATAACTAATTCGTCACGACGATTCGCGCCCGGAATTTCCGCCACAACATTGAAAGAACGCGCCGCGTCAAAGAAGGAAGTGGATGTCGAGACGCGCATTTCTACCTGCATGCCGTGGCTTACGAGGCGAACCAGCCGATTGTATTGTTCTGCTTCGACGGCAACGGTCGGCGGACTGGTCTTTCCCATTTCGGCAGAATATGTGCCACGAATCAGACCAGCGTCCGCGGGAAAATCTTCGTCACCAATCCCGCTCCGAATCTCCACGCCGACACCTTGCGTTGCCAAAAACTCGGCAGTCTTTGCTTGCAGCCTTTCCATTTCTTGATACTGCGCGTCGGTCATTTCCGGCCGCCAATTGGGTGAGGGTGGCCATGTAGTCTCGGCCACTTCCGACTCATTCAAAATGTGCGTCCCTTCCCACGAGCGAAGTTGAACAGGCTGGACCTTATCCATTAACACGATCTTGCCCTTCAACGTGCCTTGGTAACGCGCGACAAACTGCTGATACTCCTGCTCTGTGGTTATCGCGGCCAAGACGGGCTCCCCAGATATGACGCCGTCAGTGCCTTTGCTTCGGGCAAGCGGGAAAGCCTCCAAGCGACTATACGAGGGCGTAATCATCTCTACTGAAACGCTGGTAAAGGCCCAGCCCGGACCCGGCGTAGTGAAATATTCCTTCGCTACGTTTACCAGACCGTAAGACTCAAGTCTTTTTACGGCCCAATCGCCAGCTTTCACGTAACCCGGCGAATCCATGAAGCGCGGACCAAACACGTCCGCGAGATAGAAAACATCATCGGCAGCTTGCGAGTGGGAGAAGGCTTCTTCTTTTATTGAAGACAGAATGTTTGCATTTTGAGCCGTGAGGACTGGTGCATACAGGAAACAAGAAAGTAAGACGAGTCGACGGATCAGCATTTCCAGATTGTAGCCCATTAGACTAGGAGCGAAGTAGCCAGGAAGCGATGACGAGGCGCTGGATTTCGGAGGTGCCTTCGTAGATTTCGGTGATGCGGGCGTCGCGGTAGTTGCGCTCGACGGGATATTCGCGGCTGTAGCCGTTGCCGCCATGAATTTGAATGGCTTTGTGCGTGACGCGCGTGGCCATTTCGCTGGCGAAGAGTTTTGCTGCTGCGGCGTCCATGCTGAAGCGGGCGCCGGTGTCCTGTTTCCAGGCCGCTTTGCGGATTAGCAGGCGGGCGGCGCCGAGTTCGGTCGCCATATCGGCGAGCATGAATTGAATTGCCTGGAATTGCGAAATCGGGTGGCCGAAGGCGAGACGTTCTTTTGAATATCCAAGAGCTGCCTCGAATGCGCCTTGCGCGATGCCCGTGGCTTGCGCGGCAATGCCGATGCGGCCGCCGTCGAGCGTCGAGAGTGCGACTTTGTAGCCTTCGCCTTCGTTGCCGATGCGATTCGCGGCGGGCACTTCGCAATCGGTGAAGACAAGTTCGCTGCAGGCAGTTGCGTTGATGCCGAGCTTTTTTTCTTCTTTGCCGACTTTGAATCCGGGCGTGCTTTTTTCGATGACGAGCGCGGTGATGCCTTTTTCGCCTTTGGCGGGTTCGGTGTTTACGTAGACGATCGCAGCGTCGGCGGCGCCACCGTTGGTGATCCAGGCTTTTGTGCCGTTGACGACGTAGGTGTCGCCCTTTTTGATGGCTTTCGTCTGGAGCGCCGCAGCGTTTGAACCGGCTTGCGGTTCGGTAAGCGCGTAGCAGCCGATTTTTTCGCCGCGGGCGTATGGGACCAAGAGGCGTTTTTTTTGGTCGTCGGTACCGAAGCGGTGAATCGGGTCGCAGTAGAGCGAATTTTGTACAGAAAGGATGACGCCCGTCGAAGCGCAGCACCGGGAAATTTCGTCGATGACGATGGTGTAGGAAATGTGATCGAAGCCGGCGCCGCCTTCGTTTTCAGGCAGTGCAACGCCGGTCAAGCCGAGTTCGGCGGCTTTGGCGAATAGAGCGCGCGGGAAATGGCCCTTCTCATCGTTTTCGCGCGCGAGCGGCTTTACTTCTGACTCGGCAAATTCGCGAACGGATTTTTGGAGAAGAAGTTGGTCGTCAGTGAGAGCAAGGTTCATGGGCACCGATATTTTAGCGCGGAAGAAGAAAGAAGAAAGATTTAACACAGAGAACACAGAGAGCACAGAGAAGAACGCCGGCAGGATGCCAGCGTTACGAAATGTGCGGAGGCGAATTCAGGCGAGGGCGGCGCGGAGGCGTTCGAAAGTTGTCGCCAAGTCTTCGGGGAGGACGCGCGTTTCTCCGGTGACGGACATAAAGCTGGCGTCGCCGACCCAACGGGGTAGCGCGTGAACGTGCAAATGGCTCGCGATTCCCGCGCCGGCAGCACGGCCGAGGTTCATACCGAAATTCATGCCATCAGGTTTGTAAAGCGATTTGAACGCTGCTTCGGTGCGTTGCGCCAGGTGCATTATTTCTGTAAGGGTCGCCGCGTCCAGGCCGGAAATTTCCGCCGTGTGTTTATAGGGAACGATCATCAAGTGGCCGGAGGTATAGGGAAAGCGATTCAGGATTGCGAACGAGCTGACGCCGCGATGGACGACGAGCGTTGTCGCATCGTCGGTGCGCTTCGCGGCGTCGCAGAAAATGCATTCGGGTTTTTCACCGGCAATGTCATTCGTGATGTATCGGTAGCGCCAGGGTGTCCAGATGTAATCCATTGCGAGTGCGCCTCACATGTAACGACAGCGGATGAACTCGCGAAGGGAGCCGAGCAACTCTACATCGAGATGCTTAAATTCAACGGGTATCCCTAACGCGAAGCCGCGCAGGCCCCTTCGAGATAAACAAGAGTGCCTACGTTACAGAGGATAGCGCAAAACAAAACGCCGGCGGTTGCCGGCGTCCGATTACCAAGTTTGTCAAAACAGTCTCAACCGTGCTGCGGATTGCCGCCTGCGGCCGCTTCAGCGGCGGCCGTCATCGAAGCGGCTTCTTCGCTGTTCACGAAATCTTTCAATTCCTTGCTGGGCTTGAAGAATGGAATGCGCTTTGCGGGTACGTCCACTTTCTCGCCAGTCTTGGGATTGCGTCCGGTGCGGCCGCGGCGTTGACGAGTGCGGAAACTGCCGAAGCCGCGAATCTCGATCTTGTCGCCCTTTTGTAGCGATTCAATGATGCTGTCAAAAATCGTTTCGACAATGGACTCGGACTCTTTGCGAGGCAATTCGGTCACCCGCAGAACTTCTTCGATCAAGTCAGCCTTTGTCAGCGTCGGTTGCTTGCTCATCGTGAACACGCCTCGCAATTTTGCCAGAACATAATACGCCGCAGATGCATGATGCGGAAGGGCTTAGCTGGGGGACCAACCCCGCCGGTTGCACCCCTTCCTATCATTAAATCGCCCCGAAGGTATAACAAAATTTACGGGGCTCCGCAATTAGCGAAGCCCCGGTTGGAAAGAAGGGCCCGAATTACCCGCGCGAAGCGAGCTTCTGCTTCAGCGCGTCACCGATGGTGGCGGTCGCGGAAGTCTTGCTCGTGCGGTATTGCTCGATTTCGCGGCGCTCAACCTGTTTCACAGCGGCTTTGTAGCTGAGGCCGATGCGGCGCGTATCCCGGCTGATCTTGATGATTTTGAAATCGTACTCTTTGCCGGGCTCGAGCGGACCCGCGCTCTTGAGCGGTCCGGTGGTGGTGCGTGCGACGGGGCCTTCATCGCGGCCGCGACGATCGGTGATTTCGGTGTTATGGCAGAGTCCTTCGATGTTGTCACCGAAGTCCACGAATGCGCCGAACATGGCGATACGCGAGACCTTGCCCTTCACGAGGTCACCGACACGGTGCTGCTTCACCCAGGCGTCAAATTTGTCGTCCACCTGCTTGATGCCGAGGGAAACACGCCGCGCGTCGGCGTCGACACGAAGGACGCGCGCCGTCACGGGCTCGCCCTTCTTGAAGACTTCGTGCGGATTGGTGACGCGTCCGGTCCAGCTGACATCGCCGACATGAACCAGTCCGTCGAAGCCGTCTTCAATTTCGATGAAAGCGCCGAATTCCACGATGTTGCGGACTTTGCCCGTGACCACCGTTCCAACCGGATATTTTTCCGCCGTGAGCAGCCAGGGATCGGGCTGCGCTTGCTTCATACCGAGCGAAACGCGGCGGTCGCTGGCCTTGATGTCCAGGACGACTACATCGACTTCGTCGCCGGCCTTCACGACTTTTGAAGGCTGAACGGATTTCTTGGTCCAGCTCATTTCGGTCGCGTGTACGAGGCCTTCGACGCCTTGTTCGAGTTCGACGAATGCGCCGTAATCCACCACACCGACGACTTTGCCCTTGAACTTGCCGCCTGCCGGATAGCGATCGGCTGCGTCAATCCAGGGATCTTTCGACAGTTGTTTGAGACCGAGCGAAACGCGCTGCTTGTCCTTATCGAACTTGAGAATGATGACGTCGAGTTCCTGCTCCGGCTTAACCACGTCGGACGGATGCTTGACGCGGCCCCAGCTCAGGTCGGTAAGGTGGAGCAGGCCGTCGAGTCCGCCGATGTCCACGAACGCGCCGTATTCGGTCACGTTCTTGACGGTGCCGTGTACGGTTTGGCCTTCGCTCAGTTTTTCGAGCAGCTCGGCGCGCTTGGCGTGTAGGTCTTCTTCGAGCAGCGCGCGGCGGCTGACGACGATATTGCCGCGGCGGCGGTTCAGCTTCGTGATGCGAACCTGAACTTCCTGGCCGGTAAGCGCGTCCAGATTTTGCGTTGGGCGCAAATCGTATTGCGAGCCAGGCAGGAAGGCGCGAACGCCGACGTCAACTACGACGCCGCCCTTAATGCGATCGACGACTTTGCCGGTGAGCGTTTCCTTTGCTTTGAAGGCAGCTTCCAGCTTTTCCCAAGTACGGCGGCGCAGCACCTTTTGATAGCTGACAATCGTGTAGCCATCTTTTTTCTCGCCGGTGCGCTGCACTTCGATTGTGGCGTTCGGATCGGGGCGCGGGATTTCCGTGTCCGCAAATTCGGCGGCGGGAATCAGGCCCTCGGTCTTCATGCCGAGGTCCACGACCACGCCGTGTTCCGTGTAGGCGACAACCTTGACTGCCAAAATTTCGTTTTGCGCGTGAGCTTCCTGCTGCTCATCGTACTCCGCCATGAGCTTGCTCATCTCTTCCGCACCGGCGGCCTCTTCGGCAGCGGCGACGGCTTCAGCGTCCGGCGCAGGCGCGGCTACGGGAGCTTCCGTGGGCGGAGGCGTAGCAGCGGCTTCGGATTCAGAATGAGCGGCGGTAGCTTCGGGCTTTACTTCTTCGGCTTGTGATTCTGGTGCGGGAGCGGCTGCTGCGGCTGATACGGGATTGTCATTGTCAAAAGACATGGTTGTTGGCCTCCGGGATACGTATCCCTAGTTCGATGAGTTAATTCCTTGCGGAATCCCTGCTGGGGGTAAAGCCCCTGGTGGGGTAATGCAAGGTCGCTGTTTCGCAGTACCGCTGGGATGTTCACAATCCGGCCACCCCTGACCAGACTGCGAAGCAGCTTATGGGACAGAAAGATGCTGCCGGCGTGGAAAACGCTGCAACGATGTAAGGATACAGGCCGAAATGCGGGTGTGTCAATGAAGGGGAGTTTAGGAACTATGCTCGGGCGCGGGAGGAGTGGCCGACTTCGCGGCGGAAGTCGGTGGAATGGACTTCGATGGTGCGGCACATTTCGAAGAGGCGGGAACGCATGCGTTCGCCGATTCGTTCGGCGAGAGTATCTTCGCGAACTTCCCGCATCGCTTGGCCTTGAGGCGTTCGCGTTGCTTTGCCGTCGGATTTTGCGGTGTCGAGATAGTTGGTCGTGATTAGGGTGGTCAAGCGTGCGTTGTAGCGTGCGTTCAGGACAAGGCCGATCGTATCCAGAACCCAAGCTGAAGGTTTACTGGCGCCGAGATCGTCGAGGACCAGAACCTCGACCGTTCGGATGGGTTCGAGGATGCGCAGTTCGGTGGATTCGCTTCCTGGGTTATAGCTAGCTTGAATGTCTTTCAGCAGTTCGCGGTAGTCGCAGAAGAGTCCTTGATGACCGCGACGAATTAAATCTTTCAGACAGGCGACTGCGAGATGGGTTTTTCCGACGCCGGATGGGCCCATCAGCATCAAGCCTTTTTCGCCGCTTCCTGGAAATTCTGCGACGAATTTTTCGGCGAGTAATTTTGCAGCCTTCAACGACGACGTGTGCTGAGGGATTTCGCTGACGTCGGTGCTGTAGCTCTCGAAGTCGCAATGTTCATAACGTTTCGGGATGCGGGCGCGTTCCACCACTCGCGAGGCACGATCTTCCATTCCGCAATCGCAGGGCGCAGCCATCGTTCCGGCGCCATCGGGACGCGCAACCATCTTCCATCCCGTTCCGCGGCAGAGTTGGCAGTTGTCGAGAGCCATTGCAAGAAAGCATACGGGCGCGCGGCGCGGACGGCAAGCAGCCGGGCATGTGAATTAGTGTGGATGAATTATTCGCCGAACGAAATTCTTAGCGAATCGTCCGGATTCGCGTTGGCACGATCGCATGCCGAGGTGGTTTTTCAGAGCCGTACAGAGACGAAACACGGGAAAGTTCCTGTTGCACTACGCTGGCAAATTCCGTCATCTGCTTTTCCATCTCGACCATCTTTTCGCGCATGTTCAAAATGATTTCGATGCCGGCAAGATTCACGCCCATATCGCGCGCCAGAGTGATGATAACTTCCAGACGCTCCAAATCCGAGTCAGTATAAAGGCGGGTATTGCCGTCCGAGCGCGAAGGTTTCAGCAATCCGACACGTTCGTACAGGCGCAGCGTTTGTGGATGCAATTTATACAGCTCGGCTACGGCGCTGATCATGTAGCCGGCTTTCGCGCGAGTTTTTCTGCGTGGACACATAATAAAGTTCTCAGTCTTCAGTCATCAGTTTTCAGTCAAAACCAATTGCCACGTCCGGCCCTATTCTGACCGATGACTGACTACTTCCTTCTTAAGATCCTGCTTTGCCGAACAAATCCTTCCGTGGATCCGCCGGCGCAACCGTCTCAAGTTCCTTCATCAGATTACGCACACGTTCATCGGTCGGCGGCGGAACAACAACCTGAATTTCGACATATTGATCGCCGCGCTCGCCATTGCGCGCGCTTGGCACGCCCTTTTCTTTCAAGCGAAGTGTCTTGCCGCTGTTGGTTCCCGGCGGAATGCGCACAAGAGACCGCCCGTCGATCGTTGGCACCTCGATTTTTGCGCCGAGCGTCGCTTCCGAAACCGTCACCGGAATTCTTGTATAGAGGTCGTTTCCGCGGCGCTCGAAAAACTCATGCGGTTTCACAACAACGGCGAGGTAGAGGTCACCCGGAGGAGCGCTCATGGTTCCGGCATTGCCTTTGCCGGGGACGCGCACGCGGCCGCCATTTGCCACACCGGCGGGAATGCGCACGTCGATCGTTTCGTTGTGGCGCACACGGCCTTCGCCGCCGCACGTTTTGCACGCAGTACGCAGCTTGCCCGTACCGCCGCAGCGATTGCAAGGCACGTTGAATCGCATTTTGCCCGCGGCTTGCTGAATTGTGCCGCTGCCGTTGCATGTTGGGCAGACTTGCGGTGTCCCCACCGCGCCCGTTCCGTGACAGGTTTGGCAGGAATCGAGGCGCGTGATCTGAATTTTCTTTACGGCGCCGCGAACCGCGTTCCAGAAATCAATCTCGATGCGGTATTCGAGGTCCGCGCCTTCTTCCGCTTCTTCGCGCACACTTGTGCCGCCGCGGCCGCCGAAGAACGAACTGAACAAGTCGCGAAAGCTTCCGCCGCCTGCGCCGGCACCGCTGCCACCGCCAAAATCGAACCCATCGAAATTGAAGTTTACGTCGCTGCCGGCACCATCCGGGCCGCCGCCGTGTCCGCTGGGCGGCGCGCTATCGCTATAAAATCCGTATTGGTCGTACATCTGGCGCTTCTTCGTGTCGGACAAGACGTCATACGCTTCCTGCAACTGCTTGAATTTCTCTTCAGATGCTTTGTCGCCCGGATTCAGATCGGGGTGGTATTTCCGCGCCAGCTTGCGAAACGCAGTGCGAATATCTTTCGCGGACGCCTTCCTGGATACGCCCAGCAATTCGTAATAATCCGTTTTGCTCGTCGTTGGCATTTTCAGCTCATATGCGTAGGGGCACGAACGCTCGTGCCCCTACGACCACTCACAACTGACAACTTACTCTCAATCGGCTTTCAGTTCGGGCGCTTCGATTCGTCTACGTCCACATACTCGGCGTCAATTACGTCGCCGGGCTTGTTCGGGTTCGGTTGCGAACTGCCCGCACTGGAGCCGCCTGCGCCAGCACCGGCCGCTCCCGCCTGCTGTGCCTGCGCCGCTTCCGTCGTTTTGTAAAGCGTCTCCGCAAGCTTGTGCAAAGCGCGCTCCACGTTCTCCGTGGCGGTACGCAACCGCGCGGTTCCGCCTTCGTTCATTGCCTTTTTCGCGTCTTCGAGTGCCTCCTCGGCGGCCTTCACGTCCGCTTCGGGCAGCTTCTCGCGGCTGTCCTTAATCGTCTTTTCGGCCTGATAGACCAAACCATCGAGACGATTGCGCGATTCAACTTCTTCCATGCGCCGGCGATCTTCTTCGGCGTGCGATTCGGCTTCAACGCGCATCTTCTCCGCTTCTTCCTTGGTCAAGCCGGTCGAAGACTGAATCGTGATTTTCTGTTCCTTGCCGCTCGCCTTGTCCTTTGCGGAAACGTTGAGGATGCCGTTCGCGTCGATGTCAAAGGTGACTTCGATTTGCGGAACGCCGCGTGGAGCGGGCGGAATCCCATCCAGCTTGAATGTGCCGAGCGAGCGATTATCCTTGGCGAATTTGCGCTCGCCTTGCAGAACGTGAATCTCGACGCCCGGCTGATTGTCCGAAGCCGTCGAGTACGTTTCCACTTTGCGAGTCGGAATCGTCGTGTTGCGCGCGATCTGCGTGGTCATCACACCGCCGAGCGTTTCAACGCCGAGCGAAAGCGGCGTCACGTCGAGCAGCAGGATATCTTTCACTTCGCCCGCAAGCACCGCGCCCTGTACCGCAGCTCCCACCGCGACTACTTCATCCGGGTTGACGCCCTTGTGGGGCTCTTTGCCGCCGAAGAAGTTGCGGACGAGTTGCTGCACTTTCGGGATACGGATCGATCCGCCGACGAGTACGACTTCCTGAATGTCGTTCGGCGAAAGCTTCGCGTCTTCGAGCGCCTGCTGCACCGGCTTCATCGAGCGGTCCAGCAAATCGCCCATCAATTGTTCGAGGCGAGTCCTGGTCAACTTTTCCTGCAAGTGAATCGGGCCGCTCGCCCCTGCCGTGATGAACGGAAGATTGATTTCTGTTTCCATCATCTGCGAAAGCTCGATCTTGGCTTTTTCCGCGGCTTCTTTCAGGCGTTGCAACGCCATGCGGTCCTTGCTCAAATCAATGTTGTTTGCTTTCTTGAAGCCGTCGATCAGCCAATCCACGATTCTTTGATCGAAGTCATCGCCGCCAAGGTGCGTATCGCCGTTGGTGGACTTTACCTCCACGACGCCGCTGCCGACTTCGAGAACGGAAATATCGAACGTACCGCCCCCCAAGTCATACACGGCGATTGTTTCGTCGGTTTTCTTGTCGAGGCCATAGGCTAACGCGGCCGCCGTCGGTTCGTTGATGATACGGACAACTTCGAGACCGGCTATCTCGCCGGCCTGCTTCGTCGCTTGCCGCTGCGCGTCGTTGAAGTAGGCCGGAACGGTGATGACGGCCTTGGACACTTTTTCGCCCAGGAAATCTTCCGCGGCTGCTTTTAGCTTGCCGAGAATCATCGCTGAAATCTCGGGCGGGCTGTACACCTTGCCGGAAATCTCCACACGCGCGTCGTCGTGCGTGCCTTTTACTACTTTGTAGGGAACGCGGCGGCTCTCTTCGCTGACTTCGTCATAGCGCCGTCCCATAAAACGCTTGATCGAATAGACGGTGTTTTCCGGATTTGTGACGGCCTGCCGCTTTGCCACCTGCCCGACCAACCGCTCGCCGGTTTTCGTGATGGCCACCACCGAAGGCGTAGTCCGTGCGCCCTCCTGGTTGGGGATAACTACCGGCTCGCCGCCCTGCATGACCGCGACGACCGAGTTGGTCGTCCCCAAGTCAATTCCAATAATCTTGCTCATAATGCTGGTTCCTCTCCGTGCCTAGCCCGTGGTGGCGTGCGACCAGGAGTAGGCAACTGGTCACGCCTCGTGACGTAAGCTCAATGTCTCGCAGAGTATACAGGTTGAGTGTATTGTTGTCAAGTTTCTTTATAGCAGGTCTATTTTATTGAAAAAGCGTGCCTTACGTCTCTTCCGACCGGTCATCCTCGAATTGAATGTAGACTGGGGTCGCTCGGGGCAACCCACCAGTGCGGCCACCATCCAACCCCTTATAAGGTCCTAATTATCGTTCGACCGGTTTCGCGCTACAATGCCGTGCCTCGGCATATCAGGAACTGAGCCGTTTTGGGAGGATTGCTTGAGCCGCTCGTACCTCGCCCGTTTGACGTTCGCACTTATCTTTTCGTCGTGTGCTTTGCTCGTCGGTTGCCAGAGCCAATCGCAGTTGGCGGACAGCCGGCCCGCCTCTTCGGCCGCCCCACAAACGACGGCGGGATCCGCGACGCCTGTGTCAACGCCGGCACCCACACAGCCGACTCAACCGGAGGCTGCGCCGGTTCAGGCAGCGCCGACCAAAGCGTCGCAGGCGAGCGCACCGCCGGTTGCGCCAGCGCCCGCGTCAACTGTTGCAGGAATTCCGGACGTCGATCCGCACAAAACGCGCGGCTCAAAATCCGCGCCGATCATCATGGAGACATTCAGCGATTTTCAGTGTCCGGCTTGTAAGCAGCTTTACCTGGGCACTTCACGGCAGTTGAACGACAACTACGTTGCGACCGGCAAAGTATTCGCGATTCACAGGGACTTTCCGCTGCCGGGCCATGCGTATTCGCGCATTGCCGCGCGATATGGCCGTGCGGCCTCTCAGCTTGGCCGCCTCGAGCAAGTTGAACAAGTTCTCTTTGAAAACCAGGAAAAATGGGAACAGACCGGCGACGTGGACGGAACAGTAGCCAGCGTGCTTTCGCCCGCCGACATGACCAAAATCCGCGCGCTTATCAAGAATCCGGCAATCGACGCAGCAATAGAAAAAGACGTGGCGCTCGGACGCACGTACGCCGTCAATCAAACGCCGACCACTGTCATTCACTACAAAGGCCAAACTTATCCCGTGGTTGGCATCGTGAGCTACGACGTTCTTCATCAGTTTCTCGATCAGCTTCTGACGCAATAGCGAGCCCGCCGCGATGATGCAATCGAGCCCTCTAAACCTGCGCCGAACCGTAGTTCTGCTTGGCCGGTTGTTTCTCGGCGCAACGTTCGTTTACGCGGCCTATTCGAAAATCCTTCATCCAACTTTTATTCTGCATCCGTGGTTCGCGTTCAAATTTGCTGTGCAAGCGAATCTGGCGAATTTCGCAGGTGAAGTGGACACGTTCAAGTTCGTGTCCACGGCAAATGCCGCGCTTCTGGCGCACACCTTGCCGTTTATTGAGTTGGCTCTTGGACTGCTGCTTTTGATCGGCTGGCGTGTTCGCTACTGGCTCACGGGCGTGTCACTGCTGCTCGTAGTTTTTCTTTCGGTGCTCACCCGCGCGTATCTGCTGCACCTCGACATTAAAGACTGCGGCTGCTTTGCGACGCCTGAACCGCTCAACGGCATGACGCTGGTCCGAGACAGCGTTTTTCTCGGGGCTGCACTGCTGTGTACCTATTTCGCTTTCGTTGAAGCCCGCAAGCCACACCCGTGGACGGCGCCATCGAGTTCGTAGCGGCAAATTTGGAAACGGCGTTGCGTATCCGCCTGACGTCACGGTTTCAACTGCGCTAAAATTCTCTTTCAATGCTGAGCCTTCCCCCGATCACCCTGCGTCTGCGCGGCTGGAAACTGATTGACCGCGTTGCACTGGCGTTTTTACTGTTTTGCGCAATCCTGCTCGGTGCGGGAGCCGGCTTGCTCTTTGTCTATGCCAGCGACCTGCCGGAAATTCACGCGCTCGAAACCTACCGGCCCAACGTCGTCACGGAAGTTTACGCAGACGATGGGCAACTCGTTGGGAGCTTTGCGCTGCAGCGCCGCATCCTCATGACCTACGAGCAGTGCCCGAAAATTCTATTCAACGCCGTAACTTCTATCGAAGATCAGCACTTTGAAGAGCATTGGGGCATTGATTTTCCGCGTATCGCCGGAGCGATGGTCCGCAACGTGATTCATCGGCGGATCACCGCCGGTGCGAGCACCATCACGATGCAACTCGCCGGCAATCTGTTTCTCGACCGCAGCGACCGCACCTTCCGCCGCAAAGTTCAGGAGATGCTGCTCGCATTGCAAGTCGAGCGACGTTACACCAAACCGCAAATTTTCACGATGTATGCGAATCAGGTCTATCTTGCCCACGGCAACTATGGTTTTGCCGCCGCGGCGCAATTCTATTTTGGCAAGTCTGTCACCGATTTGAATTTGCAGGAAGCCGCTTTGCTCGCAGGCATGGTCAACGGACCGAAATTTTCTCCGATCGCCAATCCGGAGGCGGCGCTCAATCGCCGCAATCTTGTTCTGCGCCGCATGGAAGAAGAAGGGAAGATTTCTTCAGCGGACGCGGCCAACGCCAAGAAGATGCCACTCGGCTTGCATGTTCAATATCCGCGCAACGACCTGGCGCCCTATTTCTTCGAAGACATTCGCAAGTACCTCGAAGCCACCTATGGCACCGAGGCAGTGCACGAACGAGGCCTGCGCGTATACACGACGCTGAACGTAAAGATGCAGCGCGCGGCGAATCAGGCGATTCGCGACGGTCTTCATTCCTATGATCGCCGTCACGGATGGCGCGGCGGATTGCCCAACCTCATCAAGGACAATCTCGGCAAACTCGACACCTACGAAGACGACGATTGGCGCCACGCGATTGAAAAGGGAAGTTACGTGACCGGGCTGGTCATGGCTGTTGACGATAAATCCGCGACGATCAAGATCGGCCAGTATCGGGCGCTGCTCTCTCCGCAAGACATGGCCTGGACCGGCAGAAGAAAGCCCAGCGAGCTTTTGAAAGTCGGTGACCTCGCGCAGTTTTCCATTCAGGAACTTCGCGAAACGACCGCTCGCGTTCAGCTTGAACAACAACCAACGCCGCAAGCCGCCATGATTGCCATCGACAATCCGACCGGTGAAATCAAGGCTATGGTCGGTGGATACAGTTTCGAAGATTCGAAGTTCAATCGCGCGACACAGGCCGTTCGCCAGGTTGGCAGCTCATTCAAGGTCTACGTTTACGCCGATGCGCTCGAAAAAGGATTTACGCCATTCGATACGATTCTGGACGCGCCGTTCACGACGATCAGCGGCGGCCAGCCGTATTCGCCGCGCAACTACGACGAGAAATTCGAAGGCAACATTACGCTGCGCCGCGCGCTCGCCGGCTCACGCAACGTGCCCGCCGTAAAGCTGGCCGAAAAAGTTGGCATTAGCACGGTCGTTGACGAAGCGCGCCGCTTTGGCATCTCCACGCCGCTGCCGCCGTACCTCCCGCTGGCGCTCGGCGCCGCGGACATGAAACTTCTCGAACACGTCTCTGCGTTCACGGTTTTTCCCGACGACGGCATTCGCATCGACCCGCACATGATTCGCCGCGTCGCCACGTACGATGGCGCATTGCTGGAAGACGCACATCCCGCGATCCACGAAGTGATTTCTCCTGAAGTGGCCCGAACGATGACGGCGATGCTCGAAGAAGTGATTCAGTTCGGCACCGGTATCGAAGCAAAAGCGCTGAAGCGTCCAGCCGCGGGAAAAACCGGTACCACCCAGGACTACACCGACGCTTGGTTTGTCGGTTTCACGCCGCAAATTACGGCAGGTGTGTGGGTGGGCTTTGACGACAAACAAAATTCGCTGGGCAAGAAAGAGACCGGTGCCCGCGCTGCGTTGCCCATCTGGACCAGCTTTATGCAAAACGCCCTGACGGGCGCGCCAGCGCTTGATTTCGCGAATGTCACGCCGCTCGAACAGCAGGTCACCGATCATCCTGTGCACGTGGATACGCCCGACACTGCGCCGACGGAAGACGAACCATCCGCTCCAAAAGTAAAGCCGCCAGCTGCGCCTCCCGCGACGAAGACCACTGCGGGAAACACAACCGGCGACCCGCGCCCGTAGCGCGCGTTCCTCTGAGAAACTTACAGCTTCTGTACGACCACGTTTAGCGACGAACTTTGCACTGACGTGAAGTTAGCGGTCGCCGGATTCAGCGAAAGCGTGATCTGCCAGAGCGAGTGGCCCGCGGTGTCGGTAAGGCTCAAGTTCACATTCATTGTGCCCACCAGGCCCAGCAATTGCGGTGACGCGACCAACAAGCAAGTCGCTTGGCCGGACGCGAGTGGCTGCTTGCCGCCCATTGTTGAGCTTGTGGTGACGATGTTGTAGTTCAGAGTGCCGCTGACCGGCGATCCATCCGGATACATGAAGTTGAGTTTTAATTCCGGGGCGCCAACGGTTTGCGTGATTTCGATTGCATTCACCTTGGCGTTGTTCACCAAGCTGTCGAATTCGATTTTTGCCGTTCCATCGGTGACGATGATGTCCGCGCCTTTCACCAGCGCGGTGTTCGCGCCAACTGCGGCGTAAACGTCAAGATTTTGAAAGACGGTGTTGCCCTGCATCTTCACATTGAAAACGCGACCGCCGACCTTCTGGGCACCGGCAAACGTTTCTGCAAAATATAGATTCACGTGGTAAGAACCCGCCGCGACAGGGAACGAGTACACAAGTGGTGTCGTCAAGTTCGAAGTGTAACGGCCGTTCTGATAGAGCGGTTGATCCGCCGTTCCAGCTACGGTTGCTGCGATGCTGCTCACAATGCCGCCGCTATATCCGTTGTCCGCTTGCCAAACCTGCGCCTTCGCGTCGGTGTACGCCTTGCCTCCGCAATCAATTCGAATCGCGTTCTGCGTCTGCGCTGCCGCGGGCCAACATGTTGCGACCAACAATCCCATCACTACACAAAATTTCTTCACGCTTCCTCCTCGAAGCTTCACTTCTCATAGACCAAATGTTTGTGCGCGCTAAGCGAGGGGGCGGTGTCTGAGGGGGCCCGCTTGCACTGACTCAGCCACTCTACGGACTGCAGAGGGACGCCACAACTGTCCGTACGAACCAAAATTGGACACGAGCAAGTGCAACTTCACCCCTGTACGAACGTACTTGCCAACGAAGACGCGTAACCCTTTCAGGCAGCGTTCGACGTCCGTTGATCGTGCGAATTTTCTAGAAAGGATCCCAACCGAGCGGGCGCAGCGGGACAATCTGGCGGGAAGAATCGACGAGTTCCACCGTGCTTCCCCTGGTCATTCTGCCAATCTCGGTCAACTTCACTCCCCGAAACGCGCGGGGAACGCGCCGGAGGTCGCGATTCGCCACGCAAAACAGCAGTTCATAGTCGTCGCCGCCGTGCAGTGCCGCTTGTCTGAGCTCTTCCTGCGCAAACCTTTCGCGAAACTCTCCAGCCGCACAGGGAACTCGATCGAGTTCTATCTGGGCTCCGGCCTTACTCGCGTCGCAAAGCCGAGCCAAATCCGACGACAATCCGTCCGACAGATCCATCATCGCCGTTGCCAAGCGGTTTCTCGCCAACCATTTTCCTAATTCAACCCTCGCCTCTGGACGAAGGTGCTTTTCGAGGAGCGGACTCCGTGCTCCTCCGCCAACTTTTCGCTGTTGCCGGGCCATCTTTAGCCCGAGCTCTGCCTCGCCTAGTCTTCCGCTCACAAAAATCCGATCGCCCGGTTTGGCGCCGTTCCGCGGGACGGCTTTTCCACTTCTCACCTCGCCGACGACATTAATATTGATCAGCACCCGGTCTTGCCGCGTCGTGTCGCCGCCAACCAACGGACACTTCAGCTTTTTCGCCGCCGCAATCAGTCCCTGCAGGAAGCCATTTAGCCAGGTTTCAGCGCAACTCGCCGGTAGGGCCAGACTCAAAAGGAAACACTTCGGCTCGCCGCCCATCGCGGCTACGTCGCTCGCTGCTCGCATCAAGCATTTCCACCCAACGGCGTCGGCTGGATGCCAATCTCGCCAAAAGTGCGTGCCCTCAAAAAACCAATCCGTCGTCAAGACAGTGTCGAACCCCTTCTTCGGCCTCCAGATGGCTGCGTCATCTCCGATGCTCACCTCAACGGCGGATTTCGTTGTTGGATGGCCGCTTGCTCGCGCCGCGCGCGCAATTTCGCGCACGATGGACTCTTCACTCATCGTCCTTTTGCCTTCCATTTTCGCTTGTTCCTCGCCTGCTTGCCTCCGCAAGTATATGCCGCTTCAACCTGTCCATTCGTACAGTGGACAGGAATTCACAGCCTGTCCCAAATTAGGCCAATTAGAGGGTTGACCCAATATTCTTCAGAACTTAATATGGGTCCAGGTCGCGAACCGAGACTCACGGTTCAGATTAGGTGTAATGCACGGCCATCCAGCGGCTGTGGTTTCGACCAGGGTAGTTCGAGAAGTTCTTTAAATTCAATCGCGGGCAGGGAGCAATCTCCCGCATTCGAGATAGAAAACTAAGGGCTGAGGGGCCATCAGTGATTAAAGGTAAGAGTTACACATTTTTTGTCGCGTCCACTCCGGGACATCTCCGGAAGCTGGTCGTGCCTGCCTACGCCCTCGTCAGCGTCGCCGCCCTTGCCGTCGTCGGCATGCTCACCATTGTGATTGGCGTCAGTTCCTATTCGCGCATGCTCTGGAAAGTCGGCAATTACAACGCAATGCGCCATGAGCTGGAAACCGTAAAGCAACATTCGCGCGATTTGCAGACAACCGTTAATGACACCAACCAGCGCCTCGATTCTTTGCAGTCTCTCGCCACTGAAGTCGCCATGACTTACGGCGTGCTCCGCTATCACCCGGTTGCCTTCGACGTGTCGGACAATCCCGTCACGCCGGAAGACGCCTTCGATCAGTCCGTCGAGCAATATACCTTTCTTAAGAAGAATGCCGCCGCAATCGCCATCTCCGCAGGTGGCCTGCGCTTGCTTCCTTCTTTCAGCTTTGCCGATTCGTCTTATACGCCTTCGGTCTGGCC
>Ga0075436_100001101_pt1 | contig 18258 bp, 21 predicted proteins | sample RhiMethybrSRZTD5_FD_75303 | JGI IMG/M metagenome (GOLD analysis project Ga0075436, IMG submission 75303) | Populus rhizosphere microbial communities from Tennessee, USA - Rhizosphere MetaG P. TD hybrid SRZTD5 | ecosystem: Host-associated > Plants > Roots > Rhizosphere > Soil | place: USA...
GTAGCCATAAATATGTTATTATACTAATATGCGTACTACCGTTGACATTCCTAATCCCGTTTATCGCCAGTTGAAAGCCAAGGCTGCATTGCAAGGGTGTTCGGTAAAGGAATTGATCTTGCGCGGCGTCAAAGCTGAATTGAACGGCACACCGGAGAAGAAGTCTGCTTATCGCGTATCGCTGCCATTAATCAAGAGCAAGAGGCCAGGATCGCTGAAGCTCACCAACAGGCAGATTAATGAACTCCTATTTCCCTGACATTAATGTCTGGATCGCCCTCTCTTATGAAGCGCATGTGCATCATAGCTCGGCGAGGCGCTGGTTGGAGGGAGTCAGAGGTGGAGTGGTTTATTTCTGCCGGTTCACACAACTGGGATTTCTAAGGCTTCTGACACATCCCAGCGTAATGAGAGATGCGGTTAGAACCCAACAGCAGGCTTGGAGTGCGTATGATTTCCTGGTGCAAGACGAGCGGGTACTGTTCCTACGTGAACCCGATATTGCACAACTTGAGCCTCTCTTTCGCAAGATGACCTCCGGCGATCACCCGCTTACAAAGCAATGGCCAGATGCATATTTAGCTGCATTTGCCCAGGCGGCAGAATTGACGCTTGTTACCTTCGACCGGTCTTTGGGCCACATGGTCTCTCCAAATGTTCTGCTTCTAAGGTGAGCAGCTTTCTTGTAACCTATCAGTCTATTACCTTCCTGCCCAGATGTTGTGTTCCATCCGTCTCGTTATACTCATCTAATCCGGGTTGGATGATCGGAATGTTTGCTCACTCACAATCTGCTCGCTTTATAGCGCTTCTATGTCTTCTCCCCTTAACCGGCTGCCTTTTTCGCTCTCACAAGGTGCAGCGCCAAGTAAGCACAGCACCGTTGAAATCCGCAACCCAGCAGCAATTGATTGACTACATCAATACGCAGGCTGCCAAGATTCAATCCATGCAGGCTACGGTCGATATTGATACGTCGGTGGGTGGCGTAAAGAAGGGCAAAGTCACCGATTACCAGCAGATTCGCGGCTACGTATTGGCGCGAAAGCCGGCGATGCTTCGCATGATCGGCCTGATGCCCATTGTCCGCAATCAGGCATTTGACATGGTGAGCAACGGGCAGGAGTTCAAGCTTTGGATACCTCCCAAGAATCGTTTTATCGTGGGACGTAATGATCTGGAGGCACACAATACTCAGAAATCGCTGGAAAATCTGCGGCCGCAGCATATTTATGACGCCCTTCTGCTCAGAGAAATCGATCCCCAAAATGAGATCGCCGTGGTTGAGAACGGTTATGAAATCGTTCGTGACGCCAAGGGCCACAACGTCGAACAGTCCGACTATGAAATTGAAGTGATTCGGAAGGGCGATCACGGATGGTTCTTGTCGCGCAAAATCATTTTCAGCCGATCCGATCTGCTGCCGCATCGCCAGTTGACGTATGATCCCGAGGGGAATCTGACGACGGATACACATTATGAAAATTACAAAGACTACAATGGGCTGAACTTTCCGTCGCAGATCGAGATCTGGCGGCCCCAGGAGGAGTACGACATCACTTTGACTATCGTGAAGTTGCAGTTGAACCAGCCTTTGCCGGACGACAAATTTGTGCTGCCGCAGCCGCCAGGGGCACAAGTAGTGCATCTGGATCAAGCGCAGGGCACTCCCGAGCGACGAATGCAGGGTGGGCAAAGCCGGTGAACTTCTCGCGGATCTAAATATCTGCTCAAAGCCGGTTAAAGCCCGGGACTGAGAACCGACGCCTAAATCATGATGAATAAGATGATTGTCGCCAATCTCGTGCACCGGCCGTTGCGGTCACTCATCAGCGTGATCGCCATTGCGCTGGAAGTCACGCTGATTCTGCTGGTCGTGGGGCTGCTGATCGGCATCTTGAACGATTCCAGACAGCGCAGCGCTGGTGTGGGAGCAGACGTCATCGTGATGCCACCTGGCTCCTCGTTCCTCTTCGGGCTTACAGGCGCCCCGATGTCGATCAAGATCGGGGATTTGATCGCGAAGCAACCCCACGTGGTGACGGTCGCCCCGGTAATCACCCAAATCTCCACTGCGGGCGCTGTTGAGGTGATCGCCGGAATCGACCTCGACAGCTATCAGAGACTTTCAGGTCCCTTTCACTACATATCCGGAGGCCCCTTCCGAGGGCCCAATGACGTTCTCGTCGACGACCTGTTCGCCAAATCGAAACATGTTCGTGTCGGAGGCACGATTGAGATCCTTAATCACAGTTTCCGGGTGGCAGGAATCGTGGAGCAGGGCAAAGGAGCACGGAAATTCCTGCAAATGTCCGTGCTGCAGGATCTCATCGGCGCGCAGGGGAAAGCATCCATCTTCTATGTCAAGGCGGATAACCCCGGAAATGCAGACGCGGTGGTTGATGAAATCAAATACATCCCTGGAATGGAAAGGTATGTTGTGTCGTCCATGGCGTACTACCTGTCCATGATGACGCCAACCAATATTCCGGGCCTGTCGAGCGTGATTCATGTAGTAATCGGAATTTCAGTCGTGATTGGCTTCATCGTGATTTTTCAAGCAATGTACACGGCCGTTATGGAGCGCACGCGAGAGATCGGCATATTGAAGTCACTGGGTGCCTCCAAGCTGTACATCGTCAACATTGTCTTGCGCGAGACGACGTTATTGGCTTTGGCTGGGATTGTTGTAGGAATTCTCTTCAGCTTGGCTGCGCGTGTTTTGATATTACAAAAGCTCCCTTTGCTCCGGGTCGTGATGAGCGGTGGCTGGATCTTGCGGGCAACCGTGATTGCAATCGTTGGGGCCATAGCCGGAGCGCTCTATCCAGCATACAAAGCTGCGCAGAAGGATCCAATCGACGCGCTCGCGTACGAATGAAGAGTTCCAGCTCACGGGCTCTTGCATCACGGGAGCATCCCATCAGTGCACCCCCAGGTGGCGAGCCACGCAAAGGGGCCGCTTTCACGCTACGAAGACAGCGGTGGAGATTGCCCGGGGCTGCTTAGTCTTAGCTTTGCCTGAAGACGCGTCTTTTCAAAACCGCGAGGGGCTAATGAACCCGGTTCTCCGTTCACAGTTCCTAGTTCTCAGTTCCGACCCTAAACCGGCCAGATGCTGAGGGCTGTTTTGCTGAGAATCTGCTGCTTTACTTCCTCCGCCAAATGCAACGCCCGAAAGTCATCCAAGTTCTTCTTGATCTCCGGGACGCCCGGTCCCGGCCAGTCCGTCCCGAACAAAGTTTTGTGGGCGATCTCCTCCACTCGAGGAAAATACTTCAGCAGAGTTTTCGGAGGGATGCCGCTAATATCCAGGTAAACGTTGGGATGGCGGCGCAGCAGGAAAAATGCGGTGTGCATCCATAGTGGCCGGCCTCCATGCGCAAGAAGAATCTTCAGCTTGGGAAAGTCCACCGCCACATCGTCTAGGTAAATCGGATCTCCGTAGCGGTTGCGAGCGCCTGCAAAAATCGAGGTTCCAGTGTGGAACATCACCGGAACGCCGTTGGCCTCGGCAGCCCGGTAGATCATCTCCAGCTCTTTCACCCCGTTCAGATAATCGTTGGGAAAAAGCAGTTGGTGGGGCGGATGAATCTTGATCATGCGAATCTTCAGCCGCAGGATTTGTTCGATATCCGCCAGAATGTTTCCGGTGTGGCGCGGGTGCAGTCCTCCACAAGAGAGGAGCCGTTCAGGATGATCCTTGGTGTAATCGCTAATGTACTGATTAACGCCGGCAGTGAACCCAATCACCTCCGGAGCCACGTAGTTGATGAGCACGGCGCGATCCACTTCGGCGGCATCGAGATACTTGAGGAATGATTTCGGGGAGCGGCAGAACTCGACAATTTGATCAAAATTGGGGCGCTTTTTTTTGAGCAGTTCCAGCGCCCGGGGCTGAAACATCTCCAGAGGCTGGATGTGAATGTGGCAGTCAGTAATCAAGTTCCGGTCAGCTCTCGAATGCAAGCCGGGTTAACTTTCAAGGTTCTTAGAAGCCTACGATCGAGACACCAAAACAGCTTCCAGGTCGAGATCAGATCCGCATCGGCATGACAATGTATCGGTACTTGTAATCCTCGCCTTCAGCGGGACGGATTTGGCCGGCGGATTGCGCATCCTTGAGCTCCAAACACACATCGCCCGCGCCCACGGCCTTCAGAAAGTCGTTAATATATTGGGCATTGAAGCCGATGGTCAGGCTCTCCCCGTTGTAGCTGGTTTCGATTGAGTCTTCGGATTCGCCGGTTTCGGTCGAGGAAGCCGACAACTTCATCTCACCTTTATCCAGTTTGAGGCGTACCGCGCGGGAGCGCTCATCTGCGAACTGGGCAACGCGGGAGATGGCAGCGCTCAATTCTTCGGCATCGACGCTGACGCTCTTGGAGTTGTCTTTGGGCAGCACGGCCTCATAGTTCGGGAATTGACCGGTAAGCTGGCGCGAGGTAAGCAGCCGTGGGCCGATGCGAAAGAATAGCGTCGATTCGTCTTTGGCAAACTCGATAACATCCGTATCCGTTGAATCGAGCAGAGTCTTCAGCTCGTCCATCGCCTTCTTGGGGACGAGAGTCTTCATTTCGCCAGATATGCCATCAAACTTTTCCCCACCGCGCTCAATATGGGCGAGGCGATGGCCATCCGTGGCGACCATGGTGATGGACTCAGGTTTAAGCACCATCAAGGCGCCATTCAGGGTGTAGCGCGACTCCTCATTGGCGATGGCGAAACCAGTCTTTGCGATCATGCCGCGCAAAACCTGAGCAGGAATATTGACAACGCTGGCGCCAGGAAACGCTGGCAAGCCCGGGAAGTTTGAGCGCGCCATGCCGACCATCTTTGTGTTTGACCGCCCGCAGCGGATGCTCACCCAATGATTCTCGAGAAGTTTAATGGTGATATCAGCGTCGGGGAGCAACTTGACGTAGTCGTGAAGCTTACGGGCTGGAATTGTGCATGAGCCTTCTTTCCTGACCTTGGCATTACACGAAGTACGGAGGCTCAGATCCAGATCGGTGGCAGTGAGCGAAAGTTTGTCACCGGCAGCTTCGAAAAGATAATTCGACAAAATCGGAATGGTCGTCTTACGCTCGACGACGCCTTGCGTCGCCGTAAGTTCGCGCAATAATTCGAACTTGCTGACGGTGATTTCCATGGTGGCTGTACCTGCAGCTGACGCCAAGGCTTCTGCCGGCATATTTCTACTCCCCCCTGGATCTCTACGGTGAGTCAATTACTCATATTAAAGCAAAAGCTGGTGACCCGCTTAAAGCAAAAGCTGGTGACCCGCACCAGAACAAGCGCATTGCTGCGCCATCGCTCCACATGAATGATTTCGCCGTGGAAGCCCGGAACCGCAGCTATCCCCCCAACTGCTCGGTCAATTTGTTGAGCAGCCTGTTCAGGTCCTTGTCCTCTTTTCTTATCTCGTCGATCTTCTCGACGGAATGGAGGACAGTAGTGTGGTGCTTGCCACCGAACTGGCGCCCGATCTCGGGCAGTGAAGCCTCGGTCAGATGTTTAGCCAAGTACATTGCAATCTGCCGGGGATAGACGATGGCCCGGGAGTTGTTCTTGGCCTTGATCTCAACCAGGCGCAACCCGAATTGTTCGGCGACCGCTTTCTGGATCGACTCGATGGTGACCTTGCGGGCCTGCGAATCGATAAAGTTCTTGAGCACCTGCTGGGCGTAGGGGAGGGTAATTTCAGCGCCGATTAAAGATGAGTGCGCCACCAATCGAATAAGCGCTCCTTCCAACTCCCGCACGTTAGAGCGGATGTTGGAAGCGATGTACAGAGCCACATCGGTTGGAAGCGTTACTTTCTCTTGCTCGGCTTTCTTCTGCAGAATAGCGACCTTCGTCTCAAGGTCGGGAGGCTGGATATCAGCAATCAGTCCCCACTCGAAGCGGCTGCGGAGACGGTCTTCGATTTCGGCCAGCTCTTTTGGCGGCCGGTCACTGGCGATTACGATCTGCTTCATGGATTCGTGCAGAGCGTTGAACGTGTGAAAAAATTCTTCCTGAGTCCGTTCTTTCTGCGCCAGAAACTGGATATCGTCGATCAGCAATACGTCCACATTGCGAAACTTATCGCGGAACGTGGTCATCTTGTCGTAGCGTAGCGAGTTGATCATTTCATTGGTGAACTTCTCGCTGGAGATGTAGCAGATGGCCGACTGCGGCGACCGGCGCTTTATTTCATGCCCGATAGCCTGCATCAGATGGGTTTTACCCATGCCGACGCCCCCGTACAGAAAGAGCGGGTTGTAGGCTTTTGAAGGACGCTCCGCAACCGCCTGACAGGCGGCGTGAGCAAACTGGTTCCCGCTGCCAATGACGAAAGCGTCGAATGTGTAGCGCGGATTCAGCTGCGCGGCACTATCCCAATCGAAGCGCGACTGCGAAGGACCTGCCGACACCATCCGGGCGGAAAGCCCGCCGTCATGGCGCAGCGGAGTAGATGCCGGATCATCTTCGGGAGTGACGAACTTCACCTCCTCGAATTCGAGACCCAGGTTATCGACTGCTTCCTGGATGAGATCGGCATACTTGTCGCCTACCTGCCGGAATTCCGCGGTGGGCACACGCACAAACAGAATTCCCCCGCTGGAATGACTGTAGCGAGTCGGCTTCAACCAGGTGTCGTAGGAATGCCGGTTGATTTTCTTCTCGAGCGCATCGAGGATGCGCAACCACGGATTAGCAGCAAGTGTCGGGCTAGGAACAGACATAATAGGTATTCGTGGAGCTGTGGCCAGAAGCAGCGCCGGTATTAATTTTTAAGAAAAAGTTTTCGTTTCCAGCAGAGCAGCCTCGGTTCTCGGGCAGTTGCGCTGGGCATCAGAACAATGTCAATCAGCTAGGTCAGTCCGGCATACTAGCACAAAATTTTTCGGCTGGAAGAAAACTTCAGTAAAGATTTTTTTCTGTCTGCACTATTCAGAACGCGAAGCGCGCTCGCTGTCAAGTACTGAGTTTATAAATGCCGCGTGCGTGGTGCAAGTTGCGGCCTGGCTTGCGCAGCGTGCAGATCTGTGCTCTCCGGTTTGCCCGCTGTGATTGCGCTCATTTATACTCATCGTTTAATTCTCAAGCCAATCATCAAGCAAGGAGTTCATGCCCAAGCGTACATTTCAGCCCAACCGCCGCCACCGCTCCAAGACGCACGGATTTCGTACGCGTATGAAGACGAAGAGCGGTCGTGCTGTGATTTCGCGTCGGCGTGCCAAGGGGCGCAAGCGGGTTTCAGTGAAACCCGGATTCCGCGAGTAATTTCCTTTTTGTTTCGGCAACCGAAGTTCTAAAACTGAGTTGACTAGTGAGCGGCCTTGCAGCCAATGGTACAAATTCGTCGTGGTCGCAAAAACGAGCGGTGTTTCCCCGCAGCGCTCGCCTACTGCGGCATTCTGATTTCGAGCGCGTGTACAAGCTCGGGCGGCGGCATTTTACGGCGCACATGACATTGTTTTACCTGAGCCGTGAGAGTGGCAAAGGGCTTCGCGTCGGCTTCACCGTGGGAAGAAACCTGGGCAGCGCTGTCGAAAGAAATTCTATGAAGCGCCGCTTGCGCGAGGCGCTACGGTTGCAAGCTGTGTTCGACGCTGGACGTTTTGACGTGGTGATCAATCCGAAGAAGTCGTTACTGAATGCGGACTTTGCCGAATTTCGCAATGAGGTTAGCCGCGCCTTTGAAATAATCCGGAACTCCGCTGCAAAGCTATGAAAGCCAGCAAGGCTGCAATCATCTATGCGCTGCGCCTTTACAAGAGTCTAATTTCCCCCACCTTTCTGCCGGCATGCCGCTACGTGCCGACTTGTTCGGAATATGCTACAGAAGCGGTGGGACGCTATGGCGCTCTGCGTGGTAGCAGGATGGCAATCTGGCGTTTGCTGCGCTGTCATCCATTCACGAGCGGAGGCTATGACCCAGTATTGATGGAGAGAGATTCAGAATGTGTGGGTTCAGCACCGCCCCGGAAAGCTGCCGTCACTGAGTAAGCGATTTGCCTGACTTTCCCAATCCTCAACAAGATCCCGGCATGGAGCGCCGGCTGCTACTGGTTTTCGCACTGACGTTCCTCGTGATTATTGTTTTTCAACCGGTGCTGAAGAAGTATTTGCCGCAGCCGCCAGCGCAACCAGCTACACCTGCGGTCACGCAGACGGAAAACGTGACGCCGGCACCTGCGGGCAACTCACCCGGTGCGGCGCAGCAGGCGTCACCCTCGCGGGAAAAGATCAAGGAGGCGAGCACAGAGTCAGAATTTGTGGTCGAGAACGATCTCTACAAAATCGCATTCACCAATCGCGGCGGGCAAGCAAAGTCATGGATTTTGAAAAAATACGACGACGAAAAGAATAGGCCATTGGATTTGGTCAATGCTGTTGCCGCAGAAAAATATGGGTATCCGCTTTCCTTGTGGGCCTATGACGAGGCGCTGCGAAACAAGATTAATTCAGTGCTCTATGTCACATCCAGTTCTGGCCAGCAGCAGGCGCCTGCCGAGATTGCTTTTGATTACAACGACAACGATGTTGAGGTTCATAAGACATTTCGGTTTGATCACACCTACGTGGTACGGGTTGAGACATCGGTTCGGATAAAAGGCGGCCCGGTTAGCGCTTTTCCCGTGTGGCCGGCGGGTTTTGGCGAGCAGGCGACACCGGCTTCCTACGCCTCCAGCACCATCGACTATCAGTTCAATGGCAGCATAGAGCGGTTAAGCGCCAAGAAGGTAAGCGGCGGCCACACTATAAGAGGACCGTTTAATTTGGCAGGGGTGACCGACCAATATTTTGCGGCGGTATTCATTCCTGAAGATCCACCGAATGCGGTCCTGGTGACGTTGCGCAATTCCCTGGATGTACCGAAAGATCCCAAAAAACCGAATCCGCAGGACACAGTTAAGGTCGACGTTCTAGGCGCTGCGGTGGGAAACCTCATCGGTATGACGATGGAAAGGCTTTATGTCGGGCCCAAGTCGCTGGAGGTGCTCGAGTCAGTTCCGGTGACCACGATTGTAGGAGCGCCTCAAGATCTTCGCTCTCAGGTTAATTTCGGTTTTTTTGGCATAATCGCCCGCCCCTTGTTTCTGTGGCTGAAGTGGACTTACAAATACGTACACAACTGGGGCTGGGCAATCGTGGTTCAGACGCTGATCATCAATCTGGCGCTGCTTCCGCTGCGAATCTCGCAAATGAAGTCGGCCCTCAAGATGCAAAGGGTCGCGCCGCAGATTAAAGCGATCCAGGAGAAATTTAAGAAGTACAGCATGCGTGATCCGCGCAAGCAGGAGATGAACAAGGAAGTGGCGGATCTGTACAAGAAGGAGGGAGTCAATCCTGTGGGCGGCTGTTTGCCACTGATTATCCAAATGCCATTTCTGTTTGCCTACTACAGCATGCTGCAAGCGGCAATTGAATTGCGTCACGCGCGCTGGCTGTGGATTCCCGACCTATCTTCGGCCGACCCGCACTTGATACTGCCCATTGCATTGGTCCTAAGCATGGTTGCAACGCAAAGAATGACTCCACAGCCCAGCATGGATCCAGCTCAGCAGAAAATGATGAACATAATGATGCCTCTGATGATGGGGTTCATTTTTTTCAATCTGGCGGCAGGCTTGAATTTGTATTACGCGGAGAGCAACCTGATCTCGATTCTCCAACAGGCAATCATGAACCGCACTAAACTGGGCCGTGAAATGCGCGAGATGGCTCAAAAGAGGGCAAGAAAGAAAGAAAAGTAGCATTAGGCACTTAGCATTTGGGGGTTAAGTTCGCAATTCGTATACTTTTCCATGTAGGTGCTGGGGCGGCCCCAACTGCTAATTGCTAATTGCTGAATGCTTGGAGCAGACCCGGTGTCTATTCCTGACAAAATCGCGGCGGCGAAGCGGCTCAATGATTTTCTCAGTGGCATAGTTTTGAACAGTGGGCTGCGAGTCAAATATCGCATTACGGTCGATCCGCCTCTGCCCGAAGAGCGCGATTGGGAGCGACCGGAAATTCTGGTGGAGTTTACCGGTCCTGACTCCTCGCTGCTGCTGGAACGCGGGGGCGAACTGCTTCGCGCCTTGGAACTGCTGGCGCTGGAAATGCTCCGGCTTCCAGGAAACGAGCACGAGAAAGTTTGTTTTGACTGCATGAACCGCCGGTCTATGCGTCTGGAAGAGCTCCGAATGGCCGCGTCCGTGGCCGCGGACAAAGTTCGCAAAACTGGAGCCCCCTACAACTTCGCGCCGATGTCATCGCGCGAGCGACGCATTTTGCATTTGGCCCTGCGGGACCAAGCCGACCTGCGCACGGAAAGTGCCGGAGAGGGGCTGCGCCGCTGTGTCGTGGTTTACCCGAAGCAGTAAAGTCCTGCCGGAAAATCTGTGAGCACTAGCATTCGGCGCTGTTTTCTCAGGTTGTGACACCGACATACCGCTGGTCGCAAATGCTCTACCTGCCGTCACCGAGAACTGGATTCCGTCCTGCACTGCCCAACCGCATCTATCTAGTGTGTGCTCTGGCTGCTCTTTCTTCGGTCGGGGTGCTCCTAGCTTTGGCCGGGCATGCTGGGGACTGCTCTCCTTTGCGTCGCAATGTGGTACTTCTCGTTCAGCTTTGATGACTCGAAGTGGTTGAAAAAACGGTTTGGTTTTGCCTGCTATATCTTCTGATTCCGGTTGGTCCGGCCCTGTACTATTTGTTTGGTCGATCGACGCAGCGCTGCCCTGCAAAAAGCTGATTCATTATGACTGCGTTGTCGGCATCGCAAGATGGCTCGGGCCCGGCAACTTTTGACGACAGCTTCCAGCTAAAATCCCTCTGTGCACCTGGACGACACCATTGTGGCGATTGCCACGCCCTCAGGCCGCGGCGGCATTGGCGTGGTCCGCCTAGCCGGCCCCGAAGCCAAGGCCATGGCACTTCCAATGCTGCGTCTCAAACACGATCTCGAGCCAGGAAGAGCGGTGCTTGGTGAGTTAATAGATCCCGAAGTATGGAAGCCGGCAAATTCGCAAGGTCGCTCAGATCCGAACTTCGACGCCTCGCGGCCGAGGGCGGCCGCGCCACGTGACGAGCGCATTGACGAAGTGCTTGTGACCTATTTCGTGAAACCGCATTCCTACACGACAGATGACATTGTAGAAATTTCCGCCCACGGTTCTCCAGTAGTGTTGCGCCACATTGTCGAGCAGGCGATTGCGGGGGGTGCGCGCCTCGCCGATCCGGGCGAATTCACTATGCGCGCCTTCCTGAACGGACGCATCGACCTGGCTCAGGCCGAGGCGGTGCGCGATCTTATTGAATCACAGACCCTTTATCAGGCCAAAGTCGCAGCCCAGCAGCTTGAAGGTGCGTTCTCCCGACGATTGCAACCAATTAAACAGAAGCTGGTGGAACTTATAGCCTTGCTGGAAGCGGGCATCGATTTTGCGGAAGACGACGTCTCGGTGTTGCCGGCTAGTCACATTCTTGAGCGGCTGAACGCTGTTCGAGTTCCACTCCAAGACCTGGCCGCTTCCTTCGCGTACGGAAAGATCGTTCACGAAGGACTCACGCTGGCAATTGTTGGTCGACCTAACGTTGGCAAATCGAGTTTATTCAATCGGTTGGTGGAGCGGGAGCGCGCGATCGTCACTGCCACTCCGGGAACCACTCGCGACCTCGTCAGCGAGACCGTAGCAATCGGCGGCATCCCCGTGAAATTGATGGATACCGCCGGTATCCGGCGGGCGCTGGGTGAAGCTGAGAGCATTGGAATCCGCAAATCGATCGAGGCGCTCGCTGACGCGGACCTGGTGCTGGTAGTGGTTGATTCCTCACAGGCGGTGGCTCGCGAGGATTTGGAATTGCTTCAGCAAGCGGAACAGCGACCTGCCATTGTGGTCGAAAACAAGGCGGACTTGGCCAGTTCTCACCTTTCAGTGAATGGTCCTCAGTTACCGAGAGTGCGCACTTCGGCTGTCACGGGCGAAGGTATTGCCGAATTACGCGCGGAAATTCAGCGCCATATCGGAGGTGATGGCCGGACGCAATTTGAAAACGGCCTGCTCACGAACATTCGTCATCAAGAACTCGTACGCAAATCTCTGGCAGCTTTGTCAGCTGCAGATGCCGCAGTTCAAAACCACATCCCTCATGAAATGCTACTGCTCGACTTGTACAATGCCCTACATGGGCTCGACGAGATCACCGGCGCAACAACAAACGACGACATTCTGAACCTGATTTTCAGCACCTTCTGTATTGGAAAATAACCCCTGGTATCCTTCAGACTTCCTCTCCGTGAAACTTTCACCGCGAGGCCACCTCACTGGGTTCACATTGTGCTTCTCCGAAAATTGATCTAGGTGCCGGCGTGCGACTGCTGCGAAAGGTAACTCGCAATACCCATTTCTTCTATGGAGCGGAGTTTAGCTTCGAGATATTCGACGTGTCTTTCTTCGCCCTGAATCATGCCTTTGAATAGCTCACGCGAGCCGTCGTCTTTGGCCTCGTCGCAGACTCGCGCCGCCTCGTTATACTGGCGCACCGCGTCCTTCTCGTCTTTGAGGTTGCTTTCCATTTGTTGCTGGACGTTTGTTCCCAATTGTGGTTTGAGTCCGACCTCTACGCACGGAGTTTCGTCGAGAAAATGATTCGCTCGATTAGCCCTTCCGCATGTTTCATTTCCTGGATAGCACGCATTTTTGTGCGCTCCCCCAACCTCTTAGAACCCCAGTTCTGGCACATTTCGGACTGTGTCATATACTGCACAATGGCCGTCGATTCCGCGCCAAGAGCCGCATTCAATTGCGTGATGACCTTTTTTGTTGCCGTGCATGGTTCTGCCCGGCCTCCTCTCCTCGCTCTTTGAATTCTCTTGTTGACTTTGATCCGCTTTTCTAGCTTCTGTCTTGGAAAATAGCAAGCGGGTTGGTACATTCTTGCAAACGGCTCTGTCTGGCCGGAGGCGCGCTTTGTCGCTGGTCGTGAAGCTGGAAGACGATCTCGGTGAACGTAGCGACTGGATCATGCTTCATGGCGTGATTCCTGGGCGGGAAGAACGCGATTACCCTTTCCTGCGCAGTATCGACCCGTACGGCAAAACAGTCTTCAACCATTTGCAGATGGAGACCTTTCTCGAGGAATGGGAACGGGTGCGCGACCGTGCTCATGACGAATCGCAGGTAGAAGCCTGGCGGAAAATTAAAGAGATGGCGCAGACATGCCAGCAGGACCGTGATCTATACCTACGATTTGTGGGTAATTAAGAATCTGCGCACGGCCAGCTTTCGAGAGAAGCCATTCTGCGTCATTTGGATAAAGTCGCCAAGGCTGCTCGAAACATACCTTCGAAGGAGCCGTTCTTACCGGCGGTGCCGGACAAAGCCTTTTCTGCAGTGGCACGCTGATAGCCGAGGTTTACCAGAGCAGAGAGCACATCTTCTTCAACGGCGCTTAAGGCGGGAATGGCAGCCACCGCCTCAGTACCGTCAGGGGGGAGCTTATCTCGGAGTTCGAGCACCATCCGCTCGGCTGTCTTCTTCCCGATACCAGGAATTCGCGTGAGCCGCGCGACATCATTGCCGCGGATTGATCTAGTCATCTCGTCAGAAGGCATGCCGCTGAGAATTGTGATCGCCAGCTTGGGCCCGATACCACTCACTGTGATCAGCTTCTCGAACAAGTTCTTTTCCGGTGAACGCAGAAATCCGTAAAGCGCAATCGCATCTTCACGCACGTGAGTGTGTATGTGAAGCGCGACCTCACTCCCAACCTGCAAGAGTTCCGAAAAGGTTGGCACTGTTATAGTGACGTCGTAACCCACGCCGCAACTCTCAACGATGGCTTGGTTGGGATGTTTGGAAATCAGTTTGCCGCGAAGGTGAGCGATCATGCGAGGTCCGGCCCGGGCTTATTTTAAAACAATGAGTTCTGCCTTCGATTAGGTACCATTCCGAAATGCTCGTAGGCGAGCTGCGTCGCCACGCGGCCCCTAGGCGTGCGATTCAGGAATCCAATCTGAATGAGAAACGGTTCGTAAATTTCTTCGATCGCATCCGACTCCTCGGCCAGTGCTGCGGCGAGCGTATTCACCCCGACAGGGCCGCCTTGATATTTCTCGATGATCGTCAACAGCAACTTGCGATCAATCTCATCGAAACCGTAGCGATCCACTTCCAGCATTTGCAAGGCAGCTTGCGCGGTGGGAAGGTCAATTTTCCCGGCCCCCCTTACCTGGGCATAATCACGCACTCGGCGTAACAGCCGGTTGGCAATTCGGGGTGTCCCGCGGGAACGGCTAGCGATCTCGGCTGCTCCGTCTCCATCAATTTCGATGGCGAGAATCTCAGCTGAACGTTCCACGATAATTCGCAAATCTTGGTGGCTGTAGAACGCGAGGCGAAGGACAATTCCGAATCGCGATCTCAGAGGCGAAGACAACAGTCCTGCACGCGTAGTGGCACCGATAAACGTGAATGGCTTCACATCCATGGTATGTGTGCGCGCCGCGGGTCCCTGGCCGATCAGAATGTCCAGCTTGTAATCCTCCAGAGCGGAGTACAGGATTTCCTCAAGGGCAGGCTGAAGGCGATGCACTTCGTCGATGAATAGAACTTGCTTGTCACGAAGATTGGTGAGAACGGCAGTGAGATCGCCTTTGATCTGCAAAGTCGGCCCCGAGGTCTGCTGGAACGGGACTCCCAACTCGTTAGAGATGATAGTTGCCAGTGTGGTCTTGCCCAGCCCGGGTGGACCGTAGAGCAGCACGTGATCCAACGCCTCGCCGCGGGAGCGCGCAGCTTCAATCGCGACTGCCAAGTTTTCTTTGACCTTCGGCTGGCCGATGAACTCCGCCAGTCTTTGTGGCCGCAGCTTTAGTTCAAAAGAAGACTCGCCTTCAACCGGAGCAGCCGATACCAGCCGATCCTTGCTTTGTACATTGAGTTGCGGGGTGTTCCTGACAGTAGCCACTGGCCGGATAGTAAGCTGAAATGGGAGATCAGGCAATGATCGGATATGGACGCTTACTTTCTGCGTTCAGGACGAGCTTTGGTGTGAAATGGAAATCTGTTCAATGGTTCCTATGGCAAGATGACAGACTACTGCCATGTGAGGCGCGCTTACTTTAAAGCTGCCTCGAAGCCATCAATCAACTTCTGAACATTTTTTCGCCCAAGGGGCTCAAGCAGTCCTCCTGCAACTGAAGTCAGTCGGCCGAACACCTGCGCTTCTCCCTTCCAGGCCACCTTGGTCCCTGTCGCACCAGGCGCAAGGTCAAAGCTCGCAGTGACCGAGACATTTCCGCCAGCCACCGTTCCTTGTCCCTTGTACAGAGCTCGCTTAGGACGCTCGGCTTCCGCCAGTTGCATCTTTACTTCGGCGGTTCCTTTGATGTACGAGATTCCGACGTTCACCTTTACTACGAAATGCGTGTCGTCCTGCTGCGTCATCCCCTGGAAGTCGGGTAGCAGCGGAGCGAACTTTTTAGGATCGGTGAGAAAATCGTACACCTCCTCTGGCTTGCGTTGTACTTCAAATTCACCACCGAACTTGATAGCCATTCCTAGGTCCTTTCCCGAGAGGGTTGCAGGCCAAACGAGCTCCCGGATGGCGTCTCATACTCTCGGTCCAATATTTCTATACTCTCCTTGAAAAAAAAGCAGCGGTTCGCCTTCGTGCACCACGACTTCCTCGACTTCGGCAATGAAAATGGTGTGATCGCCGGCACCCTGTGCCGTGTGCAGCCGGCATTCCAGATATGCCAACGCACCCTGCAAGACGGGAGTTCCATGGGGCGTGCGCTCAAACCGCGCACCCGCTACCCGTTCCCCCTCTTCGTGTGTTCGGACGGTACGCGCATAATATTCTGAAATTGTACGTTGGGCTTGGGACAAAATATTTACACCAAAGCGCTTCTTGGCGTGCAGATGAGCATGCGTACGAGCCCTCTGATCCACGCACACCAGCACCAGCAAAGGATCGAGTGAAACCGAAGCAAACGCGTTGGCAGTCATGCCGTGGATTTCGCCTTCGTAATCCACGGTGATGACCGTGACCCCAGTAGCAAAACAGCTCAACGCCTTGCGGAATTCTGCCTGGGTCACAGCCATGGGACGGGAATGTAGTCTCTCGTAGCAGCGGGGGGCGGTCAAGTCGCGCTCGTTCCGACCTGTTGAACAATCCCACTATCTGTGGGAATCTGAACGTGCTTGAGTTTTGGCATAGGTAGCATTTGCAGACATTAGCCGAAGCAATGTACTCCAGTACGCCAATCGCCAGGGAAACTGCGTGCCGCCTGCTGCGTTCCAGCGACGCGGATCTTTCAGAGCTTCTCGCGGCGGCAGTGCACGCCAAGCAGCGGCGCAAGCCAGGCTTCATCACCTACTCACGCAAGGTTTTCATACCTCTCACAAATTTTTGCCGCGATTATTGCGGCTATTGCATTTTCCGCCGCGACCCAAACGATTCTGGTGCGCACACGATGTCACCGGAAGAAGTTCTGGAAGTGGCGCGGGCCGGAGAGCGAATGGGCTGCACCGAGGCTCTCTTCAGTTTGGGTGATAAGCCCGAGCTGGCCTTTCCCGAAATGCGCGAGACATTACGCCGTCTGGGATACCGCTCGACTCTGCATTATCTGGAGGCTATGTGTGAGCTGATTCTGCGCGAGACCAGCCTGCTGCCCCACCCGAATCCCGGGCTGCTCAGCACCGAATGGATTTCCCGTCTGGCGGCCGTTTCTCCCAGCATGGGTCTGATGCTCGAAACCACGAGTGAGCATTTACTACGCCCTGGGGGGGCGCATGACAAGGCTCCCGACAAGATCCCCGCCAAACGGCTGCGCACCATCGAAGAAGCGGGAAAGCAAGGGGTTCCATTCACTACCGGTCTGCTGATCGGAATCGGCGAGAGCATTGATGATCGTGCCGACACGCTGCTGGCCATCCGCAACCTGCACCGTGAGTATGGCCACATTCAGGAAGTCATCGTGCAAAACTTTCGCGTGAAGACCGACATTCCCATGCACAACTGGCCCGAGCCCACGCGGGGCGAGATGTTGCGTACCGTCGCCGTCGCGCGGCTGATGCTGCCGGACGTGAACATACAGGCTCCGCCAAATCTTTCCTCTCCCTACTATGAAGAACTCCTTGATGCCGGAATCGATGACTGGGGCGGGGTTTCGCCGGTAACGCCGGACTTTATCAATCCAGAAAGGCCTTGGCCTCATCTGCAACAGCTCCGGCGCAAGACCGAAGCAAAGGGATATAGATTGCGCCAACGGCTTCCTGTCTATCCTGAGTTTCTGCCTGGGCTCACGTCACGGGCTGGCCTATTGACGGAAAAACTCGAAGCGGCCGCCGATCTTGAAGGCTACGCGCGCATTCCGAAAGCGGCATGATCGTTGTCCTCACAGGTGGCACTGGAGGGGCAAAGTTTCTTGACGGTCTTTCACGGGCGGTCCCGCAAAAAGAACTCATCGTCATCGTCAATACCGCAGACGACCTCGATTGGTGGGGTCTGTACGTCTCGCCCGACTTGGATTCCATCACCTACATACTGGCAGGACGGCTCAGCAGTGAGCGCGGCTGGGGGGTGCGAGGCGACACATTCTTCTGCTTACAAACCATGGGGGAACTGGGTCAGCCGACCTGGTTTCACATGGGCGATCGCGATCTCGCGGTGCACTTATTGCGTTCCAAATTCCTCCGCGAAGGAAAGACCCTGGCCGAAGCGACCGCCGAGATTGCAAACAAATTTGGCATTGAGGCGCGTATCCTACCCATGAGCAATTCTCGAGTTGAAACACGCGTGGATACTCCAATTGGAGAACTTAGCTTCGAAGAATACTTTGTCCAGCGCTGGTATCAGGATCCAGTGAATTCGATTCGCTTTGCCGGTGCCACTGAAGCTAAGCCGGCGCCTGGCGTGATTGAAGGGATTATGTCCGCCAGCGCTGTTCTGATCGCGCCGAGTAACCCTGTCACAAGCATAGGGCCGATCTTGGCGGTTCCGGGCATACTAAATGCGTTGAAGCGAACACGGGCTCCTGTTGCCGCGGTGAGTCCGATCGTGGGTACGGCGGCAGTGTCCGGACCTGCCGGCGTTCTCATGACGGCGCAGCAGTTGCCGGTTTCAATCGCCGGTGTCGCCCAGGCTTACCAGGAGTTCCTTGACATCCTCATAGTCGATGACCAGGATGCTACAGTCGCGAAAGAGTTACAACAGGCAGGACTGCGCGTCCATTGCGCCCAGACCATTATGCGAACGACGGAGGACAAG
>Ga0075436_100001104_pt1 | contig 18219 bp, 16 predicted proteins | sample RhiMethybrSRZTD5_FD_75303 | JGI IMG/M metagenome (GOLD analysis project Ga0075436, IMG submission 75303) | Populus rhizosphere microbial communities from Tennessee, USA - Rhizosphere MetaG P. TD hybrid SRZTD5 | ecosystem: Host-associated > Plants > Roots > Rhizosphere > Soil | place: USA...
CCGATCGAGTCGTGCGTGTAGACGTAAATCAGGTGTCGATCCATGATGCAGGCGAGTCGGACCGGCGGGCGCATGTAGTCGGAGAAAATCAGGAAGGTCGCTCCGTAGGGGATAATTCCGCCCCACAGTGACATACCGTTCATGATCGACCCCATCCCGTGCTCGCGAATTCCGAAATGGAAATTGCGGCCGGCATAATTCTCTGGGCTGAAGCTCGGCTCGCCTTTGATGATCGTGTTGGTGGAGCTGGCGAGGTCAGCGGAACCACCCATCAGCTCCGGAATCTTTTTGGCGATGGCGTTGATGACGACGCCGGACGCAGCGCGACTGGCGACGTTGCCATCCTTGGCGGTGAAGACCGGCAATGCATCTTCCCAGCCGGCGGGCAGCTCGCCGCGGAAACGACGCTGCAGCTCCTTCTCCAGATCGGGATGAGCTGCTTTGTAGGCGTCGTAACTCTTCTGCCAGTCTTCCTGCACTTTCGCGCGCCGCTTTGCCGTGTCACGCCAGAAACGCAGCGCCTCCGGTGCAACCCAGAAAGGCTCGTCGGACGGATAATTGAGATTTTTCTTGGTAAGTGCGATCTCGTCCTTGCCGAGTGGAGATCCGTGCGCCTCGGCGGTGTCGTGCTTGTTCGGGCTGCCGTAGCCGATGTGCGAGCGAACGACGATCAGCGAAGGGCGCGCTGTTTCGGCTTTGGCAGCTTCGATTGCACGATTGAGCGAGGGGAGATCGTTGACGTCGGCGACGTGCTGGACGTGCCAGCCATAGGCTTCGAAGCGAAGACCAGTGTCGTCGCTGAAGGTGAGAGCGGTATCGCCCTCGATGGTGATGTGGTTGTCGTCGTAGAAGCCGATCAGTTTGCCCAACTTCGCATGGCCGGCGAACGAAGCCGCTTCATGCGAGACGCCTTCCATCATGTCACCGTCGCTGGCGATGAAGTACGTGTGGTGGTCGATGATCTTCTGATCGCGGTTGAAGACCGCTGACATGTGCGCTTCTGCAACAGCAAGTCCGACAGAGTTGCCGATTCCCTGGCCGAGTGGACCGGTGGTGGTTTCGACGCCAGGCGTATAGCCGTACTCGGGGTGGCCAGGCGTCTTACTCTCCCACTGACGGAACTGCTTGATGTCGTCGAGTGAGAGATCGTAGCCGGTGAGATAGAGCACGCTGTACTGGAGCATTGATGCGTGTCCGGCCGACAGGACGAATCGATCCCGGTTCATCCAATGCGGATCCTGCGGATTATATCGCAGGTGCTGAGTCCACAGCACGTAGGCGAGAGGTGCAAGCGCCATCGGGGTGCCCGGATGGCCGGAATCTGCTTTTTGTACTGCATCCATCGCGAGCACGCGGATCGCGTTGATGCAAAGCTCTTCGAGCGACTGACCAGCGGATGAAGATGAGGAAGAGGACGCTGATCGCGGCGCAGTCGCGGTGTCGGTCGACTCAGTCATAATCTTGAAAGTAGCTCATACTCTCGCGCGTTGTAGGGCGAACCACTCCGCGGCCTCGCGGACCTCGCTGGGAACGAGATTGTGACCCGCGATCTGCCATTTGAGCGTGACATCCGCATTACCCGAGCGAAAAATCTCTGCCAGCTGTTCGACGCTGTCGGTAGGGACGATGGGATCGAGTCTGCCGGCGGAGATGAAAATCGAAGATCCGCTGAGGTCGGGTTTATCCGGAGGTTCGTATACGACCATTGGTCGAAACAGAATCGAGCCCTGAATTGCGCCCGGCTCGATGAGCATCACCGTTGACGCGACGTTGGCCCCGTTGGAGTAGCCGAACGCGAAAATCCGCGACGTGTCGAGTCGGTAAGTGATCGCAGCGGCCCGGATGAACCGGGCGAGCTCTTCGGCGCGCGAGCGAACTTCCTTCGGATCGAATACACCCTCGGCGATGCGTTTGAAAAAGCGCGGAGCGCCGTTCTCGAGAACATTTCCGCGCGGGCTCAAAATCGCGGCGCCGGGCGCGATCGCCTGACCGATGCCGATGAGGTCGTTCTCGGAGCCACCGGTCCCGTGCAGTACGAGCAGTGTGTCCGCCGACTCTTCGCCGGGAACGAATCGATGAATGAAGCCAAGATCGTCAGTCACGCGTTGGGACCACGCAGCTCCAGTGGGACATGAATATTGGGCAACAGCGCTTCGATCTCGAAGCGTCGCGGCTCGAGCCAGCTGGGCAACTTCAGTGACTGACCGAGTGCATCAACGGGCTCGTCGACTGCAAAACCGGGAGCATCCGTTGCAATCTCGAACAAAACCCCGCCCGGCTCGCGGAAGTAGATCGACTTGAAGTAATCCCGATCGAGCTGGGGCGTCACGTTGTAGCCGAGTGATGTGAGCTCGGTGCGCACCTCCATTTGCTCGGCTTCACTGCTGCAGCGGAACGCGACGTGGTGTACGGTGCCGGCGCCCATGACGCCGCGCCAAATACCCGGAACACAGCGAAGGTCGACGATGGTGCCTGATCCGCCGTTGCTCGTATAGCGGAAAATGCTTCCCTGCTCGCGTGCGAGCTTGAATCCGAGGGTGTTGGTCAGGAGCTGACCCGTGAGCTCGTTGGCGTCGAGCCAGAGCGTTACCGAGTAGAGGCCGCGAATGGCGTGCTCGGAGGGTACTCCGGTTGCCGACCAGCCCGACTGGGCATCGGCTCCAGAATGGGCGACCAGCTCTCCCATGAAGCCCTCGTGATCCTTGAAGGCGATAACGCGCTCGTCTTCGTAGCGAGCAACGGGTTGCTCGAACTCAACGCGCTTCTTTATGAAGCGTTCGATCCAGAACCCAAGGGATGCCGGTCTGATCGAGAAGGAGGTGACGGCGACCTGTCCGCCGCCCTGGCGTCCACGGCGTGCATCTGGCCATGGGAAGAACGTCAGAATTGTGCCGGGGCTACCGTTCTCATTCCCGAAATAGAAATGATACGTCGTCGGGTCGTCGAAATTGACGGTGCGCTTTACGAGGCGAAGGCCGAGGATGCCCGCGTAGAAATCCAGATTTCGCTGAGGATCGCTGGCGATTCCGGTGACGTGATGTATGCCGGCGGTCCGGAAACTCATCGTGCCTGGTTCTCAGTATTTCGCGGTGCCAGGACGTTGGACGTGGCTAGCGTCCTTTTTGCGTCTCGCGCTGGTCGGTGCTGGTGCGAGGCTGACCTTGCTCGCCACCGTATCCGCTTTTGTGCTCGTCGGGGTGAGACGGAACGTCTTCGGGATTTGGCCGACCGGATCGCGTCCCGTGATCGACTTCACGGTCATTAGCCGGGCCTTTCTTAGTCTGTTCCTGCTGCTTTCTGGGTGTCATTTTATCTCCACTTCGTACCTGTCGATTTAAGCAACGGATGTGCCGTTTGCTGAGGCAATGATGTGAGTCGTCTCCAGCCCGCCAGAAAACCAAAACCCAAAAAACGAAGACGATTTCGCAGCCTGAGTGATCCAAAAACGCTCAGCGAGCTTGCGCGCCGGCTGCAGGAAGGAATTTATATAACGACGCTGGACGGAGAGATCATCGACGCGAACCCGGCATTCCTCGAGATGTTCGGCGTCGACTCGGTAGACGATCTCAGAAGTCATCGCACCGGCGATTTCGTGAGACCGGAAGTGCGAGCGCGTGAGATGGCGCAGCTCGAGCGCGAGGGATCAGTGCGCGATTTCGAGTTTCAGCTGACGCGTCGCGATGGCGAGATCAGAACAGTCGTCGACAGTGCGTTTCTGTCGATCGATCCCGAGACCGGCGAGAAGTATTGTCACGGGGTCCTCGTCGACATCACGCATCGGAAGGAGCTCCAGACGCAGCTGCTGGAGCTGAGCATCCGCGATCCACTCACCGGCTGCTATAATCGCCGGTATCTCAACACCGTCACCAGGCAGTGTGAGGCGCAACCCAAGGGTGAATGGGGCTGCATCTATCTCGACATCGATCACTTCAAGCAATACAACGACAGAAACGGCCATGCTGAAGGCGATGCAGTGCTGGTGAGGATGGCGCGATTTCTAATGCGTCATGTGCGAGCGGAAGAAGCCGTCGTTCGTGTAGGAGGGGACGAGTTTCTGGTGGTGTTGTGCGACTCGGATGAGGACCAGACTGAGCACGTGGTGACGCGCCTGCGTGCAGCAGCTCCGACGTCTGCGCCCGTACCATTTTCGATGGGATGGGCAGCGCGACGTGGTACGGAGAACTTCGAAAGCACCATGATCAGGGCCGACCACCAGTTGCTGGCCGTCAGAGTGGATGAACGCCGTGACCTGCAGAAACGGCGGAAGAAGGGGGGTAAGCGGTAAGCGGTTAGCGGTTAGCGGTTAGCGCGTTGTAGGAGGCGAATACAAACCGGCAGTTGCGCTAACCTCTTACCGCTTACCGCGGTGTGCAAGCCAGTCCCCGAGCGACGTCCCACAGTAGAACCTTTTCTACTGGTGTGTCATGCGCTCATTCATTTCCAGCCTTGCCCTTGCGTTAGTCGCCGTCGTTTCGACGGCATCTTCACAAACTGTCGACCAGATTCCGCGACCCTGGCCTTGCCCGGTGCCGCCGCCATGTCGTCCGGGCGAACCGTGCGTCATGCGGTCGTGTGGGATCACATCGCCTGACGTCTACAGACAAAGCAGCGACGTTCGCGTCGCCCTCGCAGACCGGGTGCTCCACTACGAAATAACCGAGACTTACGTCAATCGTGGTGGCAGAGTAGGCGAAGCTGATTTCATGTTCCCGCTGCCAAAAGGTGCCGCGTTCCAGGATCTCAAGCTGTCGATCAACGGCGAGATGGTGTCCGGCGAGACAATGAGCGCCGATCGGGCGCGCCAGATCTATGAAGACATTGTGCGCAGGCAACGCGACCCCGCATTGCTGGAGTGGATGGGTTACGGCCTGCTGCGCGCCAGAATCTTCCCGATCGCGCCGGGGGAAGTGAAGAAAGTCGTAGTGCGCTTCCAGACTGTGGCAGAGCGCGAAGGCGATGCGTTGCGCATCGATTACTTCCGTGGACTGCGCACGAACCAGGTCGCTTCGCGCTATCCCGAGGGCCGCGTTTCGTTCACGCTATCGTATCCGAACGATCCGATGTACGGGACGGCCTATTCGCCAACGCATTCCATCTACGAAGATCGTTACGCGAGTAATGACTACAACGCAGGTCCGTCTGACAGTGACCACTTTGCGAGCAGCTATCGCGGGTCGATGCGCCGGTTCGAGGTAAGAGACGCGAATGGAGAGGTCACGCTTCTTATCCCGATCCGACGCTCGACCAGCGCCGCGATCTCGCTGCTGGCGAATGCTCCAGGCAACGACGACGGGTTTGCCCTGATCACGATTTCACCACCCGCCGTGCGTCCGCGCGCGGTTCCACGCGACGTGACGTTCGTGCTCGACGTGTCCGGCTCGATGAGCGGTCAGAAGATCGAGCAGGCGCGGGCCGCCGGTAAGCAGCTGCTGCGCACGCTGTCGTCGATGGATCGTTTTCGCCTGATTGATTTCTCGAGCGATGTGCGAACCTTCCGCGATGGTTTCTCGTACGCGACGAGCGAGAACATCCGCGCCGCGGAACGCTATCTCGATGATCTCGAAGCGCAGGGATCCACTAATATCTCGGGTGCGCTCGACGAGGCATTGTCGGCACCGACGCAGTCGGGAAGGTTACCAATCATCCTGTTCCTGACGGATGGCCAGCCCACAGTTGGCGAGCGTGATGCAACTGTTATCGCCAACAGCGTTGCGAAACAACGTGGCGGCCGCCGACTGTTCACATTCGGCGTCGGAGCTGATCTAAACGTGTCGTTGATCGAGCAGCTCGCGCTCGAAGGCAGAGGCACGGCGAGCTTCGTCCGCCCGGATGAATCAGTCGAGCGCGCGGTTGGTATTGTCGCGAGCAGACTGACGAGCCCGCTCGTCACCGACGTTCGCGTGAGAGCCGACGGCGTGCGCCTGCGCAAAATGCATCCAGGCGGGCCGGTTGACATATTTGCCGGCGAGGATCTCGTTCTGCTCGCTCGTTACGACGGAAGCGGCGATGCGATCATTCGTGTCGATGGTCAAACGACAAATGGGCCAGTGAGCTGGGCAACTCGTGTGCGCTTCCCTGACCGCTCGCGCGAGAACCCGTTCGTCGCGCGGCTCTGGGCGACTCAGCGTGTCGGCTATCTGAGTGCGGAGAAGCGCAAGAACGGCGGATCACGCGAGATCGACGATGAAATTCGCGACCTGGGAGAACGGTTCGGAATTCCGACTGAATTCTCGTCCTACCTTGTTGTCGAGCCGGGGATGAATCGCGTGCAGCAGCAGCTGGGTCGCCGTGCCGATATGAATCAGGTAGTTGCGACCGCAGGTGGCACAGGCAGGGCAGCCCCGGCCGCAGCCCCGGTGCAGTTCGAGGCCGCCAAAGCAGCATCTGCTCAGCGTGCCGCCACTTCGGTCGCTGCAGCGGACTCGGCGGTGGGCGCGCTATCTGATGCCAGGATGAAGCGCGCGGGTACGTACACTTTCGTCCTGCGCGACGGAGTCTGGACCGATGTACAGTACAAGGGTTCGGGTCCAGTGCTGCGCGTGAAGCCTTTCTCGGACGCGTACTTCAGGATCATCGAGCTCCAGCCGGATCTGCGTGACGCATTCTCTGTCGGCGAGCGAGCAATCGTTGCCGGGCGCAGCATGGCGATCGAGCTATCGCCGAGTGGTGTAGAACAACTGTCGGATCGCGATCAGGCAATGTTGCGGGATCGCTGGTGAGCGGGTGACAGACGTCGAGCGACTCTTCCGAACGTACAACGCCGCGTTGGTGAGATATCTGACGCGGCGTTTGGGAGATCGCGACTGGGCGGAGGAAGTGGCTCAGGAAACGTTCGTCCGTGCATTGCGACAACCTTCGATTCAAAACGAGCGCGCGTGGCTCTTTGCAGTGGCGACTAATCTGGTGCGAGACGAAGCGCGGAAGGACAGCCGGCGGCGAAAGCATCTGGCACTGCTGGCGGAAGAGGAGCGTGAGTCGGTAGCCGAACCAGCCGAGACCACGCTCGAACGCGCGCAGGAAGCGGCAATGGCGCGAAAGGCAGTCGATGCATTGGCAGAGCGTGACAGACTGGCGTTGCTAATGCGCGAAGAGGGCCTGGATTACAACGAGATCGCCGAGGCGTTGCAGCTTTCGCCCGGCTCGGTTGGAACGACGTTGTCGCGGGCGCGGCGGCGTTTGGTGGAGAGCTACGAAGCGTTGCAGAAGAGCAGAGAAGAGAGAGAGAAGCATGCAGCATCTTGACGAAGGGATGATTCACGCGTGGCTGGACGGTGCACTGAGCCCCGAAGAGGCAGCGCAGGCGAATGCGCACGTCGAAAGCTGCCCGCAGTGTCAGGCGGCGGTAGCGGAAGCGCGCGGGTTCATTGCGGCCTCGTCGAGAATTCTCACGGCGCTGGACGATGCCCCACGCGGTGTGATTCCAATCGCGCCGAGGCAGCGAGTGCAGCCATGGGTGTGGAGAGTTGCGGCGACGGTACTCGTCGTGGCGACGGGCACTATGGTACTGGTCAAGGAGCGCGGCAGTGACAGTCGCTCAGCGATGAATAGCACCAGCGAATCGCCGGCACAGTCCGCCGCGCCAGCTTTCGCGCCGCCTGTCACTGTCCTTTCTGGACAGCCCGCTGCGGATTCGGCCGCCGGCCCGCGCGCGACAGGCCGACGGACCACTGCGCCAATTCGGGGCGCATCGCCTGGCGGGATCGTGAGTGGCGTCACACCGGCTCCGATCCGTGGAACTTCGAAGCAGAGTCAGACCGAAGCCAATGACGAGAGTCGCGCATCTGCTGATGTAAGGCGATCGGATGTGCCGGCCGAGTTAAAATCAAATGCGGTTGCACCAATGGCTGCTGCGAGCGTACCGGCAGCCGGCCGTGCGGCATCGCCCCTTCGTCAGTCGGTTGGCGTCGTCGCTGGCGGGGCTTCCGAAACCGCACCGCGAGAGGTTGCAAGCGCACGAGTTCCAACTGGGGCGCAAACATTCTACGAGATTGCACCTGGCGACACGGTGATGCTCGAAGAGCAGAGTTCACCGCAACTCCAGACCGTGGCCACTGCACTCAGTGCCCGGGCTCCGAGTCGCGCTGAAAAAGCCGCTGCGTCGGTCGAGTCCCAACAGAAGGCTGAGCCCGCGCCGCCTCCGTCGGCAGCCGCACTGCGGGACGCTCAGGTCGGGGAGCGGCATTCGATCAGCTGGCTCGATCCGTCAACCAGACACGTGATCATCCTGTCAGGGCGGCACTCGCAGGAAGAGCTGGAGCGAATCCGCGAGCAAATTCAAAGACTGCGCGCCGCACAGTCCAGAAAGAATCCCGAATGACTCAGGTGGTCGGCGCTGTCTCCTGCATCGCCATTCCCATCGAGTGGTAACCCTTGTCGACGTAAATAACAGTGCCGGTGATGCCCGCAGCGAGCGGGCTCGATAGAAATGCAGCCGCTGTTCCCACTTCCTCCGCTTGCAAAGGATCCGGTAGCGGCGAATTGTCCGAGCAGTACTGCACCATCTTCTCGATGATGCCGATCGCGCTGGCAGCGCGTGATGCGAGAGGCCCAGCAGAAATGGTATTGACGCGGATGCCGTACTTTCTTCCCGCTTCGAATGCGAGCACGCGCGTGTCGCTCTCGAGTGCGGCCTTTGCTGATGACATTCCCCCGCCGTATCCCGGAATCACGCGCTCGCTCGCCATGTAGGTGAGTGACAGAAACGATCCGCCTTTCCGCATCAGCGGAGCGAGCCGAGCGACCATTGAAACCAGCGAGTACGCACTGACACTGACCGCGGTCAGGTAACCCGCTCTGCTTGTCTCGAGGAGCGGCTTTTTGACCTCCGGACCATTGGCTAGTGAATGGATCACGATGTCGAGCGAGTCTTTGCCAAAATCGGATTCGATGCGACGCGCCAACCCGTCGATGCTGAAGTCGCCATTGTCCTTGTAGCGCTTGTTGTTGCGGATATCGTCCGGCGCATCGGCGAGCGTATCGTAAGCGGCGTCGAGCGGATAGATCTTCTCGAACTCGAGCGTGCGGCCGTTGGACATTTTGCGTGACTCGTCCATCTTGCCGCGCTCGAGAAGGTTCATGAAGATGTTGAGCGCAGGGGGCCAGGTGCCGACCGAGACACTGGCGCCCGCCTCGGCCAGCGCCTTGGCAATTGCGAAACCGAATCCGGCGTCGTCAGCGACGCCGGCAACCAATGCGCGCTTACCTGCAAGGTCGATTGTCAGCATTCGAGTGATATCGCGATTACAAAGGTGATTTACAAGGGGAGTGATGCTTGCTCAATGGCATTTTTATCCTGGCGGAGCTGCCGGGCCCAATCAGCGACCAGATTCGCGCCGTCAATGAGCGCTATGATCCCAAGCTCGCCCGGTCCAAGCCTCCGCACATAACACTGACCGGATCGTCGGGGGCCGGCCCGATACCGCCGACTGTGAGCGTCGAGGAAATACGCGCGGCCCTCGAGCCGATCGCACGCTCCACAGCGCCGTTGATGCTCTCATTTGACCCCCCACAGCGTTTCATGCAGACTGACATCATCGTTCTGCCGATTGCTCCGCACGGTCCGATACGGGCTCTTCATGACAAGCTTCTGTCCAGCGGCCTGAGCTTTACGAGGTCGCGGTACACTTTTAGCCCTCATGCAACGCTGAGTCTGTACCCATCGCGTGATTCGCAATCGCGACGGGAGCTGCTCGACGTGCGGATCGCCGAGCCGTTCGTGATAGATGCGATTCAGATCTATCACACTCGCGATCCGCAACCTTCACGAAAGTTGCTGGAGCTTCGGCTGACTGGTGGATCTACGAAAGCTTGAAATTGCCTGGCGCGGCTTCTGGATGCGCGTCCTCGACTGGATGTTGCCCGGTCCGGATAAAACCACTCTGCCGCCGCCAACGAACTCCGACTATCGCGTTCTGTTCATGCGCTATGAGCGCATTGGCGACATGATCATGGCGACGTCGGTGATTCGGAACATTGCGCGAACGTTGCCAAGCGGGAAAGTCGATGTGCTGGCAACACCGACGACAGCCGCGGTTCTCGAGCGCAATCCATACGTCGGCAATATCCTGATGCTCGATCGCAAATCGTGGCGCAGCTACCGGGAGACCATGAAGCGATTGCGTCGGGAAAAGTACACGGTGATGGTTGATGGCCGGATCAACAATCCGCCGATCTTCACATCGACGCCGCTGCTGATGTACGCAGGACGAGCGCGGTTCCGGGTTGGCGCCCGTGGTGATCGACGCCCTCGGATTTACAACGTGTGCGTCCCGGAGTGGAACCGGGTCGATCACTACATGGAAGGCTCCAAGCTTCTGGCAATTCCGTTCGGGGTCGATCCGGATGGAGCTGATTGGCAGCCTGAGATCTTTCTGTCCGACGACGAGCGTGACCAGGCGGAAAAGTCGTGGCAGGAAGCGGCGGGCCTCGTAAACGGGTCTACAGACGGCGGCTCGTCGAAGCGATTGCTGGTCAACCTGTCGGCATCCGAGCCGAAACGGCGCTGGCCGGACGGCAAGTTCATCGCAACGCTGCAGGCAGTGCGCGCGAGAAACCCACAAATGCCGATGGTGGTGATTGGCCTCCCGGCGGAGTGGGATTCGGTGAGCAAGGTTGCAAGCGCAGCGAACGCGCTGCCGGTGAAAACGCCAAACCTGCGTGACGCCTTTGCGTTGGTTGGGACATCGGACATGGTTTTCACTCCGGACACCAGTATCTCCCACGCTGCATCGGCATTCCGCCGTCCCTCACTCGTTTTGCTGAAGCGTGAGCACAAGCCATACGCGCCGTGGAACACTCCCGGCGAAATCATCGCGTGGAACGAAGACGAGATTCATCAGCTGCCCCACGAGCGGGTCAAGGACGCACTGAACAGGCTGATAGCGACTTACGGGGGTTAACCCGATTTGGTCGTGATCGTCTAACAGGGTACATGCAGGGCGGTTACCCTAACGGTGGTTAACGATGACGGCTTCTCGTTTCACGCGTTTGTTGTGCGTGCTCGGCGCTATTTGCGCGCCGAGCCTGATGCTCGCGCAGCACGAGCACGCGCATGCGGATACCTCGATGTCAGCGCACTCGACGGGCGACATGCACATGGATGCGGCGCCCGATTGGCGGATGGAAGCAATGGCGAAGCACATGGCCTACTCCACTCCGCGGCCGCTCACTGCAGCCGATTCAATTCGTGCGGCGCACGTGATCAACGAGCTGCGCCAGGCGATCGCAAAGTATTCAGACGTCAAAGTCGCCGAGGCCGACGGTTACAAGATGTTCGCGCCGCAGATCAAGAATCAGCCGCAGTACCACTTCACCAAGGCATGGAACGCGCTGCGCAACCAATGGGGCTTCGACCCGGCGCGTCCCACATCACTGCTCTACACGAAAGACGCGCAGGGCCAGTTCCACCTGATTGGGGCGATGTACACCGCGTCACGTCGCACCAGTGAAGACGAACTCAATGAGCGGATCCCTCTCAGCGTTGCGCGCTGGCATCGTCACATCAACTGGTGCATCCCCGCGCGGGACGCGAAGGATCGCTGGTCCGAAACCAAGGACGGCCGTCCGATCTTTGGTCCTCTTGGCATCGCCACCCGGGAGGAGTGCGAAGCGGCCAACGGCCGTTTCATTCCGCAGGCGTTCGGCTGGATGCTCCACGCCAATACCTTCGCCGGTAACGATCTGAAGTCCATTTGGCATGATGACCACATGGAGCATGATCAGCATGCAATGCTCGGAGAGCCGAAAAGGCCTGACTGAGGCGTTCGGATTAAACTGCCAGACCAGCGGAGTGCGGATTAATTGAGGAGTGCGGAGGTGACTTGCCGCACTCCTTAAATTTGTCGCATGCCACCGCAATTCATCTATGTAATGAAGGATCTGCGCAAAGTCGTCCCGCCGTCGCGGGAGATTTTGCGCGGTATCTGGTTGTCTTTTTATCCCGGCGCCAAGATCGGGGTCCTAGGCGCGAACGGCGCCGGTAAGTCCTCGCTGCTTCGTATCATGGCGGGCGTCGACCATGATTTTCAGGGCGAAGCGTGGCCGCACGAGGGGACGCGCATCGGCTATCTGCCGCAGGAGCCGCAGCTCGATCCAACGAAGAACGTCAAGGAAAACGTCGACGTCGCGGTAAAGCCGATAAAGGATCTGCTGAAGAAGTTCGAGGACATATCGAACAAATTCGCCGAGCCGATGTCGGACGACGCGATGACTAAGCTGCTCGATCAGCAGGCGAAGGTTCAGGAAAAGATCGATGCGATCAACGCGTGGGACATCGATCGAAAAGTCGAGATCGCGATGGATGCGCTCCGGCTTCCTCCCCCGGACGCTGACGTGAGCACGTTATCCGGCGGTGAGCGCCGACGCGTCGCGTTGTGCAGAACTCTGCTGGAAGAGCCGGACATGCTGTTGCTCGACGAGCCGACCAACCATCTCGATGCCGAGTCGGTGGCGTGGCTGGAGAGATTTCTCGCCGAATTTCCGGGAACCGTGGTAGCTGTTACCCACGATCGATACTTCCTGGACAACGTCGCTGGGTGGATTCTCGAGCTGGATCGCGGCGCCGGGATCCCGTACGAGGGGAACTACAGCTCGTGGCTGGAGCAGAAACGCACGCGACTGGCGCAGGAGGAGAAGCAAGCCTCAGCTCGCCAGCGAACGCTGGAGCGAGAGCTCGAATGGGTGCGGATGTCCCCGCGTGCCAGGCAAACGAAGAGCAAGGCGCGCATTCAGAAGTACGAGGAGCTCGCCAGCGCCGCCGAAGGCGAGAAGGTAATGCAGAACGAGATCGTGATTCCGCCGCCGGCTCGACTAGGCAACGACGTGGTGATTGCCAAAGGCCTCAAGAAGGCATATGGCGACAAGGTGCTGTTCGACGATCTGTCGTTCTCGCTGCCGCGCGGTGGGATCGTTGGAATCATCGGTCCGAACGGCGCCGGTAAGACGACCTTGTTCAGGATGATCACCGGCAGGGAGCAGCCTGACGGTGGTGAGCTCACTATCGGCGACACCGTCCAGTTTGCCTATGTCGATCAGGCGCGCGAGCTGAACGATGCCAACACTGCCTACAAGGAAGTGAGTGAAGGCAACGACATCATCATGGTCGGGAAGCGCGAGATGCAGGCGCGCGCATATCTCGCTCAATTCAACTTCAAGGGACCGGATCAACAGAAGAAAGTGAAAGACCTTTCGGGTGGAGAGAGAAACCGCCTCCATCTCGCCAAGCTGTTGAAGTCGGGTGGGAACCTGTTGTTGCTCGACGAGCCAACCAACGATCTCGACGTCGATACGCTGCGTGCCCTCGAGGAAGCACTGGTCGATTTCCCTGGCTGCGCGGTAGTGATCTCGCACGATCGCTGGTTTCTCGACCGCATCGCCACGCACATACTGGCGTTCGAGGGCAACTCGGAGACAGTCTGGTTCGAGGGGAACTATCAGGCCTACATCGAAGATCTCAAGCGGCGCAAAGGCCCCGATGCAGATCAGCCCCACCGTATTGCTTACAAAAAGCTCGTAAGGGCCTAACAATAGTTCTCTTCTTGCCGAGTTAACGCGGCCGCCACAGCATATGCAGATGCTCTTGCTACTGGCGGCCGCTGCGTTGTTGCAGGATTCCTCGGTCTACGATGGCCGTGCGAAGCGCGTGAACGTCGATATCCCGCGCATTGATACCGTTATCAAGATCGACGGCGTGCTCGACGAGCCGGTCTGGAAGCGGGCAGCGCGACTCACCGGTTTCTCGCAATACCAGCCAGTCGACGGGTTGCCGGCGGTCGAGCCGACCGAGGTCCTGACCTGGTACGGTTCCGACGCGATCTATTTCGGCGTCAGGGCGCGGGAGATCCACGGCAACGTCGTGCGGGCGACGCACGCCAATCGCGACAACATCGACAGCGAAGACCAGATCCAGATCCTGCTCGATACCGACAACAGCCGGCAGATTGCGTTTCTGTTTGGAGTAAATCCCTACGGCGTTCAGCAGGACGGGACTCGCAGCGCACAATTCGCTGGGGGCGCCGGCGGTCCGCAAGCAAGCGGTGGCGGATTCAGAAACATCAATCCGCTTGAGGGCAGCGTCGACCTCAATCCCGACTACTATTTCGAATCAAAGGGGAGGCTGGTCGACGGCGGTTACGAAGTCGAAATCCGAATTCCCTTCAAGAGTCTTCGCTACCAGGATGCCCGCGTCCAGACGTGGGGACTCCACATTCTGCGTCGCGTTCAACACTCCGGATTTCAGGATACATGGGCACCGGCGGTACGCGCCAACGCCAACTTCCTGGCACAATCCGGCACCCTCGAAGGTCTGCACGATCTGAGGCGCGGACTAGTGCTCGAAGCAACGCCTACGATGACCGCGCACGCGGATCGCGCACCTGATATCGGCAACGGTCGCGACTATCACCAGACAGAAGATCTGGGCGGAGACGTGCGGTGGGGAATTCGACAGAACCTCACTCTGAACGGAACCATCAACCCTGATTTCTCGCAGGTCGAAGCCGATGTGGGGCAGGTGCTGCTCAACGAGCGATTCGCCCTCTTCTATCCCGAGAAGCGCCCGTTCTTTCTCGACGGACTCGAGCTGTTCGATTCACCCAATCAGCTGATTTACACCCGACAGATCGTCGCACCCAAAGCGGGCGCGAAGCTCACCGGAAAACTCGGCGGACTCAACGTCGCTTCGATTGTCGCTGAGGACGACAACCTGTACTCCTGGTACGGCGCCCACCTTCCACTGTTCGGCGTTTCGCGGCTCCGCTACGACTTCGGCTCGGCGAATACTCTCGGTGCAGTGCTTACCGCGCGCGAGGATGGTGACAACTATTCGCGAGTCGCCGCCGCGGACTACCGCTTTTATCACTCGAAGCTTTACTGGGCGCAGTTCCAGGCTGCCCACTCCTGGACCGACAGCCTCAGCGCTCAGAAAACGGGATCGATTCTTCAGGGAGACTGGGATCGCACTGGACGAGCGTGGGGATTTCACTACACGCTCCGATCCCTCGATCCCGGATTCAGAGCTGCGGCCGGTTTTGTGAATCGCACGGGCATCATCGAGACCCGCGCGTTCAATCGGATCACGTTTTACGGTGCGCCCAGCGCGCTCGTGCAGACCTACGGCAGCTTCTTCGGCGTGGATCGCATCTGGAACAACAACAGGTCGAATCACGGTCTGGAAGAGAGCACGGAGTCGATCACTCCGAGCGCGACCCTTCGCGGTGGCTGGTTGGTCAGCGGAGCCCTCACGCACAGCTATTTCGCGTTCGATCCGGCGCTCTATTCAGGATTGACGGTGACCGAGCCGGTCCCGCCGGTGCCGATTGGCTCGAGTTCCATTCTCGATACGGTCGCGTTCGTGGTGCCGAGCCCGGAAAAGGATTTGTGGGGTGGGTCGTTCAGTCTGACCACGCCGACGTTCCGCACTTTCTCCGGCAGTGCTGCGATGACACTGGGTCAGGTTCCGATCTTCAGCGAAGCCGCACCGGGAAGAAGCTCGCGGCTCGATGCCGTGCTCGCGTTCCGCCCGACGACCGCGATTCGGAGCACGATGCAGCTGTCGCGTCTGGTCATCAATCGCAGAAGTGATGGCTCGCAGTTCTCATCCGAAACAATTCCGCGAATCAAAGTCGAGTATCAGGTAAGCCCACCGATTTTCCTGCGAGTGGTCGGACAATACGCTGCGCGTTCGCGGGCGCCGTTGCGTGACCGCAATGGAAATCCGATTCTCGTCGATGGAGTACTCGATTCCGGAAATACCTCGAATCAGTTCTCAGCTGATTGGCTTTTCAGTTACCGACCGGTGCCCGGAACGCTGGTCTACCTCGGCTATGGATCGACGCTCGAGGAGCCGCGCGAATTCCGATTTCAGAATCTGCATCGCACCCGCGACGGATTCTTCGGCAAAATCAGCTATCTCTTTCGGTTTTGATTCCGGGAATTCATCGAGGTCCCCGATTCAGTGGAACGGCTCTCGCATTTACCTCCCTTTACGGGAGGTGTAATGGCGAGACCAACACGGGGCAGGATGCGCAGGCCAATTTCGCCGCGCGTGCACGGTATGATCGATTACGGGACGTCGGCGGCAGTTGCAGCCGCACCTGCGATTTTCGTCGTGCCAAGAGCGGCGCGGAATCTCTTCGAAGGACTGGCTACCGGTTATACCGGGCTGTCTTCAGTCACCGACTATCCGCTCAGCCTCAGGCGACTGGTTCCGTTCAAGGCGCACGGCGCCGCGGAGCTCGCCGTCGCGGCCATTCTGCCAGCAATGCCATGGCTACTCGGCTTCGCCGAGGATCGAGCTGCGCGCAATATGTGCTTCGGACTGACAGCGCTGACGCTGGTGGTGTCTGCGCTAACCGATTGGGATCAGGGCAGCCGCAAGCGCCGTCGCACTAGCCGTTGATCGTCCGCATCCCGCCTTCGGGATAGCGGTCACCAGCAGTCGCTCCCTTCGGTGCGGCGGTGTCGATGCGACGTAGATCGTTTTCAGACAGTACGACGTCGAGCGCGGCCACGTTCTCCTCGAGCCGTTCCGGATGTCTGGTGCCGGGAATCGGCACGATGTCGTCGCCCTGAGCGAGCACCCAGGCCAGCGCCAGCTGCGCGGGTGTGCAGTTGTGCTCGGTCGCGATTTCCTCGACGCGTCCAACCAGATCGAGATTCCTCTGAAAGTTCTCACCCTGAAAGCGCGGGTGATGCTTACGGAAATCGTCCTCCGCGAGATCGTCGATAGTCTTGATCTGTCCGGTCAGGAATCCACGACCGAGAGGGCTGTACGCGACGAAGCCGATGTCGAGCGCGCGCAGTGCCTGCAGCAATCCATCTTCCGGATCGCGTGTCCACAGTGAGTACTCTGTCTGAACTGCTGTAATGGGATGAACCTTGTGTGCGCGGCGAATCGTCGGGACTGACGCCTCCGACAAGCCGATGAAACGCACCTTCCCTTCGCGAACGAGCTCCGCCATTGCGCCGACGGTGTCTTCGATTGGTGTGCTGCGGTCGACTCGATGTTGGTAGTAAAGGTCGATCGTGTCGATGCCCAACCTCTTGAGCGATGCTTCGCAGGCCTGTCGCACGTATTCCGGCTTGCCGTTGACGCCAAGGAATGCTTTGGTTTTCGGGTCGCGGACATTTCCAAACTTGGTTGCGATCAAAACCTTGTCGCGCTTTCCCTTGATCGCTCGACCGACGAGCTCCTCGTTGGTGAACGGACCGTAGATGTCGGCAGTATCGAGAAGAGTGACCCCCAACTCGACCGCACGGTGAATCGTAGCGATCGACTGCTTCTCGTTGCTGGGCCCGTAGAAGTCGGACATCCCCATGCAGCCGAGTCCGATCGCAGAAGTGATGAGGCCCTGTGAGCCGAGTCGCCGGGTTTTCATTTTGACGCTTGCCATCGTTGTTCCGATTGTGGAGATGTGAATATTACTTGCGCGCATAGCGCCAGGCAGGCGGCCTCACCAGTTTAGGAAATGCCGAGTGCCGTTGCCGCGCGGAACGTCTCACATCGATTTGGCGATGTCGTCGCCCTCAGCGATGTAAGCATCGAAGTGCCTGCCGGCACCGCAACCGCGTTGGTAGGCGAGAGCGGATCGGGAAAGACAACGCTGCTGCGGTGCTTCAACCGCCTTGTCGAGCCGCTCAGTGGCGAGATAGTCGTCCGCGACCGCAACGTTCGCGACCAGGATGTGATCGAGCTGCGTCGCGGGATTGGCTACGTGCAGCAGCACGGCGGCCTCATTCCACACTGGCGCGTGCTGAGGAACGTGGCGCTGGTGCCGAGACTGCGTGGCCAGCAGGATGTCGATGCGAAGGCGCGCGATGCACTGGAGCTCGTCGGTCTGCCCTCGGCGCAGTTCGGATATCGCTTCCCACACGAGCTGTCCGGTGGACAACGACAACGTGTAGCGCTGGCGCGAAGTATTGCAGCGCGTCCAGAAGTGATTTTACTCGACGAACCTTTTGGCGCGCTCGATGCCATTTCGCGCGCCGAGCTGCAGACGGCGTTCGATGGCCTGCGCAGAAAGCTCAGCGTGACCGCATTGCTGGTCACCCACGATCTCGCCGAAGCGGCGAGACTCGCGGATGAAGTTGTGGTGATGCGTCAGGGGAAAATCGAGCAGCGCGGACCGATGTCCCAGCTGGTGAGGGCTCCCGCAACTGACTATGTCGCCCAGCTGATCGAGCAGGCGCGGGCTTCACTGCAGGGATTGCTCGCGTGACTCG
>Ga0075436_100001105_pt1 | contig 18215 bp, 15 predicted proteins | sample RhiMethybrSRZTD5_FD_75303 | JGI IMG/M metagenome (GOLD analysis project Ga0075436, IMG submission 75303) | Populus rhizosphere microbial communities from Tennessee, USA - Rhizosphere MetaG P. TD hybrid SRZTD5 | ecosystem: Host-associated > Plants > Roots > Rhizosphere > Soil | place: USA...
CCCGCCGAACAGGAACGTGGCCTGCATCAGATCCTCACCGCTTAAGGCGCGGCGGCGCTTCACCGCAAGCAGGACCAGCCCCAACCCCAAAAACAACCAAGGCTCCACTTCCACTCCAGCGCGCACCAGGTCACGCCAGATCCAGATGTAAGCTGGCGCCCAATAGCCTTCTGCCAGGCCGGTTAACAGTCCCCACCACAAGGAAATAAGGAGAAAGTCGCTGCGGGAAAATGAGGTCGGGCTCTTGCCACTCGCCAGGGTCATGTCGGAGTGGGGAAGCTTACAATCGCCGGCTTCGCCATGGCAAGTTCGACAAATTGACTGACATTGGGTGCCGGGCACCCTCTAGGATTGTCAACCGCCTACGGGCGTGGGCACAACATGGGTTGAATCGCGGCGAAATTCGAAGTGCAGCAGCCATTCTTTCGCCCTCTTGGGCCCGTCCGCCTGGGGTGGAGCGAACTTCCAGCCTTCTGCGGCCTGCATCGCCAAGCGAGCGAAATACTTGCTCGGCCCTGGCGAATCGAACCGGGCGCGGGTCACATTGCCGGCCTGGTCGAGCGCCACTCTTACTCGTACCCGGACGGTGCCCTGAATAGTGTCGCGGGCGCTCTGCGGAACCCTGGGCACCACTTCATGCAGCACCGCACTTCGAGCGGGAGCCTGTGTCGGGGCCTTCACCACTGCAAGGGGCGGAGTTTTCGCCGGCGGCGCTTGATTACGTGAAGGTTGGGGAGCCGAAACGACTGCTGGCGAGCGGGAGGAGGTCTTCCGCGGACTGGTGAATAGCACGGCAGCGATAACTACCGCCAGTATGATGGCAGTGCCCACCACCAGAATCAGGTAAGGCCTCCTGGCTGGACTCGTATCACGTTCAGGTTCAACTCGGGGCTGGGCCGCAGGCTTGGGCGCTCGCGCTAGCCGCGCCGCAACTTCGCCAAGGGTCCAGCGCTGTTTGGGATCCAGGCGCAAGCAATGCCGCACTATATCCGCCAGCGACGTGGGCATCGAAGGAGGTAATGCCGGGTCCGTTCTCCCCGCTTCCAGAACAGGCACTTTGCGCGTCAGAATTTCCATCAGGGCCATACCCAGCGACCACACGTCTGCCGCCGACGACAGCCCCTCATTAGCAATTTCAGGCGGATCATAGACACTGGGCGTGCCCAGCGCACTGCCAGCTTCGCCGGCCAGGCATAACCCGTCACAGGAAAGTTTTACCTTGTCCTGGGCAGCCATGATGTTCGATGGCTTGAGGTGGCCATGAACAAAGCCCTGGCGGTGAATGTAGGCGAGCCCATCCAGCACCGGCGGCAGCATCTCCTGGCACTCCCCCGGCGTAAGCGGGCGCGTGGCCACCACCTGCGACAGGTCTTCTTCCGCATACTCCATTACCAGATAGAGCAGTTCCTCCTTACCCATGCGGCAGCGCCCCATTTCGAACAGGCGAATCAGGTGAGGATTCGACATCTTCTCCGCCTCCGCCCAGCGGCTCAGCTGACGGGCGGCTTTCTCGGATTTTGCCGAAATGAGTTTAATCGCGGCTTTCCGCGGTTCTCCCTGTGGGCGCTCGGTAAGGAACACTGCACTATGGTTTGAGCCGCCCAGGTATTGCAGCAACGCAAATTTGCCGCCGACCACCTGGCCTTCAAAATGTCTCCAGGGTTGCGTCATTGATTTGTTTGGCATCTCTGGCTGTGCCAGCGAATTCTCGGAGATGCGTGCTGGTGTCGGACGCGATGCTATCACTTTCGAAGATAGTTCCATGGCAGGGACCAGGTTATCCTTAAAAGACGGTGATCTGGGTCTATTCTCCCTCGAATTCGGCTCTGCCAAAGGTGGATAAAACGGTTACGGAAGGAGTAGTGTGCTGTTGCCGACGGCTGGCTTGAACACGGCAAAAGGACGATAGGCGCGGCATACGAGCCGCCGTTGGTTGCTGTAGCGCCGCCGCTGGACACGCGGAGGGGACGCCGGCTTCGCTTTTCCACCATGAAGCGCAACTCCCCGGGCCAGCGCGCCCGGAAATAGCACGACGGTGCCATTCCCGGTCCCGCCAGCACACGATACCTTGTTCGCATTCCTGGGTTCCCGAAAGATCTCAGCTCTTCAGCGAGGACTAGATGGCGCGCCGCGCCCGCAGCCATATCTTCGACGAGCAAGCCCCTAAGCGACGTCTTTCGCTGGCAGCTATACCAGCAGCTACGGTACGCGGGCTTTACATAGTTCGCGGCCTGCTCACACCCAGGCTGATGGCCCTGAGCGGTTTGGCGCTGTTTGGATGGGCTCTGGTTGTCGCCTTCCGCGTCATTAACCTGGACGCTGCCCACCGACTGAAAGAGCCAGCCATTGATTTCGCGATCTGTGGCGGCCTGGGCTTCCTCGGGCTGAGCATCAGTTGGATACATTTGGGGGAACATCGCCCAGGCCAGGGAGCAGCGGAGAATGGCGCGCAGCCCCGGCGGCTCGTCCCACGTTTGTTGCAGCGATCGAACCCACCGCAACTCACAACCCAGCAGCCTTTGCTTTTTCGGCGTCCACTCGTGCCACGAGCAAGCGCCGCCGCTGGGCAGCGCAAACCGCCGCGTCTACGAGGGTAGCTCCACCTCCTTCCTCGTCTCTTTCCCGGCCAGCTTTCAGAACCAGACTTCCGCTTTGAGGCAATTCCAGAATGCAGAAAACTACTTCACCCGAATAGGGCTTGCGGCGGCAGAGCACCGGATCAGGCTATCTCGGATTACGACCTTTTCCGGCAAGCTCCGCTGTACTCCCCCGGAAGGTGTAATGACTTCGGTAACCTATTGCCGAACGGCGTTCCGACCTACCATTCGTATGCATGCTTCTCCAGTCCATGGTGTTGTCGCGCGACACCGACAAGGTCGCCGTTCTGATGCGCGCCTTCTCGCGCCTGGATATCGATGTGGTCGTGTGCAGCGAGCCCAGTTCCGCCATCGCCCTCATGGACCGCAAAAAATTTGAAGCCGTGGTCATTGATTTCAGCGTGCCCGGCGCCCAAGCCTTGTTGAAAGACATCAAAAAGCAACGGGAAAACAAAACCATGGTGGCCGCCATTTTGGGCAGCGAAGCCACGGTGAGTGAAGCCTTCGCCATGGGCGCAAAGTTTGTTTTGTACGAGCCCATCACGCTAGACCGGGCTCTGCAGGGTCTGCGCGCCGTCAAGAGCCTCATGTATCCGCAGCGGCGCCAACAACTGCGCAAGCCGGCCTACGCTCCGGTTTCGCTCAAGTTCGAGGCTGGCCATGAAATTAAGGCTGTGGTGCTCAATGTGAGCGAAGGCGGAATGGCAGTGCGGCTTTCCGAACCCGCCACGGGCCACCAGTCGCTGCGCGCCCGTTTCACCTTGCCCGGACTGCGCGATGCTCTTGACGTCCAGGGCCAGATCGCCTGGGTAGACAAGAATGGCCGGGCTGGTATCCGCTTTCTGCGTGTGTCCAGCGAATTGCACAATCAAATTAAGGAATGGCTTTTCCCTGCCCTGCGAGCCGGCAAACCGGCGCGTTAAGCCTGCCAGAATCACTAAGTTCTTGCCGCGGGAGGCTCATTCTCGCGAGGTTACGGTCGTCATCTTCCCCGGGGTAGCCCGGAAAGCTAAGCTCTGTCCATAGCTGGGGCCCCCTCGCAATCCGTCTACAAAGGCGAATAAGTTGTTCAAGCGGGCTAGTGTCGCGTGGTTCACGGCAGCCGGGCTAATGGCCTGCGGCCACATTTTTGTCTCCTTGCTCCTGCCCGACGGCTACACCCTGCACGTCTTTTCCGACTGCCTGCAGACATTCCTGCTGCTGGCCTGCTATCTCACCACCCTGCCCAACCAGGTAGGCGGCCGTGACAGCTCGCCGGCCTTCTGGACTCTGCTCTCCTTCGGCTTCGCACTGTGGCTTCTAAATCAGGTCTTATGGACGTTTTACGAGGCGGTGCTGCAAGCGCCTCCGCCCTCCGGCTTCTGGGGCGACGTGGTTCTGTACATGCACGCCATCCCCATGATGATGGCACTGGCGGTTCGGCCGCACCTGCATCGTGACCAGAGCCCCGCCATCGTCAACGTCGCTAATGCCGGCATGGTCGTGGTTTGGTGGCTTTATCTGTATTTGTATTTCGTCACACCCTGGCGGCAGATTACAGAACTTCCCGCCTGGTGGGACCAGAACTACAACGTGGTTTATGGGGCGGCCAATATCGGCCTGGCCCTGCTGGCTGGCGTGGCGTTATGGAAAAGCCAGGGCAAGTGGCGCACCTTGTACGCGCACCTTTTCGGCGCCGCCGCCCTCTACGCTGTGGGCTCGTTCATGGCCAGCTCCGCCATTGACCGTGGCGAGTACTACTCCGGCAGCCTTTACGATATCCCGTTGGTGCTGGCCTTGGCCTGGTATGCCGGCCTGGGGCTGGAGGCGCGCGACTTGCGCCTGAAGGACGAGGCTGCGGTAGCACCCGCGTCCTCGGCTGGCCATTGGGGAACAGCTATCGCGGTGGCGGCGGTGCTCTCCGTACCGGGCATCGAGATGATCGAAATGTTCGTCAGCAACGTCCCGGCTTCCGTCGTAACCTATCGTTCCGTTCTGTCTGTCACTACTACTTTGATCCTGTTTGGTCTGTTCATTTTGCGAGGTAGAGCCCTGCGCAGGCCCCGCCCCTTCGCGCGCGCCATGGCAACTGCTTACAGCAGCAGCAAGGGCGATTAAGGCAACTCACGTCGCGGGGACCTGCTTCACCACACCGCAGCGCAAAGGAACTTGTAGTAAGATTACGGTAAGTCAGCACCGCACAACTGACGCAGTTTGGCAGAAATCTGGGGGGATCATGCATTTTTGCTTTTTTCTTTACGGCGGGCCCGACCAATTGATGCCCCTCACCTCGGGGCTGGCCGCCGCCTTTGCTTTCCTTTTGATTTTCTGGAACAAGGTCATGATTACGGTTGGCAAAATCGGAAGGCTGTTTCGTGGGTCAAACCCCAGTGAAGTAGAGCCGGCATCGGCCGTGCAAGAAGAACCCTCGGACTCCGCCTCCAAGCGCTAGGCTGGCGGTGGTGAATCACCATTCTTGTTCCCGCCGTTTCCCGGCCGGGTGAGGCCCAACCGCCCAGTTGCTTGCCTGTTATGAAAATCTGCATCCTCGGATTGGACGGCGCAACCTCGCAGCTGATGTTCAGCGACGAACGCCTGGCGAACATCCGTCGCTTGATGGAATTGGGTGCGTACGGCCAAGTGCAGGGCGTGCTTCCCCCCGGGGCTGTTCCTGGTTGGACTTGCCTCGCCGCCAGCCAGGATCCAGGCTCACTGGGCCTCTACGGGCTGCGCAACCGCCCACAGTATTCCTACTCTCCACCGGTTGCGGCCACCCCGCCCGCGATTCACGGGGCTCCCCTCTGGGATCAGGTGGCAGCGGCGCACAGGAAATCCATCGTTTTTGCTGTGCCTCCGAACTTCCCCCCGCGGCCCGTTCACGGCATCAGCCTAGGCTGCTTCCTCACCGCGGACTCCGCCGCTGATTTCACCTCTCCGCCCGACCTCCAAAATGACATTCGCAAACTGGTTGGAAACTACGCGGCTGATATTAAGCGTTTCGCGGGCCAGCAAAAAGCTGAGCTGCGCGACCAGATTTTCGAAATGAGCCGCAAGCAGTGGGAAGCAGTTCGCTGGCTGCTGCGCGAACAGGAGTGGGATTATTTTCACTTTGTGGATATCGGGCTGGATCGTGTGCAGCGCATCTTCTGGGAAGATTTTGATCCGCAGCACCCGCGATATCAGGCTGGCAGCGCTTACCAGAGCGTTGTCTCCGACTACTACCTGTGGCTCGACCAACAAATCGGCAGCGTGCTGGAGTTCCTCGACTCGGAAACTGTTTTGCTGCTGGCCTCTACCAATGGCATGCAGCGCCTGGATGGCGCCTTTGCCATTAATCAGTGGCTGCTCCAGCAAGGCCTGCTGGTTCTGAGCCACCCCCCGGCCGCGGGGATTACTGATTTCGATCACTTAACCGTGGATTGGACCAAGACCAAGGCCTGGAGTGGCGACGGTCCCTGCGCCCCCATTTACTTCAACGTCGAAGGCCGCGAACCCAACGGCACGATCCCCGCCGCGGAGTATGAACGGTTCCGCAATCAGATCACCGCCAGGTTGAAATCCCTGAGCGACGCGAACGGCCTCTGTATTCAGGTCTTCAGGCCCGATGAGATTTACCGCCAAACACGCAATTCCGGTCCCGACTTGCTTGTGCAACTGGGCGAGGCGCGCTGGTCATCGGTCGGTAGCGTCGGTCATCCTACGCTTGAGGTACCGGATATGCTTGCGGGCTGCCATCCCGGCGACTCCGGCGTGTTCGTGCTGAGTTCGCCCAACTGCCCGCTGGCCGGTGAATACGAAGGCGCACATCTGCTGGACATGGCGCCCACACTGCTTGATCTAGCCGGATACGAAATTCCCAGCTCCATGCAAGGCCGCTCGCTGGTTGCGGGCATGGACAAAAAGGGTGACAGCTCCGGTTCCGAGAGCGATCAAATCATCATGGATCGCCTGGCCGGCCTGGGATATGTGTAGTCCGGTTTGCGAACCGGTACACGGCGCCGACCCACATTTCCAATCTTGCTACCGTCGCGCCACGCGAATTCCCGCCTGGACCCCAGCGCCAGTCGTGCACGCTCGCCGCTGGGCCGGTTCAAAATTTCCCATCTGAGCCTCCGCCTGGCTCAGGAAATGTCCGCTTCGGGTCTGCCCGTAGAACGCGGAACCCGGGCAGTGGTAGAGACCGGTTTTGAGGTCCACCCATACTTTGATGTGAGCGTCGGCGCCCGAGGCCAACGCCGGGTTCTGCGGGGGCGTCGCCAGGTGGAGCACCACCGCCACCCGCGGAAAATGCTGTATAACCATTTCGCTGTTCATTCCGAAGCAGCCCAGCACCGCGGCAGCCAGAATCACCAGCGACACCAGCACGTCGCCCGCTGTGGACTTCCCCGGCCGTTTCGGTTCGGTCCGGTGACCGACTGGCAGGCCCGGCAATTCCACTCTTCGCGGAGCCTCGGATGGCAGTCCGAAAGCGAACTCCGACAAACGCGATATTTCGGTATTACGGTTGGCGTTGAGATTCGGATTAGTCATGATTTGTACTCCTCCATCAACTGAGTTTGCTGCTGATTTCGCTGAACACGTTGTTGGAGTTGATGGCAATCAACCTCACCGTAAGCACGGTGATGGTCAGCATCACAGCGGTCATAACGGCGTACTCGGCTACGTCTTGAGCAGTGTTGTCGAACCAGAAGCGGCGCAGTAATTGGGTCATTGTCCTTTCCTGAACATCAGGAATCGGGGATGCCCTGCGAAATGCAGTTACGCTGCCACCCTCGGCTGCCGCAAGTACCAACGAGAGCAGGAGTTAGGCTGGTTAGCAGGCAGAAGATGAACGCGGTGGTGAAAGGATTTGCAGTTAGAGGCAGTGCAGCTTCTACTTCGGGAACGAAAAGTTACTTTGGTAATGTGTTCTCGTTCTCGAAGAGCATAACCCGAATGATGCTGAAGTCCTGCTCCGCGGCCTTGTTGTAGTGCGCGGCGAACACGGTTTGCATGCGCCGGGTGAATGGATCCGGGCCCCAATTTTGTACAAGCCACAGGCGGTGGTAGCGCGCCGGCAACTCGGGCAGCAGAGCAAAGTCCGGCGGCGTTCCTTTCAGCAGGCGGGCATCGGCTCGCGGCGGAAACACCACCGTCGGGGCGGGATACTGCGGCCAGCGCTGCCGGTAAAACTCATAGCTCAGCCGTGCCAGCGGATGGTAGAAGAGCACCGCGTCGCCGGGCTGTGCCTGCGAGAGCAGGTAGTGCACTGCCCCCCGCCAATCCTGCTCGGGCGGATCAAACCCGCTGCGGTAGTAGGCGCCCACCCCGCGCAACGACAGCGCCATAATGGCTACCAGCACCAGCCCCAGCAACCACCTGGGACGAATCAGGCTCAGCCCCGCGGCCACCAGCAGCACAAAGGCCGGCAGGCAGAAAATCAGATACCGGGTGACGAACATGGGCTTCAAAGCGGAAATGGCCACGGTTATCGCCACCGGCAGCACCAGCCACATCCACACCAGCGCGTCCCCCCAAATCGCCTGCTTGCCCGCACCGCCCGGCACACGCAAGAGTCTGAGCAGTGCCAGCCCCAGTCCGGCCGCGCACAACAGGAGCAGAAGCAGGCCGCCGCGTCCGCTCAGCAGAATCGCCAGACCGTAAAGATCTCGCCAACTGGTCGGCTGCACCCAACCCACCTGCCCGCGGTTCTTCGTGGCCACAAACAACAGCGCGGGAACAGCCAGAACAGCGACAATGGCGTTGCTGACCAGGAAACGCCTCCACGGAAAAGGCCGCCGGTGCAGCACCGCCGCCAGCCACAATACCGGCAAGATGAGCCCGGCAAAAAAATGGGCATACATGCCTAGCACCAGCGCGATCACCAGCCCGGCCCAGTTCCCTTTTTTGTGCGGTGCGTCCAAACACCTGACAAGAAACCAGCAGGCCAGCACCACCAGAAAGGCGAACAGGCTGTAGCCGCGCGCCTCCTGAGCGTAGCGCACATCAAAGGCGTTCACCGCCAGCAGCAGGGCGGCGATCAGCCCCACCTTTTCCGAGAATAGCCTGCGGCCCAGCAGGTAAACGAAAGGAACGGCGGCCACTGCCGGCAGCACCGAAAGCAGGCGGATAAAGAACTCGCCTTGTCCCAGGCGCATCCAGCCGCGCAGCAGGGCGTAATACAGCCCCTCGTTCAGTTCCCAGCTCAACACAATGTTGCGGAACCCGGCCGGGTCCAGCCGGGCAATCGAGACACTGACAATTTCATCCAGCCAAAAGCTCTTTTTGCCCAGGTAGAGCAGGCGCAACACGGCCGAGAGGAGCGTAATCGCGCTGATCACGGCGATCCGGGCGCGGGGTGCGAACAGGCTTCCGGCAGAAGCCTCCTGGGGCGCAGGTCTCAGCTGGACACTTGGCTCAGGCATGTTGGAGTTTGCGCTTCAGGATACACCGGCACTCAATCATGCTGGTGTGTAGACGGGGGCTCAGTCCGTCCTCGGATGCACGGCTCGCCACAGATTGCACAGTACCTACGGCCCGGGCGCCGCGCCCTCCGGCTTTAGCATGCGGTTGAAAAATTCCACCGTCGCCTTGTAGCTCGAAACCCAGTTGCGCCACAGCAGCATGTCGTGCGCCTCATCCGGAAACACCAGCTGCTCGAAGCGGACGTGATTAGCCCGCAAGCGCTGCGCCAGGTCTACGGTCTGGCTGAAGGGCACAGAAGGGTCGTCATCGCCCTGGATGAGCAGCACCGGCGATTGCCAGTGTTGCACCGAGGCGTCCGGCGATGACTCCCACGCCAGTTTCTTGGCCTGCTCAAGATCGGGCGCATCCTTGGAACCGGTCCACTGGGTCAGGAATGCCGACCAGTCATGCACACCGGCAAAATCCACCCCCGCGGCAAAGATGTCGGAATTGCGCGCCAGCCCCATGGCTGTGAGCAGTCCGCCATATGAACCTCCCCACAGCCCGATGCGGTGCGGATCCACGATGGATAGGCCCTGAAGGTAATGCGCCGCGGCCACAATGTCCTGGTACTCAGCGGCACCCTTCGGCCCGCAATGCGGCGCCTCGCGAAACGCTCGCCCGTACATGATTCCCATGCGGTAATTCACCGAAAGCACCACGTAACCCAGGCTGGTAAGGTATTGGTTCTCGGCGTAGGCGTTGTGGTAATAGCCCATGTAATGGAAGCCGAGGATCATCTGGCGAATGGGACCGCCATGCATCCACACCAGCGCCGGGCCGGGCCGGGTACGGCCGCGAGGCACGAACAGCTGTCCATGGATCTGCAGCCCGTCGGCGCTGCGGAAGATCACCTGCCGCGGCGTCACCAGTTGGGCCGAAGGAAAATCCGCCGGCAGTTCCTGCTTCGCCAGCATGGTCCGGCCGCCGCTCGTAATCAGGTAGGGCATGGCCGGCGTGGTGGCGGTTGAACCCAGGCAAAGCACGTAGCGGCCGTCCGCGGTCTCCACCGGCTTCCACTCCATGGTATCGCCGCGGGAAAGGGCTTGCGGCGTTCCCCCGTCCACGGACACGCGCCACAAGTGCCGCCGGTCAATATCATTCTGGTTTGAGGAATACAGAAGGCTGCGGCCGTCTGCACTGAGCGTGACGTCTTCCACTTCGAACTGCCCCGGCGTTAATTGGGTCGGCGCTCCACCGGAAGAGGCGATGGAATACAGATGGTTCCAGCCATCCTGCTCGGACGCGAACACAATGTGATTTCCAGCGGCAAACTTGAAGGAGCCATCCTCGGTCAACTCGGGCAGGGAGTCATTCATGCCCGGGCCGCTGTGCCACACCTCGTGCCCTGTCCCAGTGTCCGGGTCGGCCACCCAGATGGCCCAAGGATGCGGGCGCTCAGGAATCAGCGGCAGCCCGCGTTCGAGCCCGGGCTGGCGGACAAAGGCGATCTGCTTGCCATCCGGCGACCACCGCGGCATGGAATCGCGGTCTACGCTGGGCGAGAGGTACACGATGCTGGCGCCGCCGAAATCGTAAATCCCGATGAAATTATGGTCGCCGCGCTGGCTGGCGAACGCAATCCGCTTACCGTCCGGCGACCAGCGCGGGCTCACATTTTGTCCCCGCACTTCCGCCAATTGCTGCGCCGCTTTTCCTCCAGCCACAGGGGCAACCCACAGCTCCTTCTTGCCAGCCCACGCCACGGACTTTCCATCCGGCGAAATCTGCAGGTCTTCGCAATCCTCGCCCGTGCAGTTGATTTCGCCCAAAAGCCGCGGCTCTCCCCCGGCCACATCCACCGCCCACACCTGGTGCTTAGCGCCATGCACATTGCTGGTGGGATTGGTCACCTCGGCGTTGTCTTCGAACAGCTCAGTTCCTCGCACATACACGACTGTGCGCCCGTCGGGCGTGAGCGCCAGCACGGGAATGTCCTGGCCGTCATCGCCGGTGTAATGCGTGATGGCGCGTGCGCTGAATTCAGGCGCGTCCGCCACCCAGATGTTGCGCACGCCGCGCTGATTGAAGACCCAAGCCACGCGATTGCTCTTGGCGGCGGCCACTAGGTGGTCGGGAAAGGAATAGCTCATCACCTGTTCCAGAGTGAACCCGGCCCAGGCGGCCGAAGTGAGGCAAATGACAGCGGCGAAATAAGCAACACAGCGCAGGCTTTTTGGGAGCATGACGCGCCAGCCTACGCCATCGGCAGCGCCATTGCCAAGCGGCATGGGGCCGGGCGGCTTCCCAAATTGTCTGTGATTCTGTTTACAAAAGCGGCGCTTGCCGCATCCAACAACTTGCACCCTAATCAGCGTTTGCGCTCTTATCCCTGGAAGAGGTTACGATACCCCGCATGAGGGCCCTCATACCGACAGCCAGACAGGCCCTGTCAGTCCTGTGCCTTCTCCTATTCCTCTTGACTGCAGCGCCGCCCTCGGTCAGCTACTCGGTTCTTAGCCACGAGGAGGTCGTAGACCTGGTTTGGGCAGACTCCATTCGGCCCTGGCTGATGCAGCGCTTCCCCAATGCTTCGCGCGACGATCTGCGCCGCGCCCACGCCTTCGCCTATGGCGGCTGCCTGATCCAGGATATGGGCTATTATCCCTTCGGCAACAAGCGCTTCAGCGACTTGACCCACTACGTCCGCAGCGGCGCGTTTGTGGAGGCCCTCTTCGCCGAGGCAACCGACCTGAACGAACTCTCTTTCGCCCTGGGTGCCCTGGCCCACTACGCCTCTGACATCAACGGGCATCCCTACATCAATCGAGCCGTGGCTATTCGTTTCCCCAAATTGCGCAAGAAATTCGGCGATTCCGTGACTTACGAGGACGATCCCAAAGCCCACATCCGCACCGAGTTTGGCTTTGACGTAACCCAGGTTGCCAAGAACCGATTTGCCTCCGACCGCTACCACGACTTCATCGGCTTCGAAGTGGCCACGCCCCTGCTGGAACGCGCTTTCAAACGCACCTACGGCATTCCGCTCACCGATCTGATCCACAATGAGGATCTGGCCATCGGCACTTACCGCCGCGGCATCAGCAAAGTGATCCCGGAGATGACCAAGGTGGCCCTGCTCATCAAGCCGGCTGACCTGGTGCAAGAGAAGCGCAACCGCAATCAGAAACGGTTTCTCTACCACGTGTCCCGCGCCTACTATGAGCGGGAGTGGGGCAGCCAGTACCGGCGTCCCGGTTTTGGCGCCCGCTTCCTGGCTTTTCTTTTTCACCTGATCCCAAAATTCGGGCCGTTCCGCGCGGTGGATTTCGTGCTCCCCAATGCGCAGACTGAGGACATGTACCTGAAGAGCATGGACCAGACCCTGGTCAACTACCGCCGCTTATTGTCTGAGGTTAAAGCCGGCAACTTGCAACTGTACGATCGGGACTTCGACACCGGCGGCACAACCCGCGCCGGCGAGTACAAGCTCACCGACGATACTTATGCGGCCTTGCTCGACGGCCTGGCCCGCAGGAATTTTGCCAACGTCACTCCCGACCTGCGCGCCAACATTCTTGCTTTTTACAGCGATCTAAACGCACCCATCGCCACCAAAAAACACCGCAAAGAATGGCAGCAGACCCTGAGCGAACTGCAGGAGTTGAAGGCGGTGCAGGTGGTGTCCGCGCCCACTCCCATCCCATTAGATTAGGCCCGTGCCTGGCCCACGATTACCTGCGTAATGAAGCAAGAACGATTCCGGCCACCCGTTCAATCCTCTTCTCGGTCGTGGAACGCATTAATATTGAACAAGTCTTCGTCACCGCTGCCCCGCTGGATTACCCTCATCAGGTCCAGTCACCAAAGTAACCTTTCACCAGTCTCCAACGACACTATCATTCAGGTAAACAAGCTCCCCCTTGGGCGCGGCGCACCGGTGTCGCTGCGGGCACATTATGTTTGTTGCCACACAATTGACGAGCGTTTCGGTGGGGCGCTGAGCTATGGGCCTGTTCCTTCATTCGCCGCTTCCCGCTGCCTTGGTGCTGAAGGGGATTTTCGCCTCTGCCATTGCCAATGCTCTGCTCGTTGTTTTTATTGTTTTTCGGCGCTGGTACCGCGGCCGTTACTTCGAGCGCCTGAATCACTCCACCATGCAGATCCGCCAGCAGTGGGCCGACATTGTCAGCGGCGCAGTTGCTTCCAGCGTATGGCGGGTGGACCACTTTACCTCCTCCATTGTGGAATCTATTCTTCTGGACAGCATGGAAGTCGCGGGGCCGCAGGAGTTGCCACCTCTTCTTCAGTGCTTGCGCGCCAGCGGATTGCTGGACGAAAGAATCTATCAGGCCCGCCACTGTAAGGGCTGGGACAGACGTGTGGCCCTGGTGGCCTTAGGGCGCACCCGAGCGCCAGAAGCGGTTCCTGCGCTGGCGGAGGCTCTCAGCAATAGCAGCGATCCTGATACCCGCATGGCCGCCATCCGCGGACTGGGCCGTAGCGCCCTGCCCCAGGCCGCCGTTCCCATTATTGAAGGACTGCTCTCGGGAGAACTCGCCGGCTTCCCCGATTTCCCCGTGAAGAACGCATTGACCAATTGCTGCCGGTCAGATCCGAAACTATTGGTCACTTATCTTCCCTCTGCTTCCGGCGCAGCTCGCGAACTATTGGCGCGCGTGCTGGGCGAACTGGCTTCGTCCGATCTGGGCGACGAACTTCTGGTGCTGGCCACTGACCCTCTGCCCGAAGTCCGGGCCTCCGCAGCCCGGGCGCTCGGCCACGCTGACCCCGATCTTGCTTTCCCCACGCTTAGCGTGCTGGCCAATGATCCCGAATGGTTTGTGCGCCTGCGCGCGGTGGTCGCCGTCGGCTTCCTGGAGGACAAGAGAAAAGTCCGCGTTCTGCTGCGCGCCGTCTGCGACTTGAACCGCCACGTGCGCCAGCGTGCCGCCGCCGTCCTCGCCAAAATGGATCCGGACCTGCAGGACATCATTGGCAAGATTGTCGCTACCGAAGACCGCTACGCCCTGCAAGCTTTCATTTCGGAATTGGAGCGCACCGGCAGGTTTGAAGCCGTAGTGAAGGCCCTGGAATCCGAGTCCGATCGGCGCTTCGCCGCTCCCATCCTGCTGCGTTCCCTCGAACAGGGCAAGGTCAGTCTCGAACTGACCCCCGACGCGCCATCCGCCCACAAGGTTGGGCAATGATTTCCGCCCTCATCGAACTCCTGACCGCAGTTCTGTTTTTCTACTACCTGGTATCGAACATAACCTACGTATTTCTGCTGGTCACGGCGATTCACAAGAGCACTTCGCACCAGCAACGGCTGGGCAGCATCCGCCTGGAAAATCTCTCTAAATCGGCCTTCACTCCCCCCATTTCCTTGCTCGTTCCCGCCCACAATGAGGCGCGCAGCATCGTGGATTCCGTCGCTTCGCTTCTGGAGCTCGACTATCCCCACCTCGAAATTGTCGTGGTTAACGATGGTTCGACCGACACCACCTTGGAACACCTGCGCCTGGCCTACGAACTGGTGCCCGCTCGCATTCTCTATGTGGCGGAGATTACTACCGCCCGCGTCAAGTGTCTCTACAAGAGCTTGGGCCAGCCGCGGCTGATTGTCGTGGACAAGGATTCGGCTGGCAACAAAGCCGATGCCATCAACGCCGGCCTGAACGTGTGCGGTTCGCCCTATGTCTGCGTGGTAGATGCGGATTCGCTCCTGGAGCGCGAGTCGCTGATGCGGATTGTTTCCGGCATCTTCTCGGATCCCGGCTCGGCGGTGGCCGCTGGCGGCATCGTGCGCGTGCTCAACGGTTGTTCGGTGGTCAAAGGCCGCTTGCAGGCGATCAGCCTTCCACGCCGTCCCATTGAAATTCTTCAAGTTGTCGAGTACCTACGCGCCTTTTTGGTGGGGCGGGAAGCCTGGGCCTGCTTCAACATGCTGCCCATTATTTCCGGAGCGTTCGGAATCTTCCGCCGCGACCTGGTGCTGCGCATTGGGGGTTTCCGCACTCAGGCCATTGGCGAAGATGTGGACCTGGTGGTGCGCCTGCACCGCTTCTTGCGCGAGCACCATATGGAGTACCGCATCAGCTTCGTTCCCGATCCCACCTGCTGGACGGAAGTACCCTCCGACCTTGGGTCGCTCGCCCGCCAGAGGGCGCGCTGGCAACAGGGCCTGCTCGATACCTTGTGGCTGAACCGCGACATGCTGTTTCGCCGCCGCTATGGCCGTATTGGCCTCTTCCTGCTCCCCTACCTGTGGGTCTTCGAACTATTCGCCCCGCTCGTGGAACTGATGGGCTACTTCATCATATTCGCCGCCGCTCTGGTTGGCAGGCTCAGCCCGCTGCTGGCTTTTCAGTTCCTGCTGTTCGGCTACGCATTCGCAACAGCCCTTTCCGTGGGCGGCGTTTTGCTGGAGGAAATCACCTACCGCCGCTATGGCAACTGGCGCGACGTCTCGCGCCTGCTCATGTATTGCTTTTTGGAACACTTCCCCTACCGCCAGATGAACCTGGTGTGGCGGTTGCAAGGTATGTGGCGCTACCTGCGGCGAAAGGGATCCTGGGGCGAGATGAAGAGAACCGGCATTGTTGCCTCTGGCGCAGCAGGCTCGACCAGTGTCCGCACCCCGGACACTCTGGTGAAAGGATAAGGGCTGGCATGGCGGAAGCAGACCAGTTGAAGCATGAAGACCCCCAGGCACTGGAGCGCGAGTTGCACGCCCTCGAGGGCCGGGACCTGCAACTCTGGTGTCTGGTTGGCCTGATCACGGTGATTCTGGCCACCGGCTTCCTGGGGATGCTTATCCCCCGTTTGCTCTGGCACGTCGGTGCCATCGTGATTACGCAGCAGAATCTTCCCGTGCTTTTTTGCGGGCTGCTGGTACTGCTGCTGCTGCTGGCCATCTACATGGTTCAGCAACGCGTTCGGCTGACGCGCACCCGTCGCGACCTTACCGGGCGGCTGCTGCAAGCGGAGCGGGCTTCCCGCATTGACCAGTTAACCGGGCTGCTGAATCGCAGGAACCTGGATGAGGTGCTCTCCCGTGAGATGGCCCGCTCTCAAAGAACCGGCACTCGGCTGTCGGTGATCGTGATTGACATTGACGCCTTTGAAGCCTTGGATACGCGCTTCGGCCATGTCGTGGCCGAACGCATCCTGGTCGACGTCTCGCGCATGCTGAAACGGAATTTCCGCGCGTCTGACCTCCTTCTGCGCTACGCCGAACATCAGTTTCTGGCCATTCTGCCTGAAACGGATCGCGGAGAAGCGCAAATTGCCGTGGATCGGCTGCAGGGCTCATGCGGAGTCGGGCAGTGGAACCGCCGTAACCAGGAGTTCGGTTATGAATTGGGTCTGAGCGCCGGTATTGCGCAGTTTGTTCCCGATGCGAGCACGGTGGAATCGCTCATCGAAGCCGCCGACGCGGAAATTTACAACTCCCGTCGGGAGCGCGCCCGCCATCCCCGGCCGGTGCCGCAATAGCCCGTTTCAGCCCTACGCGCCCTCTCCGTCGGCCGCGTTGCGGGCGGCTTGCAAATTAATCCCCAGTTGCTCCGCTTTCTTATACAGGTGGCTGCGCTCCATCCCCAGTGCCTTCGCGGTGTTGGTCACATGAAACTGGTTGCGCTTCAGTTCGGTCAGGATGGTTTCCCGCTCAAAATCCTCGACTCGTTCGGAGAGCGGGCCCGAAGCGCGCATCGGCGCACTCCCGGACACCTGCAGCTTGGGAAGCGCCGTTTGCACGCACTGCAGGTCCACGCTACCGTCCGGTGACAGCAGAATCATGCGCTCCACCACGTTGCGCAGCTCGCGCACGTTACCCGGCCAGGAATAGTTCTGCAGCGACTCAACCGCTTCAGGCGTAAAGGGCGCTTCCTTCCAGCCGTTTTGCGCGCACACCTGGCGCACAAAATGGCCGATCAGTACCGGAATGTCCTCCCGGCGCTCCCGCAAGGGCGGCAGGACCACGGGGAACACGTAAATCCGGTGGAACAGGTCCTGGCGGAATTTCCCCTGCACCGCCAGTGTTTCCAGGCTGCGGTGTGTAGCCACGACCACCCGCACATCTACCGCCGTCGGCCTCTCAGCGCCGATGCGCTCGATTTCGTTTTCTTCCAGCACCCGCAGGAGCTTGGCCTGCATGGCTAAAGGCATATCGCCAATTTCATCGAGAAACAGCGTCCCGTGCTGCGCTTGCTCGAACTTGCCAATATGGCGCCCCGCTGCCCCGGTAAACGATCCCTTTTCGTGGCCGAACAGTTCCGATTCAATCAGCTCGGCGGGAACCGCGGCGCAATTCACGGTCACGAACGGGCCGCCGGCGCGCGAACTATGCTCGTGCAAGGTGCGCGCCACCAACTCCTTGCCGGTCCCCGTCTCCCCGAGGATGCAGACGCGCGTCTCGCTGGCCGCCACGCGTTCCACCTGCGCCATCACCCGCCGCATGGCATCACCCGCCCATATCATCTCGTGCTTGCCCAGGCGCTGCCGGAGCTGCCGGTTTTCCGATTCCAATCGCTGCAACCGTAAGGCGTTCTCCACCGTCAGCAGCAGCTTTTCCGTGGAGATCGGCTTTTCCAGGAAGTCGAGGGCGCCCAGCTTGGTGGCGCGAACTGCCATCTCAATGTGCGCCTGGCCGGACATCATGACTACCGGCGCAGTCACTCCCTGCGTTTTCAAATCCTCCAACAGGCTCAGCCCGTCCTTGTTGGGCATCACCACGTCCGAAAGAATCAGATCGAATGCGTGCGCCCTAGCTAATTCCAGCGCCTTAGCCGCGTTGTCGCACACCGTCGCTTCATGTCCGGCCAGCCGAAAGGCACGCGACAGCGAGGCCAGCGTGTTGGCTTCGTCATCCACGATCAGCAGGTGTGCTTTGGCAGCCATGTGCGTCTTTTATCCTGAATTGGCGCTGAATCTTGCCGGCTCCTTCCGGCGACTCGGCAATTCGATCGTAAACGTGGTGCCCTGCCCGGGCGCGCTCTTCACCCCAATCCTGCCCTGGTGATCGCTTATCACCGATTGCACGATCGCCAGCCCCAGTCCGGTGCCGTGCTCCTTGGTAGTGTAATAGGGCGTGAACAGCCGGTCGCACTCCTCTTTGCTCAGGCCGCTGCCGGTATCGCTCACCTCAATGCAGGCGTTTTCCCCGCACGCTCGCGTGCGCAGTGTGAGCGTGCCGCCGCCCGGCATGGCGTCAATTGCATTCAGCACCAGGTTTGCCAGCGCCCGGTGCAGCAG
>Ga0075436_100001107_pt1 | contig 18214 bp, 6 predicted proteins | sample RhiMethybrSRZTD5_FD_75303 | JGI IMG/M metagenome (GOLD analysis project Ga0075436, IMG submission 75303) | Populus rhizosphere microbial communities from Tennessee, USA - Rhizosphere MetaG P. TD hybrid SRZTD5 | ecosystem: Host-associated > Plants > Roots > Rhizosphere > Soil | place: USA...
TATGAAGAGACTCTTATTTCTTGCAGCAATAATTGTGAGTGTTGCACTTTGCGCCTTCTCGCAAGTCAAGGGTGGTGATTCGACAAGACAGCTCCGAGAAGGTGAGGCGCTTCAGTTTGGCGATGGCCTTTCTGTTCGAGTGACTAAATCGCAGACTTCGCAGTTCACGAGCGTGAAGCTGAAGGGCCAGCCGGTTGTGGTCATTGTCGATTTTGACAGCGGCAAGAAAGCAACATCGCTTTCATACAAGCTCACGGCTGATCCGAAATCTTCCGACCTTTATCTCTCGAACGCTGCGCAGAAGCTCGCGCCCGTGGCGGTGATCGAAGACTTTCCAAGCTGGGGCAAGGACAACGATAAAGAAGTTGAAGTTTTGGATCCGAAGGAAAGCGGAGGCGGTGTCGTGCTCTCGTTCGGACAGAAAGGCTCGGTGTCGCTGTTGTTTGACGTTCCCGCTCAACAAGCGAAAACGCCTATCAAGTTCTCGATGAAGCTTCGAACCGTCGCGCCGGCTGACGAACAGCACTCGTTTGTAGTGAGCCTCTGATCAGGTTGTCGCCTCGTTCGTCACTTACCGCTATTCGCAGCGCAGCGCTTCCATCGGGTCGACCTTAATTGCACGTCGAGCTGGCACGAAACAGGCTCCCAGAGCCACTCCTGTCAGAACGATCGATGTAATAGCAAAAGTCAGCGGGTCAGTCGCGGTCACACCGAGCAGCAAGCTCGACATCACTCGCGTCAACGCGAACGCTCCGGCGAGCCCGGTTGCGACGCCCGCGATTACCAGCCTCAGGCCTTGCCCGACGACCAGGTTCATTACGTCTCCGCCGCTCGCTCCCAACGCCATGCGAATGCCAATCTCGTGAGAGCGCTGAGTAACCGAATAACTCATCACTCCGTAAATCCCGACTGACGCCAACACCAGCGACACCCCGGCGAAGACCGCTAACAGCAACATCGCGAATCGTTGCTGAGACATCGAAGCAGCGATCAGGTCGGACATCGGCTTGATATTGTAGATGGGTTGATCCTTGTCGACTTCGTTCACCTGATTTCGCACCGACGAAACCACGCTCGACGGATCTGAGCTCGTACGAACCACGAGGCTCATCGTCCCGGTTACTTGCGCGAAGAACGGGTCAGGAATCTGATTGTAATCGGTGTACATCTGGAATCGAACCTTCGATTGCGCATCACCATCCCAGCTCAGATGCTTGACGTGGCGAATCACTCCAATCACCTCGAAGCGAATCGTGCCCTCGTTGAGCCGCAGGTGCTCACCGATCGGGTCCTTGTCGGGAAAAAGCTCGCGAGCCATGTTCTCATCGATGATTGCGACAAGCGGAGTTTTGTCGGTCTCTTGTTCGGTGAATGACCTTCCCTTAATCAGCGGGATCCCCATCGCTCGAAAGTAACCAACGCCGACCGAAGACTGAACTGTCAATTTTTGCTCGCCATAGGTGGTGAATTGTTCTCCGTCCAGCAGCACTGTTGTTACTGTTGCGCCGTTCAGCGGAACGCTTGTGGTGAAGGCCGCGGCTTCGACGCCAGGCAAGGAACCGATGCGTTGGTCGAGTTCCTTATAAAATGCCCGCGCCTTTTGGCTGTCTGAATATCTTCCCGGCGACAGTGCGAACATCATCGTCAGCACGTTCTTCGGATTGAACCCGGCATCGATTCGCTGCAGCTTCGAGAAAGTCTTCAGCATCAGCCCGGCTCCAATCAACAGCATAAGTGCCAGCGCCACTTCGGAGACAACCAGGGCGGAACGCACGCGATGCCGCCCGCTTGTGGTACCGCGGCCGCCTTCTTTAAGAGTTTCGTTTAGATCGGGCCTTGAAGACTGCAACGCAGGAGCGAGTCCGAATATTATTCCCGTCGCAAGCGATGCCAGAATGGTAAAGGCGAGCACGTTCTTGTCCAGGATGATTTCCTTAACCCATGGGATGTTGTTTGGTATGGTCACAAGCAAGAGGTCGGCTCCCCACATTGCGAGTAACAACCCAAGAGCCCCGCCGGCGACAGATAGGACCACGCTCTCAGTAAGCAGTTGTCTCACGACTCGAAACCGGCTCGCGCCAAGTGCCGAGCGAATCGCGATCTCTTTCTGGCGAGCGGCAGCTCGCGCGAGCAAAAGGTTCGCGACGTTTGCGCAAGCGATCAACAAAACGAATCCGACCGCTCCGAGCAGAACAAGTAGCGACGGCCGCACGTCCCCGACCATGTCTTCGTGGATCGCCTTGATGTTCACGCCAACCGTGTTGTTCGTTTTCGGGTACTGTTGTTCCAAAGATGCAGCGACGTTTTGCATATCAGCTTGCGCCTGCCATTTACTCACGCCGGGCTTCAAGCGGCCCACTGCGATCGTGCCGCCATGTTCTTCACGCTCCTCCTTCAAACGGTCGGGCATAAAGCTCAAGGGCACGAACACATCGGCCGGAGTGTAAAACTGAAAGTTCGCAGGAAGAATTCCGACTACCGTGAAGCTCGAATCGTAAAGCGTGATGGACTTACCGACCAGCGTCGGGTCGGCGCCGAATCGTTGCTTCCATAGCGAGTCGCTCACCAGCGCGACAGGAGCTTTGGTTCGCTCTTCTTCGGATGAGAAAGAACGCCCGAGGTGAGGAGTGACTCCAAGTGTTGAGAAGAAGTTCGCGGTAATCTGTCTCACCAGTAGACGTTCAGGCTCGCCACTCTGAGTCAGGTTGACGCTGTCGCGCCGCGCGAGGGCCATCTCTTCGAAGCTTTGATTCGCCGCGCGCCAGTCGAGAAAATCGGGCACCGACGGCGACTCTTGCTCGACTTGCTCCTGCTTTTCCCAGATCACCATCAGGCGATCGGGCTGCTGGTACGGAAGAGGCCGAAGAAGCACGGTATTCACGACGCTGAAAATTGCGGTGTTGGCGCCGATGCCCAGGGCAATCGTAATGATTGCCACTAACGTAAAGCCGGGACTGTGCGTCATCATTCGAAATCCGAATCTGAGATCCTTCAATAGAGTTTCCATCGTCGCCCTCCTTCGAAGATTGAGGATCGAAGATAGAGGATCGAACATGCCCGCACTGCTACCTGTTCTATCCTCGATCTTCTATCCTAAATCCTCGATTCTTCCGGTCGTCATTCGTATCTCAATGCAATCATCGGATCTACTTTGGTCGCGCGCCGTGCCGGAAGATAGCACGCGATCAGGGCCACGCCGGTAAGCAACAACGCGATAAGCGCGAATGTGATGGAGTCGGTAGCGCTCACGCCATACAACAAACTCGACATTAATCGCGTTCCGGCAAACGCTGCCGCCAGCCCGATTCCGAGACCGACCACTATCAGCTTCAAGCCTTGCCCTACAACAAGCCTGAGAATTCCTCCGGGGTTCGCGCCGAGGGCCATGCGAATGCCAATCTCGCGCGTGCGTTGGCTCACCGCGTACGACATCACGCCGAAGATTCCGATCGCAGCCAGAATCAATGCGAGCAAGCCAAAGCTTCCAAGCAGCACCGCAGCAACACGCGCCGGAAACAGAGATAGAGCCATATGTTCGGTCATGGTCCTGACGCTGTAGACCGGAAGGTTGGCATCGAGTTGCTGAAACTCGCCGCGCAATGCGCCGATCACTGTTCGCGGCTCACTCGAGGTGCGCACGATGAGCGTGAGGTAGCCTCCGTTCCCCGGGCGAAGGTTGAGATAGACAAACGGCGTCGCTTCTTCACTCAGACTAAAGTATTTGCCGTCTCTCATCACGCCGATGACTTCGATCCACGGACCGCCGCTGCCGTCCATACTGAATCGCTTTCCGAGCGCGGACTCACCCGGCCAAAAGCGGCGCGCGAAAGTCTCATTGACGATCGCAGCGCGCTGTCGTGTGTCACCATCCTGCTCCTGCTCGGTGAAGTCGTGGCCTTCCAGCAACTCCGCTCCCAGCGCGGGAACAAAACCCGGTGATGCATTGGAGGTCATTGCTTGCGGGACGTTTCCACCTCGCTCTTCGGGCGCGCCCTCAACATAGATGTTGTTGGTGTTGATGTTCATGCTGAGCGGCACGAAGTTGGACAAGCCGGCATACTCAACGCCCGGTATGCCGCTGACGCGCTCGATCAATTCGCGCTTGAACTGTTTCATGCGCGACGCATCGTAACCTTGCAGCGCAAGATCGAAGGACATCTCGATCGCGTGGTGCGCGACAAAGCCGGGGTTGAGCAATTGAGCGCGTTGCAATCCGCGCAAAACCAAACCTGCGCAGATCAACAGCAGCAGCGACAGCGACACTTGAAAAACAACCAGTCCATTGCGCAGCCATGAGCGTCGATAACCGCCGATGGAAGTCTCGTCCTTCAATGCAGGCACAAGATCCGGGTTTGTTGCTTGAAGCGCGGGAAGCAGCCCGAATACGACACCGGTTATCAGCGATACGGCGGCGGTAAACAACAGCACTCGATAATCGATGTGAAGCTCGGTCGAAAGTGGAATATCCATCGGCGGCTTGAACGCCATCATCGCATCCACTAACCAGTAAGCCAGCATCAGTCCAAGAGCGCCGCCCACGGTAGCCAGAAGAATGCTCTCGGTGATCAGTTGCCGAATAAGACGAGAACGGCTCGCGCCGATCGCCAGCCTTATCGCAATCTCTTTGCGACGTTCTGTCGCTCTCGCCAGCAGAAGATTAGCCAGATTCGTGCAAGCGAGGAGCAAGACCAATCCCACCACCGCCATCAACACTCCGGCAAAGCCCACAATCGGGCCTCGCATGAAGGCGCCAAACAACCCCGGCGGCGAGAGAGCGATTGTCCTGTTCTCGTTTTCGTTTGGATATTCACTCTCGAGTTGCGCCGCAATAGTCTTGAGCCCGGATTCGGCTTGCTGCATCGTCACTCCGTCTTTTATGCGTCCCTGGACGAAGAAGTTTGCAGAGTCGCGAGATTCCAGATAGTTGTTGCCCGGTTCAATCTGACTAAGCATCATCATCGGAAACCACATCTCCGGAATGTAGCTGATTTCAGAACCATTAAAGCCGCGAGGCGCGACTCCGATGATAGTGAAGCTTCGTCCGTTGATGAGCACGGTGTTGCCAACGACGTCAGGCGCTCCGCCGAAACGCTTTTGCCAGCAGTTGTAAGTTATAACCGCTACCGGATTCGCTCCCGGTACTTTGTCATCGTCCTGCGTAAAGAAGCGGCCAAGCGCGGGCTTGACTCCGAGCACATCGAAATAATTGCCCGAAGCCAGATAGCTCCACATCCGCTCATTCACTCCGTTGTTGCTCAAGCTGATCGGCGCAAATCGGTAGCACAGCAAGCCCGAGAGCACATCGTTGCGATCTCGAAAGTCGCGATAGTTGGGATACGAGAGCGTCGGTACGTTCTTCTCACCGCTAGGCGAAAGACTGTTGAGCGCGACCAGTTGCTCGGGTCGATCGACTGGCAATGGCCGCAACAAGACTGTGTTGACCAAACTGAAGATTGCCGTGTTGGCTCCGATCCCCAGGCCCAGAGTAACTATGGCGATTAAGGTTAAGCCCGGCCGCTTGAGCAACATTCGCCTGCCGTAGCTCAGGTCTCGTAGGAATCCATTCATGCATCACCCCTCTGATTTTGAATTTTGGGTTTTGGATTTGTCAGGACTCCAAGAATCCAAAATCTAAAACCCACAATCCAAAATCGAAACTCGGACTACTCGTAACGCAATGCCACCATTGGATCGACTCTCGTCGCACGACGAGCAGGAAGGTAGCAAGCCAGTAGCGCGACCGCAGTCAATAACGATGCAATCGCCAAAAACGTTAGCGGATCAGTCGCGCTTATTCCGTAAAGCAATGTCCCGAGTATTCGAGTCAATGCGAAGGCTGCCGCAAGACCGATCCCTACACCGGCAGCCGCCATCACCATTCCTTGTCTCACTATGAGCGAAAGCACGTGAGACGTTTGCGCGCCCAGCGCCATTCGCAGACCAAGCTCGTGAGTGCGCTGAGTGACCGCGTATGACATCACACCGTAAATTCCTACTGCGGCGAGGACCAGCGCTACAACGGCAAAGACGGTCAACAACAAAGTGTTGAAGCGCGCCCGAGCAACTGAATCCGCGAGCAAACTCTGCATTGTCCGTACATCCGCGACCGGTTGCTCGCTATCGAGCGTCTGAATCACATTGCGGGCGGCCGATGCGATGCTTGCCGGTTCACCGTGCGTGCGAATGACAAGCGTCATGAACGGGTAAGCAAGCTCCGGGTGCGGCCAATAAGCCATCGGCTCGACCTCTTCATCGAGCCCCATATGTTTGTTGTCACCGACGATGCCGATGATTTCAGTCGGGACGTTGTCGTCCTTCATATAGATCGTCACTCTTTTTCCGAGCGGGTCTTCACCCGGAAAATTCTTGTTCGCAAATGCTTCGTTGATCACGACTACGTGGCGCATCTCGGTCGCTTCCTGTTCGGTGAACAATCGTCCGCGCTTGAGTGGAATCTGCATCGCATCAAAGTAGTTTGCATCCGTCACGCATGAACCGCTCGTCAGCCCCTGGCCTGGCGGGAGTTTCGGGCGGCCTTCAATTTCAACCAGCGTTCCCGCGTGCGGGCCAGCAAAAGGGAGGAAGTTCGTCGCTCCGGCGGCTTCGACGCCGGGCAGCGCTTTGATTTGTTCTATCGCCTGCCGGAAAAAATCAATGCGCTTCCGGTCGCTGTCATACTTCCTGCTCGGCAGGCTGATCCTCATAGTCAGAACGTTCTTCGCATTGAAGCCCGGATCGACCGATTGGAGCCGGTTGAAGCTTCGCACCAATAGTCCCGCGCCAACTAATAGCACAAGCGCCAGCGCTATTTCGGTAATCACGAATGCGCTTCGAAGGCGATGACCTCGAGTGCCCCCGCCAATGTTCTTGCCTCCTTCTTTCAATGAGTCATGTAGATTGACCCGCGTCGCTTCAAACGCAGGCGCGAGACCGAAGATGATTCCGGTCAGCAATGAAACGGCGATCGTAAACCCCAACACCGGCGTGTTGATTCTCACTTGCTGTAATGCCGACATCTCACGAGGGCTGAGCGACACAAGCAGATCAGTGCCCCACAACGCCAGCACGAGTCCGGCCGCTCCTCCGATCGCCGCAAGCACGACACTTTCAGTCAATAGCTGCCGAAGAATTCGCGAGCGGCTGGCTCCCAACGCCGCGCGCACTGCGATTTCCTTTTGCCTTGCTGCTGCACGCGACAGCAGCAGGTTCGCTACGTTAGCGCAGGCAATCAACAACACGAATCCGACCGCGCCTAACAACACCAGCAATGCCGGTCGAAGCTCGCCGGTGAACTGCGTCCGTAGCGGAACCACGTTAACGCCCCAGTTCGCGTTGAAGTCGTTGTACTGCTGCTCGAGCCGCGCGCCGATCACATTCATCTCCGTCTTAGCCTGCTGGAGAGTAACTTCGGATTTGATTCGCGCGACAACGGTCATAAAGCGTCCGTGCCGCGTGCGCATTTCATTGGTGATCACAAAAGGCGACCACATCTCGGCGACCTTTGCAGTGATTGAGCCCTTCTTGATGTGCCAACTAAATCCTGCGGGCATCACGCCGATGACGATTGCTTCCGCGCGATTGATGTTTAATTTGCGACCGATAATTGTAGGATCACCGCCGAAGCGGCGTTGCCAAAGACCATAACTGAGGACCACTACGCGCGTCTGATTCGGTTTGCCGTCGTCGGGTGAGAATGTCCGGCCGAGAATGGCATCTACTCCCAGCAGCGAAAATAGATTCGTTGTGGCGACCTGCGACGGGATCTCTTCCGGTTCGCCATCGCCAGTCATCACCGCATTCACATCGAGACTCGCGGCCATCTCAGTGAAGACACTGTTCTGCTCGTTCCAGTCCATGAAGTTGGCCGGGTTCACGACGTTTTGATCGTTCTTTGGCCCCTTCTCCCAAACAATCACCAGCTTGTCTGCATCTCTGTACTGGAGCGGTGTGAGCAACACTGCATTGACGACGCTGAAGATCGCGGTGTTAGCGCCAATCCCCAACGCAAGAGCGACCGCGGCGACCACGGTGAACCCCGGGCTCTTCGCAAGCATGCGCGACCCGTATCTCAAGTCGTGCCAAAATGAATCCATTGTTTATTACCTTTCGTGAGAATTGAACTCACAGCAAGAATCCAAAGGTCGAGGATTGAGAATCGTGGATCGTGGATTGAGGATCGCGATTGCGTCTCGCTCCATCATCGATTCTCGATTTTCGATCCTCCATCTTCACTCATACCTCAGGGCTACCATTGGATCCACTTTCGTGGCGCGGCGTGCTGGCACGAAACTGGCTCCCAGAGCCACTCCTGTCAGTAGCAGCGAAATAGCAACGAACGTCAAGGGATCGGTCGCGCTCACGCCGAACAGCAAGCTCGACATCACCCGGGTCACGGCGAATGCGCCGAGCAGTCCGGCTGTCACACCGATCAGTGCAAGCAACAGAGCGCCTCCCAGTACGCTTTTGAACACATCCCGCGGCCGCGCACCCAGTGCCATCCTTATTCCGATTTCGCGAGTTTGCTGACTAACCGTGTAAGACATCACGCCGTATAATCCTACTGCGGCCAGTATAAGCGCGATCACTGCAAACGACGACAGCAGGATTGTGTTGAACCGAGGGCTCGCCACCGATTGCGATACGAGCTGCCTCATGGTCTGAACGTTTACTGCCTGGAGGCCCGGCTCGCCGGACGAAACGGAGCTTCGAATTGCTGTCATCACGGATGAAGGCTCCGAAGATGTGCGGATCATAACGTAAGACCACAAGAACGGAGTTTGTGAAAAAGGCGTGTACACCTCTCGCAGCGCGGAGTCTTCGAGACCTTGATATTTGACGTCCGCAACCACGCCGACGATCGTGCGCCAATCGCCGGATTGTTCCGGATTGCTGAGCTTCAATTGCCTGCCTATCGCGCCGTCAGCAAACAGGTCTCGCGCCATGCTTTGATTGATGATTACCACTTTCGGCGCTCCGTCGACGTCGCGCTCGTCAAATGCGCGTCCTTCAATAAGAGAAGTTCCAAGCGCCTGAAAATAATTCGGCGACACCGCTAAAAAGTAAGCGCCGTTCTCTCCCGGCTGTAGATCGAGTCCTTCGACCGCAAAGCGCGTCCCGCGTTGAGCGGTCACTGGCGGGAGTCCGCTTCCTCCGCCGGCTGCCACTATGCCGGGTATCTGTTCAATGCGGGCCAGCGTGTCTCGAAGCACACTCGCCCGCTTCTGCGCCCCCTTGTAGCGAAACAACTCGAGATTCATCGTCACTAGATTGTCTGCTACAAAACCGGGATTCGAGTTCAGCAACCGGCCGAAGCTTCTGATGAGCAAACCTGCTCCGATAAGCACCACTAACGACAACGCGATCTCAGACACCACAAGCGCACCGCGGACTCGCCGGCCCCACACGCTTCCGCTTACTCCTCGTGAACCTTCCTTCAACGCGTCGTTGAGATTGAATCGAGTCGCTTGAAGAGCGGGCGCGAGCCCGAAAAAGATTCCTGTCGAAATCGCAACGCCCATCGTGAACAGCAAGACCGGCAAGTTGATTCCAACCGAATTGATTCGCGGAATATCATTCGGGTTCAGTGCTACAAGAATGTCGATGCCCCACACCGCGGCCAAAAGTCCAAGCGCGCCACCGGCAATCGCGAGCACTACGCTTTCAGTGAGAAGCTGTCTTGCCAATCGAAAGCGCCCGGCTCCGAGCGCGGCTCTAATAGCGATCTCCCGTTCGCGAGTAGTCGTGCGCGCGAGCATCAGATTCGCGACATTCGCGCACGCGATCAACAAAACAAATCCGACCGTGCCCAACAGAATCAACAAGGCCGGTCGAATATTGCCCACTATGCTTTCAAGCATCGGTATGAATCTGATCTGCACGCCCGCATTCGTGTCGGGATGATCCTGTTCAATGCGACTGGAGATTGCATCGATCTCGGCTCGCGCCTGCGCCGGAGTCACGTTCGCTTTGAGTTTTGCGAGCGCACTGAAGATTCGAAGCTGTCGGTTCTCAGCCTGCTCGGGCGCTTGCAACATGGCCGACCCGAGCGTAACCCACAATTTGAATGCGGAGCCTGGATACTGAAACTCGGAAGGCATCACTCCAACGATTGTGTGACTTCTCCCGCTGAGATCGACCGTGGTTCCGAGAACGCTTGGGTCTCCACCAAACCGGCGTTGCCATAAGTCGTAGCTCAACACGACCAGCGGCTCGCGATCGTCCTCCGGCGTAAAGGTTCTTCCGATTAACGGCTTCCCAAGCATCGAAAAGAACTCAGGCGACACGGTTGCACCCAGACTTGATTGCGCATCACCGCCGATCGGCATGCTGTACTGGTTCGAAGCCCAGACCGCCATGCCGTCGAACGATTCATTTGCCTCTTTGATGTCCCGATAGTCGGGTAACGACAAACGCCCGACCATAAGTCGATCCGCGTTTTGATATGGGAGCGGCTTCAAAAGAACGCTGTAGACTACGCTGAAGATCGCCGTGTTCGCCCCTACGCCAAGCGCGAGCGCAATCACCGCAATCGAGCTGAAGCCGGGATTCTTAAGAAGCATTCGAATGGCGAAGCGAAGGTCTTGTATAAGATTTTCCACTTTTGCTCCTGCGATCGCAGGCCTGCAGCCTGCACAAAGAAGTCGAAGAACCCGCGACCCGCCTCGTTCCACACTCTAAGCTTGGAAGGACAAGAGCCAAATCCTGTGCCAAGTGTAGTCGCTAGGCCTAAGTCGCAAAACAAAGTCACATAGAGTCGGGTTGAGTTATTGACGAGGTGAGTGCAACTGTCCGTATGCAGAAAGCGATTTCCCATAATCGAAGAATCACGAGAGCCGTTGAAATACTGACTCATCGTCGGTGAAGGCTTGCCGGCAACTGTGATTCTCACCGACACACGATGTCGAAGACGATGGCCGCTCATATTTCACCAACGTCGTGGTATCATCGCGTCATCATTGTTACCGGAGCCCTATGAGCAGCGAGCACGTCTTTATCTCTCACGCGACCAAAGACGATGCCTTCGTCAAAAAGCTGCGCGAAGCACTCGAAAGCTACGGAATAGTTGTGTGGGTCGATTCACGCGAGCTTATCGGCGGGAACAAGCTCGCACCTGAGATTGAGAGTGCGATTGCAGAAGCGCGGCAATTCATCGCGGTGCTCAGTCCCAACACAATCAACTCACCCTGGGTTCGCAAAGAGATTCAAAAGGCACTCGAGACCGCGAAGCAGCGGAAGGACGACGGTTATCGAGTGATTCCGTTGCTGCTGCCAGGCATTGAGCATTCAGCTTTAGGTTTGTGGTTTGATGAAGAGCCTGTCGGCATTCGCATCGAGATCAAGGCGGGCGGCTTGGGCGAAGCGATGCCCGCGATTCTTGCAGCACTCGGTGAGAACTTACCTGACGACAAGCAATCGATTCAAGAACCTGACGCTCGACTTGTTGCCGAATTGAAATTGAAGTTGAGGGGCGCCAGCATTGAAGAAGTAGGCGAAGGTAAATGGCGCGCTAAAGGTACGGCGCAACTGACGTATGATCCTGCCGATTCCGCCAGGCCTGCCGCCGACAGTCGAGAGTTCAAGTTCATTGCACCGCTTGGTCCGATCGATGTCGATGATCTGCGCTGGTATCTCGAGCGGTATTATTTGTGGCCGACGGGAGTCTTCACCGAGCGAGCGAAACACATCGAAGAAAAACTTCCTCAGTGGGGCCGGGAGCTTTATGATGCTGCGACCGCAGCTCAGTCAGCTCGTGACCTGCTTGCTGATTGGCAACTCACTGCTGATGGTGCCGAGCGCCGCTTCTCTATTTTTGTTGATGACCGCGCGCCCGAAGGCAGCAGCGAAGAAGAACAGGTCGCCGCGAATGAAGCTGCAAGCGCGCTGCTGTCGCTGCCTTGGGAGTTGATGCACGACGGACGCAGCTTCCTGTTTCAAGGCAAGAACGCTGTCCGAGTGCGTCGCTGCCTGCCAAAAGAACGGCCTGAAAGATCCCGTCCATCGAGCCTGCCAATTCGCATTCTGCTTTTGAGTCCGCGGCCTGAAGACGAACGTGCTGGTTACATTGATCATCGACTGAGCGCGCGGCCGCTTATTGACGCAATCGAAAGTCTCGGCGAACTCGCGTCGCTGACGATTCTGAATCCGCCGACGTTCACGGCGTTGCGGAAAAAGCTGAAAGAAGCCGCCGATGCCGGAGAACCGTTCGACGTGATTCATTTCGACGGTCACGGAGTCTACAACCGTGAACGCGGGCTGGGCGCGTTGTGCTTTGAAGACCCCGAGGACAGCGACAAAACAGAGAAACGCAAGAGCCTGTTGATTGACGCCGAGGAACTCGCGGGACTGGTGAGAGACCATCGCGTCCCGCTGGTTTTTCTCGAAGCTTGTCAGAGCGCGTCGGAAGAAAGACCGACGGCATCAGTGGCGGCGAAGCTTCTTGATGAAGGCGTGACCTCAGTCGTGGCGATGACTCACAGCGTGCTGGTTGAAACCGCTCGCCGCTTCGTGACGACTTTTTATCAAGAGCTTTCCGAAGGCAAACGCATCGGCACTGCAATGCTTGCCGGACAGAACGCGCTCTTCGACGACAACTTTCGCATTCGAGTGATGGGCGCGGGAGAGTTGCGGTTACAGGATTGGTTCGTGCCGGTGCTGTATCAGGAAGAGAACGATCCGCAACTTGTCACGAAGCTGCTCCCCGAACAGGTTCAGATACTGCAAGCAAACCAACGTCGTTTGAGTCTCGGCGCGTTGCCCGACCCTCCAGCGCACAGTTTCATCGGTCGCAGTCGAGAGTTGCTGTCGTTGGAACGTCTATTACAAATGCAGACTCCCGGTGAACAGTCTTACGCGGTCGTTCGCGGACAAGGCGGCGAAGGCAAGACCACGTTGGCGGTTGAGCTTGCACGCTGGATGGTGCGCACGAATCGCTTCCGTCGAGCCGCGTTTGTGAGCTTCGATCCGTTCATCAAGGAGCACGCAGCCGACGCTCGCAGTGCGCTCGATAGCATAGGCCGCCAGCTCCTGCCTGAAGGTGATAAGTATTCGGTAGCGCACTACCGCGATTTGCAAGAAGCGTTGCAACCCGTCGAGCGTGCGCTCCGCGATCATCCGACGTTGATCGTGTTGGACAATTTGGAGAGCTTGTTCGTAGTCCCGCCTTCAGGCGGAAGTTTGTCGGATGAGAAGGACGATAGCAGCGCTTACGAGCTTCCGCCTGAAAGCGAGACTACGAACGAAGTCTTCGATCTATGTCGCGATCTGGTCCGCCCCCATCCCGCGACGCGCATCGTCTTCACCAGCCGTGAACATCTGCCATCGCCGTTCGATCATCCGCATCGTGAGATCGTGTTGGGCGCGCTCAGTCGAGATGATGCCATCGAGCTGGTCAGTCAGGTGATGGAGCGCGAAGGACGTAAACCGAAATACGACGATGCGGGCAATACACCGCAGGAGATCACGGAACTCGTTGAAGCGGTCAATCGTCACGCTCGCGCCCTTGTGCTGTTGACACCCGAGATCACGCATCGCGGTGTGCGAGCTACGACGGAGGACTTGCATAAACTGATGGCCGAGCTGCACCGGAAGCATCCAGATGATCGTGAGAACTCGCTCTATGCCAGCGTCGAACTCTCGCTTCGCCGCTTGCCGAAAGAAATGCGCGAACAGGCTCGCCTGCTTGGAGTGTTTCAGGGCGGAGCGCATTTGAATGTGTTGGATTACATGCTGAGCACGGATGCGGACGATGTCGAGTCAGTGCAGGAAATCGCCGCCGCATTGATAGAAGTGGGGCTGGCCGAAGCAATGCCTTATGGGCACTTGCGGCTTGATCCGGCGCTCCCCGGCTATCTGCTGAGTCAGATGAGCGCGACGGAACAGGAGCAGGCGAGGGCACGCTGGGCGGAAGGTATGCGCGGACTGACGGCTTGGCTGCATCGGCAACAGTTTCAAGATGCGCAACTCGCGGCGCAACTGACACTGCTGGAGCTGCCCAATCTGCTGGCGCTGCTCGCGTGGGCGCAGGATGCCCTGTCGCCGGAAGAGGTAGTCAATCTGGCGGTAGCGCTTGAGTCGCTGCTCTCCAAATTGGGTCGCCCACAGGCACTGGCGCAGGCGACGCGGGCGCGCGAGCAGGCGACGCAGCGGTTGGGCGCGTGGAGCCACGCTCGGTTCGAGTCGTTGCAGCAGGGCATCGAGAGGCTGCTGGAGCAGGGCCGATTGCCGGAAGCGCACGCCGCCGCCGAACAGCTTCTGCAACGCGCGCTGGCCGCTGGTGAAGGGGCTTACGCCGGAGCGGCTTATGACATTGCAGGAGCACATTTCTTTTTGGGAAGAGTGCTGAAGACAATCGGTCACGCCGAAGCCGCGCTGCCGCCGCTTCGTGAAGCGCAGCAGCGTCTTGAGGTGCTCGCTGATGGGGGCGATACTAATGCCGAAGGCATGGCCTCCGCCGCGATCACCGAAGCAGCAGAATGCCTGGCTCACTTAGGCCGATTCGATGAAGCCGCTACCGCTTTTGAAGAAGGCGTCCGGCGCGATGATAAACTGGGTGATCGCAGAGGGGCAGCCGTCGGCAGGGGCAATCTCGGCACCGTTCGTTTGCTACAAAAACGCTACGGCGAGGCGCTGGATAGTCACAAGGAAGCCCTGAGTATTTTCGAGTCGATGGGCGAGCCGGGACACGTTGCCGTCGCATGGCATCAGATCGGACTGGTGTATCAGAATGCTGGGCATTTCGAGCAGGCCGAGCAGGCGTATCGTCAATCGCTAGCAATTAGGGTGCAACAGCAGGACCGTGCGGGGGAATGCGACACTCTGACTCAACTGGGCAATATTTATGGACTAATGGGACGGCTGGAAGAGGCGGTGACCTTTTACCGGCAGGCGGTCGAGATTGACGTCAAATTGCAAGACCTGAGAGATGAAGGAATCGACCGCGGCAATCTGGCCAATACCCTGATCAAGCTGGAACGTTACGACGAAGCCCGCCACGAACTGCACCAGGCGATTGAGTGCAAAAAGCCTTTCGGTCACGCCTCTGAACCCTGGAAGACCTGGGCCATCCTGCACCACATGGAACAAACCACCGGCAACGCACAGGCGGCGGAAGCGGCGCGCGGGCAGGCCACCGCCAGCTACCTGGCTTACCGTCGCGCGGGCGGCGAGAGCCAGTCCAATCAGGCACCACTCTTCGCCATTGTCTTTCAGGCCATTCAGCAGGGCGCCACCACCGAAGCGGAACAATACCTCGATAAGTGGTCGGAGGAAGATGATCCGCTGTGGACCCAAACGCTGGTAGCCAGCCTACTCGCCATTCTGCGACGCGACCGTGATCCGGCGCTCGCGGCTAATCCGAATCTGGATTTTTGCAATGCGGCGGAACTGCAACTGCTGCTGGAAGCGCTGGCGTCGTGACGATTTTTACCCTGATCCTTATTCCAAAATCGTAATTCCAAATTCGTACCGCCTTGTCCCGACGCCCATTCGCCCGAGCAACTCCGTAGGAGTTACATGTCTATAAAAATCGACGCGCTGGGTCGACCGAACTCCGTAGGAGTTACCTCTTACATTAAGCCATCGAACAATCGAAGCGGACGATGTTGGTAGAAACGTGGGTCGCCCTAGCACGAAGAGGTCACTCCTGCGGAGTGCGGTTGCAATGCCCTATCGTTACTATAGACAGGTCACTCCTCCGGAGTGACGATTGCGCGTCCTTGTCGGTCCTACGAACATTTCGAACCCTTGACCAACAAACCCTTTGCTCGAACTTGGCCGGAAGCCACAACACTGCCGATGAGAAGAGCGCTGAAAAAAGAAGCCGAGATCCCAAAGTGAGAGCCCGGCTTCTTATTATGGTCGCTGTAGCGTGAACTACTTGCTGACAACTGTATATTGAGCTTGCGGAGTGACTACCTTCTGCGAAACAAGATCGGTGATCCTGGCAGTCACCGTGTAAGTGCCCGGCTCAGCCAGCTTGTCCTGAAGCGGGATCGCTCTCGCGACGACAAGCTGTTGTCCTTTCATGTCGATGATGCCGAACTTGGTCTTGCCGTCCTCGACAACGTGCGCGACCTCTTGCCCACCTTTTGAGATGGTGTATTCGACTTTAAGAGCGGGCTGCAGCGTAGCCTGATCCATGTCCGCGTCGTAGACTTGCATGAACAGAGCCAGGATCTGTCCCGGCTTGTAGATTCCACTAACGAAAGGTTTGACCTTGTAGCGGCCGATTACGAATTGCCCGGCAGGAATCGCTCCCTTGTCCAGCGGTTCAATCGAGGCGGCAAGGATCAACGTGCTTGTAGCAAATTGTTTTTCCTGATACCGAGGCACTTCAAACGAATGATGAAGTATTCCCGTCTTCCCGCTCACGGTGTCGCGAGCGACGACGTCGATCTTGTAGCGGCCCGGCGGCAACACGACGTTCTTCTGATAAATCGACCGCTGGGTTTGACCGGCCGCGAGTTGGTCTTCCTGATATCGCGATGTCTGCACTATGTCTTCGAAGGAACCCGCACGCTTGCCAGAGAGACCGACCAGCTTTGCGTAAATGTTCACCTGGCCTTCGTAGATCCCGCCCTGATTTTTGAATGAGAGATCAGAGTGATCGAACTGAAGTGTGAACGATGTTGCAACCGATTCACTTCCAATGCGGAAGAAATCTGTGCGCACGCTGAAGGGAAGTATGTCGGAAGCAATCTCTGGAAGATCAGCTTTCACTTCCAGATCGGGAAACTTAATCGCGGGTGCGCGCTGCAAATCGGCGAGCAGTTGCAGCTTTTCAAACGGCTGGTCTTTCGCTCTTCCGCCAAAGAGCGCGCCACTATTGCCGCCAAAGCCGCTGTTTGTTATGCGACTGCTTTTGTCTGCCATTCCCATGCTCTCGGCGAGCGTGAGTCCAGCGCCGGGCACGTACAACATCGCATCTTTTTCGTCGGGACTTCGCGCGATGTGATACTCACCCGAGCCCGAGGGATCGACGAATTCGATCTCAACATCCGAGCCGATGCCTTCGATGTACCGATACCACCAGGTCTCGAATGGGTAAGTAGAGGTTTGGCCGCCGCCTTCGTAGGAGGGTCTGTCGTAAGGACCTCCCGCGGGATGAGCTTCGATCTCATCCGGCTTGCCGAACATTATGTAAATGCGGCCACGATCGGTTTTCCAACCCGGTATGCCTGAGGTGAATTTTTCGTTTGCGTACTGAATGCGCTCGAAGTACTGCTCTTTGTATTCGTTCTCCGGAGTATCAGGATCGGGATCGCGACGCAGCCAGAACGCTTCGATGAATTGATCTCGTTCTTCGTCGGTCTTGAGCTGCTTGAACGCCTTTCGCTCTTCGTCGGTTATGATGTAGCTGACATCTTCCTCGAGCCATTTCTTATAGACGCTCTTGATCTCTTCCTTCTTCTTCCTTTCATTTTTGTCTTTGCCCCGATTCTTTTCTTCTTTCTCCTGGGCAAAAACGCCGGGGATTATTCCGGCCGTCATGATCAGCGTCAATACTGCGATCGTGATTCTCTCGAAGAGCCTTACATCCCTCTTCATAACCGCTACTCCTTTCCAACGTGGAACGAAAACTGAAGGCACATACCGGGGGAGTCTTTGTTAAAGCTAAAGTCTACGTAGCCGGTTGATCGCGGTCAAGCTTGCCCGATTCCGCGCTTCCCGGCACAGCCTTGCTACGAAATTAGAATGTTCGTTTCGCCCTCACTTGCGCTCAGAGGCGAGATATTCCTTCTCGGTCCGGCGCCGCCGCCAAAATACCCAGGCAATGCCGACGCTCAGGAAATACAAGAGCAGCATCGGCGCGGCGAAAACGAGCATATTCGGAATGTCAGTCGTCGGCGTTAGCACCGCAGCGATGATGAACATGACCACAACCGCGTACCGCCAAACCTTCAGCAGCATCCCCGGCGAGACAAGCCCCAGTCGCGATGTGAAAAATGTTACGGTCGGAATCTCAAACACGACCCCGAGGCCGAGCATTATTATTATTATCAGATCAAAGTAGTCGTCGGCAGTCACCAGTGGTCTGAGGTTTCCAGCCGTGGCAACTCCCAATAGGAAGTTCGCGGCTCGTGGAAAGGCTACGTAGTAAGCAAACGCGCAACCCATCACAAAGAATACCGAGGCCATGACTATGATCGGCGCAGCATACTTCTTCTCGTGCGGATAGAGGCCGGGTGACACGAACCCCCAAATCTGAACCAGCAAG
>Ga0075436_100001108_pt1 | contig 18212 bp, 16 predicted proteins | sample RhiMethybrSRZTD5_FD_75303 | JGI IMG/M metagenome (GOLD analysis project Ga0075436, IMG submission 75303) | Populus rhizosphere microbial communities from Tennessee, USA - Rhizosphere MetaG P. TD hybrid SRZTD5 | ecosystem: Host-associated > Plants > Roots > Rhizosphere > Soil | place: USA...
TCGCTCTTGAGTTGGCGTCGTCAGCTCTGTCGCCGCCTGCTCCATGCCAATCTCGCGATACATCGTCGTCGCCGTGGTGAGATGGTTTCGGGCCTGCTCGCGTTGATTTTCGGCGTGTAGGACTCGGGTGAGCGCGACTGAGTCTGCCCGGCGACCGGCTCACCACATTCCAGGCAGAACTTCGCCGATCCGGGCAACTCTGCTCGGCACTTCGGGCGGGTCAATGCCAGACGCTCCCAGCACTCCAAGCAAAACTTGGCTTGTGCGGGACTGTCGTGCTGGCACCGAGGGCACTGCATACAGCACCCTCCTCAGGGAGCGGCCCGGTCGGACAGGTGGCGAGAGCTTATTCTGGTAGACGACTATCGGCAACAAGCTGTCTGGCGGCGCATGATGAGGACTGCTCGCATCCGGGACCCGCGGCACGCGCGGACCAAGTGGCGATGTAGTTCTTGCGCTTCTCGCCTTCCGGTGGCCGAACAGCCGATGACCATGACGGTCAGATCCCGGTGTGCGAGCGCCAGGGCCGCTTGACCCAGTCCATGGGCCAAGACGGAAGCACTGCGCCTCCGCGCCCCGGGGCTTGCGCTTACTTGCCTGCGCTCGCCGGTCGGAAGCGGCAAGCCCTTCACCGGTGCCCTGGCGCCGATCCTCGAAATCACGGACGCCGTTCCCGCGTATACTCGGGCGGTGCAGTTGGAATGGGACTGTAGGTGGAGTGGTAGAACGCAAGAAGTGGCCGCTGTCATGGCGTGCCTACGCCGGAGGACCGGACGGCTGAGAACGGGGGATCCCTCCACGCTACGCAGCCGAATCCGACTCGCTCAGGTCTGAACGAGCATGGCCACGGGCGGCGGGAGCCACAGTTTTCGCGAGGAGCTGCGCCTATTCCTCGAAAGCCTTTGCTGCGACCTTTGCCGCTTCGAGCACGTCGCGACGGACCATATCGAGCCCGAGGACGTCGTAATTCGGCAGGAAGTGGCGGTCGGCCCGTCGGCGTTCGCGGACATCCAGGTCACGCCGAAGGGGACGGCGCCTTACTTCGTGGAGGTCGACTACTTCTACACACCGGAGCGGCTGATCGAGAGCCTGCGGCGCAAGTACGGCGAGCCGAACGACGCGACCACCGCAGCGAGTAAGGTCGTGCTCGTTATCGACGTGAATGGCCGCAAGGACTGGACCGGGCTCGAGGCGCGCGCGCGAAGTGTCCTGCGCCCCGGTCTCGTGCTCGAGGTCTGGGACGAACGCCGTCTCGACGAGCTGGTCCGTCGACGGTTCGGTGTGAGCCTGGGCTCGCTGGAGGAGCACGATCGCCTCGAGCTTCGGACGGCCGTCGACCGCGCGAAGGGGCGCCACGCCTTCGGGGACGATTTCAGTGCCGACGCTCTCGAATCCACGCTCCTGTGGCATTTCGGTTTCTGGCGGCTGCGACAGCTCCGGGAGGCGGGCAGGAAGACCGCGCGCGACATCCTTCCGTCCGGGCTGTATCCCAACGTCGTCGTCGTCACCGCTGACCTGTCCGGCTACACGAGATTTGTCCGCGATACCCGCGACGACAACGTCGTGCGCCGGTCGCTGACCGCGTTCGCGTCGAGGACCCGCTATCAGATCATCAACGCCGGCGGCATGCTCTACCAGTTCCTCGGCGACTCCGTCATCGCGGTCTTTGGTATCCCCGAAGCCGCTCCCGACGACGCCGAGCGTGGGTTCGCCTGCGCGACGGCGTTGATCGACATCGGCGCCTCCGTCGCGATCGAGTGGCAGCGTCACATCGATCAGATCCAGCCATCGACCGGCGTGCACGTCGCGATGGCGACCGGCGATCTGCAGGTGATCGGGTTAGCGCCATTCAGTCGCGCACATGTCGGCGTCGTCGGCGACGCGATCAATCTCGCCGCTCGTCTTTGCGGCGTCGCGCAGACCCACGAGATCGTCGTGAGCAACAGCCTGTACGGTCGGCTTACTGACCGCGCGCGGGAAGGTTTCCTCGCAATGGAACCGGTGGAGGCCAAGAACCTTGGGTCGGTGCGCGCCTGGAAGCTCCCGCCGCGAGCCGGGCCGTGGTCCTGAATCGGCCGCGGGCCGCCGTTCTCGTCAGCGGGGTTGCCAGAACCGTCCGGATTTCACATACTATCCTCGCAATGGAACAGGATCACCACCACGAGTGCCTCGACTGTGCCGACGTTTGGCTCTGTGTGTCTGACTGCGTGCCGCTCCGGCTCACGCTGTGCGCACGGTGCGCGGAAAGGCGACAACGGAGCCCGCAGGCGACGATTCGGGTGATCGACCTACCGCCCGGCACATGGAGTAGGAGTGTGGCTCGTCCGCTCCTGGCCGAGACCGAAGAGACCCTTCGGCAATATCTCAAGCGGCCAGGCAAGTAGAGGGCAGGTGACCCTTGATCAGGGGCCCCCTCCGGGGCCGGTGCAGACCCCGGCGGTATATCGGAAACCATGCCGCTGGCATTCTTGGGCCTGTTCGGCCTCTCCCTCTGCCCACGCCCGGCGGAGAGCCTCTTGCCGTTCAGGCGATATCGAACACCCGGACAGGGCTCCGGCCAGGAGCAGAGCAACCATCGCCTCACACGCCACGGCTCGCACGGCTGGCTCGCGGCGGAGCTACTCGATAACCTGATCCGCCCGCTGCAGGAGCGACGGCGGGATCGTCAGGCCGAGGGTCGTCGCGGTCTTAAAGTTGATGACGAGCTCGAACTTGGTGGGCTGCTCCACCGGAAGATCTGCTGGCTTAGCGCCCCGGAGAATCTTGTCAACATAGAGCCCCCCAAGAGCTGCGATCTCCGTCAAGCTCGGGCTGAGCGACATGAGCCCTCCCTCTTGTGCCAACTCGCGGAAGCCGTAGACCGCTGGCACTCGAATGCCCGCCGCAAATTGGATCACCTCACGGCGGTGCGCATAGAGCAGGCCGTTTGGAGGAGCAATGAGGCCCTGCGGCCGGGCCGCCTTGATCTTGGCAAAGGCTGCGTGCAGGTCTTCCGGGCGCCGAAGCCCAGTGATCGACAGACGGGTCCCGAGTGACCTGGCCGCCCTCTCAACCACGTCATCTGGCTGTGCATCGTCGTCCGCTGCAAAACGTAGCAGAGCGACGCGAGAGAGATTAGGGACAACCGCCTTTAGCATCTCGAGATACTTGGGCTCCAGGTTCTCTTGGCCTGCCTGGAAGGTGACTCCCGTCAGGTTCGCGCCCGGTCGGCGTAGGCTCGCTACCGCGCCCTCGAGGACGCCCAGTCCGCCAGCGAGGAAGACGATGGGGACAGTGCGCGTGGCATTCTTCACTGCTAGCGTGAGAGATGGAGACCACACGACGATTAGATCGACACCGAGCCGAACCAACTCAGCAGCCATGTCGTTGATTCGGTCCGGCCGCCCGGCTGTGTAGCGACGATCCAAGTGGATGTTCTGCCCGTCCACGTACCCGAGATCCTTCAGCGAACGCTCGAATACCTCGTCGATTTGATTGTGAGCCTCGGCTGGCGACAGGTAGCCAATGCGCCAAGACTTGGCTACGTGGCGCGCATTGACAGTGACCGGCGCGCAGAGAAGGCCCCCAGCCAGCGTACTCACGAACGTGCGCCGATCCATTTCTTGAACCAAGGGAGCGAGCATGTGGACGCCTTCGATACTACCCTCGTCTAGCTGCAGACAATCGAGAGCCCCGGATTTCCGCAAGGACCCGATAGCTCGCCGCGCACACTGGTGGTTGTCTCCCTCCTGATGTCAGAGGGGCCTCAGTCTCGACCGAAGTAGCCGCCATCCCACGAGGCCCGCGGTGCCGAGGATGATCACGATCAGGACCGCGCGCTCGACGACCCGAAGCTCTGCAACGTAGGGGGCAAGCCCATACCCGAGGGCATACCCGAGCGCGAGGGCGTAGGGCACGAACACCATGGCCCCGAGCATGTTCGCGAGGAAGAACGGCCGAAAGCCCAGGCCCGCGGCTCCCGCCAGCGGACCCGCCATGAAGCGGAGACCGGGGAAGAAGCGGCCCACGAATACGGCGAGGGCCCCGTGGCGTACCACGAAGCGCCGCAGGGACTCCATCCGTGCGTGGTCCAGCGCCGCCCACCGGGCCACTCGTTCCACGGCCGCGGCGCCGTACCGTCGGCCCAGCCAGTAGCCGATGTTGTCCCCCGCGACGGCACTGATCACTCCGACCACGAGAACGATGGAGAGCCGAAAGTATCCCTGCCAGACCAGATAGCCCGCGACTATGAGGGTCGTCTCTTCTGGCACCGGCAGTCCGATATTGCCCAGTACGACTATGACGAAAATAGCCGGATAGCCCCAATACGCGATCAGTTGACCGAGATCCGACATGGCGTACTAGTCTTCGTTCGGTGGTTCGTCACGCAACGGGCGGGCCGAGGGTGCCCGGTCACTGGGGGAGAGCGTCTCGCGTCTATGGCTCTTCTCCTGATAGGTGCGGATCTCGTCGTCCAGCAAGTCGACCAGGCCCCGCGCGATCCGATCGACGGCTTCAAAACCCGGCAGCATGTCCCGGAGGAGGTCTCGCGCCCAGGTCACCCGTCCCTGATCGCGCGACCGCGCCGGCGCGCCGAGCTCGGCCAGGTCCGGCACCACGCCAACGATCAGCCATACTCGGGTCTTCACGTGGGCGGCGAGCATGGCCAGCGCCTCCCCGGTCAGGTCACCCCCGGCACGGGTGACGGCCGTCCGCAGCAGCTCTCGCAACTGGTTCAGGGCGTCCTTACTCATTCCGTCCTCTACCTCGCCAAGGTTGAGCGGCCGCCGCGCGGCGCGGTCGTCACCGTGGTGGCTACCCGTGTGGCCACGGCACCGAATTCTCGTTGCGCACCGATCCGCTCGGTCGGATGACCTCCACCGATGCGCGGACGGAGCCCCGCGAGCGCCGAAGTTCCGGTTAGGGACTAACTACGTGGAGGTGACAGGCTACAGCGTAGGGGGAGCGCGAGGACGTTGTGCCGAGGGGATCGGCCCGGGGACCACGCATGGGTAGGGCTCGGGGGGCGCGTGGCTGCACGGGGCCGAGACGGCCGCGGGCGCCAGAACGGATGGCTCGACTGCGTTGAGGTGCATCTGGACACTGACGATCGCGTCATCTTGGTCGTCGTCGTCGAAGAACCCGCCGCGCCAGATCTCATCGGGCGGCTCGACGTAGGCGAGCGGAGTGAGCGCGAGGATCGCGCCCACGAGCAGGACCACGAGCGACACGCGAACGCGCATCTCAACGTCCTTGCTACGCTGGTTGCCTCGATATGTCAACGAGTCGCGCGCGCTTGGAGGATACGGACCAGACATGCGATCCAGTAGGCCTGCGAGCCGATCCCGACGACGACCGCCAGTGGTTGGAGGAGGGGCGGCGCCAGCCAGCGGAAGGTCACGAAGCTCAGCAGCAGGAGGTACACGAGATCGCGGCTGCCGAGGGCTTTCAGCATCCCCCCCGGGCTCGCGCCGGCCGTGATCCCGAGCGGGAGGTAGCGGGCGAAGAGCGCGCTGAGCGTGATCCCGAGGGCGCTGAACAGACCGACCCAGCGCATCGAGTGTCCCCCGGCCGTCACCGCCATGCCGAACACGAGACCCGCGTGGATGATCGTGTCGACCGTCCAGTCGAGGTTGGCGCCGGACTGGGACTCCTGGAAGGTGAGCCGCGCGACCTCGCCGTCCGCGTGGTCCAGGATGCACGCGATCGCGTAGAAGATCACCCCCCAGACCGCGCTGAGTGGGGTGGCACGCCAGAAGCACCAGATGGCGACGCTCCCGACCGCCAGGCTCACGAGACTGACCTGGCTCGGCGTTGCCGGAGTGTTCACCAGCAGCCGGGTGATCCAGCGGGAGCAGCGGCGATGGAAGTGACGATCGAGACCTGTGTCGGCCTCGATGCCGAGGTCACCGAAGAGAGCGTCCTCGGCACGGGCGCGGGCCGTCTCGTCCCCGACCGTGACGAATGGGTCGGTGGATTCGCGAGGCTGGGCGCCCCATTCCTCGAGAAGTCGAGCCAGGTCCGGGCCCACCGGGGAGCTGGCCGCCAGTCGGCTCCAGAGGGCGCCGACGATCGCCCGCGGTAGCACGGCCACCGGGGCCGGGTCGAGAGCCGAGGTCGTCATGATCACGCGGTCCGAGGTCGCGGTGCCCTCGATCAGATCCCGCAAGACGCGGGGATGCATCAGGCTCCCGGCGGGGACGAGCAGCCAGGGCTGGTCGGCTGAGCCCGGCGGCAGTCGGCTGCCGGGCTCGAGCCAGCGGACGACGGCGGCCAGCGCCGGCATGCGTGCGAGCGCCCGCTCGACGGACCGGTCACGCAGGGCGGATGGCACCGCGATGGTGGAAGCGCCGGCCCGCAGGGTGGCAACCAGGTTCCGGACCGTGACGGTCCGGCCGGCCACGGAACGGGCCGCGCGCCCCACGGATGCGGCATCCGGGAGGTACAGAAGGGCCGCAGCCGATCGAACCGCGCGTGCCGGCCCGGTCCAAGCCGGGCGAAGCGTGCCCGGGAATGGCGGCTTCATCGCGGCGCCGGGGTCCCGAAGGGATGGGCCCGCCAGCTCTCGAAAGGCCCGCACGCGATCGCCCGAGGTTGAAGCTTCGTGATTTGTCACGACGCGCTCCGACGTCTCCAGGCGCCAATCGATCCTGGAGTACGTCAACGAGATGGCACGAAGGGAGTAGTGCGTGCCGAGACGGACTGCGTCTCGCAACGACTACGAGGGTCGGCCGCCGCTACGCCAGGGAATGTCTAGAAGCTGGGAGGGGCGCGAGCGTCTGCGGAGGATGCGATCGGCGAGGGGGACCAGCTCGAATCGTCCAGCGCCACCGCCGGTCCGAAGGCCGGAAACGGTGTCCAACAGCACAGCGGGAACGGATCGATGGCGGCCAGGCTCGACGTGACGAGGAACACCCCGTCGTCGTTGTCGTCGTCGTCGAAGAAGCCGCTCACCCATACCGGGTCGAGAGGAGTGGCGTAGGCGAGCGGCGTGAGCGCGGCCAGAACAACCAGCAGCGTGACGAGAAGGGTGAGCGTGGGGATCCGCCGCGTCATGCTAGTAGACCGGATACGCGGACCGCGAGGCCCTGTCAAGCTCATTCAGGCTCCGGTCTTTCCGACAGCGCCGCGGGCCTGCAGGTACCGCGCTACGAGCCAGCAGGTCAGGGCCCAGATCAGGCCCGCGCACCAGCCGGCCAGCACGTCGCTCGGGTAGTGGACGCCGAGGAAGACGCGACTGCTGCCGATCGCGAACGTCGCGACCAGGGCCACGGTGAGCAAGTACACCTTGGTGTGCCGTCGCACCGCGAAGCGGGCCAGCAAGGCTCCCAGGGTCAGGTACAGGACGGCGGCCAGGAGAGAGTGCCCGCTTGGGAAGCTCGGAGAGGTCACCTCGACGAGATGGGGGACCAGGTCGGGGCGCGCCCGGCCGAAGAGCTCCTTCATGCCGGTGGTGAGCAGGCCCCCACCCGCGGTGGCGACTCCCACCAGCCACATCGCGCCATATTTTCGCTCGAGCGCGAGATATCCGATGACGAAGAGCGTGACGGCGACGAGCATGGTACGGCCGCCGAGGGGCGTGATGTCCCGGGCCGCCTCGAGAAGCCACGGGGGCCCGATCGGCGTGTGGGGGTCGCCCGGAACCCTGAGCAGGTGGAGGATCCATTCGTCGAGGTGGGCCAGCTCTCCCTCGCCGAGCTCCTCCGCGATCCTGATGAAGCCGAAGAGCGCCAGGAGGATGACCAGCGCGGCCACGAGCACGGACGCCTCCTGCCGGGCGAGCCATCGGACCCCGGTCAGGACGGCGCCACGGGTCGTGTGGGTCGTCTGGCGCAAGCGGCTGCGGACGTAGTCGGTCATTGGGCCCGCTCCCGATCCAGTGTAGCCCCAAGCATCTCGCCTGGCCTCCCGAGGCCTAGAGCCTGGACCGGGTGAACTGGTGGGCCGGAGTGAGATAGCGCGCGACCGCCAGCCGGACGAACAGCATGGCCGCGATGGCGGTGGCCGCGGCCTGCATGAAGACCACGACCAGCTGGTACTTGATGGCGAGAAGGGGAGAGGAGCCCGCCAGGATCTGTCCCGTCATCATGCCCGGCAGCTGCACGACGCCGACCGTCATCATGCCGTTGACCGTCGGAATCATGGCGGCCCGGAGCGCCGCGCGGACCACGGGCTGAACCGCTTCGCGCCCCGAGAAGCCGAGCGCCAGCCGCGCCTCCACTTCGTCGGCCCGGGCGCGAAGGTCGCTCTGGAGGCGGTCACCGGCCAGCGCGGCGCTGGTCATGGCGCTGCCCAGGATCATTCCCGCGATCGGGATGATGTACTGCGGCTCGTACCATGGGCGCACGCGTACGACGACCCCGATGACATAGAACAGGGTGACGGCGGTCGACACCGTGAGCGCCAGCGCCGCGATGACACGGCCACCGGGGAGAGGCTTCCCGAGCCGCCCAATAGCAGCCTGGGCGGCGACCGCGGTCATGACCACGAGTATGAGCAAGACCCAGTACCAGCTGGCGGCGCGGAAGACGACGGCCAGGATCAGGCCCACCAGGTAGAGCTGGACCATGGCGCGAAGGGTACCGACGACGACGTCCCGCGCGATGCCGAGCCGCTGGTGGATGGAGATCGCGATGATGACCCCCACGAGGAGTAACGCGAGGCCCAGTTGCGGGAGCGACAGATCGAGGACCGCGCCGGTCGAGGTCATGGATGACGGGTGGGCGGCGAGGCCTGTGCCCCGGAGAGGAAGGCGTGTAGCCTCGAGTCGCTGACGGTGCCGTCGGTGCGCTCGTAGGCGAGGACTGCTCCGCCCACCAGGTAGAGCAAGCCGCCTCCGAGCCGGCGGACGAGGTCGGGCTGGTGAGTGACCGCGACGATCGTGAGCCGGTATCGCTCACGCAGCCTCGAGACGGTCTCCGCGACCAGCGCGACGTTGGGCGGGTCGAGGGCGGAGGTCGGCTCGTCGAGGAGCAGGGCCTGCGGATTGCCCAGAAGGGCCCGGGCGATGGTGACTCGTTGCTTCTCTCCTCCGGACAAGGTCGCCGCGTCCCGGTCGAGCATCTCGGGATCGAGGCCGACGTCGACGAGCGCCGACGCCAGCCGGCCCGGCGAGAAGTCGCCGGACGTGTCCGGCGGCCGGACGAGGAGGTTGCCCCGCACCGAGCCCTCGAAGAGCACGGGGGTCTGCATGACCAGGGCCGCGCGCCGCCGCAGCTCGCGAGGGTCGAGCGAGCGGATGTCTCGACCGTCGAACCGCACGCGGCCGGCGGTCGGCTCGGCCAGACGGTTGAGGCACCGGAGGAGCGTGGACTTGCCCGAGCCGGATGGGCCGACGAGGACGAGGGCATCGCCCCGCTCCACCCCGACCGACACGTCGTTGAGAATCGAGACCGGCGCGTGGTTCGGGCCGCCCGCGTGGGTGAGCGAGAGGTGCTCGACCTCGAAGAGCGGGTCCCGCAGCGAGGGTGGGGCGGCCACGGCGCCAGTAAGCGTAACACTGGCTACTCCCTGACGAAGAGAACGAAGCGGCGACCGGCTATCGGCCCGGCCGCGAGGGCTCGCAGGTGGTCCGACGTCGGGAGGCGCGACACGCTCCGTTCGGGCGCCAGCAGATACCGGGCCTCCGCCGTCTGCGCGAAGGTCTGGTAGTCGGGCGTCACCAGGACCGGGCGTGCCAGATAGAACTGGAAGACCAGCTCGGGGGCGTCGAGCGCGAACAGCGGCCCGGAGATCTTTCCGGCTTCCTCCGCAAAGGCCTGCCAGTTGGTCGCCCGATTGTGGCGCGCCGTCAGCGTGGTCTGGCCGATGGCCAAGCCGACGGCGACGACGACCCACGCCACGGCAAAGGCCTGCGTACGTCGGGGCCATCGCCAGTCGCGCAGCCACGCCGCGAGGAGCAACGCCACCGGGGCGCAGAGGGGGAGGTAGTAGCGCCAACGCTGCCGATACGAGAGCGCGACGGCGACGAAGACCACCGCCGCCCAGATCGCCGCCAGGCGCGTACCAGGCTGGCGCTCCGGCTCGACCCCGCGCAGCATCCGGGCGAGCGCGATCGGCAGCAGGAGCGACCAGGGCAGCAAGATCGTGAGGGCATGGCCGAGCGGCTCGAAGAGCCCGCGACGTGCCGATGAGCCGGCCATGAAATAGGCTCCATAGTCGTTGACCACGACGTCGGTGACCATCGGCCCGCGTCCCACGCCCAGGGCGAGTCCCGACCAGGCGACCACGGCCAGCCCCAGGATCGCCAGGCCGGGCGACGAGACCAGACGCAGCGGCCCGGCCCATCCGTAGGTCGCCATCTCGTACGCGGCCGCGACGACGAGTGGCAGCAGGCCGACCGGGCCCTTGCTCCAGAAGGCAATGCCGACCAGCCCATAGAACGCGATGAGCGCGCCCGGCCGCCTCTCGAGCTCGGCGGCCACGAACGCCCCCATGGCAGCGACCATGGCGCACGATAGGGTCATGTCGGGAACGGGCGAGCGCGCCAGTGAGAAGACGCCCGCCATCGTGACCACGATGAGCCCGGCGGTGAATCCGATTTGGGCGTCGAGTACGCGACGGCCGACCCAGTAGGTGCCGGCGACGAGAGCCAGGCCCGCGAGGAGGGAGGGCAGGGCGGCGGTTCGTTGCGTCACCGCGCCGGTCGGCCACGCGGCGAGGGCGATCAGCCACGCGTGGAGCGGAGGCTTGTTGAGCATGGGGGCGCCGTTGACCTCGGGAAGCAGCCAGTCCCCTCGCGCGAGGATGTCGCGGGCCATCAGCGGGAACCGCGTCTCGTCATTGGTCGACAGGACGTGCGCACCGAAGTCGGAGAAGAGCAGCGCCGCGCTCAGCGCCATCAAGACCACCCAGCCGCGATCAGGTCCAGCGCTCATCGGGCAGGTAGTGGTCACACCACGCGTCGAGCATCAAGAGGCTCCAGAGGATCTTCCGGTGGTTGGCCCGACCCGACAGGTGCTCGCCGATGAGCTGGGCGATCGCGGTGGGCTCGAACAGGCCACGTCGGGCGATGCGGTCCGGAGCCAGACGCTGACCCAGGACGCTCCGGAGCGGCCCGCGCAGCCAGGCCGCGATGGGGACCCCGAGGCCCTGTTTCCGCCGGTTGACGATGGAGGAGGGGAGGAGGTCGTCGATCGTGCGCTTGAGGAGGTACTTCGTCACCACCCCGGCCCGAAGCTTGAAGCGGGTCGGGATCCGGCCGGCCAGCTCGACGAGCGCCGGGTCGAGGAACGGGGCGCGGACCTCGAGCCCGGCGGCCATGGTCGAGCGGTCGGTGGCGACCAGCGTCTGGTCCGCGAGATAGAAGCGGCAGTGCTGGTAGATCATGCGCTCCGTGGGGTCGCGGAGCGAGGTGTCCTCGATCGCTCTCGTGAGCTCGGCGTAGGGATCGAACGCGTCCAGGGAGCGCTGCACGGCCGGCGACAGCAGCCCCGCCTGCTCGGACGGGGTGAGGCCTCCGAGCAGGAGCTGGGTCCGGACCGCGGGCTCATAGGGGAGCCCGCGGACGAATTGCTTGAGCAGAAAATCCACGCTCCCGTAGTGCGGTGAGTGCGGAAGCCGCTTCACGACCGTCCAGGCGGCGCGCTGGATCGCGGGGGCAAGGAGCCCCCGCAGCCAGCGGGCCGGCCGGTCCGCCGGGAAGGTCGGGTAGCCGCAGAACAGCTCATCGCCACCGTCTCCGCTCAGGACGACCGTGGCGGCGCCCCGGGTCGCCCGCGCCAGCGCGTACCGGGGCAGAAAGGATGCGTCGCCGAGCGGCTCGTCGAGGAGCCCGCCCACGTCATCCATGAGGCCGAGGGCGTCACGGGGGGAGAAGACGATCGAGTGGTGCTCGGTCCCGCAGTGCTCGGCGATCTGCCGGGCGGATGGCCGTTCGTCGTAGGTGGGCTCCTCGAAGCCTACCGTGAAGGTCCGGAGGCGGCCTGGCCGGCTCGCGCGGGCCGCGATCGCGGCGATCGTTCCGGAATCGACGCCCCCGCTCAGGAAGACTCCAAGGGGCACGTCGCTCACGAGCCGGCTGCTCACCGAAGCCTCGAGCTGAGCTCGTAGCTGCTCGCACCACTCCGGCTCGCCGAGCGAGTGGTCCGGCCGGAAGCGCAGGTCCCAGTAGCGGGCGAGCCGCGGCTTGTCGGCCAGGGATACGACCAGCGTGTGGCCCGAAGGCAGCTTGGCGATGTCGGACAGGATCGAATGGGGTGCGGGAATGCACTCGAACAGGAGGTAGCGGGCGAGGCTCTCGAGAGACAGCGTCGCGGGCACGTCGGGGTGCTGGAGGAGGGCGCGCAGCTCGGACCCGAACACGAAGATGTCCGGGCCCGCATGGTAGTAGAGGGGCTTCTCGCCCATGCGGTCGCGCGCCAGCAGAAGGCTCTGCCGGGTCCCGTCCCAGAGCGCGAAGGCGAACATGCCGTCGAGGTCGTGGACGCACTCCGCCCCCGACTCCTCGTAGGCGTGCACGATGACCTCGGCGTCCGAGCGGGTGCGGAATCGGTGGCCGCGGCGCTCCAGCCGGTCGCGCAAGGCGGCGAAGTTGTAGATCTCTCCGTTCATCACGACCTGGATGGTTCCATCCTCGTTCGCGATCGGCTGCCGACCGCCGGTCGGATCGATCACCGCGAGCCGACGGACGCCGAGCGCGACATGGTCGTCGATGTAGGCGCCCTCGTCGTCCGGCCCCCGATGGCGGAGCGCCGCCGTCATCCGCCCGAGTACCTCGAGGCGGTTCTCCCGCGGTCGGTTCACCACGAATCCGGCGATCCCGCACATACCGGGTGACGGCGCTAGTGGCCGCAGCGGAGACGGCGGGCGGGAGGGCAGTGGCCGAGCGCGGAACGGACTGCCGGCGTCAGCATTTCTCGATCTCCGTGTCGGCGCCGACGCCCGGAAGCGTCGACCCGACGGCACGTGCGTTGACGCCCCGTGCATGGGCCACGGGCGTGTGTTGACTCGTCCGGTGAGCGGTCCACCGCCCACCGAGAGGAATCGCTTTACGGCACGGATTGCCGCGGCGGTCGGCCGCCGTTACTACGAGAGGAATTGCCTAGGAGAGGGGCGGGGCTCGAGCGTCAGCGGCGGAGGAGTACTGCGTAGGAGCGAAATCCGCGGCGTCGAGGGAAACGCGAGGTCCGAATATCGGAAATGGCGACCAGTCACACAGAGGGAAGGGGTCGACCGTGGCCAGACTGGACGTGACGACGAACACCGCATCGTCGTAGTCCGCGTCGTCGAAGTAGCCGCTGACCCATGTCGGGTCCGGTGGCTCGGCATAAGCCAGGGGGATCACCGCGACGAGAACCGTCACCAGCGAGAAGAGGAAAGCGAGGATCGAGACCCGACGTATCATGCCAGCTTGAGTTGATACGCGACACCGTGAATTGTCAAGCCATTGTTGGCCGAACACGTCGCCACGCCGTTTGACCGTACAATGCCCCGTGATGTTCGACCACCAAGACGCCACGCCGAGTTCCTCGACCGTGGCCCGCCTGCTCGACCTGGCCGCGCTCGCGACGGGCGTCTGGCTGGGCGCCGCCCTCCTGTTCTGGTCCGGCTGGTCGGCGTCCTTCTGGGCCCGGCCCGAACACGTGGTCCTGTTCCTGGTCGGCCTCGTCACGCTCCGATCCTTCGTCGCTCCCATCGCGATACCCGAGGTCGAGCCTCGCGTCATCGTCGCGGTCGGGGTGACGCTCTACGGGATCATCCTGTCTTTCGTCACGGTGACCCGCCATCTCATGTTTCGCACGCACGCACTCGACCTGGGCTACTACGTGCAGGTCACCTGGAACCTTGCTCGCGGTCACGGGCCCTACGTGAGCCTGCCCGAGATGCACGCGTGGGGCGATCACCTCTCGCCGATCATGTACCTGTTCGTCCCCGCGTTCCGGCTCGTGCCGGGTGCCCCCGTGCTCCTGGTCGGCCAGTCCGTGGCCCTCGCGCTCGGCGCCTTGCCGGTCTTCGGGATCGCGCGGCACCGGCTGCGGGACGAGCGATCGGCGGCGGGGTTCGCCGTGCTCTACCTTCTCAACCCGTCGCTTCACGGCATCAATGTTCGTGACTTCCACGCGGCGGCGCTCGCCATCCCGCTACTCCTGGCCGCGATCTACTTCGCGGAGATCGGACGCCCGTGGCTCCTCGCGGGCGCGGTCGTGCTCACCCTCGCCTGCCGGGAAGACGCCGCCCTGCCCGTGATCGGTCTCGGCGCGTGGATGGCCCTGGGGAGACGACGATGGCTCGCCGGCGTTGCCACTGCCCTCGGCGCCTTCACCCTCCTGGCGGTCGAGGTCCGCTGGATCATCCCTCACTTTCGTCACGAGCCCTACGCCCATCTGGGACGCTACGCCGCACTCGGCCAGTCCCTTGGTCAGATCGTCCTGACCGTCGTCGTGCACCCGTTCCGGACGCTCGGTGGGCTCCTCACCTGGGGACGCCTGGTGTACCTGGTGGCGCTGCTGGCGCCCCTTGGCCTCCTGCCCCTGTGGGGCGGGCGAGACATCGTCGGCGCGCTGCCCGCGCTCGCCGAGAACCTGCTGAGCAGTGACCCCGTCCTCTACAACTACCGCGCCCAGTATCAAGCGTTTCTCCTGCCCTTCCTCTTCCTGGCGGCCATCGCCGGATACGCGCGGCTCACCGCGCGGCGAACGTCGCGGTGGCCCATCTCCCCCCTGGCGGTGGCGTTCGTGTCGAGCCTCGTGCTGGCGTCCCCTCTGGCCAATGACCTCGCCGTGGCCCGATGGTGGCCCGCGCAGGAGCAGCGCGCGGCCTATCGGGTCCTGGCCCAGGTCCCCCCGGCGGCATCCCTCTCCGTCCAGGACCGCTACGTACCCCACCTGAGCCTCCGCCGCGTCGTGACCGTCTTCCCGACCGGGCTCGATCGGGCGGAGTATGTGCTCGTGAACGAGGAGGCCTATCCCTGGCACGGCCTCGCCGACGTGAAGCTCGAGCGCGATGCCGACGCCGTGACCATCGCGATGGCCGGCCGGCGGTTCCGGTATCGCGTGGTCACGCAGGCCGGCCCCCACCTCCTGCTCCACCGATCCTGACGAGTCGGCTTTGCTTGACGGGGCGGCCGTGGGGCGCTAGGCTCGCGGCCATGAGCGCGAGGCGCGCGTTGGTCCTACTGCTCCTCGCCTGCCTCTTCAGCTTGACTCCGCTCGCCTATGCGAGCCCTCCTGACCCCACGTGGGTCGACGGTTTCTTCGACGACGACGACGGTGACGACGTCATCGTCGCGATCTCCTGGGCGGCGTGGGCGGTCGACCTCGATCCGCTCGCCGTCGTCACGCCACTGTTCGCATCGGTCTCTTTCGTCCCGGTCGGCGAGCCTGAGCTCGCCTCGATCGCTCCCCGGCCCGTCTTCCTGGGCCGGGCCCCGCCGGTAGCCTAAGCCCCCACCCTCGTTCGTTGGCCAAGAGCCTCGGTCTGTCGAGGCTCTCCGACAACCGTCGATCGCAGCTCGGACCGCAGGGGACCCGTGTCCTTACACGTGTCCTTTCGGGCCCGAGGGGGGAGCTACCTCGTTGATACGACCAAGGTTGACATCTCGCTTTCACGACGAGCGTCGGCCCGACCGCGCGCTCGCTGCCGGCCGAGGCTGAGCATGTGCGGCATCGGCGGCGTCCTGATGAAGCACGACTGCGCCGACCCGGGTCTCCTCGAACGCATGGCCGCGACCCTCGCGCATCGAGGCCCCGACGATCTGGGCATGCACGTGGCGGGGCCCCTCGGCATGGTCCAGACCCGGCTCTCGATCATCGATCTCGAGCACGGCCACCAGCCGCTGGTCGACGGGGCTCTGGCCCTGACCGCCAACGGGGAGATCTACAACTTCGTGGAGCTGCGCCGCAGCCTGGAAGCACGGGGACGTCGCTTCGCGACCGCCTCGGACAGCGAGACGATCCTCCACACCTACGCGCTCGACGGCTGCGATGGGCTCCGCTCCCTGAACGGCATGTTCGCCTTCGCGCTGTTCGACGCCAACGCACGCGAGCTCGTCCTGGCGCGGGACCGCCTCGGCGTCAAGCCCCTCTACTACGCGCACCTCGACGATCGGCTGCTCTTCGCGTCCGAGCTCAAGGCGCTGCTGGCGGTCTGGCCCCGCGAGCGGGAGATCGATCCCGGGGCCCTCCTGCAGTCCCTGCAGAATCGCTTCAACACCGGGGAGACGAGCCTCGTGCGGGGCATCCGGCGCCTGCCGCCCGGGACCGCGCTCGTCGTCGATGCCGAGCTGAAGGTCCGCGAGCATCGCTACTGGTCACCCCTCGACGTCCGCCCCCGCCGGCTCGACTTCGACGAGGCCGTCGAAGAGTTCGAGCCGCTCTTCCGACGGGTCATGCTGGAGCACCTGCGCGCCGACGTGCCGCACGGCCTCTTCCTCTCCAGCGGGGTCGACTCCGGCATTCTCCTCGCGATGGTCAGCGAGCTGACCGGTCGCCCGGTGCATACCTTCTCGGTGGGATACCGGGATCCGGCGATCGGAGACGAATTGGCGGACGCGGCAACGATCGCCCGGCGCTTCGAGGCCGACCACGTCGAGATCAGGCTCGACCGCGACGAGGTCTTTCGGCGCCTCCCGCACACCGTCTGGTCCACCGACGACCTGCTGCACGACTACGCCTGCTTGCCCACGTCGTTTCTTGCCGAGCGGGCGGCCCGGGCCCTCAAGGTGGTGTTGACCGGGGAGGGCGGGGACGAGGTCTTCGCCGGCTACGGTCGCTATCGCCGGACGCTACCTCAGCGATGGCTCAAGAACATGGTGGCGCCGGGCTCGGGCGGTTACCGCACCCGGGGTGAGTGGCGCTCCGACTGGGTGCGGGACGTCCTGGGCCCCGAGCTCAGGGCGGCGGACGCGGCACGCCGGGCGCCGGTGATCGCCGCGTGGCGGGCCACGCCGGCCGACTGGACCGACGTGACGCGCTGCCAGCTCGCGGACCTCGTCACCTGGCTCCCCGACGAGCTGCTGGTCAAGACCGACCGGGTGCTGATGAGCTTCGGGCTCGAAGGCCGGGTCCCGTTCCTCGACCATCGGGTGGTCGAGTTCGGCCTGAGCCTGCCGGATTCGCTGAAGGTCGGCGGCCGGCAGGGCAAGCTGTTCCTCAAGCGGTGGGGCGAGCGTCGCCTGCCGCCCACCCACCTCTGGCGACGGAAGCGTGGCTTCTACGTGCCGATGCGCGGATGGCTGCACGGCGCCTTCCTCGATCGCCTGGCCGTCCACCTCCCCGGTCATCCCGCGATCCGGCGCTGGTTCCGGGCCGACGCGGTGGCCCGGCTGCTGCGGGAGCAGCAGGGCGGGGGCAATATGACCCACGCGATCTGGGGACTCGTCCAGCTCGCGATCTGGCATCGCATCTTCATCGACGGGCACGTGCCCGGCCGGGACGAGGATCCGGTGGAGTGGATCGCGTGACCGTCTCACCCTCTCAGGTCGAGGGTCTGGCGCTGCGCAAGCCCGCGGTAAATGCCGTCCGGCCGTGCCATCAGCTCGGCGTGGCCGCCGACCTCCGCGATGCGGCCCTCGTGCACGACGACCACGCGGTCGGCATGCCTGACGGTGGCCAGTCGATGGGCGATGAGCAGCACGGTCCGTCCCCGCATGAGCTCGGCCAGCGCCTGCTGGACGAGAAACTCGCTCTCGGCATCGAGATCCGACGTGGCCTCGTCCAGGATCAGGATGGGCGGGTTCCGGAGGAACGCCCGCGCGATCGCGAGCCGCTGGGCCTGGCCGCCCGAGAGCCGGACCCCGCGCTCCCCGACCTGGGTCGCCAGGCCGTCGGGCAGCGCGGTGATGAACTCGGTCGCCTGGGCCATCCGGGCGGCCTCCTCGATCTCCTCCCGGGTTGCCCCCGGCTTGCCGTAGGCGATGTTGAAGCCGATCGAGTTCTGGAACAGAAAGGTATCCTGGCTCACGATGCCGATGAGGGCGCGAAGCGACCCCCCGGTCACCTCCCGCACGTCGTGCCCGTCGATCGTGATCCGCCCCGCGGAGACGTCGTGGAACCGCAGCAGGAGCTCGAGCAGCGTCGTCTTTCCGGCCCCGGACATACCGACGAAGGCGACCAGCTCGCCCTTGCGCACGATGAGCGAGATGTCGCGGAGCGCCCACTCCTCCGCCCCGGGATAGCGGAACCCGGCCCCCTCGAACGCGATACGGTCCGAGAACGTCTCCAGAGTGCGCGCACCGGGAGCGTCCACGATCGCGGCCGGCATGTCCAGGATCTCGAACACGCGCTCCACCGAGG
>Ga0075436_100001109_pt1 | contig 18206 bp, 16 predicted proteins | sample RhiMethybrSRZTD5_FD_75303 | JGI IMG/M metagenome (GOLD analysis project Ga0075436, IMG submission 75303) | Populus rhizosphere microbial communities from Tennessee, USA - Rhizosphere MetaG P. TD hybrid SRZTD5 | ecosystem: Host-associated > Plants > Roots > Rhizosphere > Soil | place: USA...
ACTCCTCCTTGCGCAGAGCGCTCCAGCCCAGGACTCCGCTGACGTTCGTCAGCTTCTGCCGAGAAGTCACCCCGCCGGGCCCGATGTCGAACTCCAGAAGATCGGTCTCATGGCGGCTTTCACGCATCTTCAAAGTGCTTATCGCCCGCAACACCTTGTACTCGTGCTCCACGAAGCGCATCGTCAGCACGTTCTGGAAGACGTATGACATCAGTTGCACGGACGCGGGCGGCCCAAAGGTCACGGTCTCCTGCGTGAACAGGCCCGTCGCACCGTGGGCGCGTACCAGATTGACAATCGCCCAGAGATAGGAGAGGTATCGGTCGGGCGCCCGACCACCAACGTCCAGCTCGGCGATGCTGTCGACCACAACCCGCTTCGGCCTCTTCTCGACGAGAGCGTCGCGCAGCGCGACGCCGACCTGGTCCAGTGCGATGTCGACGGGCCGGATGTGCAGGAACTCGAGCTGACCTTGCTTGACCGCCGGCGAAACCCAGTCCCAACCCATCGCCGAGGCCTTCGCGATCAGCTCCGCAGGGGTTTCCTGCAACGAAACGTACAGTCCCGGCTCGCCCTCCTTGAGACCAGCACTGACGAATCCCAGCGACAGGATGGTCTTGCCGATACCGGCTGGGCCGAACAGCAAGGTCGCGTCGCCTCGTGGCAGGCCGCCGCCAGTGAGGTGGTCGAGCCCCGCATCGCCTAGGCTGGCTCGTCCGCTTTGGGACTGAACCGCTGGTGGTACCAGGGTTTCTGTTCGGGGATATGCCCGGATGCCGCGTCGATCGATGTTGAACGCATGGGATCCCGAGAGGTTGTCTGACCCCCGCATCTTCACCACGCGGAGCAAGCGTCGGTCCGTCAATTCCCGCGGCTCGTTCGCGAGCTGGATGATCCCGTCAGCGACAGCAAACTCTGGCTCAGATTCGATCTCGGTAGGCGTGTACTCACCGACCATGAGCAGCACCGCGTTGGTCTGCCCCACCCGGCTCGCCAGCTCGTAGAAGACCCTTCGCAGCCGATCCTCGGGGACCAGCCCGTGCAGCGATTTGCTGCTGTCGATGACGACCATCACAGGCTGCCGTTCGACACTCGCGCGAAATAGCTCCCTGGCAACTTCCTCGAGGCCACTCTCCTTCGACCCGTCCACAAGTGCTGGAAGGTGCAGGAAGTCGATCCGCTTGCCGATCGCCTGCTCGTCGAAGAAATCGAAGGCACTGAGGTTGCGAATCAGCTTGGTGTGAGGCTCCGACCAGCTCGTGTAATAAAGCACGGGAGAAGCGTCGGTCGCGTTCACGAACGCCACCTGCTGGGCGAGCAGTGTTTTCCCGCTACCCGGTGGTCCCGCGATGACGATCGTGCTGCCGCGAGGTAGGCCACCGCCCAGAATTCGATCCAGGTCGGGGCTGCCGGTAAGCAGCCGGCGATCAGTGGGTGCCATCGGCGACCAGAAGGCTCGCGGTGATCCGGCGGAGCTCGGACGGCTCGAAGGGCTTCCGCATCACGTGGTCCGCGCGGTCAACGGCGTGTGGGCTGGCACTGAGGACGATGATCGGCAGCGCTGCGTGCTGGGGGTCGGCCCGGAGCCGATCGATGAGCTCGCTACCGTTCATCACCGGCATCATCACGTCGGTGATCACGAGGTCGACGCTTTCTTCTCCTAGCCGCTGCAGCGCCGCCGCTCCGTGGTGCGCCTCCACGACTTCGTAGCCCGCCAGCTCGAGGACGAGGCGAACGATTCCGCGCAGGTCGGGCTCGTCATCGACGATGAGTATGCGAGCCATATCCTGCTTATCGAGTCCCGCCGTTTCGAAGCGGCATGTGGAGCGTGAACCGGCTGCCTCTGCCGACCTCGGAGGTGACCGTCAGGTCGCCACCGTGCAGGCGTGCGAGCTCACGGCTCAGGAAGAGTCCAAGGCCCACCCCCGGCGGGTTGGTCGCCGGCTGGCCAACCCGGCCGAACCGCGTGAACAGGATGTCCTGGTCCTCACCCTCGATCCCGGTACCCTCGTCTGCCACTTCCAGCGCTGCACCGTCGTCGAGCCGAAGGGTGCATATGACCAGCGTCCCTTCGGGCGAGTATTTGACGGCATTGGAAAGCACATTCCGGACGATGCTGTCCAGGCGGATCGGATCGGCCAGGATCGGCAGCTCGGCGACCTCTCGCCGGACCATCAGCTGATGCCCCGTCTCAGGCGCTCGCATTCTCCCAACCATCTCTTCTACAAAGTCCGCGAGATCCAGCGGCTCGAGCCGCAATTCGAGGGCGCCCTCCTCCAGTCGCGCTGTGTCGAGCAAGGCGTTCAGCAATCGCTCCATGTGTTGGAGCTGGTCCGCGAGCACTGGCACATAGCCTTCGAGCTGGTCGATGCCGAGGCTACCCTCCTGGACGAGCGAGACATAACCCTTGATGACCGTGACCGCGCCACTCATGTCGTGAGCGACCATGTGCAACGACCGCGTTTTGGCGCGGTCATTGCTTCGCGCGCGGTCGCGTTCAGCGATCGCGGTGGACACGTCTCTCAGATCGGTTATCAGCACCAGCGAGCCCGCCGGACGACCGCCGACGGCTATCGGGCGTTTGGCAACCAGCACCGGAATCCAACGACCGCGCGCCTCGATGGTCGTCTCCTCCTCCCACGGGCCGGGGTCTCGCTGGAGTCGGGATCGTGTTGAGATCGCGAGCGGGATCGTATCCAGGGACCGTGTGACGGAGGCGTCCGGCTGCTCCCAGCTCAACAGGTTTCGGGCCCTGCGGTTGGCCTGGCGCACCTCGCCCTGCGGTCCGGCAACGATCACGGATCTGTCCGTGGCGTCGCCGAGGACCGTCAGAGCCTCATGGAACAGGTCGTTGACGCCGGTCGTCTTCATCCGGTGTAAGTGGCCCTCTACCCCGCGAAATCCCCCGAGGCTACATTTCATCACAGGACGTAGGGTTCCTGGCGGGGCACTCTCCAGTCCCGTTGGGGCGAGGGTAGACTCGCGAAGGTGAGCAACGTGAACCCTGAACGCACCACCGTGGACGGGGTTCCGGTCTTCTGGCTTTCCGTGCCGGGACCTCTTCGCGCGATGCTGATCTTCAGAGTCGGCGTGATCGACGAGACCTTGCCGGCGCGCGGGATCACGCACCTCGTCGAGCACCTTGCGATGTTCGTCCCCATGCAGAACGCGGCCATGGCGACGCGCATGAATGCGCGAGTGGAGCCGCTCCGAACCCGCTTCTTTGCGGGTGGGTCGCCTGACGAGGTCACGACTTTCCTCGGCGATGTGACTTCCAATCTGTCTTCGCTTCCGTTTGACCGGCTGCAAAGCGAAAAGGGGATTCTGAGAACAGAGGCGTCCAACAAGACCCACGGTTCGGTCAAGGGCACCTGGAACCTTCGGTTCGGCGCTCGCGGTCCAGGCGTGATCGACTACGAGGAGTTCGGGCTGCGATGGCTGACCGATCAGGACGTTGCGGCCTGGGCGGCGGCCAATTTCACCGCCGGCAATGCCGTCCTGTGGCTCAGCGGGCCACCACCTCCGGCCCTTCGACTCAACCTTCCCCCCGGGCCACGGCGAAGCCTGCCGGCAATCGAACCGCTCGAGCTTGCGACGCCGGCGATCTACCAGCAGGGCGATCGTTGGGTTGCCCTGAGCATGCTCGGCGCCCGCGACATGGCCATGTCCATGGGCGCGCGTGTGCTCGACGCTCGCTTACGGGACCGGATCCGCAACCAGCAAGGGCTGGCCTACACGACGAACGCAAACTACGACCGCCTCGGCACCCACGTCGCCGACGTGACCGCGTTCGCAGACTCCCTTGGGGACAACGCCAAGCAAGCAGCTGAATTGATGGTCGCCATCACCCGCGAGCTTGCCGAGGATGGGCCAAAACCGGAGGAGCTCGCGACTGTGGTCGCCGAAAGGCTGCGCATGAACGAAGAACCGGAGAGCGGATTGGGGCGACTCGAGGTGGAGACCACGAACGAGCTCGACGGCCTGGAGCCAAAGACGCTGGACGACCTCGAAGCCGAAGCCTCAGCCATGACGCCTGAATTGGTTACCGAGGCCTTCCGATCCGCGATCACGAGCTCTTATCTGGCGGTCCCCACCAACGTAGCGATGACGATCGAGGGGTTCACACCCATCCCGGCCGGCAACGGCATGCGGATCACGGGAATCGAGATGACCGCGCCACCGGAGGCAGGGCACGCGGACGTCATCCACTACTCGGAAGAAGGCATATCGCTGACGGCGCCGAACCAAACCGTCATCGGGCTGAGGTGGGAGGACGTCGCGGCCGCCTTGCGCTGGAACGACGGGCGACGGACGCTGCTTGGATTGGACGGGCTGGGGATCAACGTTCTTCCTGACAAATGGCGCAATGTGGCGCCACTCGTAAAGCAAATCGAGGCCAGCGTGCCGGCCGACCGTTGGGTGCCCATGGACGATCCCAACGCGGCGCAGAGTCAGGCGGCAAAGCGGCCCGAGAAGCCTGCCTGGGTGCGGGCAGCCTCGCTGCGTCGCTGGTTGCTCTCGATGCTGATCATCACCGACGTCCTCGTCGGCATTTGGGCGATCTTTGGTGTCATCGGCGTGACCACTGGCGAAACGGACGCCGGGAGCTGGGCCCTCTTCATGTACTTCGGAATCGTCTTTGCATTCTCCGTCGGAGCCACTGTCGGAGTAATGAACCAGGCGCGCTGGGCGCGTGCGATGGCCATCATCGCTGCGCTGGGTGTGTCCATTACCGTCGTTGGCCTGGTGCTCGCGATTCCCATATGGATCCTGGCCAGTCGCATGCCGCGTCGGACCGGAGCGTGAACTAGCGAACTTTCGATTCCGCATGGATCACGGCCAGATTCCTACGATTTGAAGTCGCGATGCCAAGGGCAACCTCGACTGCGGAGGCGCGGTCACCCCAACCGCCCACCGCCGGCACACACGACCTGATCCGGGTACGCGGCGCACGCGTCAACAACCTCAAGGACGTCAGCGTCGAGCTCCCGAAGCGCCGGGTGACGGTGTTCACCGGCGTCTCCGGCTCGGGCAAGAGCTCATTGGTGTTCGACACGATCGCCGCGGAGTCGCAGCGGCTGATCAACGAGACCTACAGCACCTTCGTGCAGGGCTTCATGCCGGCGCTGGCGCGGCCGGATGTGGACGTGCTGGAGGGCCTGACGACGGCGATCATCGTCGACCAGGAGCGCATGGGCGCCAACGCCAGGTCGACCGTCGGCACTGCAACCGACGCCAACGCGCTGCTGCGGATCCTCTTCAGCCGCCTCGGGAAGCCGCACATCGGCTCGGCCAACGCCTACTCCTTCAACGTCCCCTCTGTCCGAGGGAGCGGATCGGCCACGGTGGAGCGCGGCGCCGGCAAGGCCCTGAGCCGGACCTTCAGCATCACCGGCGGCATGTGCCCGCGCTGCGAAGGCCTCGGCACGGTCTCCGATGTCGATCTCACCCAGCTCTTCGACAAGACGAAGTCGCTCGCCGAGGGCGCGATCACCGTCCCCGGCTACAAGGTGGACAGCTGGTGGACGACGGGAGCCTTCATCCAGTCGGGCTTCCTCGACCCGAAAAAGCCGATCGGCAAGTACACAAAGAAAGAGCTGCAGGACTTCCTTTACAGGGAGCCGACCAAGGTGAAGGTCAACGGCGTCAACCTCACCTACGAGGGGCTGATCCCGAAGCTCCAGAAGTCGATGTTCTCCAAGGACCTTGAATCCATGCAGCCCGGCATCCGCGCGTTCGTGGAGCGGGCCGCGACCTTCACCGCCTGCCCCGACTGCGGAGGTTCCCGCCTCGCTGAGGCGGCCAGGTCTTCGCGGATCAAGGGCATCAACATCGCCGACGCGTGCGCCATGCAGGTGAGCGAGCTGGCGGCATGGATCCGCGGCATCAACGAGCCTTCCGTTGCACCGCTGCTCACGACGCTTCAGCAGACTCTGGACTCCTTTGTCGAGATCGGGCTCGCCTATCTCTCGCTCGACAGGTCGTCGAACACCCTGTCGGGCGGCGAGGCGCAGCGGGTCAAGATGGTCGGCCACCTCGGCTCCTCGCTCACCGACGTCACCTACGTCTTCGATGAGCCCTCGATCGGCCTGCATCCCCATGACGTCCAGAAGATGAACGACCTGCTGCTGCGGCTGCGGGACAAGGGCAACACGGTGCTCGTGGTGGAGCACGAGCCGGAGATGATCGCGATCGCCGACCATGTCGTCGACCTTGGCCCAGGCGCCGGGAGCGCGGGCGGGACCGTCTGCTTCGAGGGCACCGTCGAGGGGCTCCGAGCCAGCGGCACTCTCACCGGCCGTCACCTCGCGGACCGCGCCGCGCTCAAGAAGGCGGTGCGGAAACCCTCCGGCGCTCTGGAGATCCGCGGCGCGAAGGCGCACAACCTGCGCAACGTCGACGTCGACATCCCGCTCGGAGTGCTTGTCGTCGTCACGGGCGTCGCCGGCTCCGGCAAGAGCTCGCTGGTGCACGGTTCGATTCCGGCCGGCGCCGGCGTCGTGTCCATCGACCAGGGCGCGATCCGCGGCTCGAGGCGAAGCAACCCCGCCACCTACACGGATCTGCTCGACCCGATCCGCAACGCGTTCGCGAAGGCCAACGGCGTGAAGCCGGCGCTGTTCAGCGCCAACTCCGAGGGTGCGTGCCCCAACTGCAACGGGGCCGGCGTGATCTACGTGGACCTGGCGATGATGTACGGCGTCGCCACCGTCTGCGAGGAATGCGGTGGGAAGCGGTTCGAGGCATCGGTGCTGAAGCACAAGCTGGGTGGTCGCGACATCAGCGAGGTGCTCGCGATGTCGGTGAACGAGGCGAAGGAGTTTTTCGGCGCCGGCAAGGCCGCCACCCCGGCCGCGCACGCGATACTCGAACGGCTCGCCGATGTCGGGCTCGGCTACATCAGTCTTGGCCAGCCGCTCCCTTCGCTGTCCGGCGGCGAGCGGCAGCGGCTGAAGCTGGCGACCTACATGGCCGAGAAAGGCGGCGTGTACGTCCTCGACGAACCAACCACCGGCCTGCACCTCGCCGACGTCGAGCACCTGCTCGGCCTGCTCGACCGCCTCGTCGACTCCGGCAAGTCCGTGATAGTCGTCGAGCACCACCAGGCGGTGATGGCGCATGCGGACTGGATCATCGACCTCGGTCCCGGCGCCGGCCATGACGGCGGTCGGATCGTCTTCGAGGGCACACCCGCCGACCTGGTCGCCGCCCGCCCAACTCTCACCGGGAAGCACCTGGCGGCCTACGTCGGCTAGCGGACTACGTGCAGCTCCCGCGGATGGTGCGTGAGCACCTCGCAGCCGTTGTCGGTCACGACCACCGTCTCGCTCATGCCCACGCAAAGCCGCTGAAAGGCGCGCAAGGCGGGCGGCATGTGAAACACCATTCCGGGCTCCAGCAGGCGGGGGTCGTCGCGGCGGAGACTCACGATGTGACCCTCACCCCAGTCGGGGGCGAACGCCACGCCGACCGAGTAACCCGTGCGCTTCCTGAACATCGCCTCGTATCCCGCTTCCTCGATCACGCGCCGGCAGGCTTCGTCGACTGACCCGGCCGTCACACCGGGCTTGATGGCGGCTATGGCTCCATTCAGCGACCGCAGGACCACGTCGTTCATCTTCAACACCTCATCCGCCGGCTCGCCGATGAACGCGGTCCGCATCAGCGCGCCGCCATAGCGGCTGACGCAGGCGCCGAGCTCGACCAGCACGGTGTCGCCGCGCTCGAGACGCCGGTGGTGGAAGGTCGTGTGGGCGACGCCGGAACGCGGCCCCGACGTGACGATGGGTTGCGACACGAGCGGGTCCGAGCCGCCGCCGACCATCGCCGCGTACGCGGCAACGGCGACGTCGTTTTCCGTGGCGCCCTCGCGCACCGCCTCCAGCGCACGCGCCATTCCCTCGTCGACAAGGGCGCACGCCCGGCGGATCTTCTCGAGCTCGAGCGCCGACTTGATCGCCCGGACGGGCTCGACGATCTCGGAGCCGTCCGCCACGGCGTCGCCGCCCAGCGCGGCCTTCAGCCGCAGCCACGTGCGCGCGGTCATGAACGGCGCGGTCGCCTCGATCCCAATCCGGCGGCTCGCCAGCCCGCGTGTGGACAGCGCATCGACGGTGCGCTCGACCGGGTCGTCGGTGTCGCCCGTGGTCGCGAAGTCTGTGAGCCACGTGGTCGACATCGCGACCCCGCGCTCCATCTCGCGGATGACCATGAGCGGGTCGCGGTCGAGCGGCACGGCAAGACATAGAAAGGACGAGTAGCCGATGGTGTCGTAGCCGGTGAGGTAGTTCACGTTCTCGGCGGTGAAGACCAGGAGCACGTCGATCGACCGCTCGGCCATCGTCCGGCGGACCTTCTCCAGGCGGGCTGCGTACTCCTCGCGCGGGAACGCGAGGTCCTTCCAGCCCTCTGTCGCGTTTTTGTCCGCCATTGACGGCACCAGACGGACGATACTAAATTTTGGATCCAAGATTTGAGAGCGCCAACCGAGCCGCCAGCCCCGATCGACTACCGGACCAAGGTCGACGTCGCCTACGAGCAGCTGCGGCGTTGGATCCTGACCGGCCGCCTCAAGCCCGGCGAGAAGCTCGACCAGGACTGGCTGGCGCGGCACATGCGCGTGAGCCGCACACCCCTGCGGCAGGCGTTGCTCCGCCTGGCGTCCGAGCGCCTGATCGCGGCCGAACCGCACCGCACCGCGGTGGTCGCCCCGCTCGCGGTCGAGGAGGTCGAAGACCTCTACCAGTCGCGGCGCGCGCTGGAGTCGATGCTCGCCGAAGCCGGAACCATGAAGCTGACGGAATCCACGCTGCGGCAGATGCGAGATCTGCTCGACCAGCAGGAACGCGCGGTCGACGAAGCCGACCCTGACCGCTTCACGGAGCTCGACCGCGAGTTCCATTTCGCGCTCTACCGCGCCGCCGGCTACGCGCGCGCCTACGACATCATCCAGGAGCTCCGCGACTCGAGTGAGCGCTACGTCCGCTTCTACGCGGTGTACAAGAACGGCGCGGCCGAGTCGCTCCTCGACCACAAGCGGATCTTCGAGCTCTGCGTCGAGCGTGACGTCGCCGGCGTGCGGCACGAGGTCGAGCACCACGTCCTCCGAGGCCTCGAAACGCTTCGCACGATCGCGGTCGAGCCGCAATGAGGGTGCGAAGCCGCACGCCGGCTCGGATCGCAAACCTCGCGCTGGGCGAGCGCGCTTCCTCACTCGGCATGTCGGTGCGCGACGCCGAGCGCGAGCTCGATCAGGTCTCGTATGCCGGGCAGCTCATGGACCTGACCTACGCCGACACGCACCGCTTCCCCGCGCCGTCGTGGGTCCTGCCCGATTTCAGCGCCGCCGCAAGCGGTGGCGGGATGACCTACACGCCCTACCGTGGCGACCGCACTGTGCGGTCCGCGGTCGCAGAGTCCGTTTCCGCCTTCCTGGGCGTCGAGGTCGATCCGGACACCGAGCTGATCCTCACGCCCGGGTCGCAGGCCGCCTTGTTTCTCGGCCTGTCCGCGGTGGTCGAGGAGGGCGACCTCGTCGCGCTCGCGGACCCGGACTACATCTCCGACGAGCGCATCATCCGGTTCCTGGGCGGGCGGGTTGATCATGTGCCGCTCATCTGGGACATGCCCGACCGCGAGCCCAGGCTCGACCTCGACGGGCTCGAGTCCGCGCTGAAGGCGGGCGCCTCCACCATCCTCTTCAGCAACCCCAACAACCCGACCGGCGCGGTGCTCGGGCGGACCACGATCCGCGAAATCGCGCGGCTGGCCGCCGAGCATGACGCCATCGTGATCGTGGACGAGCTGTACTCACGCCTGGTCTACGACGGCCGCGCATTCAGCCATCTCATCGCCGAGGACGGGATGCGCGAGCGCTGCATCACCCTTCTCGGCCCTTCGAAGACCGAGTCGATGAGCGGCTACCGCCTCGGCGCCGCGGTCGGGCCACGCGACGTCATCGACCGGATGGAGGACCTGCAGGGCGTGTCGGTGCTCCGCGCGCCGGCCTACGCGCAGCACGTGCTGACGCGCTGGCTCTCCGACGACCACGACTTCGTCACGCACCGCATCGCCGAGTATCAGAAGCTGCGCGACCACACCGCGGAGACGCTCAACGCATCCGGCCTCGTGAGTGTCGTCCCCGCTCAGGGCACGGCCTACATGTTTCCGGACGCATCGGCCATTGGCGCAGACACGCAGACGATCGCGAAGGCGCTCAAGCACGACGCGGGGCTCGTCGTGAATCCCGGCTACCAGTTCGGTCCGCGCGGCGACCGCCACTTCCGCATCTGCTTCGCGCAGGAGGAGAGGGCGTGGGACGCGGCGATGGACCGCATGCTCTCCACCCTGCGGGGCCTGCAGCGATGAGCGTGCGCATCGGCGCCGGCTTTCTCGGCGCGATCTCATCGGTCAACGGCATGCGGCAGCTGCGCGAGGCCGCTCGCGTCTGCGAAGACGGCGGCCTCGCGAGCTTCTGGGTCGCCGATCAGCGCTGGATGCGCGACGTGTACGTGAGCCTGACCGACCTCGCGGCGAACACAAAGACGATGCTGCTCGGCTCGCGGGTGACAGATCCGTACATCCGGCACCCCGCGCTGACAGCGGTCGCGATCGCGACGCTTGACGAAGCTTCCGGCGGGCGGGCGATCCTGGGCATTGGCGCGGGCGGATCCGGTTTTCGCCAGCTCGGCATCGCACGGACGCGGCCGGCGCTCGCGGTGCGCGAGTCGATCGAGCTGATCCGCCGTCTGTGGAAAGGCGAGGACTTTGAGTTCCACGGCGAGATCGTCCAGTGGAATCGAGGCGCCCTCGAGTTCAAGTGCCGGCCCGACATCCCAATCGTCATCGCGGCTCGCGGCCCGCAGCTGCTCGAGCTCTCGGGGGAGATGGCGGACGCGGCGATCGTCGCCTCCGGCGTTTCGCAGGGCGGTGTCGACTGGGCGCGCCAGCGCATCGCCAAAGGCGAGCGCAAAGCCGCCCGCACGCCTGGCTCGACCGAGCTGATGCATATGACGTACATCTCGATTGACGAGCGCCCCGAGGTCGCACGCCAGACCGTGAAGCGCGCGCTGGTCGGGACGGTTGTCGGCAGCCATCCCACCTACGACTTTCTGAAAGCCAACGGGCTCGAGATCCCTGCCGACCTCTACGCCTACCTCGACTCTGGCGGGCAGGAGCCCGCGAGGATCATCTCGCTGATCCCGGACGCGTTCGTCGACAAGCTCGCGATCGCCGGCACGGTCGATGGCTGCGCCGAGCAGATGCAGTCGCTGCTCAACGTCGGCATCCAGCACCCGCTGCTGGCGCCGATCCCGAAGCATGAAGGCGGCGAGATCGCGCTTCTGCGCACGTGCGTCGACCGCATCATTCCGCAGCTGAAGGTCGCGTCGACACGATGAGGGAGATCGAGACAGACGTGCTCGTGGTCGGCGGAGGCCTGGCCGCGCTCCGATCCGCGTACGACGCGCTGCGCGCCGGCGCGAGGGTGGCGATCGCCGTGAAGGGCAAGGCCGGCCGCAGCGGGTCGTCGGCGATGACCTCGGCGGGCTACTCAACCCCCCAGGCGACGGCGGATTCCGCGGACGCGTACTTCGAGGACACCATGCGTGGTGGGCGCTACATCAACGACCCGAAGCTCGTCCGCATCCTTGCCGAGGAGGGCCCGCAGCGGCTGAGAGAGCTCGTCGCGCTGGGCGCGCCGCTTGGCATCGACGGCGATGGGGCCTGGCGCATCTTCCCGAGCGGCGACCACAGCGTGCCGCGGACCGTGTCGGCCGCGAACCACACCGGGCGCGATTTCACCGAGCCGCTCACCGACGCTGTAATGAAGCTCGGCGCACGCGTCCTGGAGATGACCTCCGCCGTGCAGGTCGTCGTCGCGGGCGGGCGGGCGGTGGGAGCGGTGCTCCTCGATTACGAGGCGGGCGAGGTGATCAAGGTCATCGCGCCATCGGTCATCCTCGGCACCGGTGGGGCGGGGCGCCTCTTTTCGGTGACATCGAACCCGAATGACGCCACCGGCGACGGCTATGCGCTCGCCCTGGAGGCCGGCGCAGCGCTCCGCGACATGGAGTTCATCCAGTTCTATCCGTGGCGCTGCATCATCCCCTTCGAGCACAACCGGATGCCCATCCAGCCGTCGACCTTCGTGCTCGGCGCCAAGCTCTACAACTCAGACGGCGAGCGCTTCATGCTCGGCTACGACGCGGAGCGCGGCGAGGCGACGACGCGTGACGTCGCGGCCCGTGGCATCTACAACCAGATCAACGGCGGTAAGGGCGTCAAGGGCGGGGTGCGCCTGGATGTGTCGGCGCTGACGCTCGAGCAGTGGACGACCACCAACCCAAAGCCGGCGCGCTACTTCACGGAACGCGGCCTCGACTTCCACGACCAGGAGATGATCCTGTCGCCCGAGGCGCATTTCTTCATGGGCGGCGTCGTCATCGACCAGTGGTCTCAGTCCGGCGTGCCGGGGCTCTACGCGGTCGGCGAGGTCGCGGGCGGCGTGCACGGCGCCAACCGCCTGGACTCCAACGCGATCCCGGAGACGCAGGTGTTCGGCGCCCGGGCCGGCCAGTCCGCGGCCCGCGCGCGGGGGAGCCGCGTGGAGCCGTTCCCGGACTCCCGCGCCGAGTGGCTCGAAGAGCTGCTTCGCGACGCCGTGGAACGGCCGGAGGATGCCGGGACCGACTACGCCGCCATGCGCAAGGAGCTGCAGGCGACCATGTGGCGGTCGCTCGGCATCGTGCGCAGCCGGGAAGGCATGGAGGCCGGACTGAGCGAGGTTCATGACCTCGCCTGGCGCCTCGGCGAGGCGATGCCTGCCGGTGCGCGGGCGCTCATGCTCCACCTGCAGCTGGGCAACTCGGTGCTCGTCGCAAGCGTCTGTCTCAAGGTCGCGCTGGCGCGTGAGGAATCGCGTGGCGCTCACTACCGAATCGACTTTCCCAAGCAGGACGACGCGCAGTGGAAGGTCGCGCAGCGGATCGGGTTGGTCGATGGACAGGTGCAGATAGGGAGGATGGGGATTGAAGCAGCGGCCTAGCTTTTCGCCGTCGGAGGCTGCCGTCCTGATCGTCGACGTGCAGAACGATTTCGTCGCGGACAAGGGCTGGGTCGGCCGCGCCGGCAGCGACATGCGGCCGCTGCAGCAGGCGGTCGACGGGATCAACCGGCTGATCGCGGGCGCGCGTGAGATGGGCGCGCATCTCTTCTACATCACCGTCGAGCACGGCGAGCAGGTCGACAACGGCCCTTACCAGGCGCGCTACGAGCGCCGCGGCATGAAGCCCGACGCGACGATTTGCCACACGGGCACGTGGGGCGCAGCGCTCTACGACGGGCTCACGCCGCCGGCAGCCGGCGACGTGCGGCTGGTCAAGCACGGCTATGACTCGTTCGGGATTCCTGGCCTCGCGGGCGAGCTGAAGCGACGAGGCATCCGGTCGGTGGTCGTCACCGGCGTCGTCACCGAGCTCTGCGTGCGGTCCACCGCCATGTCCGCATTCGAGAACGGCTTCTTCCCGATCGTGCCGCTCGAGTCGACGGCATCGGACGAGCCGGAGGTCGCGAAGGAGGCGCTGCACACGCTGGAGCGCTGGTACGCCGAGATCGCGTCGGTCGACGAGGTGCTGCAGCGATGGAGCGCAGCGGTCAACACATCTGAAGCAAATATGCCGTCCAAAAAAATGAGTGGGAGGAGTTAGCGATGCACCTAGAGGATCTGACCGAGCTCGAAGCGGTTCGCTTCAAGGAGCTGTCTCGCAGAGGATTCCTGCGTGGAGTGGTGGCGATCGGGGCGGCGGGCCTCGCGCTGCCGGCGGCCGGCCTGATCGAGGCGTGCGGCAGCACCTCCACTTCCAGCGGCGGCGGAAACGACCTGCTGTCCAAGGTCCGCGCCGCGGGCGTCATCAACATCGGACTGGCCAACGACCCGCCGGCGAGCATCATCAACCCGGACGGCTCGGTCACGGGCCAGGGTCCCGCGACGGTCGAGAAGATCATGGCGAAGCTCGGCGTGCCCAAGGTGCACGGCATCGTCGCCACCTTCGGCGAGCTCGTGCCCGGCCTGCAGGCGGGACGCTGGGACATGATCGGTGGTGTCATCTCGGTCACCAAGGCTCGATGCGCCCTGGTCCATTACACCGATCCTTTCGAGTTCAACGGCATGGAGATCGCGTGGTATCCGAGCGTGGTGTCGCAGGCGCCGACCAGCATCGGCGACGTCGGCAAGCGAGGCCTCGTGGTCGGCTTCAACCAGGGCTCGGCCTACATCGCCGTCGCGAAGGGGCTGGGCGTGCAGGACAGCAAGATCCAGCAGTTCCCCGACACGGCCGCGCTGCTGGAGGCGCTGCGGACCAAGCGCATCCAGGTGATCATCTCGGACACCGGTTCGCTGACCCTGACCTCGGCGCAGCAGGCGAAGTACACGTTTCAGCACCTCGACTACCCGCCGGACGGTCCGTTCATCGCGGGCGCGCTGGCGTTCCGCCAGAGCGATACGACGATCTACGACGCGTTCGAGGCCGAGTTCAAGAAGATGAAGGACTCCGGCGAGTTCGACCAGATCTCAGCCCAGTTCCAGTTCCCGCCGCTCCCCGCCGACAAGAAGGACCTCACGGCGGACCAGGTTTGCGCCAAGGTCGTGTGACGATTCGGATTGTGCAGTCCCCTCCCCCGCGCAGGCGGGGGAGGGCCACGGTGGGGTTCGAGGCGCCCTCGCCATGACCTTCCAGTGGGATTGGGGCTTCGCCCTCCAGACGCTGCCGACGCTGTTCCAGGGTCTGATCTTCACGCTCGAGGCGACGTTCTACGGCTCGCTGCTCGCGTTCGCCCTCGGTCTGATCTGGGCCCTCGCGCGCCTGGCCGACGTGCCGGTCGCGTCGCAGATCGTGAGGCTGTGGGTCGAATTCGTCCGCGGCACGCCGCTTCTGATCCAGCTCTACTTCCTGTTCTTCATCTTTCCGTCGTACGGGGTGACGCTGCCGGCGCTGGAGACGGGCATCATCGGGCTCGGCATCTACTACAGCGCGTACGCGAGCGAGGTCTATCGCGCCGGCATCGAGGGTGTGCCACGCGGCCAGTGGGAGGCGTCGCTCGCCCTCGGGCTGCCGCTGCGCCGGGTGTGGGGACGGATCGTCCTGCCGCAGGCGATGCGATTTGCCATTCCGGTCTTCGGCACCTACGTGATCAGCATGTTCAAGGAGTCGGCGATCCTGTCCACGATCAGCGTGCTCGAGCTGATGGGACAGGCGAACATCATCAGCGCTGAAACCGCGCGCTACGTCGAGCCGCTCTCCATGGCCGCGCTGATCTTTCTCTGCATCAGCTACCCGGCGGCGCGGCTGGTCCGGCTGCTGGAGGCGCGAACAGGTGCCTCCTGACATGGGAGGGATTCCCGACGACGCGCTGCTCGGGATGCGCGACGTCACGATGCGGTACGGCAGCCGCACCGTCATCGACGCGATCCGGCTGGCGGTCAAGCCGCGCGAGAAGCTCGCGATCATCGGTCCCAGCGGCTCCGGCAAGACGACCATCCTCCGGCTCGCCATGGGCCTCGAGCGGCCGACCGACGGCTTCATCCGGATCGACGGCCAGTACCTGTGGCACGTCCAGCGCAACGGGGCGCTGGCGCCCGCGGGCGAGCAGCAGGCGCGCCGGGCCCGACGCGCCGTGGGGATGGTGTTCCAGCAGTTCAACCTGTTCCCGCACATGACGGCGCTGCAGAACGTGACCGAGCCGCTCATCCATGTGCTGCGCGTCAACAAGAAAGAGGCAAACGATCGCGCCACCGACCTGCTCACCCGCGTTGGCCTCGCGACGCATCTCGACCACCGCCCGGCACAGCTCTCCGGCGGTCAGCAGCAGCGGGTCGCGATCGCCCGCTCCCTGGCGCTGCGACCGAAGCTGATGCTGTTCGACGAGGTGACATCCGCGCTCGACCCGGAGCTGATCGGCGAGGTCCTCAATGTCATCCGGGACCTCGCGCACACGACTTCGATGGCGATGATGATCGTCACCCACGAGATCACGTTCGCCGCCGACATCGCCGACCGCGTGATCGTTTTCGACCACGGGCGCATCGTGGAGGAGGGCGCGCCGGACGTCGTCTTGCGGCAGCCCCAGTCGCCACGCACGCAGCAATTTCTCAAGGCGATCCTCGAGCGATGAAAACCGACCAGGCGAACCCAAACCTCACCGACTATCTGCCGCTTCTTTTCCAGGGCGTGCCGATCACGCTCGAGGTGACGTTCGCCGCGACCGCGCTGCTGGTGGTCTCGGGCTTCGTGTTCGGTCTCGGACGCGGGTCGAAGAACAGGCTGATTCGATGGCCGGCCGGATTCGTGGTGGAGGTGCTGCGCGGAAGCTCGGCGATCGCGCAGCTGTTCTGGGCCTTCTACGTGCTGCCGTACCTTGGCATCAACCTGGAGCCGTTCACCGCCGGGATCATGGTGCTCGGGCTCAACGGCGGCGCTTATTTCTCCGAGGTGGTGCGCGCGGCGTTCGCCTCGGTGCCCAAGGGACAGACGGAGGCGGCGATCGCGCTCAACCTCTCGGCGTGGTTCCGTCTGCGCCGGATCATCCTGCCCCAGGCGCTGCCGATCATGGTGCCGCCCTTCGGCAACGCGCTCATCGACATGCTGAAGTTCACCGCTCTGCTCTCGCTCGTCACCATCCAGGAGCTCGCCTATCGCGCCGACGCGATCCGCAGCGTTCTCGCGGATGCAGCGCCCGTGTACAGCCTGACCCTTCTGATCTACTTCGCGATGGCGCTCACCCTGTCACTGGGGGTCCAGTGGTTGGAGCGTCTGGTCAACCGCTGGGGAGGCCGCACCGCCGCGGGCTCCAACCAGAGGGCGGCATCGGGTGTCCCACGCTGGGCGTTCGGGCGCTGAGGGATCCTCAGTCGAGCAGCAGGCGGATGGCGGCCTTCGCAAGCCAGCGTTCCCATCGCGAAGTGGACCATCCGAGCTCCTCAACGAAGAACGCGAAGCTTTCGGGGCTCGCGATGGCCGCAAACGTGGCGGCCGCCTCATCAGGCGTGACGCCTTTCGCGAGCTGCCTGGCTTCAGCGATCGGACCCAGCGCGCGGGCAAGGGCTGCCCGCTGCTGCTCGTGGACCTGGCGCCGCGCGGCCTCCAGCTCCGGCTGGCCGGTGCCGGCCTCACGAAGCACGTTGAGGAGGGCACGTTCCCGCTCCATGATCGTGCGCACCACCTTCGCGGCCGCGGCCAGGCGCGACGTTGGATCCTCTTCCTTCATCGCCCTCTCCGCCAGGCCCCTGATGTCGGCCTCGCCGCCGCCGCCGGCTACAAGCTCCGACAGCACCGCCGCCTTGGAGCCGAAGACCGCATAGACGGTCGGCACCGATACTCCGGCTGAGGCTGCTATCGCCTCGATGGTCGAGCCCGCGTAGCCCGACGAGATGAAAACCTCGCGGGCCGCTGCCAGGATCGCCCGCCTGGTGGCCTCAGCCCCGGCCTGCCGGACGGGGGAGCTATACCGCCGCCGGTGCGTTTGAATCCCGGCTTTCACCCTGAGCCGAATAGTGTGCCTTGTAGCCGGCGAGGCCACCGACCAGCGCCAGGATGGGCAGCGCCGCGCGGGCGACGCGAGAAAGCTTGGTGAGCCGCCACTCGCGACGATAGGTGTGCGCGACCACGGCCATGAGGAGGGGGTTCGGCCTGCGTCCACCGGCCGGGATCCGGCCGGTGCGGATCAAGGTGTGGATCGTCTCGGCGAAGTCTTCGAACCGCAGCGCGGGGCGCACCTCGGCGACCACCTCCAGCTCTTCACCGCCGGCGCTCCAGAACGTGTGGTTCGTCCCGGGCGGCACGACGACAACCTGTCCGGGTGCCGCCTCCAGCCGGGCGTCGCCCATGAGGTAGCCGAGGCGGCCACGCTCCACTGTGAACTGCTCGGTCTGGTTGGGATGAGAGTGCTCTGGGGGCGCCGGCCGGTTTGAAGCCATCCGGATCCGGCACCGGACGAGTTGTCCGCCGCTGTCCGCCGAGGTGGCCAGGAACTCGATCTGCTGGCCGGGTTCGACCAGGACGTCTCCAATTCTCGCCATCGCTAGAGGCCTCCTTAATGAATAGAGGCAACTATAGCGGAAGTCAGGCGGGCGCGGTCACGTAGACGACGCGGTTTCGCCCTTCCTCCTTCGCCCGGTACAGCGCCTTGTCGGCTGACGCGATGACCTCATC
>Ga0075436_100001111_pt1 | contig 18193 bp, 13 predicted proteins | sample RhiMethybrSRZTD5_FD_75303 | JGI IMG/M metagenome (GOLD analysis project Ga0075436, IMG submission 75303) | Populus rhizosphere microbial communities from Tennessee, USA - Rhizosphere MetaG P. TD hybrid SRZTD5 | ecosystem: Host-associated > Plants > Roots > Rhizosphere > Soil | place: USA...
TCGATCTTTACGACTTCGTTGTAATGCACGATCGCCGCGAGCTCGTGTTGCGGCTCGTGCAGGCACTCGGTCTCGCCTGGATCGCGCTTGCACTCTCTTTCTACTTCTATCCGGCGTTGATGCTCGGCCGCAGCATTGCGCTGATCGCCTTGCCGCTCGCCCTGGCCTTCATGGTCGCCTGGCGCGTCTCGATTCACTGGATCCTCGGGCACCCGGGTTGGGGCGAACGAATTCTCATCGTCGGTTCGGGCGACGCCGCCGTGGAAGTAGCCCGCGAAGTGCTGAACCGGCCTGACGCCGGTTATCGCGTTGTCGGTTTCATCGGCACCGATTCGGAACAGCTCGGCAAGAGCTTGATTAACCCGCGCGTGATTGGGCTGACGGAAGAGCTCGGCGAGATCGTGACTCGTGAAGGCGTCGATCGGATCGTCGTCGCGATGGGCGAACGCCGCGGCCAGTTTCCAACCGACAAATTGCTGCAACTGAGTTTGGCCGGGAGCGTCTCGATCGAAGAGGGCGCCGCGTTTTACGAACGCATTACCGGGCGCGTATCGCTGAGCATGATTCGCCCATCGTGGCTGATCTTTACCGGACCGGGACGGCAGAAACGATTTGCGTCGATGGCCCGCACTGTCGTTCACCGGCTTGCGGCCTTACTCGGTGCGCTGCTCGCGCTGCCCATCATCGTCGTGACGGCGATTCTCATCAAACTCGATTCGCGTGGTCCAGTTTTCTACAAGCAGGAACGCGTCGGCAAGAATGGCCGGCCGTTTACCCTAACGAAGTTTCGCTCGATGAAAGTCGACGCCGAAAAGGAAGGACCGGTTTGGGCGTCGAAAGACGACGATCGCACGACGCGCGTCGGCCGCGTCATTCGCAAGATTCGTGTTGATGAGATTCCGCAGTTCTGGAACATCCTCAAGGGTGAGATGAGCTTCGTTGGACCACGCCCGGAGCGGCCGCACTTCGTCGCCCAGTTGGCCGAAGAGATCCCCTACTATCAACAGCGACATCTGATTCCGCCCGGACTAACCGGTTGGGCGCAGATCAAGTATCCCTATGGCGCATCCATCGAAGACGCTCGACAGAAGCTGCAATACGACCTGTTCTACATCAAGAACCATGGTCTGGTCTTCGATGCAATCATTTTGTTTGAGACCGTGAAGATCATTTTGTTTGGGCGGGGCGCCCAGTGATTGTCCCGGCTTTGGAGGTGGAGATGAAGAAGCAAAACACGTTGACGGCGCTTGGAATTATAGTGCTGTTAATTGCCGCCACGATAAGTATCGCGGGCCAGACGCAAAACGATCCGCAGAAGGCGCGACCGCGCACGACCTCGGCGACGGGACAAAAACCCGTCCCGACCGGTGACCGGATCGAGCCTGACGACACTGCGCGCACACCGTCTGATGTTTCCGACGATATCCAGGCCAACCGCAAGGAGCAGATGTCGGAGGCAGCGGCCATCGATCCCTACTACAACAGCTTCTTCGACACTTACAAGCTGGGGCCGGAAGATGTGATCTCCGTCGAGGTCTTCAATCAGCCACGATACTCGCGCGCCGGCATCACGATCCCGCCGAGTGGACGTGTTTCTTTAGCGTTGATTCCGGGCGGTGTTTTCGTCAGTGGCAAGACCGTTGAAGAGGTGTCCGAACTCATCAAGAAGAAATACGACGAGTTCATCATTGATCCGCAAGTCACTGTGTCGCTCGACAAGGCGTCGTCATATCGCTACAGCGTTGTTGGCGACGTGGCCCAACCGGGCATTCGTTTAATGAGCCACCGCATGACGGTTACGGAAGCTTTGGCGGAAGCCGGTGGCGTGTTAGGAACGGGCGACAAGAGCAAGGTGGTCGTTTTGCGTCGTGGCGCCAATGCGGTGCCGGAACCAATCGTGGTTAACGTCTCCGCGATCTACAAAGGTCGCGCGCCGGACAACACCTATCTCGTCCCCGGCGATCAGATCCTCGTGCCTGGCAACAAGCTTAAGAAGTGGCAACAGATCATGAGCTTTGCCAATGTCCTGAGCTTCGCGCGAATCTTCGGTATCGGTTTCTAATCCATGCTCAACGCCGCCGTAAAGGTTGTGTCCGGTGTCGTGCTGTGTCTGCTGGCGGTCGCTTCGACCGCCGTCGCACAGGGCGGCGCCTGGACCAAGCAAGCGGCCGGCACGATGGCGTGGCTGCATTCAGTTTTCTTCATCGACGGGAATCACGGTTGGGCCGCGGGCAGCAAAGGAACGCTGCTGCGCACTGAAGACGGCGGCCGCACCTGGAAATCAACCTCCGCCTCAACCGACGACGTCGTCCGCGATGTCTTCTTCGTTGACCCAATGAACGGCTGGCTTGTTTGTGAAGTCAACGCTTATCAACTCAAGACTGTCGAAGACCCGCGCGCGTATCTCATGAAAACTACGGACGGCGGCAACAAGTGGACGCGTGTCGAGATCAAGGGTTTCGACGTCGACGCGATCCTCGTGCGTGCTGTGTTCAGTCGTAGCGGGCGTGGCTGGGCCTTTGGTGAAGGCGGTTCGATCTATACAACGCGCGATTCCGGCGATAGCTGGACCCGTTTGCGTTCCCCGACGCGGCGTTTGTTACTCGGCGGAACGTTCGTTGACGACGATCGCGGTTGGGTCGTCGGCGCGGGCGCAACCATCATTCAGACTTCCGACGGCGGCGACACCTGGTATCAATCGAGTCTGCCCGACGTAGAAAAGTCGGTTCGCTTCACCGCGACGTCGTTCTTCGACAACCGGCTTGGCTGGGCTGTCGGCAGTGGCGGCAGCGTCTATCGCACGACAAACGGCGGCCGCACCTGGCAGAAACAGGAATCGGGTGTGGAAACGGATTTACTTGATGTGAAGTTTGTTGATGCACAGGAAGGTTGGGCCGTTGGCACCGAGGGAACGATCATTCACACGACCGATGGCGGCGGACATTGGACCACCGAACGCAGCGGCACTCCGCACCAGTTGGAACGAGTCTTCTTTACTGACAAGGCGCACGGTTGCGCCGTTGGTTTTGGCGGCACCGTCGTGGTTTACACAAAGTCATGAAACTACTCTCCCGTTCTCTTATTGCTGCTCTGATCTGTTTGCTCGGTCTCGCTACTGCGGTAGCGCAGACGGCGAGTCAGCGGAATGCTGAACACCTGAAACTCGCGCAAGAGCTGGCCGCCAAAGGTCAGCGAGCGGAAGCAATGGCGGAGCTGAACAAGATCGCCACTTCCACCGATTTTGATCCAATCGGTTTCTACAACCTCGGCAATGCGTTTGCGCGGCTAGGCGAATCCGACGCTGCAATTAATGCGTATCGCCGGGCGATCGAACAGCGCAAGGGTGCGTATTCGCGCGCCTATAACAATCTTGGTGTGGTGCTGTTACGCGAAGGGCGTTGGGACGACGCTTACGACGCGTTCATTGCGGCATTGAAGTTGGAGAGTTTTCATTATGCGGAGGCGAGTTATAACCTGGGCCGGCTTTACGCCGCGCGCGAGCAGAACGATCTCGCCACTCGTGAGTGGCGCCGTGCTTTAACGATCGATCCGCAACATGCGGCCGCGGCGCAGGCGTTAGCACGTGGTGAAAACGATGAGCGGATCGTTGTCGCCAGACCACCAGTAACAAGATCTGCAACTGAGCCTGCAAAGTCAGTTGCCGTGAAAGCGGCAAGCAGCCCTCGTCCGGGGAAGACGCTCGCTTTGGACCAGATCAGTTTTGACTACCTGCAACGCGCGCGCGACGCTTCCGAACGCGGCAAGATGCTCGACGCCGTCAACAATTTTCAACGGCTACTGAGCCGGCAAGGCGGCTACTTTGCTCCGGCTAATCTTGAACTGAGTTATGCGTTATTGAGTTTGAAGCGCTACGACGAAGCGCTCGCGCAACTGCTCGCAGTGTCGCAGCGCGATGGCGCGCGTTATCCGGTGAGTTACTACCATCTGGCGCGCGTGTATGAGTTGAAAGGCGATCTGAAGCTCGCGGAAGCGGCCTTCTCCCAGGCCGTCGACGCAAACGTGCCCACCAACAGTCAATTTCTGCTCGACCTCAGCCGCGTGCGCGAAAAGCAGAGCGACTTCAAAGGCGCGCTCGAAGCCATGGAGCGCTACGCCACACTGGTTCAACAACAAGGACAAAAACCCACCTGGTGCGACTCACGCCTCGCCGAACTGCGCGCCAAAGCGCAGTAGAGCCATTGCCGATTGCCAATTGCCGATTTGAGTAGTAATGTGCGCGGCGAAATCGCCAATCGGCAATCGACAATTGGCAATCTCAAAATCTCCCAAGGAGCAAGACCATGAAAAAGTTATCCCTCGTTCTACTGCTTACCCTCGGCTGTGTGTCAGTGATCCATGCCCAGCAACCAACCGCATCGCCGTCACCGGCGCCAAAGCCGGCGATGAGTCGAGCCCAGAGTCAGAAAACGATCATCGCCACCGAACAAAAACTCTGGAATGCGTGGAAGAACAAAGACGTCAAACCGTTCCGTGCGAACCTGACCACCGATAGCGTTCTCGTTAATGAGAACGGCGTCTCGACCAAAGCCACGATTCTCGAGCAGATGGGCGGTTCGGGTTGTGAGGTAAAGTCGTTCGAGCTGAACGATATCAAGGTCAGCTTTATCGCCGGCAATGTGGCGGTTGTAACCTACAAAGCAACCCAGGACGGCACTTGTCAAGGTCAGGCGCTTCCGGCCGCTGTGTGGGCCAGCAGCACCTACGTGATGAGAGGCGGAAGGTGGCTTGCAGCCTCCCACCAGGAAACGGCGGCGAAATAATTACTCCGCTTTACGCTCCGGCCGGAGGTGCGGAAAAAGAACCACGTCGCGGATCGACTGCTTGTTCGTGAGTAACATCACCAGGCGGTCGATCCCGATGCCGATTCCGGCCGCGGGCGGCATGCCGTAAGAGAGCGCGCGGATGTAATCCTCGTCCATCAACATCGCCTCTTCGTCGCCGCGCTCTCGTTGCTGCACCTGCTCGCGAAAACGTTCCGCCTGTTCCACTGGATCGTTCAACTCGGAAAACCCGTTCGCGATCTCCATCCCCGCGATGTACAGTTCAAAACGTTCCGCCACTGCAGGATTACTAGGCGAAGCTTTCGACAACGGCGAGATCGGTTTGGGGAAGTTGGTGATAAACGTCGGCTGGATTAGACCGTGCTCGATCCGTTCCTCAAACAAGCGGAGCACGTCCTCATCACCCACAACTTCGCCAGGCGATACTTCCAAAAGGCTTTCCTTCATTCCCACGCGGCGAAATGGTTCGCCAAAATCGATCTCCTGATCGCCAAACCACGTGTGCGTATGGCCCAACACCTTGAACACGACTGCGCGCAGCAGCGCCTCACAAAAATCGATCATCGCGTTCACGTCGGCATAGGCCCAGTAAAACTCGAGCATCGTGAACTCCGGATTGTGCCGCCACGAAATACCTTCGTTACGAAAGTTGCGATTGAGCTCGTAAACTTTTTCAAAGCCACCGACGAGCAGTCGCTTCAAATACAACTCCGGCGCGATGCGCGCGTAGAGGTCGATGTCGAGTGCATTGTGATGGGTCTTGAAAGGACGCGCCGCCGCGCCGGTCGGTAGCGCCGTCAACATCGGCGTCTCAACCTCGATGTAACCATGATCCTCGAGTATGCGCCGCAGCTCTCGGACCACCGCGGCTCGCCGTTCAAAGACTTCGCGTGAGTTCAGGGAGTTTTCTTTAACCTCGAGTTTCAAACTACCCGCGATCAGATCGACATAACGCTGTCGCTGGCGAATTTCCGGATCGTGAACACCGTGCATCTTGTCCGGCAACGGCAACAACGCTTTTGCGAGAAATTGCAGTTTCTGCACATGGACCGAAAGCTCGCCGGTTTTAGTGACAAAGAGAAAGCCTTCAGCGCCGATAAAATCGCCATGGTCCAAAAGCTGAAACAGTTTCCAGCCGTCGACTTCGCCACCGAGCTCGTCGTTGTGGACGCCAATGACGTCGTCGCGCCGAATATAGAGTTGAAGACGCGAAATTCCGTCAGACAAATGGACGAACGCGGCTTTGCCCATATCGCGCGGTGGCGACGCGATTCGTCCCGCCAGCCGTACGATGAAGCTGTTGAGTTGTCGATTGGCGAGATCGAGTTCTTCAGGTGACGGGCGGCCGCCCTCCGCGACCTGTGGCTCAAAGCCGCGAAATTTCCCGGCCACGGACGTGATCGTGTCTTCACGGCCGGGTTCGACGATCTCGCTGCGTTCGAACTTGTTGGGATAGACGTTCCCGACGAGTTCGCGCAGCGCTTCGAGATGCGCGCGGCGGGCGACGGTTTGGTCGTTCTCTTCTATGAACGGTAGCGACAAAACGAATGACCTCAGGGGAATAGTGTCTCCGTTGAACGGAAAAGTGCTGATTATGCTAGATTTTGACTACGGATGAAAGACAAGATTCTGAGCATCGAGGGGATGCTCGCGGAGCGCGAGCGTCTGCATGCGGCGGGCGCGCGGCTCGTATTTACAAATGGAGTGTTCGATCTGTTGCACGTCGGACACGTCCGCTACCTGTCGGAAGCGCGCGCTCTCGGCGACTCGTTGGTAGTGGCGATTAACAGCGATCGCGCTGTGCGCGAGTTGAAAGGACCGGGGCGGCCGGTGTTCGACCAGGCGGAGCGCGCGGAGATTCTGGCGGCGCTGCGACACGTCGATTACGTGATCGTGTTCGACGACATCTCGCCGCGCACTTTGATCAAGAGTTTATTACCTGACGTGCTGGTAAAAGGCGGCGATTACCAGCTCGATGAAATACATGGCAGGGAAGAAGTGGAAGCAGCCGGCGGCACGGTGATCTCGTTGCCGTTTGTTCCGGGCGCTTCGACCACCTTGTTGCTCGACCGAATGAAAAGGTGAGCTACGGACGACACGGGCTTACATTGAATTGTGTCCGTGAAGTCCGTGTTTGTCTGTGGCAGAAGTCATGAGCAGTTCGATTCAACAGTCAAGCACATTGCAGCACGCGCTGCGACAGGTTACGGAGTCGCGCGAGTATCAACAGCTCCTCACGCAAGTGAATGCAAATGCGCGCGTGATCTCGATCAGCGGGCTCGTTGCCGGCTCGGCGCGAGCCCTCGCCGTTGCGGCTTTACAACGAGACACCGGCAGGACGTTTGCCGTCGTTTCGCAAACCACGCGCGATCTCGAACCGTGGGAACAGGACCTGGGTTTCTGGTATTGCGCTTTATCCGGAAAACGAAGTGCCGAAAACGAAGTGCTCGTGCTGCCGGCTTCGGAAACAGATCCTTACGCCGGCATCTCGCCGCACGCGCAAACACTCGAACGACGCGCGCTCGCCCTCTGGCGTTTGCAGCGCCAGGCGCCGAGTTTCGTGCTGCTCACTGCGCGCGCACTCGCTCGCAAGACAGTTGCCCCAGCCGCCGTCGCTCGCACCGGCACCGTCCTGCGGCGCGATGAAGATCAGGCGCCGGATGAACTGATCGAAAAGCTGCTGGCGACCGGCTACGTGCGCGAGGATCCCGTAACGAGTGTGGGCGAGTTCTCGGTGCGCGGCGGCATTATCGACATCTGGCCGCCGGGTCGCGAGGCTCCCGTGCGTATCGAGTTTTTCGGCGACACAGTCGAGTCGTTGCGCGAGTTTGATCCCGAGAACCAACTTTCAACTGGTCAACTGCGTGTGGTTGAAGTGCCGCCGATGCGAGAGTTTTGGACCACCGCGCTCGATTTTCAACTCTGGAGCGAAGCCGCGCGCGAGCGTTGGAACGACGAACGCTTCGCGCGCTCCTTGCGCGATCGCACCGCGTTCGCCGACGAAGGCGAAGCTTTCGCTGGGTGGGAGTGGTTGATCCCGATCTCGACCGACTGCAACTCGACCGTGTTCGATCATCTCGGCGATGCGGTGCTGGTGATTGACGAACCCGGCGGCATCGAGTCGTACCTGAGCGAATTTTACGAACGGTTGGTAGATCGCTTTCGCGAGATCGATCAAGCCGACGACATCGCGCTGCGGCCTGAAGAGCTTTTCCTCAGCGGCGAGGAACTCCGGATCCTGGTCGAGCAGCGACAGCGCATAGAGTTGCGCACGCTCGGCCGCGCCGCCGCCGAAGCTGATCTGAATATCAAGCTCGACGCGGAGGCGCCGAAGGTCCAAATCGGACGCGAACGCGCCGCGCCGCGTCCGGTGTTTGTCTTTCCGATTGTCAATACGGCTATTGAGACCGAATGGCCTGCGCAATCGGCGATGCGTTACCACGGCCGCATTACCGATCTTGTCGCGGACGTGAAGCGTGCGATCGAAGAGAGCAGGAGCGTGCTGTTTGTGATGCCGACTCTCGGCGTTGCTGAACGCATTTCCGAAATCCTCAGCGAGTATCAGGTCGAAACGCGTCTCGCATTGACCGGCGAGACTTCCGACGTTGCTGAAGCGCGTCCGGTTGTGATCACTGTGGGCCGTTTGAGCAGCGGTTTCGAGCTGCCGAAGTCTTGGCTCGTCGTTCATGTCGAGTCAGACGTTTTTGACGAAATAGCCGATGCGGTGGAACGTCGCGGCGCGGTAGGTGAAACGAGAAAGGAAGGGCGCAAACGTAAGTCGAAGACCGCGGCATTTCTTTCCGACTTTCGCGACCTCAAGCCAAACGATTATGTCGTCCACATCGATCACGGCGTCGCCCGCTTTGGTGGTTTGCAAACACTCGACCTGGGCCCACGTACCGGCGAGTTCATGCTGCTTTACTACGCCGATGAAGCGAAGCTTTACGTTCCGGTCGAACGCCTCGATCTGGTCCAGCGTTACTCCAGCGCCGAGGGCCATCAGCCACAACTGGATCGACTCGGCGGTCTCGGCTGGCAAAAAACAAAAGCCAAAGCAAAGCGCGCGATGCGCGACATGGCGGACGAGCTCCTGCGTCTCTACGCCGAACGCAAACTCGTCGGTGGTTACTCTTTCGCCACCGACACGCCGTGGCAGCAGGAATTTGAAGACGGCTTTCCTTTCGTGCTGACTCCCGATCAGGAGACAGCGATCGAAGACGTGAAGAAAGATATGGAAGAGGCGGTGCCGATGGATCGTCTGCTGTGTGGCGACGTCGGTTACGGCAAGACGGAAGTCGCGATGCGCGCGGCGTTCAAGGCGGTGATGGAAGGAAAGCAGACCGCGATACTCACGCCGACCACGGTGCTCGCGTATCAACACTACGACACGTTTCGCTCGCGCTTTGCGCCGTTTCCGGTAAAGGTGGAACTGCTTTCGCGCTTTCGCACCGCGAAGGAACAGAAAGAGGTCGTGAAGCGCGTCGAGTCGGGTGAGGTCGACGTCGTCATCGGCACGCACCGGATCTTGTCGAAAGACGTGAAGTTCAAAGATCTCGGTCTCGTTGTCGTGGACGAAGAACAACGTTTCGGCGTGGCACACAAAGAACGTCTCAAACACCTGAAGAAGAAAGTCGACGTGCTCACGCTGTCTGCGACGCCGATTCCGCGCACGCTCAACATGTCACTCACGGGCATGCGCGACATGTCGCTGATCGAAACGGCGCCACGCGATCGACTGGCGATTCAAACGCAGGTCCTGCAGTTTTCCGACAGCGTGATCAAGTCGGCGATCGATCTCGAACTCTCGCGTGGCGGACAGGTGTTCTTCATTCACAATCGCGTCGAGACGATCGAAACGGTTGCCGCACTGGTCCAGCGAATGGTCCCGAATGCTCGTCTCGCCATCGGACACGGCCAAATGAACGAGAAAGAGATGGAGCGCGTGATGCTCGACTTCATCGACTACAAATATGACGTTCTCGTTGCGACCACCATCATCGAGAACGGAATAGACATCCCGCGCGCGAACACCATCATCATAAACCGCGCCGATAATTACGGTCTTTCTCAGCTTTATCAGCTACGCGGCCGGGTCGGGCGTTCGAACCGGCGCGCTTACGCCTATCTTCTGATACCTGGCGAGCAGGAACTTTCACCCATCGCTCGCCGTCGTTTAGCGGCAATTCGTGAATTCTCGGATCTCGGCGCGGGATTTCGCATCGCGGCCCTCGATTTGGAACTGCGGGGGGCAGGAAGCCTTTTGGGAGGCGAGCAATCGGGCCACATGGAGGCGCTCGGATTCGATCTTTACACGCAGATGCTGGAGCGGACCGTCGCGGAGCTGCGTGGCGAAGAAGTCGAAGATGAGACGAGCGTAGCGTTGAATCTCGGTGTCGATGTCGCGATTCCGGAAGATTACATTTCGGACATGGGACAACGACTGCGAACGTACAAACGCGTTTCCTCGGCGCGCGATGAAGCGACGTTGACCGCGATTCGAACTGAGACGGAAGATCGTTACGGCCGCGTACCGTTGTCGCTGGACAGGCTGTTTGCATATGCGCGATTGCGCCGGCTCGCGGAAGAGTTGAACCTGCTGTCGATCGACCGAACGCCCGACGGCGTGGCGATAAAATTTAGTGAAAAAGCACGTGTTTCTCCGGAAAAACTGGCGGAATACGTGAGTTCCATGTCAGGCGCAGCGTTTACTCCAAACGGTGTTTTGCGTCTGGTTTTGACTGAAGACGAGCAGGACAACGTGCTGGATGTAGCGCGCGACGTGTTGCTACGGCTTCGGGCCACCGATTAGAATCTTCCGTCTCTTCCGTGCCCCGACCCAACTCTCGTTAGGAGTACTGTAGTGAAACTGAAGTATTTAGCAATCTTAGTCATACTCTTGATCTTTGCCGGCAACGCCTTCGCCCAGGAAGGTGAAGCGCAGGTAGTCGACGAAGTCATCGCCCAGGTCAACGACGACGTCATCACGCTCTCGATGCTGAAGCGCGAGACGCAGGAGCGCATCGACGCACTAAAGCAAAACGGCATGACCGAGCAGCAGGCGAAAGACGAAGTCAATAAGCATCAGGCGGAACTGATCGCCACGCTCATCAATGAAAAGCTGTTGCTGCAAAAGGGCAAGGAACTTGATCTCGCCAGCGAGATCGAAGCGGAAGTAAACCGCCGCATGTTGCAGATCGCGCAGGAGCAGGGGTTTACCACGATGGAAAAACTGTATCAGGCGATGCGCGACTCCAAACTTGATCCGGACGAAGTGCGGCGCACGATGCGGGCGGAGATGATGAAGCAGGCGGTGTTTCAACAGGAAGTCGATCGCAAGGTCTATCTCGGTTTTTCGTCTGATGAAGTCAAGAAATACTATGACTCGCATCTCGACAAGTTTCGCAAACCGGAAAGCATCAAGCTCTCGGAGATCTACCTCACGACCACCGGAAAAGACGACGCAGCGGTGAAGGCCAGAGCGATGGAGCTGGTCGCGCAGATTCGTGCGGGCGCGGATTTTGCCGCCGTTGCCGCGGCTAATTCCGAACGCGAGAAGAATGGCCAGCGTACCGCGCCGCAGGACAAAGGTGTGGTTGGCGAGTTTGACGTTCCGAGTTTGCGCGAAGATCTCATCGCGGCTTTGAAGGACATCAAAACCGGCGCGATTACCGATCCGATTCACACGCCCGACGGTTATCAGATCCTGCGCGTTGATGTGCGAACGCCAGGCGCGGCCACGCCGACCTTCAACGACAATCGCGTTCGTGAAGCGATGTTGGGTGAGCGACAGCAGAAAGAGCGCGAGGACTACTTGCAGACCTTGCGCAACGAAGCGTTCATCAAAGTCACTGACTCGTATCGCGCCAGCGTCGAGCCGCTGCTGAAGCTCAAGCAGTCCACGACCGCGAAAGCCCCTGAGAAGAGCGACAACAAGAAGTCGAAGAAACCGTAACCACGGACTACACTGACAACACGGATCAGCGCACCTTGCCTGAGTCAGTGCTGTCCGTGTTCGTCGGTGGCCTAAAAGTTCCACGTTGATTAAGCCGTTCAAAATTCGCGACATCGAGATTAATCCGCCGCTGATTTTGTCGCCGATGGCGGGTGTGACCGACGTGTCGTTTCGTCGTCTGCTCAAACGGCGCGGCGGTGTTGGCCTGTCAGTCTCGGAGTTCATCTCGGTTGAAGGGTTGACGCGTAACAATCCCAAGTCGAAACGGCAGATGCGTTTTTACGAAGACGAGCGGCCGTTTGCGGTGCAGATCTTTGGCGGACAGCCTGAACGAATGGCGATGGCCGCGGAGATGGCCCAGGAGATCGGCGCCGACATACTCGACGTTAACTGTGGTTGTCCGGCGCCAAAGGTTGTGAAGCATGGCGGTGGATCGGGTTTGTTGAAGGACCACAGCCGGCTCGAAACGATTCTCAAAGGGATCAAGAAAGTGATCACGATTCCGTTGACGGTGAAGATCCGCGCCGGTTTTTACGATCACACGATCAATGCAGTGGACACGGCGAAACTCGCGGAAGATTGCGGCGTTGAACACATCGCGTTGCACGGCCGCACGAAAGAGCAGGGTTATCGCGGGCTCGCGAATTGGGATCTTGTGCGGCAAATCAAAGCAACGGTGAAGGTGCCCGTGTCGGGCAGCGGCGACGTCACGACGATCGAGGGCGCGTTTGCGAAGTTTCGTGAGACGGGTTGTGATGGTGTGCTGATCGGACGTGGCGCGATGGCGAATCCGTGGATCTTCCGGCAGATCGAGGACGCGATGCATGGTCGCGAGATTTTCGCACCGACGCTGGCAGACAAGCGCGCGATCCTGCACGAGTATTTCGACATGTTGCGCGAAGACATGCCGGAGACGCCGGCGATCAATCGTATGAAGCAATTGGCGGGACAGTTTACGCGCGGCTTGCAAGGCGGCGCGTTGTTTCGCACTTCAATCTACCATTCGCACTCTGTTGAAGAAGTGCTCGATCGAATCGAAGAGTACTTCAGCGCAATCCTCGAAGGCCGGCCCTATTACGGCGAAGCCGGCGCACCCCTCGAAGAAGCAACCACGGATTACACAGAGATCACGGATTGCGCAGCTTTCACGTCCGTTTAGTGCGCGTAGCCGGTGGCTTACCTCTTCCGTCATCGAGATTGACTGCAACCGGATAGCCTTTTTGCGCTAACTGCGGAACGTCGATCACGACCTCAGTCTTCGGCGGAGTCTTCAATGCGTCCAACGCCTGCCGGCGCTGTTGGTCGGAGAGGTCTTCGAGACGTCCGCCCTGCGCTTCCAACACCTTCCGCAAATTCTCTTCGGTGTTCGTGTGCTGCGCATAGACGTCTTTGTAAATGTGTAGCTTCCCATCTTCGAGTACGATCGTCTCGTAACGCAGTTCAACCGGAATAACCTTGTCGAGCTTCACGTTCTTCGTCTTCGTCTTGTCCGCCAAATACGCCGCGATCTGCTCAGGCGAGATCTGATTGTTCGCAGCCTGCATCAACAGCAGCGCAAAATCTTTCACCTGCGCCGTCGTCAGCCCTACACAACCATGCGACGCAAACTTTCCAATCTTCGCCGGCGACTTACCACCATGAATCAACGACGGCAGACCAATGGGAATTTTGATTGGCCCAAGCGGATTGTCTTTGCTGCCCGGTTCGATCCTCTCGCCTGGAACGGCATTTTTCATCTTTGCGACCCAGGGCGAGTCGGGCGGCGTCCATGACGGATTGAAGATCACGCTTTGCGCCTTACGCAGTCCGAGCGGCAGTGGAAACTCCGGATAACCGATCCCGATCTTGTAGGTCTTCACGAGCGAACCATCTTTGAAAAGGTCCATGCGAAACGCCGGAATGTTCACGACGACGCGCGTATCGGTCGGCACTGCGTTTGGTCCCGGTAACATCTGAAACTGTTCGCTGCCGGCCGGGGCTTCGTCGGGTCCACCCTTAGCCCAAAAGTCATTCGCCAGCGAAGTCAGTTGCGTGGCCTTATCTTCGCCGAGCAGCGAACGCAGTTGTTCGGCAGTTCGTGCCGGAGCATCGGTACCGTCAGTGTCGGTATCTTCGGCGTTGCTCGCGCGCAAGCGATCGATTTCGGCTTGCGACGTTCGTTTGAGCGAGTCGATCTGCTCGTCTGAAAGTTTCGCTTTTGTCTTTGCTTCTCGCACAAACGCTTCATCAGCGAGTAGCGCGTTGAGCACCGGCAGCGTCACTTGCACCGAAGCTTGTTGCGCGGGCGACGCGGAAGCGATTGGCGACGGAGCCGGTGTCGAGATCGGTGTTAGCTGGTTAACAGGCGCGTTTGCTGGCGCATTCGAATTGCCGGGTTGCACAGTGCAAGCGCTTACGATCCACAAAGCTGTCAGCAACAAACTGAAGAGCAAAAGACGTGGCAACGAGGTCATGTTTTGAGTTCTCTCCTTCGCGGTGATCTGAGGGGGAGATGATTAGTGCTCGCTGGTAATGGAGCAACGGGCGTTCCCTCATTCAAGGCGCGTCTTTTCCCACGCTGGGCGGCTGAGGAACCACGTTTCAGGACGATTAGCGAACGAAATCAGTGCAGAGTGGACAGAGATCGTGCGTGCAGTGAGCCTGGGTTATTTGTGCAAAAGCGGGTAAGGGTTGATGTTTGTTCCTTCCCAATAGCGTTTCGGATCGGACACGAGCGCGATCGAAAAGTGCAGATGGTAATTGCCCGGACCGGCATTGCCCGTGTCGCCGACGTACGCGATAACTTCACCCTGGCGCACCTGTTTACCCTCAGTTAGACCATCGGCGTAACGCGCGAGGTGCGCGTAGTAGAAGATCATCTTCTGGTCGGCGCTCAGTTGGTAGATGGTGGTCCCACCGCGTTCGCTTTGCCAAAGCTTCGTTATCTGGCCGTCAGCGGCAGCAATAACGGGGGTATCCGCGGGCGCCATGATGTCGATTGCATCGTGAATACGGCCTTCGGATCGGCTGGCTGTGAAAGTGTCGACGAGTTGGTCCGCGCGCACGCCGGCTACCGGAATGATTAGACCTTCGATGTGTGTTACCGGGGGAACCTCGGTAAGTGTCGGCGGAGGCTGGACCACGGCGGGCGCGGGTTGAACAGGGACCGGAACTGGTTCGACGACCGCTGGCGATGAAACACGCCCGGTTCCCAGCCACACAGTCACAACAAATCCGATCAATAAAACCAAGAATAGGATCTGCAACCGGCTCATTACCCGGTTCAATAACAATTAACGTTCCAAACCGAGCGGTAAAAGCGGACGCGGCTGGGTGCCGCCGAAGAACCAGCTTGCGCCAACGCGGAGCCGGTGGTGCCAGGTGGGCAGGCGGCCAGTGTAGAGAGCAAAGCGTGCCTGTCGCGCGAGTGCACCGCCAAACGCTTTGCCGCCGGTGAGCACTGCGGCCCGTTCAGTGCCGAGACTGATCGCCTCGCCGAGCTCTTCAAAATGTCTCGTGCGCAACTCCTTGCCTTCGAGCAGCGCCTTGACGTTGTGACCCGCGAGGCCGGCTTCCTGATATGCGAGTTGGGCCGTGCCGTGCAGCGTCGGTGTGGCATCGGGATAGTAGGCGATGTCGCCGAGCGCGAAGACGTTGTCGTGTTGTGAGAGTTGCAGCGTTGGTTTGATGACGAGCAAACCGCGCTTGTTCTTCTCGGTGTCGAGATGCTCGATGAGCGGGTTCATGCGCACGCCGCCGAGCCAGACCACGCCTGCGGTCTTGATGTGTTCGTGATTGCCTGTGTGTTCGAAGGTGACACTGTTCTTGCTGACGTCAACGACGCGCGTCAGCGTGTGCACTTCCACGCGCGACTCGAGCAACGCTTCTTCGACCAGTTTGCGGATCTCGTCGCCCATCCCGGGCACAACGCGGTCGCCCATTTCGAGCAGCAACACGCGGGGTTCACCCTGTAGCGCGCGCCGCTTGAAAGCGTCGATGAGCAAATCGGCCATTTTCGTTGAGAGCTCACAACCACTCGCGCCGGCCCCGACGAGAGCAAACGTTAATTCGCTGCGGACGTCCTGTGGCGGCGTTTCGGGCGGAACGCGGTCGAGTGCGTCGACCATCACGCGGCGCAGCCTGTCAGCGTGTTCGATCTTGCGGAACGGCAGGGAAAACTCTTCGGCGCCGGGAACTCCGGCGTAATTGGTGACGCCGCCGACCGCCAGCACGAGCACGTCGTAATTGAGTGGGGCGCCGTTTTCGAGTGAAACGGTTTGGGCGTTGAAGTCGACGGCAGTGGCGGAGGCGACGACGACGTTCACGCTGCTCTCCAGCAACTCCTCGTAGCGAGGGGCGATGTGCCAGGCCTCGACTTCGCCACTGAAATACTCGTAAAGCATCGGCGTAAAGACGAAGTGGTCGCTATCAGTGACGAGGGTCACATCGTGCGAGCCGGCGAGGTCGAGGGCAGTGAACAGGCCTGCAAACCCACCTCCTAAAATCACAATCCGGGATTTTGGCATTTGCGGCATAGTAAACCTGCCCCACAAAAGGCACAAGAAGTTAGCCGCAAATATCACCTTTTGTGGTTATTCTCGGCCTGTGTTACATTGAGCTTGCTTTTAAGTTTAGCGGTTGCTGCGTGTTACGCGGATCTACTGCAGTCGAGGAGGGCCATTTAAGCAAGTGGCGTTAGCAAAAGAAGCGAAAGAGCAGATTGTGTCTGACTTCCGTACCCATGAGGCCGACACCGGTTCGCCTCAGGTGCAGGTAGCCCTGTTGAGTAAGAGAATTAACGACCTGACCGAGCATTTCAAGACTCACAAAAAGGATAATCATTCGCGGCGCGGCCTGCTTAAAATGGTCCAGCAGCGACGGAGTCTGCTGGATTACCTAAAGCGCACGGACATCGAACGCTATCATGAAGTCGTGAATCGTCTGGGCCTGCGCCGGTAGCAGATTCTTAAAAAACAACTAGAGCGAGAGATCTTCGAGTCTCTGTTTATTAAGCCCGCGTCTTTCGAAGAGCTTGTGGCAGTGCCGAACGTGACGGCGATTGACTGGAACAAGTAGACGTGTACGGCCCAGCTTTTGAGCATTAAGGCGGCATGAGCTTCACGGTTCAAGAGGCTCGTGCCGCCTTTATTAGTTTACCCACCCGCTTCACGTTGGCGGCAGTTAAAAGAATTTTGCCAAGACCCAGTGCTTGCGCTGAAAAACAGCGAGCGGATGAGACGCCCGCGACCTGAACAAGTTCAGGTGTGAATGTCCCAAGGAGACAAACAAGATGCCAGAAAAGAAATACCTTAAAGAATCCATCAAACTAGGCGACAAGGAATTGACCGTCGAAACTGGTCATGTTGCTAAACAAGCAGACGGGTCGTTAGTGATCCGATATGGCGACACCATGTTGCTGGTTGCAGCCGTGAGTGCCTCTACGCCTCGTGAAGGCGTTGATTTTTTCCCACTGACCGTTGAATACCGTGAAGCAAACTACGCCGCGGGACGCATCCCGGGCAACTACTTCCGGCGCGAAGGCCGCCCGAACGAAAAGGAAGTCCTGACCAGCCGCCTGATTGACCGCCCTTGCCGCCCGCTCTTCGCCGAAGGTTACCGAAACGAAACTCAGGTTATCGCCAGCGTGATTTCCGCCGACCCGGACAACAATCCGGACGTGATCGCAATCACCGGCGCATCCTGCGCGTTGTACCTTTCGAACATTCCGTTTTTGAATCCGATCGCTGGTGTGCGCATCGGGCTTATCGAAGGCCGTTACATCGTCAACCCGACGTACGACGAAGTGCGCGAGTCGCGTTTGAATCTCGTCGTCGCCGGTACTGAGGAAGCGATTGTGATGGTCGAAGCGGGCGCCAGCGAAGTCTCGGAAGAGATCATGGTCGAAGCCCTGATGCTGGCCCACAAAGAGATCAACCGGCTTTGCCGTTGGCAGAAAGAGCTCTACAAAGCGCTCGAGATCACGAAGCGTGAAGTCACTCCGGTTCAACTCGACGAGGAGTCGCTTAGAGGGATCTCCGAGAACTACTCCGAACGGTTGCGCGCGGCGCTCGACACTTCGACTCAGGAAAAGCGCGCGAGTTATGCCGCCGTCGATGCACTCAAGAAAGAAGTTGTCGAGTCGTATCCCGAAGATCAGCCGGAGCAGAGACAGATGGCGAAGCTGATTTTCGATCATCTGAAAGAGAACATCTTCCGCGACGACATCCTGAACAAACGTCGCCGTCCTGACGGCCGTCGTTTCTCGGAGATCAGAGCGATCACCGCTGAAGTCGGATGGCTGCCACGCGTGCACGGCTCAGCCCTTTTCACGCGCGGTGAAACGCAGGCGCTCGTCTCGACCACCCTTGGAACGAAAGAAGACGAACAGTTCGTCGACGATCTCGAGAAGGGCGAAGTCAAGCGACGTTTCCTCCTGCACTACAACTTCCCGCAGTATTCG
>Ga0075436_100001112_pt1 | contig 18182 bp, 11 predicted proteins | sample RhiMethybrSRZTD5_FD_75303 | JGI IMG/M metagenome (GOLD analysis project Ga0075436, IMG submission 75303) | Populus rhizosphere microbial communities from Tennessee, USA - Rhizosphere MetaG P. TD hybrid SRZTD5 | ecosystem: Host-associated > Plants > Roots > Rhizosphere > Soil | place: USA...
GTGATCGCGCGGCGGATCGCCCACCTCATCGCCTCGGGAAGGGCCCGCCCCTCCGAGATCCTGGCGCTCACCTTCAACGAGAAAGCCGCCGCCGAGATGGAGGAGCGGGTCGACGTGCTGGTGCCCTACGGCTACGCCGACACCCGGATCTCGACCTTCCACGCGTTCGGCGAGGAAGTGCTCGGCAGCTTCGGGATCGAGATCGGCTTCGCTCCCGGGTTCACGGTGCTGGACCAGACCGCTCAGGCGATCTTTCTCTCGGAGCACCTGGAGGCCCTCGTGCTCCGGCACTACGCGCCGCTCTCCGATCCGACCAAGTACCTGAGCCATCTCGCCCGGTTCTTCAACAAGCTGAAGGACTACCCCATCTCGACCCGGGAGCTGGCGACGTTCGCGGAGCGGGCGCTCGCGGCGGCGGGGGACGAGGCCGAGCGCGACCGCGCGGAGCGGACTCTCGAGCTGGCGCTCGCGGCCGGGCACTACGAGCGGCTGCTCTGGAAACAGGGCTTCGTGGATTTCGGCGACCTTCTCTCGCTCACGCTCCGCCTCTTCGACGAGAGCCCCGCGGCGCTCCGGAACTATCAGGAGCGATTCCGCTACGTCATGGTGGACGAGTTCCAGGACACGAACCCGGTGCAGTTCGAGATCGTGAGAAGGCTGACGGCCCCCCACCGGAATCTCGTCGTGGTGGGCGACGACGACCAGAGCATCTACCGATTCCGGGGCGCTCACCTCCAGAACATTCTCAAGTTTCACGAGTTCTTCCCCGGCGCGCGCTCGATCGTGCTGCACACCAACTACCGGTCCTCGCGCGAGATCTTGAAGACGGCCCGGCGCCTGATCCAGGTGAACCAGGACCGGCTGGAGACGAGGCTCGGCATCTCGAAGGAGCTGACGTCGGAGAAGACCGGGCCCGCGCCGCGCATCAAGGAGCTGTCCACCGAGGCCGAGGAGGCCGCCTGGGTGGCGGGGGAGATCCGGGCCGCCGTCGAATCGGGCGCCCGGTGCTGCCGCGACTTCGCGATCCTTGTCCGCTCGAACCGGAACGCCGAGCCGTTTCTCGCGGCGCTGGACGGACAGGGCGTTCCCTACTATTTCTCGGGGAGCCGGGGGCTCTTCCAGCGGCCCGAGATCCGCGAGCTCATCGCACTCCTCTACTCGCTCTCGCAGGACACGCGCGAGGACTACCTCTACCTGCTGGCCCAGTCCGCCTATTCCGTGCCCGGCGAGGACTTGAACCGCCTGGTGCACGCGCTCGAGACCGAGCCCTCGGGGCTGCGCGCGCTCATGGAACGGGCGGCCCGGGGATCGGCGCCCGCCGCGATCTCCGACGAGGGGAAGGAGCGCCTCGGGACCATGCTGGCCGACCTCCGGGCGCTCGAGGTGATCGCGCGCGACAAGCGGGTGGGCGAGGTTCTTCGAAGCTACCTGGAGCGCCGCGGCGTGATGAAGCGCCTGCGCGCCCCGACCCACTTCGAGGACGAGATCCAGGCGCGAAACATCGTGAAGTTCTTCAAGCTGGTCCAGGACTTCGGGACGGTCGCGGTCGTGGATCGCGTGCCGCTCTTCCTGCGCCATCTCGGAATGATCATGGAGCACGGCGAGGATCCGGCCGTGGCCGAGATCGGCGAGGAGTCGGACGTGGTGCAGGTGCTCACGATCCACCGCGCCAAGGGGCTCGAGTTCCCCGTCGTCTACCTGGTCCAGGCGGCCACGGACCGGTTTCCGACACGAAACCGGCACGGCGGCCTGGAGGTGCCGGTGGAGATGGCGCCGGGCGAGACGCCGAACGCGGAGCTGCACAAGGAGGAGGAGCGGCGGCTCTGCTACGTCGCCTTCACGCGGGCGAAGGAGGAGCTGGTCGCGACCTACGCGATCGATTACGGCGGCAAGATGCTCCGGCAGAGGAGCCAGTTTCTCTCCGAGGCGTTCGATCTCGGGAAGCCGGCGCCCGCGCGGAAGAAACGGCAGACGATGGAGGAGCTTCTGGCCTCGGGAGCCGGGCCCGCCACCGGGCTTCCGACACGCTCACGTCTCGCGGCGCGCGAGCCGGTTCTCCTGAGCCACGACCGGATCGCCGACTACGAGACGTGCCCCCTCAAGTACTACTTCATCAAGGTGCTCGCGGTTCACCCCATCCTCACCCTGGATCACCGCGTGAATTTCGGGAACGCGATCCACCAGGCGGTGGCCTTCGCCCTGGATCGATACCGCCAGGGCGAGCGGCCCACGTTCGATCAGGTGGCGGACGTGTTCCGCGCCAACTGGAGGGAAGAGGGGCACCGCTCCGAGGAGCACGCGCGCCGGCGCTTCGAGCAGGGAGTGGCCGCCCTGCGTTCGTTCCTGGAGCGCGAGGTGGAGGGACGGGAACCGCCGACCGATGTGGAGCGCGTGTTCCGCATCAAGCTGGAGGACGTCGTGGTCCAGGGGAGAATGGACCGCGTGGACGAGGGGCCCCGAGAGGTGGTCATCGCGGACTACAAGACGACCGAGCTGGATCCGGAGGAGAAGGCGGACGAGGAGGCCAGGAAGAGCCTTCAGCTCTCGATCTACGCGCTGGCGCAGCGGGAGATGACCGGCCGCGCGCCCGACCGCGTCGAGCTGCGCTACGTGCTGAACGGAACGGTGGGAAGCTCGACCTGTACGGAGGGGAGACTGGAACGGACCCGGGACCGCATCCTGGCGATCGCCGAGTCCGTTCGTTCCGGGGATTTCCGCCCGCAGCCCAGCGAGCGCAACTGCTCGATCTGCGCGTGCCGCCCGATCTGTGCCGCTTCCGCCGTCTAGACGGCCGCGAGCACTCCGTCGAGCACCGAGACGATCTGGTGCTTGGGCACGGCGCCGACGATCTGCTCGACCACCTTCCCGCCCTTGAAGACGTAGAGGCTGGGGATGCTGCGGATCGAATACTGCGCCGCGATCCGCTGGTTCTGATCGACGTCCACCTTGGCGACCTTCACCTTCCCGCCGTACTGCTTCGCCAGTTCCTCGACCACCGGGGAAACGATGCGGCAGGGGCCGCACCATTCGGCCCAGAAATCCACCAGCACCGGAACCTTCGATTGGAGCACTTCGGCGTCGAACGTACTGTCGCTCACCTGGACCACCGAATCGGCCATGAGTCAAAACTCCTTACACGATGAGAGAACCGCCACGGCGCGCGAGAAACGTCATTTTCACACGAGTCGCGAAAAACTACCGATTTAGACGCCCCGCATCAAGGTTCGATTCGCCTGCGCCCCGGGCGGCGTTGACACCCCCGGCGGAGGAGCCTAGACTGTCATGTTCTCTGGGCCAGAGCCCATTCCACCCCATCCCCCGGATGCCTCGGAGATCCCTTGATCGAAGTACGGAACCTCTGTAAGACCTTTCACGACAGGAAGAAAGGCGACATCCCGGCGGTCCGGAGCATCTCCTTTCAGTGCGCTCCGGGGCACGTGTTCGGTCTGCTCGGCCGGAACGGGGCCGGCAAGACCACCACACTTCGCATGCTCGCGACGATCCTGACGCCCACCTCCGGGACCGCGATCATCGATGGTCTGGACGTGACGGAGAAGCCCGGCGAGGTCCGGAAGCGGATCGGGTACCTCTCCGGGGACACCAAGCTGTACGACCGGCTGACCGGGCGCGAGCTCCTCACCTACTTCGGCGAGCTCTCCGGCATGACCCCGGCCTCCATCGAGGGGCGCATGGCCGAGCTCCAGGTGACCTTCAACCTCCGCGACTTTCTCGACAAGAGGGTGGGCAAGATGTCCACCGGAATGAAACAGCGCCTCTCGCTCGCGCGCGTCGTGCTCCACGATCCGCCCGTCCTCATCTTCGACGAGCCGACCTCGGGCCTCGACGTCATGGGAGCGCGCGAGGTGCTGCGGATCGTGCAGGAGCTGAAGGCGAAGGGCCGCACGATCATCTTCTCGACCCACATCATGACCGAGGCCGAGCGGATCTGCGACGAGATCGCGATCATCGAGCAGGGCTCGATCCTGACACAGGGCAGCGTGCTCTCTCTGCGCAACGGAAACGGCGGCGGGTCCCTGGAGGACGTCTTCGTGAAGACGGTGCGGGAGGTGACGAGTGACGCATAGGTCCTGGGCAGTCTGGCGCAAGGAGCTGCGCGACGCCATGAGGGACGGGCGCACCATCATCGCGGTGCTCGTGGTTCCGCTCGTCCTCTATCCGGGCCTCATGCTCTTCATGGGCTCCATCGAGGCCGCCAACAAGAAGGAGGAGAGCTCCCTTAGGATCCGGGTGGGCGTCGTGGGGGAGGCGCAGATTCCCGGCCTCCATCAGCGGCTGAGCGCCCTGGAGGGGGTCTCGACCGTCCCGCTGGACAAGGCACCCCCGTCGATGGAAGCGGCGGGGGTGGACGCCGTGCTCGTGATTCCTCCCTCCCTGGCCGCGTCCGTCGCGAGCGGGGATTCGGTGAAGGTGGAGCTTCTCTACAAGGACGCCGACCACAAGTCCTCGGCGGCCGATGAGCGGATGCAGCCCATCCTGGACGACGTCCGCCGCGAGCTGACCGTGCTCTGGGCCCAGAGCCGCGGCGCCCACGCCGACGCGCCCCCGGCGATCGCCGTCGAACACCGCGACATCTCCTCCAAGGAGGAGGTGGGGCGCTTCACGGCCGCGCTCATCATCCCCTACATCCTCGTCTTCATGGTGGCCGCGGGATCCATGCACATCGCGATCGACGCCACCACCGGTGAGAAGGAGCGGAGCACGCTCGAGACGTTGCTCTCGACCTCCACCTCGCGCGGCGAGCTGGTGATCGGGAAGTGCATGGCGGTGATCACCACCGCGCTGGTGGCCGGTACCGTGGGAATCTTCGGGCTCTGGTTCAACTTCTCGGTCCTCGCGAACCTCATGCCGGGGCTCGCGAGCCAGTCGATGCAGCTCTCCATCCGCCCGGAACAGGCGCTCTTCCTGCTTCTCACCGTCCTGCCCACGGCGATCTTCCTCGGCGCGACGCTGGTCGCCATCGGGTGCTTCGCCCGGAGCATGCGCGAGGGACAGACCTACGCCACGTACGTCTACATGGCGTCGGTGTTCCTGGGCCTGGGAAGCTTCCGGCAGCTGGGATCCCCGCCGCTGCAGCGTTTCATGATCCCCATCCTGAACACCGCGCTCTTGCAGCGGGAGATCCTGACCGACACCGTCGTTCCCATGCACGCCGTGGTCACCCTGGGCATGAGCGCCGCGATGGCGGCGATCATGCTCGTGATCGCGACCCGGCTTTTCTCCAACGAGTCCGTTCTCTTCCGGACGTGAAGGGGCAGGCGTGAAACGCGACATCGACGACCTCATGCAAGAGCGCGGCCTCTCGGCCGCCATCGTGTTGCAGGGCGAGCATCAGAGCCCGACCTTCCGCTATCTCACCGGACCGCGCACCCATCTGCGCGGGATCGTGGTCTGGCGTCCGGGTGCGAAGCCCTACCTCGTGCACCACGCCATGGAGCGCGACAGCGCCGCCGCGACGGGGTTCGATCTCGGGGACTACGGCTCGCTGGGGTGGATGAAGATGCTCGAGCAGGAGGGAAATCAGGTCAAGGCCACGGCGCGCCTCATCCATGCCGTGCTCGAGCGTCTTAAGATCCGCGGGCGCGTTCTGGTGGACGGCGTGGCCCAGGTCGGCTGGTACTACCACGTGCTGAACCACCTCAGCGAGATCGACCGGGACATCGAGATCGCCGAGGACCAGGATCCCGGCCTCTTCGAGCTGGCGCGAAGCACGAAGGACCCCGAGGAAGTCACGACCGTCCGTACGGTCGCGTCCGCCTGCGAGCGCGCGTACGCGCGGGTCCGCTCGATCATCCAGGGCGCGCGCCTCGAGGGGAAGAAGCTGCGGGACAGAGAGGGCTGGGTCACGATCGGCCGTCTCCGGCGTGAGGTCCGGCGGATCTTCTTCGAGGCGGGGCTGGTCGAGCCGCACGGCAACATCATCGCCATGGGACGCGACGCGGGCGTGCCTCACAACGAGGGGAACGACGACGACGTCCTGGAGGAAGGGTGCCCGATCGTCATCGATCTCTATCCCGCCCAGGAGAACGGCGGCTATTACTTCGACGTGACGCGGACCTACTGCGTGGGCCGCGCGTCGAAGGAATTGAAGGATCTTCACGCCCTGGTGCGGGACGCGGTGGCAAGAACCGTCGACCGCCTCGCGGTGGGGACCCCGGGCCGCGTGTACCAGGAGAACGTCTGCGACCTCTTCGAGGCGCACGGGCACCGGACGATCCGCCAGGACGAGCGCGTGGAGGAAGGCTACGTGCACGGGCTGGGCCATGGGATCGGGCTCGAAGTGCACGAGCGTCCCCGCCTGAGCGCCGCCATGAATCCGGACCTGATTCTTCCGGGATCGCTCTTCACCGTGGAGCCGGGACTCTATTATCCTTCTCGTGGCCTGGGTGTGCGGATCGAGGACGTCATCTACGCTCATCACGATGGGAGCTTCGAAAACCTCACGCATGTCCCCTACGAGCTGGAGATCGCGCCCGCTTAGAGAGCGCGCCATTCTCGCCGGGCTCAAGCCGCGGACGCCGCAGGCGGAGAACGGCGATTGCCTGACCGAGCTTCGCCTCCTGGCGGAGACGGCCGGGGCGCAGGTGCGCGGGGAAGTGCTGCAACGCCGCGGTCCCGTCCGAGCCTCCACGTTCCTCAGCAAGGGCAAGATCGACGAGGTCCGGACCCTCTCCGGCGAGGAGGAGGCCACGCTCCTTCTCCTCGACGACGATCTCTCGCCGGCCCAGAGCCGCAATCTGGGCGAGCAGCTCAACATGAAGGTCGTGGACCGGAGCGGCCTCATCCTGGACATCTTCTCCAGGCGCGCGCGCACCCGCGAGGCGCGATTACAAGTAGAGCTGGCCCAGCTGGAGTACCTCCTCCCCCGCCTCACGCGCATGTGGGAGCATCTCTCGCGCCTGGGCGGCGGGATCGGAACGCGGGGCCCCGGGGAGACGCAGCTCGAGGTGGACCGCCGGCGGGTCCGCGAGCGGATCGGGAAGCTGAAGCGCGAGCTGGATCATGTGGTGAAGGAGCGCCGGGTCCAGCGCCGCGGGCGGCGCGACTGCTTCAAGGCCTCGCTCGTGGGATACACGAACGCCGGGAAATCCACCCTCTTCAACGCCCTCACGCGCGCGAGCGTCTACGTGGAGGATCAGCTCTTCGCCACCCTCGATCCCACCACGCGTGTCTTCTCGGTCAACCGGGACACGCGCGCCCTCCTCACCGACACGGTGGGGTTCATCCGGAAGCTGCCGCCGCATCTCGTGGCCAGCTTCCGCGCCACCCTGGAGGAAGTCGCCGAGGCCGACCTGTTGCTCCACGTGGTCGACGCCACCGAGCCCGACATCGACGCCCACATCCAGGCGGTCGAGACGGTGCTCGAGTCGATCGGGGCGATGGGGATCCCCAGGCTCTCGGTCTTCAACAAGATCGACGGCGTGTCGGACGAGGTCTCGGCCCTCGGACTCCGCGCGCGCTATCCGGGGGCGGTCTTCGTCTCGGCGCTGACGCGGGAAGGTTTGCCCCAGCTCAAGGAAGCCACGATGCGCCACCTCCGGGACGGCTCCCGGCGCGGTGGGGCGCCGTCGAATCCATGAATCTGCGCCGCGTGCAGGCGGCGATCGTGGAGCAGGGGCTCTCCGGCTGGCTCCTCTATGATTTTCACGGCACCAATCCGATCGCGCGCAGGATCCTCGGATTCCACGCGCTCAAGGACGCGCCCAAGACCACGCGCCGCTGGTTCTACTGGATCCCCGCCTCCGGCGAGCCCTCGAAGCTGGTCCACCGGCTGGAGCCGCACGCGCTGGACCACCTGCCCGGGCGAGCCCGGGTCTATCTCACCTGGCAGGAGCTGGAGCGATGCCTCGCCGAGACGATCGCGGGCCGGGTCGCGATGGAATTCTCGGCGCGGGCCCGGCTCCCCTACGTCTCCCGGGTGGACGGAGGCACGCTCGAGCTGGTGCGCGCCGCGGGGGCCGACGTCTTCTCCTCGGCGGACCTGGCGCAGCGGTTCGAGGGAGCGCTGGATCCCGAGGCGCGGCGCGACCACCGGCGCACCGGGGTCCTGCTTCACGGCATCATGGCCGCGGCCTTCGAGCGCGCGCGCTCGGGCGCCGGCCGGGCGCCGCTGAGCGAGATGGATCTCCAGCGCTGGATCCTCGAGCGCTTCGACGAGGCCGGCCTCCGGACGAGCGATCCGCCCACGGTCGCGGTGAACGAGCACTCCGCCGACGCCCATTTCTCCAACACCCCCGCCCTGGACCGGCCGATCCGCCCCGGGGATTTCCTGCTCCTCGACGCCTGGGCGAAGGCGGGACACCCGGGCGCCGTCTACGCGGACTACACCCAGGTCGCCTTCCTGGGCGCCTCGCCCCCGGAGGCGCACCGCGCGGCGTTCGCGGCGGTGCGGGAGGCGCGGGACCGCGCCATCGCGTTCGTGCGCGACTCGCTTCGCGCCGGCCGCTCGCCCCGGGGATGCGACGTGGACGACGCGGCCCGCGAGGTGATCGGCGCCCGCGGCTGGGCCGACCGCTTCTTCCACCGCACCGGGCATTCGATCGGAGAGGAAGTGCACGGAGACGGGGTTCACCTGGACAACCTCGAGACGCGCGACGAACGGATCCTCCTCGACGGGACGCTCGTCTCGGTGGAGCCCGGCGTCTATTTCGAATCCTTCGGCGTCCGCTCCGAAGTGAATCTCCTGATCGACGGCAGCGAGGCCGTCGTCACGACCGAGCCCATCCAGACCGAGATCTTCCTCCTTGAGCCCTGAGCGCCGCGTGCCGCTCCGGGAGATCGAATTCCACACGTCCCGGGCCGGCGGGCCCGGCGGGCAGAACGTGAACAAGCTGGAGACCAAGGTCGAGGCGCGCTGGAACATCGACGAGAGCGCCTCGGTCACGCCCGAGGAGCGCGCGCGGATCCGGGAATCGCTGGGCTCGCGGATCGGGAAGGGCGGCTTCCTCCGGGTGACCAGCCAGCGCCACCGGAGCCAATCCCGGAACAAGGAAGCAGCACTCGAGCGGCTTCAGTCCCTCGTCGCGAGCGCGCTCTCGCCGCGGAAGGCGCGGCGCGCCACGGCCCCCACGAAAGCCTCGGGCGAAGCGCGCCTCACGGAGAAGAAGCGGCGGAGCCGGATCAAGCGACTGCGCTCGGAACCGCCGGGGGAAAGCTAAGTCGTTGTTTCGCAATAAAGTGCGAGACTGCCACCGGCGCCAGGGCCAGTAGAACATTTCCTGCTTCAGTGGAGATTCTCCGCAGTTCAGCCCGCTCAAGGTGACACCCCGGTAAGTCGATAAATTGACAGGCATTCCCGGGTCGACCGTCGCGCGTTCGAGTGGGGGGTATCGCGGTGTCGAGGAAGAGTGCGTTCGACGGGCAGCTCACGCCCATGGCGATCACCGCGGCCCTCGTCCTGATCATCGTCGGGGCGCTCGCTTCGCCGCGAGTGACGGGCCGCCGCCCGGGGCAGCGGACCGCCGAATCGGTGCGTTCCGGCGCGCAGCCACGGGGCCCCCAGGTGTTCCGCTATTTCAGCGAGCAGCCGGGCACCCTCGATCCGGCGCTCGCCTCCGACGCCTATTCCTCGATCGTCATCGCCCAGATCTTCAGCCCCCTCGTCGGGCTCGCCTCGGACCTCGAGCCGGTGCCTCAGGTGGCCGAGAGCTGGACCATCTCGCGGGACGGCCTCGTGTACCTCTTCCAGATTCACCGGGGCGTCCGTTTCCACAACGGACGCGAGGTCACGGCCCACGACTTCGTGTACAGCCTGACGCGCCTCTTCAAGGAGCCGTTCCGCTCCCAGGGTCTCGCGGCGGGATATCTCGACGCGATCGTGGGCGTGCCCGAATTCGTTTCGGGACGCGCCAGGACGATCCGCGGCATCCGCGCCCTCGATCGCTATCGTCTCGAGATCCGCCTGACGCGCCCGTACAGCGCCCTCCTGAGCGCCCTGGCGCTCGACCAGGCCTCGGTCGTGCCCCGGGAATGCGTCGAGGCCAAGGGGAACCGGCCGTTCGCCATGTATCCGGTGGGCTGCGGTCCCTTCCGCGTGAGCTACCGCCACGACGACGACCGGCTGGTGCTCGCGTCCAATCCTGCGTACTTCCAGGGAAAGCCCGAGATCGACTCGATCGTCTTCTACACGCCGAAGGGGAGCGTGGAGGGGGTGGACACGGAAGGCGCCAAGGCGCTGCTTCGCGGCGAGGCGGCGATGGCCAACCTTCCTCTCAACATGCTCGACGAGGTGAAGGGCCGGTCCAACATCCGCGTGGTTCGCTGGCAGGACCTGAGTCTCTCCTTCATCGGGATGAACACGAGGATGCCGCCCCTCGACGACAAGAGGGTTCGCCAGGCCATCGCGCTCGCGATGGGACGGGAGGAGATGCTGAAGCTCTGGCCCGCGGGGAAGGTGCTCTCGCAGGGCATCCTTCCCCCGGGACTTCCCGGGTATTCTCCCGAGCCCCGCACGTATCGGCACGATCCGGAAGCGGCGCGCCGGCTTCTCGCCGCCGCCGGGTACGATTCGAGGCATCCCCTTCCGCCCATGACCCTCTGGAAGGTGATTCCGAACCAGAGCGTTCGCGAGGTGGACACGCTCATGGTGAAGACCCTGGCCGAGGCGGGGATCCGCGTGACCCTCCGGTACGTCTCCTGGTCGGAGCTGGACAGCGTCACCACGGCGCGCAAGGCGCCGCTCTTCGGATTCGCGTGGGTCGCCGACATCCCGGATCCCGATACGTTCCTGCGCTCGCTCTTCCACTCGGGCAGCGGAACCAATTACTTCCGGTACTCCGACGCGGAGGTCGACTCCCTTCTGGACGTCGCGCAGCGCACCGCGAATCCGGAGACACGGATGAACGCGTACCGGAAGGTGGAGGCGCGGGTGGTCCAGGACGCGCCGTTGGTTCCGCTCTTTCACTCCTCCACATTCGTCGGACTCAGGGAGGAGGTTTCCGGGCTGGAGGTGAACCCGCTCGGCATATCGACCCTCGCGATGGAGAAGCTACGGATTGGCAAACCCATCGACAAGCGTGAGCATCGACAAGCGCTCCGTTGATCCGCCGGCGGGCCGCCGGTTCGGATTGCAGGCGCGGATCGTTCTGACGTTCGGGCTGATCGTCGTCGGCCTCGTCGGAGCGTCCCTGGCCTACGTCGTCCGGAATCAGAGCGATTCGCTCCTGGGCCAGACCCGCGAGAAGGGATTCGCGCTCGCCCACAGCATCGCCTGGCTCTCCACGCCCTCCCTCCTCTCCTACAACTACGTCGCCCTGAGCCAGGCCGCGACGCGGTCCCGCGGCGACGCCGAGGTGGCCTACGTCGTGATCTACGACAAGGAGGGACAGATCGCGGCGGACAGCCGGGAGCGGAATTCATTCGGACATCCTCCGCGCGAGCCTGCGGACATGACGGCCATGGAGGCGCGCGAGGACCAGTGGATGATCGTGCCTCCCGCGCAGAACGGCGATGCCCCGGTCATCGAGTTCCTGGTTCCCGTGTACGTGGAAGACCGCGCGGTCAAGTGGGGCACGGTCCGCGTCGGCATCTCACTCGCCGAGGTGAACGCCGACATCCAGCAGACCACCCACCATCTCGTGCTGGCGGGGCTGGTCGCGGCGATTCTCTGCCTCATCGGAGCGCGATTCGCCGCGCGCGCCATCACCCGGCCGATCGAGCGGCTGGTGGTGGCCACCCGGGCCGTCGCCCGCGGGGACTATTCGCAGCGCCTGAACTTGAGGAGCGGGGACGAGCTGGAGACCCTGGCCTGGCACTTCGATCGCATGGCGGACGAGGTCCAGGCCCAGCAAGGGCAGATTCTCGCCAGCCGCGAGGATCTTCGCCGGCTGAACGAGAGCCTGGAGGCCACGGTCGACTCCAGGACCCACGCGCTGGCGGAATCCGAGGCCAAGTACCGCATCCTGGTCGAGAGCTCTCCCCTGGGCATCCTGATCGTCCAGGCCGGCAAGGCGGTGTTCGTGAACAAGGCGTTCGAGCGGATGACGGGGAAGGACGCCGTCGATCTCCTCGAGAACGGCACCGATCCGTTCAGCGTCTTCGACCCCGAGTCGGGGCACCGGATCCGAAGGGCGATCCTGGAAGAGGACCCGGCGGGAGCGCAGCTGGAGGGTCAGATCTGCCAGTCCAACGGAAAGCAGATTTTCGTCGAGGTGCACACCGCCCGGCTCCTGTTCCAGAACACGCCGGCCACGATGATCCTCGCCTCGGACGTCTCGGCGCAGCGGGACTTGCAAGAACGACTCATCCGCGGGGAGAAGCTCCGGGCCCTGGGAGAGCTGGCGGCCGGCGTGGCGCACGACTTCAACAATAATCTTGGCATCATCCTCGGCCGCACGCAGCTCCTCCAGGCCAAGGCGTCCGATCCCGACGTGATCTCGGGGCTGGAAGTCATCCGGCAGGCCGCGATGGACGGCGGCCAGACGGTGCGTCGCATTCAGCAGTACACGCGGGTCCGCGAGGAGCTGCAGCACGAGGTGCTCCACCTTCCCTCGGTGGCGGCGGAGGTGATCGAGATCACCAAGGGCAAGTGGAAGAACGAGGCCCAGCGCCGGGGTGTGACGGTGGAGATCCGGATCGAATCCAACGAGCCGGCGCCGATCCTGGGCACGCGCGCGGAGATTCGCGAGGCCCTCACGAACCTGATCTTCAACGCGGTGGACGCGCTTCCCAAGGACGGGACGATCATCATTCGCGCCCAATCGAACGGGGGGGAATCGATCCTCGAGGTGGAGGACAACGGGATCGGCATGGCCGACCACGTCAAGAGCCGCATGTTCGAGCCGTTCTTCACCACGAAGGGGCTCTCGGGCAACGGCCTCGGCCTCTCCATGGTCTACGGGATCGTGAGCCGGCATCGCGGCTCGATCGAGGTGGAGTCGAAGGAGCGCGTGGGAACCATCGTGCGCATGCGGTTCCCCGCGGTCGATCCCAAGAGCGCGGCCTTCCCGCTTCCTCCGCGCGCCCCGGCTCCGTACCGGGCCCAGATCCTCGTGGTGGACGACGAGGCGGACTTGGTCTCGGTCATGCGCGACGCGCTCACGCGCGAAGGACACGACGTGACGACCGCGACGGGAGGGAACGAGGGCATCCAGAAGTTCCGCCGGGGCACGTTCGATGCCGTGCTCACCGACCTCGGCATGCCGGACGTGAGCGGCTGGGAGGTGGCCCGGGTGGTCCGCAAGGAGGGAGGGCGGAAGGTGGTGCTGGGTCTCGTGACGGGGTGGGGCGCTACGGTGAGCGACGAGGTGATGGACGCCCACGGAATCGACTTCGTGGTCAGCAAGCCCTTCGAGGTGGGTACCCTCGCCTCGAAGGTGAACGAAACCCTGGCGTCGCGCCCGGCTAAGCCTCCGCGATCCGCTTCACCCAGCGAACCTCGCCCGACCTGAGGCGGCGCTGGCGGTAGCCCAGCGACGTCAGGAAACGCTCCCCGTCGTCATAGCCCGCCGGCACGTCCGCCGCGATGGTGGGCGCTCCCAGCTCGTTCGCGAGGAATCCCTCCGCCAGCTCGAGCGCGGCGCGTCCGTAGCCCTTTCCGCGCTCCCCCTGGGCGACCACCAGCCCGCGCAGGGTTGCCGGCACGTCGTCCGCCCCCGCCTCGAACTCGATGGTGCCGATGAGCGACTTGGTGTCGGTGCGGCGAACCGCGAGAAAGTACCGGGTGTCCTCGGCCAGCGCCTCCTCGTACATCATCTCGACCGTGGTCGGGTCGAAGTCGGAGGTCCCGGTCAGGGCCTCGAAGTAATCGGGCGCGTCGAGATACACCTTCCAGATCGCGGGCAGATGCTCGGCCCCCATGGATTCCAGGTAGACCAGCGGCCCGTCGATTCGCGTGTTCGTTCCGGTGCTCATCGAAGAAGGATCGCTTTCTCCACTCGGGTGCGACGGGAGGATTTGAGCTCGATCAGGTAGACCCCGCCCGGAAGCGCCCTGCCGGACGCGTCCCGGCCGTCCCATCGGAAGGAGTATACGCCCGCGGTCCCCGGCCCATCGTGCAGCGTGCGGATCAGAACCCCGTCCACCCGGTAGATGCGGAGCGTGTAGGCCCCGTCGCGGTCCAGGGAGACGGGCAGAGTGCCCTCGGGATTGAAGGGGTTCGGGCGAATGGGTCCCAGGGCGAGCACGCGGGGCGCCCCCGATCCGGCCGGAACCGTCACTTCCACCGGCCCGTACTCGTTGACTCCGCCGTCCCCACGGGCGAGGACCAGCCAGTAATCCTGCGTCCGCCCCGGCTTCGAGTCCGAATCCACCCAGCTCCCCGTCCCATAGTAGCCGACCGGGTTCGCGACCCGGACGCGCGGGCCGCCGCCGGCGGAGCGATCGATTCCCACCGTCGAGACCCCCGCTCCTCCCAGGTCCCAGCCGACCACCACGCCCGAGCTCGCGGCGTCATAGCGCGCGTCCAGCGGAACGAACTCCGATGCGGTCGTGCCGCACGTGGCGTCGCCGTTGACCGCCACATCGTCGAGCCACCACCCGATGCCGCCCCCCACGGGGCCCGACCGGAACCGGAATCCGATCTCGACCACGCCCGAGTATCCGGCGAGGGGAACCTTGGCCAGCGTGAACGCGAGCTGGCTCCCGCCCCAGCGGTCGCCGAAGGGGTAATCCGGGACGGGGTGAACCAGGGTCCAGGTCGCGCCGTTGTCGGCGCTGATCTCCACGGAAACGCCGTCCGTCCCCGCGGCCGAGCCATAGCGCTGCCAGAACGTGAGCGTGTCGGCGGTGCCGGTGAGCCGGACCGGCTGGCTGATGAGCCGGGCATCCTGGTTCGAGGAATAGCTTCCGATGTTGCCCACCGGTCCCAGCTTGAAGGCCCACGCGCCTCCCGGTGTGTGGTTCTGCCCGGATTCACGGTGCCACTCGTCGACGGTGTTGCATGCCGCACGGGTCGCCTCGGGGAACCACGGCTGGGTCGTGTGCTCGAAGTCGTCGCAGATCCCGGTCTTGGTCCCCAGGAGGATCTGCACCGTATCCGACATCGCGAGGCCCGAGGTGGAGTACAGGTCGTAGCGCAGCCAGGCTCCGATGGGATCCGGGGAGGAGTTGATCGTGACTTCCACGGTCGACCCGGAGTCGGCCTGGGCGAGCCCGATGGCGCCGTACGCGATGGAGTCCCCCGCGGTGATCGTGGTGTAGGCGTCCAGCGACTGGACCTTCGCGTAGAGGCTGGGGCTCGGGGCTCCGTTCACGTTCAAGAGGGGGATCTTGAGCCGCACCGACTCGCCGACCTCGGCCTTTCCATCACCGTTGTTCGTCGTGCCCAGGCGGGGCGAGTCGTCCACCTGGATCGCCTGCCTCACCACCGCCGCGGCGTGCACGCGAAGGTCGGCCGTGATCGCGCCCGCGGTCTCGTTGATGTTGAGAACCGCGACCTGGGTCAAATCGCCGCAGTTGGAGCGCGTGTTGGGACAGGTGCCGGAGTCGAAATCATGCGCTCCCAGCGCGCCGGGCCAGGGGTCGAACTTGTCCCCGCGGTTGCCGGTGACGGTGGTGGCGCTCCCGCAGGCCGACTGCGAGGCGCTGAGATTTCGCGCGAGGTCCAGGTTCTGGACGCCGGCCGGGCCGGAAACCGATTCGGCGCCGCCCGCTTCCACCACGTCCACGAGCTTGGGCGTGAGGTTGTTCTTCGCGGGAGCGGATTCATCGATGTGGTAGATGAGAAGCCCGTGCGACTGGAGGCCCTCCTGCTCGACCGACCGCCGGACGAGGCCCTTGTCGAACCCGACCGGCTGCCGGTTCTCGATCAGGTAGTACTCCCCGACGGCATCCCCGTTGGTCCAGAGGCGGTACACCGTCCCCCCGGACTCCACCGGCTGCAGCGTGACCCCCAGCTGGTCGGTGGTCACGTTCGTTGGCGTGATCCACCCCAGGGTCTGCTTGGACCAGGCCGAGAAGTGCGCGGGGCTCCACCCCAGGGATTCCCCGGGCGCATGGCAGAAATTGCCGGAGCCCATGAGGTCCCATTCGCCGACCCCCTCGCTCGAGGTGGGGAGGCCGCTCGTGTCGTAGAGGTCGGGGAGCCCCTGCGTGTGGCCGAACTCGTGGCAGAAGGTCCCGATCGACATGATCTGGTTGGGGGCGGTATGGGGCGCCAGCCCCACCCACTTCTCAGGCTCGGTGGTATAGACGCTGTCCCGGATCGCGCCGTGCACGCCGATGTCGGGGCTCGAGTAGACCGTGGGGAGCGTCCACTCGTGCGAATGGATGTCGTTTGCCGAGGCGGTCTCCTCGCCGCCCGGGCCCGCGTGAATCACGAAGAGGCCGTCCACCAGGCCGTCGTCGTCCCCCGAGTTGGGAATGTTGTCCGGACCGTCGTTGTCGAATTGCCTCAGGTCGTAGTCCGCGTCGGCCAGGACCAGCGCGTCGTGCGCCATCTGCTGGGCGTTGTGCGGCGGATCGCCGAAGCCGTTCTGGGCGTCGACGTAGTAGCTGTAGGGATGGGGCGCCGTGTACCAGCGGGTCACCACGCCGTCGAGGTCGAACACCCCCCCCGAGACCTCGCGATAGTAGTCGCGCACGCTGCCGTGGGGCTGGGTCCCGACGCTGAAGAACAGCGAATCGTAGGCCTCCGGCGTGTGGGCCAGCGTATCGGCCAGGAAGCCGGGATCCCCCGGGATGGCCGGGTCGGGGGGGAACTGGAGAAGGATGACCAGCGCCCGGTAATGGCCGGCTGGGAGGTGGCTGGCGAGCACCGCCCGGTCCACGCCCGCGGGTTTATTCCGGAGGCGCTGCAGGGCCGCCGCCGCCTTTTGGGTGCCTCGGAGGGAGGGTATCTCGGTGTAGATCGGGGCCACGGCCTGGGCCCGGGGCGCCAGGCCGAACAGCAGGCAAGCCCCGACGATGCAGCTTTGAAGCCGCACGAAACAACCCCCCTTCGGATGGCGAGTCGCGCGGCAGTCGTTTCAGGCTTTGGCGGGGGAGGAACCTACGCTGTCGAAGCCCGTGCGCTCCTGTTTCCCCCATCCGCCGCGCCCCAGGATGATATCGAGCATCGCGCCCAGGCGGAAGAGGAGAGTCAGGAGGCGGTAGGAGAAGTTTTCCAGCACTCCCACCCCGATCATGAGGGCGAAATCGCCCCAGCTGCGGTACAGGCCGAAGGAGAGCTCCTCCAGGAAGACCGCGGAGATGGAGAGGAACGCCCCCGAGGTGACCGCGAGGAAGAGGAACGCCCAGAAATACAGGGGCGAGAGGAAGCCCAGGAAGTAGGCGATCGGGATCAGGATGTATCCGAGGAGCTCCACCAGAGGCCCCATCACCTCGAAGAGGAAATAGTAGGGGAGTCCGACCCAGCGCAGCGATCCGGAGTTCTTCATCCACCACAGCGAGCGGTGGATCCAGAGACAGTGGATGAGTCCGCGATGCCAGCGCGCGCGCTGACGCGCCAGGGCGCCGACCTTCTGCGGGACCTCGGTCCAGCAGATCGGATCCGGAAGGAACTGGACCAGGTACGGGCGCTTCTGCTCGCGCATGTGCCGGTGCAGACGCAGCACCAGCTCCATGTCCTCCGTGATCACGTCGGAGCGATAGCCTCCCACCTCGATCACCACGTCCTTGCGGAAGAGGCTGAACACGCCCGAGAGAATGAGGAGGTTGTTCATGGCCGAGAGGCCCAGGCGGCTCGCCACGAACGCGCGCAGGTATTCCACCACCTGGAACGCGGCGAGGACGTTCTGCGGCAGCCTCGGCTCCACGATGCGGCCGCGCTCCACCTTGCATCCGTTCGCCACGCGCACCTGGCCCCCGACCGCGATGACGCGGTCCGGGTCCTCGAGGAAGGGACGCACCACCCGCAAGAGCGCGTTCTCCTGGAAGATCGAGTCCGCGTCGATGGTGCAGATCAGGGGGTAGTGCGAGAGATTGATCCCCGCGTTCAGGGCGGCGCTCTTCCCGGCGTGGATCTTGTCGATCACGAGGAGATTCGGGTGCGTGGGGGAGCGATAGATGCCGCGGATTGCGCCTTCGATCGGAAGGCTCTTCCGGTAGACCGTATCCCGCATCGTCAGCTTGAACTCGCGCCGGAGCCGGGAGAGCGTCTCGTCCGTCGACCCGTCGTTGATGACGATGACCTCATGCTGCGGATAGTCGAGGGCGAGCACCGAGCGGACGGCCTCGACGACGTTCTGCTCCTCGTTGTACGAGGGAACCAGCACGCTGATGGGGAA
>Ga0075436_100001115_pt1 | contig 18162 bp, 19 predicted proteins | sample RhiMethybrSRZTD5_FD_75303 | JGI IMG/M metagenome (GOLD analysis project Ga0075436, IMG submission 75303) | Populus rhizosphere microbial communities from Tennessee, USA - Rhizosphere MetaG P. TD hybrid SRZTD5 | ecosystem: Host-associated > Plants > Roots > Rhizosphere > Soil | place: USA...
CGCCAAGTGGCTCAAGGTGACCCGCGGAATCGCCTGGCGGCGGCCGATCGCCTCGCTCAACTACCTGCTCTCCTCGCACGTGTGGCGGCAGGACCACAACGGCTTCTCGCATCAGGACCCCGGCTTCATCGACCATGTCGTCAACAAGAAGGCCGAGATCGTCCGCGTCTACCTGCCACCCGACGCCAACACGCTCCTCTCGGTCGGCGACCACTGCCTGCGCAGCCGCGACTACGTGAACGTCGTCGTGGCGGGCAAGCAGCCCGCGCTGAACTACCTGACCATGGACGAGGCGATCGTCCACTGCACGCGCGGCATCGGGATCTGGCCGTGGGCGTCGAACGACGCGGGCGGAGAGCCGGACGTCGTGCTCGGGTGCGCCGGCGACATCCCGACGCTCGAGACGCTCGCCGCTGCCGCCATCCTGCGCGAGCGGCTCCCCGACCTGCGTGTCCGGGTCGTGAACGTCGTCGACCTGATGCGGCTCGAGCCCGACACCGAGCATCCGCACGGCCTCTCCGACCGCGAGTTCGACGCGCTCTTCACCGAGGACCGGCCGGTGGTGTTCGCCTATCACGGGTACGCGTCGCTGATCCACAAGCTGACCTACCGGCGCCGCAACCACCGGAACATCCACGTGCGCGGCTACAAGGAGGAGGGGACCACCACGACGCCGTTCGACATGGTCATGCTGAACGACCTCGACCGCTTCCACCTGGTGATGGACGTGATCGACCGCGTCCCCGGCCTCGGCGTCCGCACCGCCGGGCTGCGACAGGAGATGGAGGACAGCCGCCTTCGCGCCCGCGCCTACACGCGCGAGCACGGCGAGGACGCGCCCGAGATCCGCGACTGGACCTGGCCGCACTGACGGCGTGGGCGGCGTCCTCGTCGTCAACGCGGGCTCGACCAGCCTGAAGCTGCACCTGGTCTCGGAGGACGGCGAGGCCGTGCGCGTGGGCGACCTCGACGAGGTCGACCCGGCCGGCCTCGACTGCGTCGCCCACCGGGTCGTCCACGGCGGCGAGCGGTTCCGCGAACCGGTGCTCGTCGACGCCGACGTCCACGCCGAGCTGCGCCGGCTGGAGCCGCTCGCGCCGCTCCACAACGCACCGGCGCTCCGCGACCTCGACGCCGCCAGGGAGCGGTTCCCGGAGCTGCCTCATGTGGCCGTGTTCGACACCGCGTTCCATGCCACGATCCCGGCGGCGGCGGCCACCTACGCCGTGCCGCGGCGGTGGCGGGAGGAGTGGGGCGTGCGCCGCTACGGCTTCCATGGCCTGTCCGTGGCGTGGTCGGTGGAACGGGCGCCGCAGGTGATCGGCCGGCCTCCGGAGGGTCTGCGCATGGTGGTCTGCCATCTCGGCGGCGGGAGCTCCGTGACGGCGGTGGCCGACGGCCGCTCGGTCGACACGACGATGGGCTTCAGCCCCAACGAGGGCGTGCCGATGGCCACGCGGTCGGGATCGGTCGACCCGGGGGCGCTCGTGGCCGTGCTGCGGCGGTCGGGGATGGACGCCGACGCGCTCGACCACGCGCTGAACGAGGAGTCGGGCATGCGCGGCCTGGCGGGCGGAGACGGCCTCGAGCTCGAGCTGGAGCGGCGCGCGGCAGAGGGCGACGAGGCCGCCCGGCTGGCCGTCGACGTCTACGTGCACCGGGTGGCCGGGGCGGTCGCGGCGATGGCGACGTCGGCAGGCGGCCTCGACGTGCTCGCCTTCACGGCCGGCATCGGCGAGCGCTCGCCGCAGGTCCGCGCGCGCGTGTGCGGCCGGCTCGCATTCCTGGGCGTCGAGGTCGATCCGGCGCTGAACGCCGCCGAGAACGACCGGGACATCGCCACTCCCGCATCCCCGGTGAGGGTTGGGGTGATCCGGGCCCGCGAGGAGCTCGTGGCTGCGCGGGCCGCTCGGGGGGTCATCCGCGGAGGCGGATGAGCCGGGGCGCGGCGCTCAGGAGGACGAGCGCGAGGGCCGCGACGACCGCCAGCGTGCGAGACACCTGCCCCCCGACGGCCATCAGCACCGCGGCGATCAGCGCCAGCCCGGACGTGGCCGCGTACACCGGCCGCAGCGGCAGGAGGTCGGCGGCGAGACAGCCCGCGGCGACCACGAAGGCGGCGATCCCGCACACGAACAGCGGGGCCAGCACCGCGGGAGGAGCGATGAGCAGGCCCGCCACGAAGCCGGTCGCGCCGAGGGCACCGATGGCGACCCGGAGCCCGGTCATCCCTTTGTGTATTGGTCGAGCACGCGCCCGCGCTCGTCGACGAACTGATAGTTGACACCGGCCGCGGTCACCGTGACGCGCAGAGACCCGAAGTTCAGCAGCGAGACGATCGCGTCGGAGCTGCGCTTCGTGAACGCGGCCGCGCCCGGCCCCTCGCCGCTCGTCCCCACCACGAACTCGGGGATGCCGCCGACCAGGCGGCGCTCGTAGCGGTGCAGGTGCCCGGCGATCACCGCCGCGACGTGCGCGCGGCGCAGCAGCGGCAGGATGTCGTCGCCGGGCTGAACCGGCCGGTGCAGGACGACGAAGCGCACGCGCGGCCCCGGCCGGGCCAGCGCCCGGCGGGCGAACGCGACCTCGGCCGGGCCGTCGTCCAGGCCGAGCAGGACGACCTGGACGGGCCCGTAGTCGACGGCGTAGCGGCCTGCGTGGTTCGGCAGGTGGAGCGCATCGGCGACCGCCGCGCCGTTGCTGTAGAAGAGGTCGTGCTCGCCCATCGTGGCGTAGAGCGGCGCCTCGAGCATGACGTCGTGGAGCGGCCGGAAGATGTTGCGGTCGAGGAGGACCGACGCGCCGACGAGGTAGCTGTTGTCCCCGGCTGTCACGACGAAGTCGGGCTGCTCCGAGGCCAGCGTGCGCCCGACCGCCCACTCGTGGTCGGTGCCCGAGCCGTAGTCGCCGATGGCGGCGAAGGTGACGGGCGCATCCGGGCTCGCCGGCGCCGTATGGAACGAGCCGGCGGCACGCCCGACGCCGCCCACCGATGCCGTCCACAGGTAGCGGACGCCGGGCTCGAGCCCGGTGAAGCGGCCGTCCCTGGCGGTCGCGGTCGTGCCGTCGGGCGCCGTCGCGACGAGCTCGACCTTGCGGCCGCCCGGCAGCGTCCAGGCGAGCTGCGCCGAGGTCTGGCCGAGGCGGATCACGAACGGCCCCCGGCTGAACGGGTCGGAGCCGGGCGAGAGCAGGTAGAGCTTCCAGTAGACCAGCACGGCCACCACGACGAGGACGAGCGCGGCGCACAGCATCGCGAGGCCGACCACCGCCCACCGCAACCTGCGCTCGAGCGGCGTGCGGACGGCCATCGCCGGAGCCTACCGAGGCGGTCTCTACACTCCCGCGATGGCACGTACGTCCGACCGGCTCGTCGTGGCGCTGAGCGAGCGGCTGACGACCACGACCGACCGCGCGATCCGCACCGTCGTCAAGCATCGCGGCCCCGCCATCGCGGCATCCGGCGATGCGCTTCGCGCGACCTACCCGGGCTCGGACCCGGCCCGGCTGCTGCGGATCGCGGCTGCCCGGCGGTCGTGGCACCTGGCCGGCACGGGCGCAGCCAGCGCCATCCCTGCGCTCGTGCCGGGGCCGGGGACGCTGGCCGAGATCAGCGCCGCGCTCGGCGACGTCGCCCTGCTCACGGCCGCCCAGGTCGAGCTGATCCTGGAGGGCGCGCACCTGTTCGGCCGTCCGCTGTCCGACCAGGACGCGCGGCTGCTCGACGTGCTGCTCGTGCTGGGGATGGACGTGGGCGCGGTGCGGCTGCGGCGCGGGGGCGTCGTCGAGGCGATGGGGAACAGGTACCGGCCCGACGAGCTGCGCGGCGCCCGGGCCGACACCCTGTCCGCCAGCGTGTCCGGCCGTCTGGCGCTGCAGGTGACCGGCCGCCTGGCGCGGCGGCGGGCGCACATCATCCTCGGCCGCGAGATCCCGATCCTCGGCATCGGCCTGGCCGCCGGCTACAACCTGCGCTCGACGCGCGGCCTGGGCGGCGAGGCGTCGCGCTTCTTCCGCCACATCGCCTGATCGGGGTCAGACCCCGAACGTCGGCCGTTGCAGTTCCGTTGCACTTCCGTTCGGGGTCTGACCCCGATGTGGGCGGCTGATCTAGCCGCGCACGTGCACGAAGGCCATGACGCGCTGGTCGGCGCGCCGCTCGAGCTGCGCGATCCGGCCGCCGTTCGGCTCGCCTGAGCTCGTGACGTTGCCCTCGATGGTGCAGAACGTGGTGCCGGGCTGGCCGGTCCAGTCGTCGAACATGCCGACGTGATCGGCGACGCCGTCGCCGTCCAGGTCGAACACGGGCAGGTCGCCGGGAAGCGGCCGGCGGGTGATCGAGAGCTGGTTCTCGCCACGCTGGGCGTCCCACAGGATGTGCGGCACGTACGCGTAGCGGGCCCCGGCTGAGAAGGCCGTCGAGCCGGCGCGGGCGTAGCACCACGACACGAAGATCGCGCTCCAGGGCGCGGGCACGCCGTACCAGTCGGTGCAGTCGATGCGCCGCGACCCGGCGGGCGTCTCGCGCTCGCCCACGTTCGAGATGGCGATGTCGTAGGCCGTGTTCCACAGGCCGACGTCCTGGGCCCGCCGCAGCCGGCGCGTATGCGTCGCCTTGAACGCCGGCGGCTGGGCGACGCCGCCGGCGAGCATCGCCACCATGTCGGGCGAAGCGATCTCGTCGATCTGCTTCTCCGGGTACCCGAGCCAGTACTTGGCCCGCCGCACCGCCGCGGCGGTGCGCTCGCCGTAGACGCCGTCGATCGGCCCGGGATCGAACGTCCCGAACGAGTTGTGCAGGAGGAGCCGTTGCGCCTGGGCCACGTCGCCGCCCTCCATCGGCGGAGAGCTGAGGTGGAGCGGGACGGCGGTGGTGGTGGTCGCCATTGGCCGTCCAGATACTAGCCCGGCGGTACGGCTGGAATCAGTTGAGGCCGGGATCCTCGGGCATCCGGGCGACGAGCCGGTACTCGCCGCCCTTGCGCTCGAGGACGTGGCTCCAGAGCTCCTCCGCGTCGGCGCAGAACACGTCGCCCGGGAGCGCGGGCTCGACGAACCAGGCGTCCTCCTCGAGCTCGCCCTCGAGCTGGCCCTCGCCCCAGCCCGAGTAGCCGGCGTACACCCGCACCCGCGTCACCTCGTCGGCGAGCGCGTCCATGTCGGATTCGACGCCGATCGGCGCGATCGGGCCGCACACGGCGCCGTCGGGCGGCGAGCCGGCGTACTCGGCGAGCGCGATCACGGCCTGCGGCTGCACCGGCCCGCCGGCGAAGACCCACCCGTCGTCGAGCTCGGCCAGCTCCGGCACCGCGTCGGCCACCGGGAGCTCCGTCGGGCGGTTGAGCACGACGCCCAGCGCCCCCTCCGCCGAATGCTCGATCACGAGCACGACCGTGCGGTGGAAGTTGGGATCGACGAGGAGCGGGGCCGCGATCAGCAGCTTGCCCTTGAGGGACGGCTCGGCCACCAGTGCAGTCTAGGTGGGTGACCGGTAAGTCCGCGTGCGCCTGAACGCAGGACGGTCCTTGGCATGGCGTGGCGCTGCGGCTGCGAACCGTCGCATCGCTGCGTCCTCGGTCGCGCCCATACGACCAGGTATGACCTCCCTTTAGTCCTTGCGCTGCTCGGTTCGCGGCCGCCCAGGACCCACGGGACTTACCGGTCAACCACCTAGGGTCGCGCGACGAGCGCCGATGCGTCCGGCTTCGACTTGAGCAGGCCGGAGTGGTACATCCAGTCGCCGAACCGCTGCCAGGCCGTGGCGTCCAGCGGTCCCGTGCGAAGCAGCTTGAGCGTCGCCGGGACGCTCGCGCGGATCGTGCCCTTGTAGTCGCGGTAGGCGTGCCCGACCATCACCTGCGCCGCGGCCGCGGGATGCTTCTGCGCCCATCGCGTGGCCGCTGCCAGCGCCGCCACGAACCGGGCGACGGTGCGCCGGTAGCCGGAGTCGTCGTGGAGCGTGTTCGCGTTTGCGACGATCACCAGCTCGTCGTAGCCGGGGACGCCGTAGCGGTCGTACGGGAACACGACCGGGTGCAGCCCCTCCTTGGCGAACTGGATCCCCTCGATGTTCTGGAAGACGCCCGCGACCGCGTCGACGCGGTGCTGGAGCAGCGCGGGCACCTGGTTGAAGTGGATGTTCTCGAGGTGCACGTCGGACGGGTCGACGCCGGAGTGGGCAAGGACGGTGTCGACGAACGCGGTCGTGCTGTTCGAGCCGTCGACCCCGATCGTCTTGCCACGCAGATCGGCGGGCGACTGCACCCCGCTCGTGCCGGACGCGATGATCGAGCTCAGTGCCTCGGGCGCGACAGATGCGACCGCGACCACCGGGATGTGCTCCTGCTGCGCGTAGAACAGCTCCGGCTCGTAGTCGATGCCGAGATCGGTCGTCCCGGCTGCGACCAGCCGGATCGGGTCGGAGACGTCCGACGGAGCGTGCGGGGTGACGACGAGACCGGCCCGGTGGAAGAACCCGCGGTCGATGCCCGTGTAGACGCCGACGTGGTCGGCGTTCGGGTACCAGTCGAGCGCGAGGCTGACGTCGGTCGTCTGGCCGCTCGTCGTGGCGGCGCCGGAGCTGCCGCCGCAGCCGGCGAGCAGGAGGACGGCGAGAACGGCGAATAGGTGGCGCATGGCTTGCATCCCTTCGCTGGCATGACCCAGATCAGGTTCGCGGGTCGGCGCTCGTGCGCCCTCTCAGCCCTGTTTCGGACTCCCCGGCAAACGGTTTCCACGGTCACTCTACCCGTCGCGCCCACGGGATAGTCAGGCGCTCGATCAGCGTCACCGCCCCGAACAGGGCGAGCGCGAGCGCGGCCAGCACGACCACGGCGGCGCCGACGAGCGGCGCGTCGTACTGTGCGGTACCTTCGCGCATCGCGTCGCCCAGTCCCGCGCCGGAGCCGGCGTACTCGGCGAAGAGGGCGGCGACGGCGGCGTAGGACGCCGCGACGCGCATGCCCGTGAAGATCGACGGGAGCGCCCAGGGCAGCTCGACGCGGCGGAAGATGGCGGTGCGCGACGCCCGCAGGGTGCGCATCACCCGCACGTGCTCGGGGTCGACGGAGCGGAAGCCGTCCAGGGCGGCGACGGTGACCGGGAAGAAGCAGACGAGCGCGACGATCACGAGCTTGGGGGCGAGGCCGAAGCCGAGGTAGATGACGAGGATCGGAGCGATCGCGACGACCGGGACGCTCTGCGACGCGACGAGCAGCGGGTAGACCGCCCGCCGGAGGGTGGGCGAGGCGTGCAGGGCGACGGCCGCCGCCAGGCCGAAGCCGAGCGCGACCGCGAACCCGGCCAGCATCTCGCGGGCGGTGACCCCGGCGGCCGACGCGAGCGGGCCGCGCTCGTCCCAGAGCGTCCGGCCGACGTCGGTCGGCGCGGGCAGCACGTACTGCGGCACGCCGCGCAGCCGCACCCACGCCTGCCACGCGGCGATGAGCGCCACCAGCACGACGATCCAGGCGGCGTGGGCGCGGACGTGCCTCACCGCAGAGCCTCCAGCGCCCGGCCGCGCGCCTCCAGGAACGGCTCCGATGCGATCGTCTCGGCCCGCTCGCCGCCGCCGAAGCCGCCGTCCAGCTCGAGCACCACCCGGCCCGGGCGGGCCGACAAGACGGCGATCCGGTCGCAGACGAGCAGCGCCTCCTCGACGTCGTGGGTGACGAGCAGGGTGGTGCGCGGCTCGGCGCGCAGGGCGTCGCGCAGCCAGGCCTGCAGCTCCGCCCGGGTGATCGCGTCGAGCGCGCCGAAGGGCTCGTCCAGGAGGAGCACGTCCTTGCCGGCCAGGAGCGTGCGCGCGAACGCCACCCGCTGGCGCATGCCGCCGGAGAGCTCCCACGTGCGGCGGCGCTCGAACCCGTGAAGGCCCAGCCGCGCGAACAGCGGCGCCGCCTCGGCCCGGGCCCGGCGGCGGCCGCCGCCGGCGTTCTCGAGCGCGACGCTGGCGTTGCCCAGGGCGTCGCGCCACGGCAGCAGCAGGTCGCTCTGCGGCATGAGCGCGCACCGCTCCAGCCGGGCCGGCGCGGCGCGTGCGCCCTCCACCGCCACCGTCCCGCCGGTGGGCTCCTCGAGGCCCGCCACGATCTCGAGCAGCGTCGACTTGCCGCAGCCGCTCGGCCCGACGATGCCGGTGACACTGCCGGCGGCCGCGTTCAGCGACACGTCGTCGAGGGCGACCACGTCACCGAACCGCCTGCTCACTCCCGAAAGCTCGATGCCTCCGGGGGCCGCGCTCACCATGGCTTGCATCCCTTCGCTGGCATGACCCAGATCAGGTTCGCGGGTCGGCGCGCGTGCGCGCCCTCTCAGCCTCCGCGGAGGCTCCCCGGCAAACGTTCCGCCCGAACTCTACGCGCTCGTAGACTCCCGGCCTATGGCCCGGACGCTGCAACGCCTCGGAGTCGAGCCGCTCGTCTCCGACGGCGGCATGGGATCGCTGCTGCAGACGGCGGTCGTCCGCGCCCGCTGCCCGGAGGAGGCGAACCTGATCGCGCCGGAGCAGGTGGTGGCGCTGCACGTCGCGTTCATCCGCGCCGGCTCCGACCTGATCCTGACGAACACGTACGGCGCGAACCCCGCCAAGCTCGCCCCGCACAAGCTCGACGACCGCTCCGAGGCGATCAACCAGGCCGGCGTGAAGCTGGCCCGCGAGGCCCGCGAGGTGGCCGGCCGCGACGTGCTCATCGGCGGCTCGATCGGCCCGCTCGGCGCGGCGCCCGGCCGGATCTCACCCGAGGAGATGGCGGAGGCGTTCTCCGCCCAGGCCGCCGCGCTCGAGGGGCGCGGCGTCGACCTCTTCGTGCTCGAGACGTTCACCTCCCTCGAGGAGCTGCTCATCGCCGCCCGCGCGGCGCGCGCCGTCGCGGCGCTGCCGCTGATCGCCCAGGTGACGGTCGGCGACGACGCCGAGACGGTCGCGGGCGTCGCCGCGGCGGACGTCCCGGCGGCGCTCGCCGGGCTCGACCCGGTCGCGGTGGGCGTGAACTGCAGCCTGGGGCCGCAGACCGTCCTGGCCGGGCTCGAGAGCATGCGCGCGGCGACCGACCGGCCGCTGACGGCGCAGGCGAACGCCGGCATGCCGAACGTGTCGACCGGGCGGCTGGTCTACCCGAACGCGAGCCCCGAGTACTTCGGCGAGTACGCCGCCCATGCCCTCCAGCTCGGCGCCGTGCTGATCGGCGGCTGCTGCGGCACGACGCCCGAGCACGTGGCCGCCATCCGCCGGGCCGTAAGCGAGCGGCGGCCGCCCGCCGTGGCGCTGCAGCTGGTCGAGCGCGAGCTGCCGATCAGGGCCGAGTCGGAGGAGACCGAGACGCTGCTCGAGGGCAAGCTGCGCCGGGGCGAGTTCGTCGTCTCGGTCGAGCTCGACCCGCCCAAGGGCGGAAACGTCGAGCGCCTGATCGCGTCGGCGCGCAGCCTGGCCGCTGCCGGCGGCGTGGACGTCTTCGACGTGAACGACAACCCGCTCGCCCGGGCGCGCATGAACGCGCTCATCGCCTCCGCGCTGATCGAGCAGCAGGTCGGCACCGAGACGATCCCGCACGTGACGCCGCGCGACGCCAGCGTGCGCGGGATCGAGTCGATGCTGCTGGGCGCGCACGCCGTCGGGATCCGCAACGTGCTCGCAGTCACCGGCGACCCGCCGCCGTCGGGCGACCCACACGGCTCCGAGGCTGTCTACGAGGTCGACGCGATCGGCCTCACCCGGCTCATGACGGCGCTCAACGCGGGCGTCGACTACGCCGGCAAGGCGATCGACGACGCGACCAGCTTCCATGTCGGCGTGGCCGTGAATCCGGTCGCGGACGATCCGGACTGGGAGATCGAGCGATTCGCCGCCAAGGTCGAGGCCGGCGCCCGCTTCGCGATGACGCAGGTGCTCTTCGACGCCGCCCAGCTGGAGCGCTTCCTGGAGCGGCTCGGCGGCCCCGCGGCGGTGCCGCTGATCGTCGGAGTGTGGCCGGTGCGCAGCCACGCGCTGGCGCTACGGCTGCACAACGAGGTGCCGGGCATCAGCGTCCCGGCCGACGTGCTTCACCGGCTCGACCTGGCCGGCCCCGAGGCGGCCCGCGAGGGGATGGCGGTGGCGCGCGACCTGCTCGCGGCCGTCCGTGACCTGGCCGCCGGCGCCTACCTCGTGCCGCCGTTCAAGGAGCCCGAGGCGGTGCTCGAGCTGCTGGCACGTGAATAAACGGGGTCAGACCCCAGTTATTCATCCTCCGGAACCCAGGCGGGGTGGTGGTCGGCCGCCCACTCGGCGTCGACGCAGCCGGTGACGATGCCTCCCAGGGCCCCCCGCGTGGCCGGGTTCAGGACAGCCATGTACAGGTGCCCCGAGACGAGGACGATGATCGCCGCCGCCGACAGGTTGTGCACCGCCCCGTCGATGTTCGAGTTCGACACGATGCCGTGCACCTTCGCCCACAGGTAGAGCCCCGACGCCGTCACGGTCGTGAGGAACAGGGTGACGAGGAGCGCGTTCGCCTTCTGCCCTGCGTTGAACCGGCCCACCGGCGGAGGGTCTCCTCCCAGGCGCAGGGCCGCCCGCGGCGCCCAGGCCAGCCAGCGCCGGTCGTCGTCGTCGATGGTGCGCAGATCGCGGGCCGAGGAGGCGAGCGCCCGCCGGTTGCCGGCCACCGCGATGAGCATGAGCCCGGCGGCGAGCGCGAACACGCTGCCGACGTGGATGGGGAAGACCGCCGAGTGGTAGATGTTGATGCCGAGCGCGAGCCCCGTTGCGATCATCGTGAGCACGCTGAGCGCGAGCACCCAGTGGGCGGCGAGCTCGGAGCGGGTGAAGCGGCGGACGCGCACGCGGCCACCGTACGGCTGCCGTATGAGAGCCGCCTGAGCGAGGGCTCAGCTTTCCAGCTGCTCCAGCGCGCACTCCTCGGCGCGCTTGTCGTCGCGGAACCGCAGCAGGCGGGCGCCGTGGCGGATGCGGTGCCCGCTCTTGTGGTCGAAGCTGACCTCCGCGACGAGGTCGGGGCGCAGGCCGCGCCACTCGCGGTCGCGATCGGCGCTCCAGCGGTTCGGCTCCGAGGCGCCGTGCTCGCCCGTCTCGTGCGGCGTGACGACGCCCACCAGCTCCCGGGCGTACTTCGCTGTGAAGCCGGAGGTGTGCCCGACGACGTGCAGCTCGCCATCCGGGTCGTACAGGCCCAGGATGAGCGAGCCGACCGTGCCCTCGGCCTTCCCGGGGCGCCAGCCGACGACCGCGCAGTCGATCGTGCGCACCCGCTTCACCTTCACCATCCCGACCCGCTCGCCCGGCTTGTAGGGCGCGTCGGCGCGCTTGGCGATCACACCCTCGGCCGTCTGCAGCCACGGCTCGGCCGCGCTCCGGTCGGCGGTCGAGGGGATCAGCTCCACCGGCTCCCCGACGACCTGCTCGAGCGTCGCGCGGCGCTCCGTGAGCGGCGTGTCCAGCAGCGACTCGTCGTCGAGGGCGAGGATGTCGAACGCCACGAACGTCGCCGGCTTCTCCTCGGCCAGGCGGGCGACCCGCGAGGCCGCGGGGTGGATGCGCTCCTGCAGCGCCTCGAAGTTCTCCCCGCCGCCGTCGGCGCGGATCACGAGCTCGCCGTCGAGGATGTAGCGGCCCTCCGGGAAGCGCAGCTCGGGGAAGTAGCGCCCGAGCGTCTTGCCGTTGCGCGACTGGACGAAGAGGTCGCTCCCATCGACGAAGACGACCGCCCGGAACCCGTCCAGCTTTGGCTCGTAGAGCCAGCCGTCGTCGTCGGGAAGCTCCCCGGACGAGCGTGCCAGCTGCGGCATCACGGGCGGTTCGAGCGGCAGCGCCATCGCGTCGCGATGGTACCAGGACACGGTTACGGGAGCGGGGTTTCGGGAATCACGAGAGTTCCGAAGGAGGTGCACATGTTCCGGAGATTCCGACCCGCTTCCGAGGACTACGAGACGCCCGCTCCCGCAGTGGAGACGCGGGGGTGGACTCCCGCCGTGATCGTCCCGGCCGTGCTCCTGATGGTGCTCGGCGCCTGGGTGTTCCTGGCCCCGCTCGTGGGGCCGTACTTCAGCTTCGGGTTCGACACATCGTCGAAGTGGGAGTTCACGACCGACCACTGGCTGCTGAGCCTCGTCCCCGGCCTCGCACTGTTCGCCGCGGGCCTGCTGATGACCGTGCGCAGCCGCGCGATCGGCTGGCTGGCCGGCCTCATCGCCGTCGCTGCCGGCGTCTGGCTCGTGATCGGGCCGACGCTGCATCCGACGTGGTCGTCGCACGTGTTCTCGCCGCTGCCAGGCGGCGAGTGGAAGACGGCCGCGCGCTGGATCGCCGACTTCTACGGCCCGGGCGCCCTGGCGATCTACCTCGGCGCGCAGGCGCAGGGCCTGCTCGAGCGCCGGTCGGTCATCCAGACGACGAGCGTGACGCCGCGGGCGACGACGCGCACGGCGCCGGTGCAGGAGGCGCCGCTGCGGCGCACCGATGCCGAGCAGGACGAGCAGGAGACCGTCGTCTCCAGCCGCAGCTCGTAGGGCGAAAAATCGGGGACAGTCCCCGCGCTTGCGGGGACTGTCCCCAGCGCTGCTAGCGCCGCGCCTGCATCAGCAGGATCGCGAGCTGCCAGATCGCGGCCAGCGTGGCCACGACGTAGGTCAGGGCGGCGGCCGTCAGCACCTTGCGGGCGACCGGCGTCTGGGCCTGGCTGATCACGCCCGACGTCGTCAGCATGGCCATTGCCTTGCGGCTGGCGCCGAACTCGACCGGCAGGGTGGCCAGCTGGAAGAGCACGATCGCCGCGAACAGCGCCACGCCGAGCAGCGCCAGGTTCGTGACGCCCATGAAGAGGCCGATCAGGAAGATCGGGAACCAGGCCTGCGAGGCGAAGCCCGTCGCCGGGACGAGCGCGCCGCGGAACCGGAACCCGGCCTCGTGGTGGGCGTCCTGGAACGCATGGCCGGTCTCGTGAGCCGCCACGGCGACCGCGGCGACCGAGTCTGAGCCGCCGACGGGCTGCGAGAGCCGCATCGTCTTCGTGCGCGGGTCGTAGTGGTCGGAGAGCTCGCCGGAGATGCCCTCGACGCTGACGTTCGTGAGGCCGCCCTCGTCGAGCATGCGCCGGCTGACCTGGGCGCCGGTGAGGCCGGAGACGGCCTGCACCTTGGAGGCTTCGGTGAATGTCCGCCGCACCCACGCCTGGGCCAGGAGGCCGGCGACGAGCGGGGGGATTGCGAGCAAGAGGTAGAAGTACATGGTGCGCCCTCCTCGGAGCGCCATTGTCGGAACTACCTCAAGGATAGGCAATCAGGCTAAGAGCTGGGTGAGCGCCGGGCCTGCGGAGGGTAATCTCCACCTACATGCAGTTGACCGATCAAGTGCGCGAGCTCCTGGAGGGAGCGTTCCCCGGCGGAGAGGTCGAGGTGTCGGCGTTCTCGGGCAGCGACCATCTGTCCGCGCGCGTCCGGTCCGACCGCTTCGAGGGCAAGTCGCTGATCGAGCAGCACAAGCTGGTGTACGCGCCGGTGCAGCACCTCATCTCGGACGGCACCATCCACGCGTTGCAGATCACAACGGAGGTCTAGATGATCGTCACCGAAGAGCAGATCCGCGAGGAGCTCAATGACGCGATCCGGCGAAACCGGATCATGCTGTTCATGAAGGGCACCCCTGACATGCCCCGCTGCGGGTTCTCCGCCCGCACCGTCCAGTGCCTGGACGCGACGGGCGCCGACTACGCGGCGATGGACATCCTGCCCGACCCGCGCATTCGCGAGCAGCTCTCGGCCCAGTCCGGCTGGCCGACGATCCCGCAGCTCTTCATCGACGGGGAGCTGGTGGGCGGCTGCGACATCGTGACCGAGCTCTACCAGTCGGGTGAGCTCGCGAAGATGGTGGCGCCGGCTGCCTGATCGGGCAGCGGTGGTGGGGGCCGGCGTGGTCGGCCTCTCGGCTGCCCGCGCGCTGCGCGAGGACGGCTTCGCAGTCACGGTCTACGAGCGCGACCGGATCGGCTCGCGGCTGGGCTCATCGCCCGGCCGCTCGCGCATCTACCGGCGCAGCTACCGGCACACGGACTACGTCCAGCTGGCCCGGCGCGCGATCGAGGAGTGGCAGCGGCTCGACTCCGGCGTGCTCCGCAACACCGGCCTGCTGGAGTACGGCTCGGGCGTCGAGCTGCACGCCGCGGCGCTCGAGGCCTGCGGCGAGGACTACCGCTGGCTGGAGCCGTCCGAGGCAGCCGCCCTCTTCCCCGAGGCCCGCTTCGAAGGGCCGGTGCTCTACGACGAGGAGGCCGGGGCCGTGATGGCCGACGAGGCCCTGCGGGCGCTGGCCGCCGGTCTCGACGTGCGCGAGGGCGTCACGGTGGCCGATCCCCGCGAGCTCGAGGCCGACGTGATCTGCGCCTGCCCCGGCTCGTGGCTCGGGCCGATGTTCGGGCTGCCGCTCTCGCCCCGGATCGAGCAGGTCGCCTACTTCGCCGGGGCGCCGGACACACGCCCGTCGGTGATCGACCACGGCGCGCCCGACCGCCGCCTGCACTACGGCCTGATCGCCCCGGGCGTCGGCTACAAGGTGGGTGAGGACGGCGCCCAGCCGGGACTGTGGGATCCCGATCGCGGCGACCGCCCGATCGACCAGGCCCTCCTCGACCGCCTCGCCGAGGACGTGCGTGCCACCTTCCCCGGCCTCGACCCGTGCCCGATCCACGCCGAGGCCTGCCTGTACACCATGTCACCCGACGGGGACTTCGTTCTCGATAGGATCGACGGCGTGATCGTCTGTGGCGGGGACAGCGGCCATGCCTTCAAGTTTGGGCCACTCCTGGGACGCCTGATGGCCGATATGGCCTCGGGCCGCCCGCTGCCGCCCGAGACCGCTCGGTTCCGAGCCGACCGGCTGCCGGCGGCGACGGCGTGAGCTGCCTCCTCGACGCGCCCGGCTGGGAGATCTCCGCCGCCGTCCGCGCCCGCCGGGTGTCGGCGACCGAGGTAGCGAAGGACGCCCTCGAGCGCGTCCGCGCCGACTCCTTCGGCGCCGTGTGGCTGGTCACCGAGGAGCGCGCCCTGCGCGAGGCGGCCGCCATCGATGCGGCGCTCGCCCGCGGCGATGCGCCGGACGAGCGGCTGCTGCTGGGCGTGCCCGTGGGGTGGAAGGATCTGATCGACACGGCCGGCGACCGCACGACTTACGGGAGCGCCCTCTACCGCGACCACGTCCCGCCCCGCGACGCCGAGGCGGTCGAGCGGCTCGCGGCCGCGGGCGCGATCACGGTCGCGAAGCTCGCGACGCACGAGCTCGCCTGGGGGACGACGACCCAGAACCCGCACTTCGGCTCCTGCCGCAACCCGCACGACCCGACCCGCGTCCCCGGCGGCTCGAGCGGCGGCTCCGGCGTGGCGCTCGCGACCGCGATGGTGGCGGCCGCGCCCGGCACCGACACCGGCGGGTCGATCCGCTGCCCGGCCTCGTGCTGCGGCGTCGTCGGCCTGAAGCCGACGTACGGCCGGGTCAGCCTGGCCGGCGTGCGGCCGCTCTGCACGACGCTCGACCACTGCGGGCCGATGGCGCGGACGGTGCGCGACTGCGCGCTCCAACTCGAGGTCATGGCGGGCGGCCCGTCGCGCGACGCGCGCGTGCCGGCCGTTCCGGTCGAGCGCTGGAGCGAGGGGCTCTCGGGCGACCTGCGCGGGATGAGGGTGGGCGTGGCGGAGCGCTACTTCTTCGAGCACACGGCGGCCGACATCGCCGCCCGTGTGCGCCGGGCCGTCGACGGGCTCGCCCACGCCGGCGCCGAGATCGTCGAGATCGACCTCGAGTGGCCGACGCCGATGGGCGAGGGCGACCCCTTCATCCCCGAGGGCGCGGCGACGTTGCAGGAGTTCTGGCCGGCTCGCAGGGACGAGATCGGCCCGGACGTGGCCCGCGACCTCGCCCTCTCCGACGGGCTGGCCGCCGTCCCCTTCGCGGCGGTCAACCAGTACCGGCTGGAGTATGCCGGGCGGATGCTCGAGAAGGTGCGCGCCGCCGGGATCGACGTGATCGCGTCGCCTGCCCAGGCGCAGACGCCGCCGCCGACCGACGCGCTCACGATTCCGTACGCCGGCCATCCGGAGATGGACGTCACCTACGCGATGTGCGGGCTGACGCTCGTGTTCAACATGCTCGGCTGGCCGGCGGTGAGCGTGCCCTGCGGGCGCGACGGCGCCGGACTACCGGTCGGGATCCAGCTGGCGGCGCTGCCCTGGCGCGAGGATCACTGCTTCGCGGCCGCTGCGGCCGTCGAGGCCGCCGCTCTCTGACACGGCCCGCCGGCCGACACCCGCAGCTCGGCCCGGGCCGGCTCGACGACCACCGTCGCGAGCGTCGTCCAGCGGTCGCCGAAGACGGCGCCCTGGGCGGGATGGCAGCAGATCGCCCCCGATCCGCCGCGGTGGCTGTCCATCGCCTCCAGCACGTCCTCGGTGTCGATCGGCCCCTCGATCGCGGCGACGCGGCGGCGGGCGTGATCGAGCCGCAGCAGCGTGTCCGGCGACTCGCGCACCATCGTGTCGGCCTGGCGGCCGGGATCTGCCAGGAAGTGGTTCGTGTGGATGAGCACGCCGCGCTCGTCCGGCATCACGAAGCCGGGGCCGGCCGGCGACACCTCGACCGTGCAGGCCACGCCGCCGTCGGCGTCGTCTGCCACGATCGTGACGGCGGATGACGCCGACATCGTCGCGCTCGACGCCATCGTGAGGGCGGCGACCGCGCCGTCGGCCTCATCCAGCACCCGCCGGCACAGCGCGTGCACCGGCACCGCCACGGGCGGGTGGTCGTCGTGGTGGCCGAGGATGTTCAGGAGCACGCCCACGCCCGAGCCGTTCACGCCGATCTTGCCGACGATTCCCGCCTCGGTGACAGTCTCGACCCGGCGGCCGTCGGCGTGCTCGATCGTCCAGACGAGCCAGCCCTCGCACAGCTCCTCGTGCCAGTCCCAGGTCTGGATGCCGAACGCGCTTCCCGACGCGGTGGCTGTGCCGAGGCAGGCGATGGTCGAGCACTCGCCGGCCGATGCGGCCAGCAGCTCGGTGCGCGCGTTCAGCGCGCCGATCAGCTCGACCTCGAAGCCGCTGCCATGGGCGATCCCGTCGATCTCCTCGAGCAGCGCGGGCGACCAGGCCGCGATCCGGTCGAGCGCCTGCGAGCCCAGCCGGCGCAGGTCGTCGCCGGTCAGCCCGGCACTGACGGCGAAGAGCCGCCGGTAGACGTTCATGACGAGCGCGATGCGCTCCTTCTGGGCGCGCCCGAACGTGACCCCCCGCGCCCCCGGCGTGCGTTCGGCGGAGTGATGGCGGGCAACGTCCATCGACGCAGCATAATCGTGGGCGCCTGTGTCCGAAAGGGGACGGCCGGTAGCGCGTATCCTCTGCCGGGCATGCGCGCGATCGTGGGAGTCGACGTGGGCGGCACGTTCACCGACGTCGCCCTGATCGCCGGCGGGCGGCTCGTCACGGCCAAGGTCGCGACGACCGTCGCCGACCCCGCCGAGGGTGTGCTCGAGGGCGTCCGGGTCGCCCTGGAGCGCGCCGGGATCGGCGCCGGCGAGGTGGCCCGCTTCGGCCACGGCACGACGGTCGCGACGAACGCGATGCTCGAGCGCCGCGGCGCCCGCACCGCCTACGTCGCCACCCGCGGCTTCGCCGACGTCCCCGCGCTGGGCCGGCAGGCGCGCCCGCACCTCTACCGGCCCGAGGTCGCGCCGCCGGCGCCGCTGGCGGCGGTGACGGCCGAGGTTGCCGAACGGATGGGGCCGGACGGCGTGATCCAGGCGCTCGACGACGCCTCGGTGGCGGCGGCCGCCCGGCGGCTGCGCCGTGAGCGGGTCGAGGCGGCCGCCGTGTGCCTGCTTCACGCCTACGCCGACCCGTCCCACGAGCAGGCCGTGGCCGGTGCGCTGCGCGAGGCGCTTCCCGGCGTCCACGTGGTCGCGTCGCACGAGGTGGCGGCCGAGTTCCGCGAGTTCGAGCGGGCGTCGACCACGATCGCCGATGCCTACCTCGGGCCGGTCGCGGGGCGATACCTGCGGCAACTGGCGGCGACCGCTCAGGCGGAGGGGCTGCCGGCGCCCGCCGTGATGCAGTCGAACGGCGGCGTGTGCGACCTGGAAGAGGCCGCCGGGCATCCGGCCCGGCTTCTGCTCTCCGGGCCGGCGG
>Ga0075436_100001117_pt1 | contig 18139 bp, 15 predicted proteins | sample RhiMethybrSRZTD5_FD_75303 | JGI IMG/M metagenome (GOLD analysis project Ga0075436, IMG submission 75303) | Populus rhizosphere microbial communities from Tennessee, USA - Rhizosphere MetaG P. TD hybrid SRZTD5 | ecosystem: Host-associated > Plants > Roots > Rhizosphere > Soil | place: USA...
AAGCTCTTCCAGCGCGCGCACGGTCGTGTCGACGTAGGCGAAGACGCCCACGACGGTCTCAGTGGTGGCTGCCATGCGCCGCGTCTTTCATCGGAGGGGGCAGGGTTTCCTTCACCTCGACCACCGAGAGCGAAGGCATCACCTTGATGAACGACAGGAAGAGCAGGAAGAACCACGCGAAGCTGCCGATGATGATTGTCGAGTCGGTCACCGTCGGCACATAGATGCCCCAGGTATACGGATAGAAGTCGTGCCCGAGCGACGGCACGATGATGTTGAAGCGCTCGAACCACATCCCGATGAGCACCAGAATCGAGACGATGTAGAGGATCACCGGGCTGGTGCGCGCGGGCTTCCAGAACAGGATGAGAGGCGCCACGCAGTTGCAGATGTACATGGTGGCCAGCGCCCAGGCGTAGCTTCTCGTGAGCCGCCAGAACAGCGACGCCTTCTCGATGTGGTCGCCGCTGTACCACGAGGTGAACAGCTCGCACACGTAGAAATATGCGAGCACGAGGCTGGTCACGAGCACGAGCTTGGCCATCATGTCGAGATGTCGATCGGTGACGTAGGCCTCGAGCCGGAAGAAGTAGCGCATCGGCAGCACCAGCACAAGGACCATGGCGAAGCCCGAGAAGATCGCGCCGTTGACGAAGAACGGTGCGAACAGCGTCGAGTGCCAGCCGGGAACGAGCGCCATCGCGAAGTCCCACGACACCACGCTGTGCACCGAGAGCACGAGCGGGGTGGCGAAGGCCGCGAGCAGCCCATAAGCCCGGCGGTAGTGTCGCCACTGGCCGTCGGAGCCTTCCCAGCCCAGAGCGAGCATCGCGTAGATGCGCCGCCGCCAGCCGGTCGACCCATCGCGCAGGGCCGCGATGTCCGGCACGAGCCCGACGATGAAAAACACGGTGCTGATCGACAGGTACGTCGAGATGGCGAACACGTCCCACACGAGGGGCGATTTGAAGTTCGGCCACAGGTAGCGCTGGTTCGGGTATGGCAGCAGGAAGTAGGCGAACCACATGCGCCCGGCGTGGATCAGGGGAAACAGGCCCGCGGTCATGACCGCGAAGATCGTCATCGCCTCGGCGGCGCGATAGATCGACGTGCGCCAGCGCGCGCGGAACAGGTACAGGACCGCGGAGATCAGCGTCCCCGCGTGGCCGATACCGATCCAGAACACGAACGTCGTGATGTACATCGCCCACATCTGCGGCGTACGCTTGCCGGCGGCCCCCATGCCGACGAAGATCTGGTACCCCCACGCGAGGAAGAAGCACGTGAGCAGCAGCCCGACGATGCACATCCACGCGAAGTAGAGGCTCCCCGGCGTCCGCAGTGTCGCCAGGACGTCACGATTGACGTCACCATAGGTCGGCGTGACCGGTGTCCCCGCCGGTGTCACATGGCGCTCGCCGGTGATCGTGCTCATGCGTGACCCTTGGCCCGCGGCGCGGGCCCGCCCTGCTCACGGACCACTTTCGACAGGTAGGTGACACCCGGCCGTGTCCCGATCTCGTCCAGCACCGAATACGCCCGGGGCGAGGCTTTCAGCTTCGACACCGCGCTGTTGTCGTCTCGCTGATTGCCGAACGTGATCGCCTGAGTCGGGCACGTCTGCTGGCACGCCGTCTGGATGTCACCGTCGCGCACGGGACGCTTGGCGTCGCGATGCGCGTGATCCTTTCCGGCCATGATGCGCTGGATGCACATCGTGCACTTTTCCATCACGCCGAGCTGGCGCACGGTGACGTCGGGATTGAGCTGGACGTCGAGCGGCTCGGGGAAGTCGTAGTTGTACCAGTTGAAGCGTCGCACGTGATACGGGCAGTTGTTGCCACAGTACCGGGTGCCCACGCAGCGGTTGTAGACCTGCCCGTTCAGGCCTTCGTCCGTGTGATAGGCCGCGAACACGGGACACACCGGCTCGCACGGCGCGACCTCGCAGTGCTGGCAGAACATCGGCATGAAGAAGCTCGGCGCCTCGTTCTGCTTACCGTCCTGGAACCAGCGCTCGACGCGCAGCCAGTGAACCTGTCGCCCGTACGCGGCCTCCGCCTTGCCGACGACCGGCACGTTGTTCTCGGCGATGCACGCGACCACACAGGCCCCGCACCCGAGACAGGCGTCGACATCCACCGCCATGCCCCAGCGATAGCCGGCATAGCGCTGGCTGGAGTACATCGAGATCGCCTCGTGAGCCTCGGTGCGCCCGCGCAGCGCTTCCTCGCGCGCTGTGTTCAGACCGACGTGACGCGCCAGCTCGCGGTGATCCTGATCGAACGTCGCCTGTAAGATCGCCAGCGGCCGCCGCGCGCCGGTCTTCGCGAGCGTAACGCGCACCCCGAGATACTGCACGCCGCCGCCGAGCGCCTCGGGCGCTGCCGACAGCAGCGCGACGGGGTTCTGCGTCGTCGCAGGATTGCCCACGTAGCGGGGCACGTGGTAGGGCGCATACCGGTGACCGATCGGGATGGCGACGGCCTTGGGATGCAGCGACGGTGTCGGATAGGCCGCGAGCTCGATCGCGCCGTGCGGCGACGTCACACGCACGACGTCGCCGGCCGCGATGCCGAGCGCGTTCGCCGTCTCCGTCGCGATCTCAACCCAGGCGTCCCAGGCCACCGACGTGATCGGGTCCGGCGCTTCCTGCAGCCACGCGCGTGAGGCGCCCCGACCGTCGTACATCCGCAGCGATGGGTATGCGAGCAGCGCGTATCCGCCGGCGTCGCCCTCGAGTTTCGCGGGCGCCACAGTCACCGCCTGCGCCCTGGCGCCGCCGACCGCCGCGGTCGGCACGTCGCGCCACACGCCGCCCTGGCGCTGCGCAGTCGCGAGATCGCCTTTGACCAGAGGCTCCCACGCTTGCTTGAGATACGGCTCGAAGCTCCCCCAGGGCAGCGGGCCCTTGCCCTCCTCGGTGCCCAGGACCGTACGCGCCACGCTCAGCAGCACGTCGCCGATGGGACGTGAATCGCGGATCGGCTTCATCGTCGGCTGCATGAGACCGATGACGCCTTCGCGCGGGGAGTAGTCGCCCCACGACTCGAGCCAGTGCGTATCGGGCAGGACGAGGTGGGCCAGCGCCGTCGTCTCATCGGGCTGATTCGCGAACGACACGACGAACGGCACCTTGCGAATCGCCTCCGCCGCCTTGAGTCCGCCGGGCAGCGTGAACGCTGGGTTCACGCCGGGACCGAGCAGAAGCACCTCGATCTCCCCGGCCCCCATGGCCTGCACCAGCTTTGACACCTCGGCGTACGGCGTCGCCTTGCCGTATGCCCAGTCCGCACCGAATCGCACCGTCTTGCCGACGTTGCCGAGCGTGGCGTTGAGGAGCGAGACGACGTACTGCAGCGCCGTCGCATCCGGTCCGCTGCCCGCGGCACCGCCTGCGATGACGAGACTGGGCTTGGCGCGCGTGAGCATGCTTGCCAGGCGCGTCAGCGTCTCGTGGGGCACGCCGCTCTGCTCGGCGACCTGCTTGGGATCCACCGGCCCGACCGCCGACGCCGACCCGCGATCACCGCCCTCGCCACCGATCAGCTTGAGGAGCGCGGCGGCGACCATGAGCTCGGTGCCGGGCGCGTTGCGGACCCACTCGTCCGCGTTCGCCGCCGTTACCGACTGACGTGGCTCGACGTGAACGTAGGTCCCCGTTCGGCCCTCACGAAACGCGTGCATCCGCGCGAAGCCCGCCGGCAGCGAGACGTTGTTGATCCACGTCTCCACCCAGTCGGCGCCGAAGTTCAGGATGACCTGCGCGTCCTCGAACGCGTAATACGGCACGGCTTCGCGTCCGAAGGCGGCGCGGTTGCCGGCTCGGATGGCCTCGTGACCGAACGGCTCGAAGGCCACGCGCGGGCGCGCACCGAGCGCCTGCGTCCAGCGGTCCATCAACACGCCCAGGCTGCCCGTCTCGAGCTGCGTGACGAGCGCGATGCCCCGTCCCTTGCCTGCGCCGCGCGCCGCCGTGACCTTGTCGGAGAGCGCCTTCAGCGCGTCGTCCCAGCTCAGCGACTTCAGCTGTGCGCCCTCGCGTCGCTGCGGCCCGTTGAAGCGATCGGGATGATAGAGGCCCTGCAATCCGGCCTGGCCGCGGATGCACAGACCGCCGCGATTCACGGGATGATCCGGATTGCCCTCGAGCTTCACGACGCGGCCGTCACGATTGCGAGCAAGCACGCCGCATCCGGCCGGGCACTCACGGCAGACCGTCGCGAACCACGACGCGACACCAGGCACCATCTGCTCGTTCGGTACGACCAGCGGCAGGATGCTTTCCGTCGCCTGTTGACAGCCGCCGGCGGCGGCGGCCGCGCCGGTGGAGGCGATGATCTTGAAGAAGTCCCGTCGTTTCATAGAGCCATTTCAGGCTGCCATCAATGATGACACGCGACGCAGTCGAGCGGCGCGTGGGCGTTCCGCGTGGCGTTCTGCTCGCGGTGGCAGTCGATGCACCACCCCATCGACAGCGGCGGCGGCGCGGGGCGAAAGCCGGCCACGTTGAGCAGGTCGTTCGTGAGTGTCGGTCCGGTACGCGCCGATACGGTGGTCATCGTCTCCACAGCGCCGTGGCACGTCTGGCACTTCACGCCGAACTGCACGTGCGCCTTGTGCGGGAAATAGGTGAACTCCGGCAGCTTGTACACGCGGGTCCACGGGATGGGCTGCGACTTCGCGCCGTACTCCGTCAGCTTCTGGATCTCCGGCTTGTCGGTTGCGACGATCTTGTGGCAGCCGAGACAGCGCTGCACCGACGGCAGCCCCGCGTACTCCGAGCGGCGCGCGTCCGCGTGGCAGTACTGACAATCGATCTTGTACGTCTGCACGTGCGTGTTGTGCGGAAAGTTGATCGGCTGGGACGACGGCCGGGCGGCGGCGGCGGGCTGGCGACTCCACGACGACACCGCGAGGAAGATGAGCACCGCGAGGAGAACGCTCCCCAGCGCGCCCACGCCCGCCTTCGTCGTCATCGACAGTCGCACGCCCTCCCGAAAAGCGACCTGGATTGCTCGTGAATATATACACGAGCCGTCGGCGTTCGTCTAGCGGATTTGGCCGCTCAGACGGCGGCGCCGATCGCATTCGCGGCGGCGCGCGCGGCGTGCTCGAGGTCGTCGTCGGTATGCGCGAGCGAGACGAACGCGGCCTCGAACTGCGAGGGCGCCAGATAGACGCCGCGATCGAGCATGCCGTGATAGAAGCGCGCGTAACGGGCCGTGTCCGCCGTTTTCGCCTCGGCGTAGTCGCGCACCGGTCCCGCACAGAAAAAGCCGGTGAGCATCGAGCCGACGCGATTGACCGTCAGCGGCAGGCCCGCCTTGTCCGCGGCGTCGCGCAGCCCGCGTTGCAGCTGCGCGCCGAGCGCGTCGAGACGGGCGTAGGCCTTGCGATCCTCCAGCGCCTTCAACGTGGCGAGCCCTGCCGCGACCGCCAGCGGATTGCCGGACAGCGTGCCGGCCTGATACACCGCTCCGAGCGGCGCCACCTGGTCCATCACATCGCGCCCCCCGCCGTAGGCGCCGACGGGGAGGCCGCCGCCGATGATCTTGCCGAGGCACGTCAGGTCGGGTCGGACGCCGTACAGCTCCTGCGCACCTCCGTACGCCACGCGGAAGCCGGTGATGACCTCGTCGAAAATCAGCAGCGCACCGTGCTGTGTGGTGATTTCCCGCAGCGCGGCCAGGAAGTTCGGCGCGGGCGGCACCACGCCCATGTTGCCCGCGACCGGCTCCACGATGAGCGCGGCGATGTCTGAGCCCCGCGCGGCGAAGAGGTCCCTGACGGCGCCCACGTCGTTGAACGGCAGCGTCAGTGTGAGCGCGGCGAGCGCCGGCGGTACACCGCGGCTGTCGGGAATGCCAAACGTGGCGCCACCGGAGCCCGCTTTCACCAGCAGGCTGTCGGCGTGTCCGTGATAGCAGCCGTCGAACTTCACGAGCAAGTCGCGTCCCGTCGCGCCGCGCGCGACGCGGATCGCACTCATGGCCGCCTCGGTGCCCGACGAGACCAGGCGCACCATCTCCATCGACGGGTAGGCGGCCGCGATCCGAGCCGCGAGCTCGCCTTCGGCCGCCGTCGGCGCTCCGTAGCTGGTGCCGCGCTGCGCGGCCGTGGTCACCGCATCCACCACGGCGCGCGGGGCGTGGCCGAGGACGAGAGGACCCCATGAGCCCACGAAGTCGATGTAGGCGCGGCCGTCCTCGTCCCACAGCCGCGCGCCCTCCGCGCGGGCCACGAACCGCGGCTCGCCGCCGACCGAACGGAACGCGCGTACGGGACTATTGACGCCGCCCGGAATGCGGCGCTCGGCGGCCGCAAGCAGCCGGCGAGACGCGCTCGGTTCCTTCGCGTCCAGATCGCCGTCGTCCGCGCGCTCGAACACGCGCCGGTCGGCATTCCATTGGTACGCGGCGAGCGCTCGCACCTCGCGGCCGACCACCGACACGACGAGATACGTGGCCCCGGGATACGCGAGCTCTCCCTTGATCAGCGCCTGCGCTCGATCCGTCTCGGAAAAATACGCGCCGGCGTTGGGGTGCGAATGATAGATCACGGCGAACGCGAACCCTTCGTCGACGAGCCGATTGAGCCTGAGCGCGTCGAGCGGGTCCATATAGTAGGCATTGCGCGCCGTCCGCGGAAACGTCATCGGGTCGCGCGCGTGCATCTGGTCCTGCACGTTGCGGCACGGCATGTGGCGGCGTTCCGTGCCGCGGACGAGGATGACGCCACAGCACTCGTTCGGGTATTCGGCGACTGCCTGGCGTTTGATGGATGCTAGCTCTTCGGCGGTGATCAGCATGCGCCGCCCGCCAGCGCCGGGATGATCGCCACTTCGTCGCCGTCCTTCAACGGCGTACCGAGACCCTCGATCGCCTCGCTGTTGACATAGATCGAAACGTGCCGGTGCAGCTCGCCGGTCTCGCTGCGCACGAGGCCTTTGAGCCCTACGTGGGCGGCCTCCAGCTCCTCGAGCATCGCGCGCACGTCCTTGGCGCGGACCTCGACCCGATCGCGATTACCCGTGGCGCGGCGGAACGGCGTGGGAATGTACACGGTGACGGCCATGACCGATGGGACCCTCCTACCCCAGACTCAAGTAACGCTCTCCGGTGTCGGGCAGCACAGTCAGGACGAGCTGCTCTGGCCGCATCGCGGCCGCGACCTCGCACGCGGCCCAGGCCGCGGCGCCGGCCGAAATACCGGCGAGGATACCTTCCTCGCGCGTGAGGCGCCGCGCCCACGCCGTCGCGTCCTCGTCCTTCACGGCGATGATGCGATCGATGATCGCGCGATTCAGCACACCGGGCACGAACGAGGCGCCGATGCCCTGGATCCCGTGCGGCCGCGCCTGGCCGCCGGCCAGAACGGGCGACTTGGCCGGCTCGACGGCGACGATCACGACGCCAGGGATCTTTTCCTTGATCACTTCGCCGACGCCGGTCAGCGTGCCGCCGGTGCCGACGCCGGCGACGAACGCGTCGAGACGGCCGGCGACGGCGGCCAGGATTTCGAGCGCGGTTGTGCGGCGGTGAACAGCGGGATTCGCCGGGTTCTGGAACTGCTGCGGCATGAAGTAGCCGGGATGCTCACGCACCAGCTCCTCGGCGGCGAAAACGGCGCCCGACATCCCTTCGATGGCCGGGGTGAGATGGATCTCGGCGCCGAAGCGCGCCAGCAGGCGCTGTCGTTCGACGCTCATATCCTCGGGCATGGTCAAGATCAGGCGATACCCCTTGACCGAAGCCACCATGGCCAGGCCGATGCCCGTGTTGCCACTCGTCGGCTCCACGATCGTCCCGCCGGGCTTCAGCGCACCAGTGCGCTCGGCGTCCTCGATCATCGCGAGCGCAATTCGATCCTTCACGCTGCCGCCGGGATTGCGAGACTCCACTTTGGCGACGACCGAGGCCCCTCCCGGCTTGGGCAGCTTGCGCAGCCGAACGAGCGGCGTGCCTCCGATCAGTTCGAGTACCGAGTCATGGATAGTCACGGCTCGCCCTTCCATTAGATGTGATACATCGGTCGAGCGCGACTGCGTCGCTCGCGCGCCCGTGCGACCAGCTCGCCGAACGTCACGCGGTCAACGACCTTCGAGACGGCTTCGGAAATCTCGAGCCACAGATCCGCGAGATCGGGCGACGCGCTGGCCTGAAACGCCGCGCGGGTGCCTTCCACCGCGCGCAGCACCGCACCGACCGTGACGTCGCCGGGATCGCGCGTCAGATGATAGCCGCCGGCGGAGCCGCGCTTGGACGTCAGAACGCCCGCGCGCTTGAGCGACAACAACACCTGCTCGAGATACCGCTGCGGAATCGACTGCCGCTCGGCGATTTCCTGGATCGGAATGAGACCGCGGTCGCGGTGCAAGGCGAGATCGAGCATGGCCTTGATCGCGTACTCGCCCTTGGCGGAAATCCTCACGGCCGCGCCCTCACCGCGCCCCCAGTCCTCGCTCGAGCAGCCGCGCCGCCTGTCGCGCGAAGTACGTGATCACGATGTCAGCGCCGGCCCGGCGAATCGATGTGAGCGCCTCGAGCATCGCGCGCTCCTCGTCGAGCCAACCGAGCTGTCCCGCGGCGCGGATCATCGCGTACTCGCCCGACACCGAGTAGGCAGCCAGCGGCACGCCGAACTCCAGCTTGGCGCGCGAGACGACGTCGAGATACGGCAGCGCCGGCTTGACCATGACGATGTCGGCGCCCTCGTCGAGGTCCAGCGCGATCTCGCGCATCGCCTCCTGGGCATTGGCCGGATCCATCTGATACGAGCGTCGATCGCCGAACTGCGGCGTCGACTCGGCCGCCGCGCGGAATGGCTCGAAGAAGCACGAGGCGTACTTCGCCGAGTACGCCATGATCGGCAGCTCGGTGAACGACGCGTCGTCGAGCGCCTCGCGAATGGCTCCGACGCGTCCATCCATCATGTCCGAGGGCGCCACCATGTCGGCGCCCGCCTCGGCGTGGGACACCGCCGTGCGCGCCAGAAGCTCCAGCGTGGGATCATTGCGCACGGCGCCGTCCTCGACGACGCCGCAGTGACCGTGGCTCGTGTACTCGCACAAGCACACGTCGGTGATCACGAGGAGGTCGGGCACGGTATCTTTCACCGCACGGACGGCCTGCTGGACGATGCCGTCGTCGGCGTAGGCTTCGGAACCGCGCGGGTCCTTGTCCGACGGGATCCCGAACAGCAGCACGCCGGGGATGCCCATGCCCGCGGCGTCCTTGCACTCCTTGACCAGCTCGTCCACCGAGAAGCGATGCTGTCCCGGCATCGGCGCGATCGGCTCGCGCACGCCGCGTCCAGGCACGACGAAAAGCGGATAAATGAAGTCGTCGACCGACAGCGCCGTCTCGCGCACGAGCTTGCGGACCAGCGCCTTCTCGCGCAGGCGACGCGGGCGGAACATGCCGTGAGCCATCAGTCGCTCCTCCTGCCCCGCCGTCCGGGGCGCTTCGGAATCCGCGGGAACCAGTCGATGATTGCGCGCGCGAGCGCGGGAATCGTGTACTCGGCGGGCGTGATGTCGGCTGCCAGCCCGTACTCGGCGGCGGTGGCCGCCGTGATCGGACCGATGGCCGCGATGGCGACGCGGCCACGCCACGCGCGGCGCTCCGCCTCGGTGAACATCTCGGCGAAGTTGCGCGCGGTGGAGGACGACGTGAACGTCACCGCGTCGATGCCGCCAACGGTCAACGCTTCGCCGAGTCGCACGCGTGCGTTGTCCTCTGCGCGTCGTGTGGAGTAGGCCGGCACCTCGACGACGTCCACGCCGAGCGCACGCAGCCCGGTCACGAGCACGTCGCGCGTCTGCGCCGCGCGCGGCAAGAGCACACGGTCCCCAGGGGTCAGGAGCCCGCGCAGCCGCTCGATCAGACCTTCGGCGCGATACTCCGCGGGTACGACATCCACACGTACGCCATGGTCGCGGAGGGCATCGGCGGTCGCTGGCCCGATGGCGGCCACGCGGCGACCCTCAATCGCCGGCCATGCCAAACCGAGCGCGCTCAAACGACGATCCACCATGGTGACGCCGTTGACGCTGGTGAACACGAGCCACGCGAACGTCGGCAGCGCTCGCAGCGCTGTATCGAGCGGCTCCCACGAGGCGGGCGGGCCGATGACGATCGCCGGCGCTTCGATGACGCGCGCGCCCGCGGCCTCGAGCAGCTGGGTAAATCGCTGGGCCTGCGCCGCCGCCCGCGTCACCACGATCGTGCGCCCCTCTAGTGGGCGTCCCTCGCCCCGGGGCGCGCCTCGCCGTCGCGTCGACGAGCGTGGCGGTGCGCCGCGATCAGCGCCCACCACCGACCTCCGCTGGACGAAGGGCGACGACGGCTGCAGCCCCGCGCGCGAGCAGCGCGTCGGCCATCGCCCGGCCGAGCGACTCGGCTTCGGTGGGCGAGGCTTCGCTGCGCTCGCGCAGTACGCGCCCTCCGTCTTCGCTGGCGACGACCGCATCCATGACGACCCGTCCATTCACATGACGCGCGTGCGCCGCCATCGGCGTCACGCAGGAGGCGCCCAGGCGGGCCAGGAACGCTCGCTCGGCCAGCGCGCATACGCGAGTAGGCGCGTGGTCGAGCGGGCTCAGCGCGGCCAGCGTCGCGGCGTCGGCCGCTCGCGCCTGCACGGCGAGCACGCCCTGCCCGATCGCTGGCACGAAGACGTCCGGAGCCAGGGTCGTGGCATGGCGCGGCGTGAGGCCGAGCCGCCGCAAGCCCGCCGCTGCGAGCAGCACTCCCGCCCACTCTCCGCCAGCGAGCTTGCCGAGTCGTGTGTCGACGTTGCCGCGGATCGGCGTCACGACCAGATCCGGACGCAGCGCGAGGACGAGCGCACGACGCCGCGGGCTCGACGTGCCGATCACCGAGCCACGCGGCAGCTCCTCGAACGTCCAGGGCTCACGTGTGATCAGGACGTCGCGAGGATCTTCGCGCTCCGGGAAAGTCGGCAGCGTCAGGCCGGCCGGCAGCTCCGCCGGAAGATCCTTGAGACTGTGCACGGCGACGTCGGCGTCACCCCGCAGCAGCGCCTGCTCGATCTCGCGCACGAACAACCCTTTGCCGCCGATAGCAGCCAACCGCGCTTCGGCGCGGCGGTCGCCCTCGGTCCGGATGGCCATGATTTCCACCCGCGCACCGCGCGCGGTGAGCGCATCGGCCACGGCGCGGGCCTGGGCCAGCGCGAGTGTGCTGCCCCGAGTCGCCAGACGGATCACGTGCGTCGCCTCAGGCCGAACAGCTCGTTCACGACCTCGAGCCAGGAGCGGTGCGCACCCGCACGCGACGACTCGCGCAGCTTGGTGATCGGCGCATGCAGGATCTTGTTCACGATCCCCGTCGAGAGGGCCTCGAGGGCCGCCCGCGTCTCCGGCGAGGCGTCCGGTACCCGAGCCAGCGCGCGCCGCAGCTCGCCGGCGCGGATCTCCTCCAGCCGCTCGCGCAACGACACGATGGTCGGAATCACCTCCACGTCGCCCAGCCGCGCACGGAACTTCGCGACCTCGCGCTCGACCAACACCTCCGCGCGCTGCGCTTCGCGCAGCCGCTCGCGAATGTTGGCGTCCACGACGGACTTGAGGTCGTCGATGTCGTAGCGATAGACGTCACCGAGGCTTTCGACGCCCGGCTCGACGTCGCGTGGCACCGCGATGTCGATGAAAAAGAGGGGGCGCGTGCCGCGACCCCGCACTACGTCGGCCACCATGTCGCGTGTGACGATGGGCGTCGGCGCGCCCGTGGACGTGACGACGATGTCGACGGCGCCGAGCACCGTGCCGAGCTCGACGAAGGGAACCGGGGTCCCGGCGAGCGCGCGCGCCAGCTCCTGCGCGCGCGCCCACGTTCGGTTCACGACGTACATCGGAAATGCGCCTTGATCGACGAGATGCTTGGCCGCCAGCTCGCTCATCTTGCCGGCGCCGACGAGCAGCACGGCGCGCCCGGTCAGCCCGGTGAAGATCTGCTTCGCGAGCTCGACGGCGGCAAAGGAGACGGACACCGCGTGGCGCGCGATATCGGTTTCGGTCCGCACGCGCTTGGCGACGGCAAACGCCTGCGTGAAGAGCGTGTGCAGCGCGGGGCCCACCGCCTCGCACCCCTGCGCCAGCGCGAACGCGTCCTTGACCTGTCCGAGGATCTGCGGCTCGCCGATCATCATCGAATCGAGACTGGCGGCGACGCGGAAGGCGTGGCGAATCGCCTCGTCCTCGGTGTAAGTGTAGAGCGCGCCCTCCACGACCGTGGCTTCGACGCCGCGCTGGCGACACAGCTGACGAAATGCGAGCGCGCGCGCCTCACCCGGCACGTCGGCGACGCCATAGATCTCCACTCGGTTGCAGGTGGAGAGGATCACCGCCTCGCGCAGCGCGCCCGCGCCCACGACATCGCGGAGGATCTCGCGGACCTTGTCCTCGTCGGCGGCGAGCTGCTCGCGGAGCGCCAGCGCGGCGTTCTTGTGACTGAGGCCGGCGACGAAGAGCGCCATCAGGCGCCGTGCCGCCCGGGCAGGAACAGTCCGGCGCCGAGCGTGATGACGAGCGCGACGAAGCCGACGATCGCGAAATACGCGGCGCGCCGCCCGTGCCAGCCACCCGCGGCGCGTCCTGCGAGGGTGCCGGCGTAGATGACCCACGCCACGACCGAGAAGAACGCGAGCGGATCGAACGCGAAGACGCTGCCCCACGCGGTACGCGCCCAGACGGCGCCCAGGATGAGCCCGGTCGTGAGGAACGGAAAGCCGAGAGCCAGCGCCCGATACGTCCAGTGATCGAGCGTCTCGAGCGGCGGCAGACGATGATAGAACCGGCCCGGACGCTTCGCGCGAATCTGGCGGTCTTGCAGCAGGTACATGATCGCGCCCGCGAAATTGAGCACGAAGGCGGCGATGCCGATGAGCGCCAGCACGATGTGGATCCAGATCCACGCGTTTCCGAGCGCCGGCGCCAGCGCGGCCGGCCGCGCCACCGATGACTTGAGACTCAGCACGACAACGACGGGCATCACGAACGCGCCCAGCACTGTGACACCCGACTGCCGCTCGACGAGCATCTCCAGAAGCACCACGACCCAGACGACCACCGACACCGCATTGGGCAGCGTGCCGAGCGGGGGCCGACCCATTTCGATCGCCAGGACGACAAGCGCGAGGGTGTGGGCGATCCAGCCGACCAACGTGCTCAGAACCGCGAGACGGTGAGCGAGCGCCTGGCGCTGGACGAGGTGCGCCAGCGCCAGTCCCATGGCGCAGACGTAGGCGACGATCGCGACGCTCTGAAGGTGCGGGTGCATGAGCTGAAAACGCCAGCCGCACCGGGAGTTTACCACATTCCCGATGCACTGAGCGGAGATGGCCTGTTAGGGGCCCTGTGGCCCGCTACGGGGCACGAGGTCGAGCAGCGCAGGTACCGGTTTGATGAAGCCTTGCCGGCGTGCGACGAGGTCGAGATGGGGCGATGACCAATCTTCGAGCAGCGGCGGCCCGCCGTTCCAGCGCTCGCGTCGGTCGAGCTCCTTGAGATACGCGTGACACGCGCGACAGCCGGAGATGACGTATCCCGCATCCGCAGCTTCCGCCTGCAGACGATGCAGATCCTTCGTGCCTTCGACGCCACACATCGGGCAGCGGAGCTTCGCGAAGCCCCAGGCGCCGCCACAGAAATGACACGCGAGCCGACGGTGACCGCCCTCGACGACGTCGACGAATCCAGGCGGCGCGCCGCAGAACGGGCACACACCCCGTCCCCAATCCACTCCCTCGAAGTGCGGTTGCGCCGGCGCGAGCCAGGCTTCCAACGCCGGACGCAGCGTCGCGTACGCGAGAAACGTCAGCGCCCCGGTGTCGAGGCCGCTGGCGGCTTCGACGCGATCGTCACCGATCCCGTCGCGCCGTGGCAGCAGCGCGTCGGGCCCCACCGCGCCGGCATCCCACGCGGCAGCGAGGCGCTGCAACACAGGGCCGCGCGCTGGATCGACGGCGGCGACGTCCTCCATCGCGGCGCCGAGCAGCTCTTCGATGTCGTCGCGGTCGAGCGGCGGCGCGGCCTCGGCGAGCAGCGGCACGCCACGCGACCAGCTGTCGCGGCAGCGCTCCGCGGACCACGTCAAGCGTTGTCGTGGCGGCGTCCATTCGCTCCAGCGCTCGAGCAGTGTTCCGTATGGCGCCAGGCTCGTCGCGATCGCGCGGCGCCGCGCAAGCAGGTCGCGCCAGGCCTCGCGCAGATCAGTCATGCGTCGCCGTTGATGCCACTGCGGCGGCCCAAACACAAAAGAGAAGGGGGGCCGCGATTCGACCCCCCTTAGCTGACTCAGCCGTAGGTTACCCTTGAATCGACATGACGACGACGTAACGCAGGATGAAGCCGCCGAGAAGCACGAGCACCGCGGACACGACGCCGAGCGCGCGGACACGCCCTCCGAAGAGATTCAGCAGCAGCGGCAGAATGAGCCCGGCGCCGACGAGACCGCCCCAGAACAACGGCGCGAAGTGACCGCTCGTAATCGGCTGCGCGGCCGATCCGAGCACCGCGAGGAACGCGGCGAGGACGAGCATCTCGATCAGCATCGAAAAACGATCAGCGACCTCGATCTTGTGCCAGCTTTCGCCGCTCGAGGCGCCGCTGATGAACATGATCAGCGCGACTGCCGCCATGCCGGTGGAGCCGCCCGAGGCGAGGAACAGCGCCCCCATGAGGCGCGAGTCGGCCCAGAACGGCAGCGTCGAGTTGCTGAGCAGCACGCCCGTGTACGCGGCGAGGAAGAAACCGAAGAGCATACCGATCAGCGAGAACTTCCGCCGAAACGCGGCCACCGCCTCCGACGTGCTGAAGGACAGCACCGACGACACGAACGTGAACCCGCCGAAGATGCCGACGGCCCACGCGCCGAGCGACATCGGGTCCCAGAACTTGAAGTGCAGCATCATGTTCATGAAGCGCGAGGGCACGCCGAGATCGATGATCAGCAGCAGTCCGCATACCGCCACCAGCGGTAACGACAGCAGGTAGCCCACACGCGCGACGGTGTGATCACGTCGCGCGCCGAAATTGTCGGCAATTGCCGCCGTAAAGTACGCGCCTCCGGCGATGCCGCCGAGGAAGAAATACCAGACGATCGGCATTTCCCAGCCGGGCACCTTCACAATCATGCGTCCCCCTTCCCGCGATCGCGGAAGGCGAGCAGCGCGCCGACGCCGACGAGGAGAGCGGATCCGATCGACAGGAGCGAGTCGACGACGACGTTGCGCTGCGGGCGCTGGGGATTGTCGGGCAAGTGATACGACGCCGGCTTGGCCAGCAGCAGGAAGAACGCGTTGAGCCCGCCGAGGAAGCCGTTGCTGTCGGCGCCGTAGAGCTGGGCGTCTTTGAACCCCATGCCCTTGAGCGTCTCGACGCGCTTCGTGGCCTTCGCCACCAGCTCGTCGCGGAAGCCGAACTGGATGGAATCCGTCGGGCACGCCTTGGCGCATGCCGGCCCGAGGCCATTGTGGATGCGATCGTTGCAGAACGTGCACTTCTTCGCCGTTCCGGTCTGCTCGTTGAACGTCACGACACCGAACGGACACGAGGCCACGCAGTAACGACAGCCGTTGCAGACGTCCTGGTTGATGTTGACCGTGCCGTACTCGGTGCGATAGATCGCGCCCGTCGGGCACGCGTCGAGACAGCCCGCCTGCGCGCAGTGCTTGCAGACGTCGGACATCAGCAGCCAGGCGAGGTCGCCGTTGGGCTTGGCGCCCGGCACCTCCATGAAGCGGACGAGACGGTATGTCTTGTCCGTGAAGTGAGCGTGATTCTGGTACGTGCCGGTCCACTCGGGCGTCTCCAGCCCGAGCTCGTTCCATTGCTTGCAGGCCACCTGACACGCCCGACATCCGATGCACAACGACGTGTCGGTGAACATCGCCAGCGTGCGTGCCATGGCTACACCACCCCCTTCTTCACATTGCAGACGAAGGCTTTCGTCTCCTGGATGAAGACGTTGGGGTCGCCCACGGTAGACGACAGATCGTTGGTGATGTCGCCTTTGCTCCCGGGCAGCTGCTCCACACCCTTCCAGCCCCAGTGCCACGGCACGCCGATCTGGTGCACCGTCTTGCCGTCGATGGTGAATGGCTTGAGGCGGTTGGTGACCATCGCGGTGACGTGCACCTTGCCGCGCGGTGTGGATACCGTCACCTTCTCACCGTTCTCGATCCCGAGCTCCTTGGCCAGCTCGTGGCTGATCTCCGCGAAGTGCGAATGATGCAGCTCGGCGAGCATCGGCAGATATCGCGACATGACGCCCGACAGGTGATGCTCGGTCAGCCGGTACGTCGTGATGACGTACGGGAACTCCGGTGACCCGACGGGCGCCAGCTCGTTCCTCTGGTCGGGCACCTTCCAGATCTTCACGACCGGGTTCATCTGCTGCCGCGAGAGCAGGTTTTTCGTCGGCGATTCCACCGGCTCGTAATGCTCCGGGAACGGCCCGTCGTTCAGCGGGCCGAAGAACCCGCCCACGAGGTCCGCGCGCATGATGTACGGCTTGTCGCCGTTCTTGGCGTCCGGCGCGAGGAACGCATTGAAGTCCGGCACGTCGAGACCGACCCACTTGCCCGGTTTGTCGTCCGGCTTTTGCCCGGGTGCGGCCGGGTCCCACCAGATCAGCTTTTTCTTCTCACTCCACGGCTTGCCGTTCAGGTCGGCCGACGCCCGGTTATAAAGGATGCGGCGATTGGCCGGCCACGCGAAGCCCCAGCCGTGCGCCAGGTAGTCGTTGGCATCGGCCGGTTTGCGTGAGGCCGCCTTGTTGGTGAGCTTGCCGTCGGGTGTTTCGGTAACAACACCCGTGTAGATCCAACACCCGCTCGCCGTCTTGCCGTCGTCGGTGAGCTGCGCGAACGACGAGATCGCCTGGCCCTTGCGATAGAGCGGCTTGCCGTCCTTGTCGGCCATGTCCTCGGTCGCGAACCCGTTGATCTCCTTCAAGACCTCGACCATCTCCGGATGATCCGGCTTGCTGCCGTACCTGAAATTCGCCGCGAGGAAGCCGCGGTCCCTTTCTTTCTTGCTGCCCGCGTACATCTTCTGGAGCCGATGCGCCAGCGTGCAGACGAACTGCGCGTCGGTCTGCACGTCGCCGGGCGGGTCGACGGCCTTCTCGTGCCACTGGATGAGCCGCATCGTGTTGGTGAGGCTGCCGTCCTTCTCCGCGGCCGGCGCCGCCGGAATGAAGAAGACCTCCGTCTTGATGTCCTTGGGATTCACGCCGGGCTCTTTCCACACCTCGGCGGTCTCGGTCAGGAAAATGTCGACGACCACCAGCCAGTCGAGCCGCTGCATGCCCGCGCGCGCGAGCTTGGCGTTGGGCCCACCCACCGCAGGGTTCTGACCGTCGGCGAGGAAGCCCTTGACGATGCCGTTGTACATGTCGACAAACATGTGCTGATGGCTGTAAGCGTCCGCAGAGGCGCGCTTGGCGATCCAGTGATAGCCGAAGTCGTTGTCCGGCCTTGCTGCGTCGCCGTAGAAGGCCTTGAGCAGGCTCACCATGAACTTCGGCTTGTTCGTCCAGAAGCCGCCTTTCGGCGTCTCCTTATCGAGGTACGTCTTGAGATCCGGATGTGCGTCGCGAAGCGGCACGGCCATGTAGCCGGGCAGCTCGTGATAGAGCAGCTCGAGATCCGTGGCGCCCTGCACGTTGGCGTGCCCGCGCAGCGCGGTGACGCCGCCGCCCGGCCGCCCGATGTTGCCGAGCAGCAGCTGCAGCATGCAGAGCGCGCGGATGTTCTCCACCCCGTTGGTGTGCTGCGTGAGGTTCAGCGCGTACGTGATGGTGCCCGTCTTGTCGGGGCCCGAGGTGGCGCAGAAGAGCTCCGCGACTTCCTCGAACTTTGCCTTCGGAATGCCGCAGACCTTCTCGACCATCGCGGGCGTGTAGCGGCTGTAGTGCCGCCTGAGGTGCTGGAACACCGTGTGCGGATTCCGCAGCGTCAGATCACGCTTGGGGTTGCCCTCGCCGTCGAGCTCGTACTTCCACGAGGCGCGGTCGTACGACTTTTTTGCGGCGTCGTAGCCCGTGAAGAGGCCGTTCAGCTCGGTGGCGTTCTTGAACGCGGGGTCGAGCAGGAACGAGGCATTCGTGTA
>Ga0075436_100001118_pt1 | contig 18129 bp, 10 predicted proteins | sample RhiMethybrSRZTD5_FD_75303 | JGI IMG/M metagenome (GOLD analysis project Ga0075436, IMG submission 75303) | Populus rhizosphere microbial communities from Tennessee, USA - Rhizosphere MetaG P. TD hybrid SRZTD5 | ecosystem: Host-associated > Plants > Roots > Rhizosphere > Soil | place: USA...
CACCAGGCTTTGCCGCGTGTGGGCACGGGGCTTTGCCCCGGGCAGGGCGAGCCCGGCTCATCCCAAGCCCCTGGCGCCTCCCTGGGCACCTTCTAATCACGACCGGTGGCCCCCCTCAAGCATCGTTTGCTTGAATGGGGCACCAGCCCATTTCGAGGAAAGAACCCCGAAACGTCCCGTCTGTCCCCAGGTTTTCCACCTGTCACCAGGTTTCCAGGTTTCCCCCAGGTTTTCCCCCAGGTTTCCCTGGCGGGTCTGCCTGGGCACTCTCTAATTATCCGATTTCCCCTTTATGGGCTTGCCTTTAAGCCGCGCCTGATGTAAAAACCAGCGGAATCCACGTCTCCAACACCGGTCCCGGCCCCCCGTCCGCGATCTGGGTACAGAACCCGGAGGACTGGATTTGTGCACTTCGGTTCCCAAAAGCAGCCAAGCACCACAGGAGCTCCCATGAAAAAGCTGGTCACACTCGCATACGTATTGGCCTGCATGGCCTTGCTGGCAATCGCCGCCGCAGCGCAATCGGCGGCCACCGCCGAACTGCACGTCTCCGTGAAGGATCCCAAGGGCGCCCTGGTGAAGGATGCCACCGTGGCGGTGCGCAATGAGGCGCAGAGTTTCGGGCGCACCACCACCAGCAACGTCAACGGGGAGTACCAGTTCCTGCTGCTGCCGCCGGGAAGTTACACGGTGAGCGTGGAAGCCTCCGGCTTCGCCAAGACGGTGGCGCAAAACGTGCGGGTTACGGTGGGCCAGGTGGCGGAGCTGCCGGTCGCGCTGCAGCTGGCAACGGTTTCGGAGACGGTGAATGTCTCCACCGAAGCGGCCCTGGTGGAAACCCAGCGCACCTCCTCCACCACCACCATTGACCAGGAGCGCATTGAGAACCTGCCCATCAATGGGCGCAACTACATCAACTTCGCCCTCACCGATTCGCAGGTGGAGCGCGATACCGCGCCCAGCATCGGAGCGGCCCCCACCTCCGGCCTGAATTTTGGCGGGCAGCGCGCCCGCGACAACCTGGTGAACGTGGATGGAGCCGACGCCGTGGACAACTCCGTGAACGGCATTCGCTCCACCGTGTCGCAGGAAGGCGTGCAGGAGTTCCAGATCATCAATAACAGCTATGCCCCGGAATACGGGCGCGCCTCCGGCGGCGTGGTCAACATCATCACCAAATCAGGTTCCAACCAGTTCCACGGTGATGCCTTCGGCTACCTGCGCAACCGCAAGCTGCAGGCGACCAACCCCTTCAGCGTTGACGCTTCCGGCAAGGCGGTGAACCCGGCCTACACGCGGGTGCAGGCAGGCGCGGCGTTTGGCGGGCCTATCGTAAAAGATAAGACCTTCTTCTTTTTCTCCTACGAAACCACGCGCCGGCACGAAACCGGCTTCTCCAATATTGGAGCCAACAATTTTGGCCTGCTGCCTTTCGACACCACACAGGTCGGCATGCCCTTTGGCGTGCTCAACTTGACCCCGGACCAAGTGGGCTTTCTGACCAACCCTTCGGTGTTGCAGCTGGAGCAAGCCAGCGCTCCCTTTGCCCAGGCAGTGGCGGGATACGCTGCCGCCGCCGGCGCCGCTTCCGGGGTGGCGCTGAATGGCGTGGTGCCGCAGAACCTGGGCCCCTTAGCGGGCGGCGGCCTGCCTATTTTCCCCAGCAGCGGCGCCTTGCTGCCGGCCTCGTTTGTTCCCATGACTTCGCTGGTGGGAAACTACCCCATTTTTGAAGGCACCAGCCTGTACTCGCTGCGCCTGGACCACCGCATCAGCGCCAATAATGAGCTTATGCTGCGCGGCGGCGTCAGCCCCAGCACCACCACCGGCATCCAGGTGAACGCGCAGGGGCCGCAGAACTTCGGGCAAAACGCCTTTTCGCGCACCTCGCAGCAGACCTACCGCGACTTCAACATTAACGCCCATGACACGCTCACGCTGGGCAACAACAAGGTGAACGATTTCCTGTTTGCCTACTCGCGCCGCGGCTTGCTCTACAACTTCTCCAGCGCGCCGGGGGGCGGCAACGTGGCGGTGAATATTCCCGGATTTGCCTTCTTCGGACGCGAGCCGTTCTCTTTTGTGAACCGCACCGAGCAGCGCTACCAGCTCTCCGACAGCTTTTCCTGGGTGAAAGGCAACCACGACATGAAGTTCGGCGTGGACGGCAACTACATACCCTTGCAGGCTGACTTCACCGTCAATTTTGGCGGAGTTTATAACTTTGGCGGCGTGGATCTGCCCGGCTTGCCCAGCGTTCCCGGCATTCCCAACTTTCCCGGAGTGTCGCCCATCCAGGCGTACGGCCTGGGCTTGCCGCAGAACTTCATCCAGGGCGTGGGCAATCCGCACGACGCCTTCAGCAATACGCCGCTGGGCGGCTTCATTCAGGACAGCTGGCGGGCGCTTCCCAACCTGACCCTGAACTACGGCGTGCGCTATGACGTGGAACTGACGCCCAGGTTCAGCGCCATCAATTCGTTTTCGCAGGCGGCGGAGAAGAGCCTGGGCATCACCCAGGGCATTCCCCGCGACTGGAACAATGTGGCGCCGCGCGTCGGCCTGGCTTGGGACCCGGGCAACGACGGCAAGACGGTGGTGCGCGCCTCCTACGGGCTTTTCTACGACCATCCCCTGCTCGCCCTGGCCTTTGACTCCGATGTGGCCGATGGCGCGCAGGCGCCACAGGTGGTGTTGTTTGGCGGCAGTCCCTGCAGCACGGCTGCTCCGATGAGCAATGCCAGCCCGCTGAATCTCAATGCGGCCAACACCTTCCAGGGCACGCTGGGGAATGCCAACTGCACCCCCACCGGACTGGCGCAGGCGCTCGACTATGTCTCCAACCAGCAACGCTTCAACGCCGCACCGAACGCGCCCTCGGCCTTTGTGGGGCAACAATACCTGGCGGCGCACATCCCTCTGATCCTGCAGCCGTTCGGTTTCCCTACCGCGGCCAATTTCCAGTATCCCTATTCCAACCAGGCCAACCTCACCTTGGAGCACGACCTGGGCCACAACTTCGCTTTGAGCCTGCAGTACAACTTCAACGCGGGCAAGCACCTGAACCGGCCCATCAACGCCAATCCGGTGCGCTCTGACCTGCTGATCCACAACTACCAGGTGGCGGCGGCGGCCGGCGATCCCGGCGCCCTTAGCGGCGGCGCCAGCGCTCCGCTGTTCGTGGGCTCCGTCGGCGCTCCCTGCGGCGTGAACCTGAATCCGGGACCGTTGCAGGGCCAACCCTGGGTGAGCTCTTCGCTGGTCAGCTTTTTCCGTCCTTCCGGTTTGAATCCTTCGCTGGCCCAAGCGGCGATTGCCGGCGGCGCCGGGACCTGCATTGGCCTGGCGAACCAGATCATGGCGGCGGAAGGACTGAATGCCAATTGCGACCCGCTTTCGCTGAGCGGCTGCATTCCCTTCAGCGATATGCCGGCCAACTATTCCAACGGCAGCTCGGTGTATCACGGCTTTACCGCCAACCTGCGCAAGCGCTTCAGCCATCACTATGAGTTCCTGGTGTCGTACACCTACTCGCACGCCATAGACGACTCGACAGATCTGGAATCGCCGCTGGCGCCGCAGAACAACTTCGATCCCAATTCCGACCGGTCCAGCTCGCTGTTCGACCAGCGGCACCGCTTCGTGTTCAGCGGCGTGTACCAGACGGGCAAGCTCTCCGGCAGCAGCTTCTGGAGCAAACTGGGCAGCGACTGGACCTTTGCTCCCATCATTGAGGCGGGAGCGGGGCGGCCGTTCAACATCATCACCGGCTCGGACCGCAACTTCGATTTCGGCACCACCACCGACCGGCCGCTGGCTGTCCCCGGAGGCACGGCGCAGAACCTGTGCGGCGACCAGGCGGTGCGCTCAGGCTTCTCTCCCACGGGATGGCTGCAGCCGGCTTGTTTCCTCAACGGAACGCTGATCGGCAACTTGAGCCGCAACGCCGGGGTTCGGCCCTCCACCTTGTTCACCGACATGCGCGTGGCACGGCATATCGCCTTCCGAGAACGCGTGGGCCTGGACGCCATGGTGGACGCCTTCAACTTCATCAATAAATTCAACGTGGCCGACGTGAACCCGCTTTGGAGCAGTGCCGGGCAGCCGACCGCCGCCTTCGATCCACGGCAGTTGCAGCTGGCGCTGAAGCTTTCCTGGTAGTGGTTGCGAGAAGGACTCCTGTGCATTCCCACTCAAGCCAACAGCAGGCTTGAGTGGGTCACCCACCCATTTCAGGAGGAAATAACCTGGGAACGTCCCGTCTGTCCCCAGGTTTCCCCCTGGCCAGCGGCTCTGATTCTGTCTAAGCCCAAGGCACAGCAAGAGGTTGCATCGCGGAAGAACACGGTCTATCGGAAGGTAACTACGGTACCTTTGTTGATTGACCGGCGCAAAAAACGCATAGTACGATTCCAGCAGGTCCGCACAAGCCAGGCGAAAGGTCCTAAGTCCCAGAGCGCATGAGGATTCGAAAGCTTTATTGGTATACGCCGTTGCTCGCCGCCCTGGCTCTGGGCACCACGTCCTGCCAGACTGCGGTCAAGAAGCCAGCCATGGCTGCGGCGCCGCCGGTCGCCTCCGCGCCTCCGATCAAACCCAAGCCTGCCGCCATACCTGCTCCCGCTCCCAAACCGCAGGAACACGCCAAGGTTGCCGCCAAGTCCGACGCCATTGACGCGCTGGTGGCGCAGGCCGAGGAGCAATATCAGGCCGGACAGGCGAACTATTCCGCCGGACAACTGGAAGCCGCCAAGGCCAATTTCGACCGCGCTTTCGATATTCTTACTGAGGCTCCGGGAGGGCCCGATTCCGACGAGCGCCTGCAAAAGGAATTCGACAAGATTGTAGATGGGGTGAACAGCCTGGACCTGGTCGCGCTGCAGCAAGGTGATGACTCCACCGAGCAGAAATCCGAGCCCGCCCCGATTGATGAAACTAACCAGATTACCTTCCCGGTGGACCCCAACCTGAAGGCCAAAGCGGCGCAACAAATCCGCCGGATCCACTCCGACCTGCCGCTGACCATGAATGACGCCGTGGCCGGCTATATCAATTACTTCTCCACCCGCGGTCGGGGAGTGCTGGAACGGGCACTGACCCGCGCCGGGCTTTACGAGGACATGATCCGCCGGGTGTTAAAAGAAGAAGGCGTGCCCCAGGACCTGATTTACCTGGCGGAAGCGGAGTCTGGCTTCCACCCCGTGGCACTTTCGCACGTGGGGGCCCGCGGGTTGTGGCAGTTCATGTCCAGCCGCGCTAAAGGCTACGGACTGCAACGGAACTGGTGGGTGGATGAGCGGCAGGATCCGGAGAAGTCCACCCGGGCCGCGGCCCGCCACCTGAGAGACCTGTACAAGGAATTTGGCGACTGGTACCTGGCGATGGCGGCCTACAATTCCGGGCCGCTGACCGTGATGCGGGCGGTGCAGCGCACCGGCTATGCCGATTTCTGGCAGCTCTACCGGCGCAACGTGCTGCCGGGGGAAACGCGCAACTACGTGCCCATCATCATCGCTGTGGCCATTATGGCCAAGAACCCAGCGCAGTATGGGCTGGACCAGATTGTTCCCGATAAACCGCTTCCCTCTGACACAGTGACCATTGACTACCCCGTGGACCTGCGGCTGGTGGCGGAGTGCGTGGATAGCCCAGTGGCCACGCTGCAGGAGCTGAACCCTAGCCTGCTGCGCATGACCACGCCGCGGGAGGGCTCGTTCGACCTGCACCTGCCGGCCGGCACCGCTGAGAAATTCCAGACGACCATTGCCGCCATTCCCCGCGACAAGCGAGTATGGTGGCGCTATCACACCGTAAGCGGAGGCGACACCCTGGCCAGCGTGGCGCGCAATTATCACACCACCGCACGCGCCATCGAGCAAGCCAACAGTCTGGACGGCAAGGATCTGGCCGCTGGGACCAAGCTGATTATTCCTATTGCCGCCGGACGTTATGTGGAAGCGGTTGCCTATTCACGCCACCTCACGCGTTATCGCGTGCGCCGGGGCGATACCATGACGTCCGTGGCGGAAGATTTCGGTGTTCCCGTAATACGGCTGAAGCGCTGGAACCCGCGCGCGGGGAGCAAGCTGCGCGCCGGCATGGTGCTTTACCTGCACCGGCCCCTGCCGCCCGGGGAACACGAGGTGGTCTCCACCCGTAAGGCTTCTAAGTCTAAGCGGAGCAGCAAGTTACAAGCTGCCTCCCAAGGCGGGAAAGTGGTTCACAAGGTACAGCGGGGCGAAACCCTCTACAGTATTGCCAACCAGTACAACACCACGGTGGCGGAGCTGCGGCGCACCAACGGCAAGGTGGCGGCGAACCTGCGTGCCGGCGCCGTGCTGGTGATCCGGGAAAATCCCTGAAAATTTTCTTGTGTTGGCGCTAACGGCGCAATCTCTCCGCAAGGTGTAATATGCGGTGCAGCGCGTCACGGTGGCGGCAAAAACGCTGTGCTATAATCGCGCGCCGCTCGGGAAGAAAGCCTTCTCGAGCTGAAGCGGTCCTGCAGTTTTTGTTTCAATTCCTAAATGGACGGGTTGCCGTGCGGTGGCGGCAGCTGCGCAGCAGAGATCAGGAGGAGCCATGCGATTTTCGAATGAAGAGACGCTGTACGGACGGGATGACGATATGGACGAGTTTGGCGACACCGGCTCTTACGGCGAGTCGCTGGAAGAAGATTACGAGGAAGAAGAGGAAGAGGAAGAAGAACCGGCAGGCAGCACGGCAGGGCAAGGGCCGAGCATGCCGGCCATAACGCCGGGACGGGAGGAAAGCACGGGCGAGGGTGGCGGAGGCGGCGGCCGGCGCGCTCCGGCGAAGAAGAAGGCGCCCGCGCGCAAAGCGGCGGCCAAACGTCCGGCGGCTCGCGCCAAAAAAGGCGGAGCGAAAAAAGGCGCGGCAAAGAAGGGCGGCGCCAAGAAAAAAGCCGCCAAGCGGGGCGGCAGCAGAAGCCGGGGCAAGTCGTCGGCGGCCCGTAAAGGCGGCAAGGCGAAAACCAAGAGTTCTTCGCGCCGCAAGCGCCGGTAGATTTCAATTACACTGATTCATCAAGCCGCGGAATTCTCCGCGGCTTTTGTTTTGAAACGGCAGAAGACGCAGGGGACGCGGAGGTTTGGAGGGAAATATCTGAAATGCCCCGCCGTGCTCTCCGTTTTCCTTAGCACGCGCTCCGGCCCAGACCAAAACCGCAGAGACGCCCAGTACGTGGAGAATGCGACCATGGATTCCTCTGCGTCCTTCGCGTCCTCTGCGGTTTTCATTCGGCAGCGGAGGCAGGCCGGTTATTTCTTGCGCTCCACGGCGGAGAGGCAGCGGCCGTAAAGCTCGAGCAGATGGGTGGCATAGTCTTCGGGCTTGGAAGCCACGCTGGACCCGAAGCCGGCGCCGACCGAGCCGGTCTTGCCGTAGCCGGTGGTCATGGCGATGAACCGCATCATGTCCAGCGCTATGTCCTCATTGCGCCGCGTACCCACAGGAAAACTGCCCGCGTCGTTCATGAATTCCTCCCCAGAAGAATGAGGCGCAGAGCCGGCCTCAGCTTCCCGCCTTGCGCCAAAACTCGATATTACCAGAGGAAACCGGGAGAAGAGGGCACGGCGGCTTGCGGAGGGGGCGAGCTGCGCTCGCCCGCACGGGGCAGAGCCCCGTGCCCAAACGATTGCGGAAGGGGCGCGCGCCCTCACGGTGCGCCCGGGGTGTCGGAAGGCAGCGGAAAAGTCGGCCTATATATTCTCCCGCAAGCAGGTTCAGCCTCGTATACAATTCGGCATCACTATCCCGTTCTAAACCGGCCCAGGGTTCCAGCACGTCAAAATTACAAACGGCCGCTGACGGCGCAATCGAGTTTTGCGCTGCCGCCGCAGAATGAAGGAATCGGTTTTGGCCAGCATCGAGGATAAGAAACTAAGGCGGCTGAGCCGCCGCGAGCTGCTGAAGCTGGCTCCGGTGGTGGCAGTGGGCGCGTTCGCCGTCACCCGCTGGCAGGATGGGCTGGTGGGGCGCGGTGTGCGCCTGAGCGACTGGGCTTCCGGCCTGCTCTTCCGCCGGCATCATCCGGCAAAGACTTTCAGCGATGCCGACGTGGTCCCCTTCGAAAAATTCCCCTACAACGGCTATGACGACCTCGATCCCGGCGTGGACCTGGACGACTGGACGCTGACGGTGGCGGGCAACGTGCGCCATCCTGGGGAGTACACGCTGGCGCAAATCCAGGCGCTCCCCAAGGTTCGCCAGAACACCCGCCATGTATGCGTTGAAGGATGGGATGTGATCGGCTCCTTTGGCGGGGCGCGCATATCCGATTTCCTCAGTCTGGCAGGTGCCGACACCAGTTCGCGCTTTCTCACAGTGGAGTGCGCCGACGATTACTACGAATCGCTGGACATGGCCACGGCGCTGCATTCGCAATCGCTGTTGTGCTACGAGATGTACAACAAGCCGCTGGACCGCGGGCACGGCGCACCGTTGCGGCTAAGCCTGCCCACCAAGCTGGGTTATAAATCCGCCAAATACCTGACCAAGCTGACGGTGGCCAACGTTCTGGGGGCGCAGCGCGGCTACTGGGAAGACCAGGGCTACAGCTGGCACGCGGGCCTTTAGGAGAAACATGGCGAGCGGAGCACAAGCAGGAGCGCCGGAAGCCAAGCCGGAAGAACGAATCCGGCTGGTGACGGCGGCCTATGAGCATCCCTGGGCCATCCGCTTCACGCACTGGCTGAACGCTGCCGCGGTGTTTGTGCTGGCGGCGAGCGGGCTACGCATCTTCCGCGCCTTCCCCAGCTTCGGCGCAAAAATTCCCGAGCACGACCTGGTCAACATTCCCAAGGCGCTCACGCTGGGCGGGTGGCTGGGGGGAGCGCTGCAGTGGCACTTCACCTTCATGTGGCTATTCGCCGGCAGCGGGGTGCTCTACCTCGCCTACCAACTGCTGAGCGGCCATTACAAGACAGTGCTGTTCGTGGCGCGCGACGTGAAGGGCGTGTGGCCCATGGCGCGCCACTACTTCCTGTTTGGCCCCAAACCGGGGGTGACGGAGCCATACAATCCGCTGCAGAAATTGGCTTACACCGCGACGGTGCTGTGCGGGGTGGCATCGTTTCTCACCGGCCTGGTTCTGTACAAGCCGGTGCAGTTTTCCTGGCTGGCGTGGCCCATGGGCGGCTTCCATTGGGCGCGGATTTGGCATTTTGCGGCGATGTGCGGTTTCCTGGCATTCATACCGGGTCACTTGATTATGGTTGTGCTGCATGGCTGGTCGAATTTCGCCTCCATGCTGACGGGATGGAAGCGCGATCCCGAGTACCTGTCACGCAGAAGTACGCCGTAAGTGATTCTTGGCAGTCCGGCATCTTTACTCAACCGAACCCCCTGGGTTCGAACTTTGGAGGCAACACTAATGCGCAAGTACCTGATGAGCCTTATGGCAGCGATGTTTCTGCTGGGCTCGCTCACCCTGTTTGCTCAACCTCGCGCCGGGCAGGATGCCATGAAGCAGGATGCAGCCCAGAGCGATACCGCCAAGCCCGCGAAGAAGGCTAAGAAGGAAAAGAAGGCCAAGGCGAAGAAGGCAAAGAAAGAGAAGAAGGCCGACAAGAAAGCCGACGAGATGCAGCACTGAGGTAAGGTTCCGGGCGGGGCGAGGGCGCCCTGCCCGGACTTCCGGAGAAATAGATGAGCAGGCGCGTATGGGCCGGGGTAGTACTGGCGGCGGGGCTTATGGCAGCAGCCCTCGGCTATGGCTATTCGCGCCCGGGCGCGACCGCAACCCTGCTCTCCCGCCATAGCATGCCCGCAATGCAGGCGCCGGCACGCGAGGTCGCCATAACGCGTGAAGGCAAACTCTTCCACGATCCCTCCTGCCCCTACATTCATGGCAAGCCGGAGATGGTGAACGCTCAGGAAGCAGCTCGCCGCGGTTACACCCCCTGCCCGCGATGCCTGGGCAAGTACTTGCGGCGGTGAAGCCGACATTCCTGCGTCCCGGCGAGCAGCCTCCCAGTTTCGCTAACCCGTGCTACCATAAATAGTTTGGGTGGGGCCGTGCGGACCTCGGAGCAACTCTCAGGGGCAGCTCGGAATCCTATTGCGGGTCAAATCGGGCAGTAAAGCGCAAAAAATAATCGCTGTCAGCGAACGGCAACCTGGGACCTCTCACCTGTTATGCACAGCGGCAAAAAGGGGAAGCCTGTAGCAGTCCCTGACGACATTTTTGCGGGCGGGGGCAGCATGGGCGCGCTAATGCGCTCGCTGGACTGGGCGAAAACGCCCCTGGGCCCGGTGTCGAACTGGCCGCAAAGCCTCAAGACCTCCCTCAGCATCTGCTTAGCCTCGCGCTTCCCCATTGTTATGTACTGGGGGCCTGAGTACGTCGTCCTCTACAACGACGCTTACAGCACAATTCTGGGCAGCAAGCACCCCTGGGCACTGGGCCAAAGATGCCAGGACTGCTGGGCTGAGATTTGGGACACGATCGGCCCCATGCTGGACCAGGTGGTTAAGACCGGAGAAGCCACCTGGTCGGACGATCTTCTGCTGCCGCTGGAACGCTACGGCTACCCCGAAGAATGCTACTTCTCCTTCTCCTTCAGCCCGGTGCGGGTGGAAACGGGAACAGTGGGCGGAGTATTCACGGCAGTCCTCGAAACCACGGAAGAGGTGATCGGACAGCGGCGGCTGCGCACCTTGCGCGACCTGGCGGCGCGAGGGGTGGATGCCCGCCGCGAACAGGACGCCTGGCGGATCGCCGCCGGCACGTTGAGCGAGAACCAGCGCGATGTTCCCTTTGCTGTCCTATGCCACGCGGCAAGAGAAAATGGGCCGCAGATCGTGGAGACGGCGGGAATCAGCCGCGAACACGCGTTGTGCCAGAAGTTGTGCTCCGCCGGATCGCAATTGTCGAAACTAGCCTGGCAAGCGGTGGATTCGAGCAGCACGATCACGGTGCAGGACCTGGGGAAACTCGCTTCCCATCTGCCGCACGGAGCCTGGGAAGTCGCTCCGGAGAACGCCTTGCTCATCCCCATGACCACACCCGGACAGGCGTTGCCGGGAGTGCTGTTGGCTGGCGTCAGCCCGCACAAGGCTCTGGACGAATCCTACCGAACGTTTTTTGAATTGGTGGGGCGGCAAATCGCCACCAGCGTGGCCGATGCCCGGGCTTATGAGGAAGAGCGGCGGAGGGCGGAAGAGCTGACGGAAATTGATCGCGCCAAGACGCTTTTCTTCACCAATATCAGCCACGAGTTCCGCACCCCGCTTACCCTCATGCTGGGCCCGGTGGAAGAGATGCTGCAGCATGCCAGCGACGGTGGCGATCGCCGGCAGCTCGAAGTGGTGCACCGCAACAGCCTGCGGCTGCTGAAGCTGGTGAATACGCTGCTGGACTTCTCGAAACTGGAAGCGGGCCGCATGCAAGCGGTTTACGAGCCCACGGATCTGGCGGTGCTGACCTCAGACCTGGCCAGCACTTTCCGGTCGGCGATGGAGAAGGCCGGCCTGCGCTTCCGGGTGGAGTGCCTGCCATTGCCTGAGCCGGTGTATGTGGACCGGGACATGTGGGAAAAGATTGTCCTTAATCTTCTTTCCAACGCTTTCAAGTTCACATTTACCGGCGAAGTCTGCCTTCGGCTGCGCGCCGCGGATGGCCGGGTGGAGCTTTCGGTGGAGGACACGGGGGCAGGAATTCCGAGCGAGGAATTGCCCCGCATCTTTGACCGCTTCCACCGCGTCGAGGGGGCAAACGGGCGCACCTACGAGGGGACGGGCATCGGGCTGGCGCTGGTCCACGAGCTGGTAAAGATGCACGGCGGCTCGGTCGAGGTAGAGAGCACCGTGGGGCAGGGCAGCCAATTTGTGGTTTCTATACCGCTGGGCAAAGCGCACCTGCCAGCAGAGCGGGTGGACGCCGGGGAAAGCCGGCTGTCCGGGATGGTGCGGGCAGACGCCTATGTGGAAGAAGCGCTGCGTTGGCTGCCATCCTCGGCTGCAGAGGGGGCGGCGGGCAGTAGCCGATCGCGCCGGTCCGCTGATGAGAAGGCGGACGAGGAGGATACGCGGCCGCTGATCGTGCTGGCGGACGACAACACCGATCTGCGCGAGTACGTCAGCCGGTTGCTCCGGCAGGATTACCGGGTGCACGCGGTCGCCAATGGAAAAGAAGCGCTGGCCGCCACGCGGAAATTGCACCCTCAGCTGGTGCTGAGCGACGTGATGATGCCGGGGCTGGATGGCTTTGCTTTGTTGAAAGCGATTCGCGAGGACGAGGACACACGAGCCATTCCTGTAGTCCTTCTCTCCGCCCGCGCGGGCGAGGAGTCGAGGGTGGAAGGCCTGCACAGGGGCGCCGATGACTACTTGGTGAAACCTTTCACCGCCCGCGAGCTGCTGGCCCGGGTGGAAACCCACATCCAGATGGGACGGGTCCGGCGGCAGGTAAGCCACCTGGAACAGCAACTGGTGCAGGAGACGGAGCGCGAGCAACGGCGCTTGCGCGAACTGCTGCAGCTTGCTCCGGCGGCCATCGCCATGCTCAGCGGTCCGGAGCACCGCTGGGCTTACGTCAATCCTGCCTATCTGAAGGTGATCGGGCGCGAGCGAGCGGAAGACCTGCTGGGCAATCCCATTCGCGAGACCTTGCCCGAAGTGGAGGGGCAAGGCTATTTCGAGTTGCTGGACCAGGTGTATGGGAGCGGGGAGCCGGCCACCGGCACAGAGATGAAGGTGCGCCTGAACCGCGGCCCGGAAGGCCAGCCGGAGGACACCTACTTCAATTTTGTGTACCAGCCGCTGCGCAATGCTTCGGGCGCAGTGGAAGGCATTTTTGTGCACGCGGTGGACGTAACTTCGCAAGCGCGGGCGCGCCTGGCGGTTGAGCAAAGCGAAGAGCAGTTCCGCATGCTGGCCGAATCCATTCCCCAGCTGGACTGGATGGCCAAGGCCGACGGCTGGATTTACTGGTACAACCAGCGCTGGTATGAATACACCGGCACCACGCCGGAGCAGATGATGGGCTGGGGGTGGCAATCGGTACACGATCCCGAGGTGCTGCCCAAGGTAATGGAGCGCTGGCTGGCTTCGATTCGGACAGGCGAACCTTTTGAAATGGTGTTTCCGCTGCGCGGCAAGGATGGCAGGTTCCGCCAGTTTTTGACGCGGACCATGCCGGTGCGCGATTCCGCAGGCAAGGTGGCTTGCTGGTTCGGCACCAATACCGACATCACCACGCAACAGAACGCGGAAGATGCCTTGCGCAAAAGCGAGGAGCGGCTGCGCGCCGCACTGGAGGCTTCCGACACGGGGACCTATCACTGGGATCCCAACCGCGGCGAGTTTCTGGAATTCGACGACAGCCTGAAACGGCTGTTCGGCTTACCCGCCAGCGCGGAAGTCCGCACCACCGAAGATTTTGTTCGCCTGGTATACAGCGACGACGTCCCCGATCTGCTGGCCGCGGTGGAACGCTGCCGGCAAGGCGGCGATTTTGAAATGGAGTACCGGGTGATGCTGCCGGATGGAAGCATCCGCTGGCTATACGACCGCGGCAAGATGGTGTTCAAAGATGGCAAACCGGCGTACCTGGTGGGGGCGTGCACGGATACGAGCAGCCGGAAGGTGGAGGAGAGCGCAAACTTGAAGCTGGCTGCCATCGTGGAATCCTCCGATGACGCGATTGTCAGCAAGGACCTGAACGGCATTGTGACCAGCTGGAACGCGGCCGCAGAGCGAATATTTGGCTACAAGGCGGCGGAAATCGTCGGCCGGCCGATCACCACCATCATTCCCCCAGAGCTGCACGACGACGAGACCCGAATCCTGAGCAAGCTGCGGCGGGGCGAGCGCATTGACCACTTCGAAACCGTGCGCGTGACCAAGTCGGGCGAGCGCCTGGATGTTTCTCTGACTATCTCGCCGCTCAAGGATCAGAACGGACGAGTGATTGGAGCAGCCAAGATCGCGCGCGACATCACCCAGCGCAAGAAAACGGAAGAAGCCCTGCGCATGAGCGACAAACTGGCCACCACCGGGCGGCTGGCGGCAACGGTGGCGCACGAGATCAACAACCCGCTGGAATCGGTGGTCAACCTGGTGTACCTGGCCAAGAGCCAGAAGGACCTGCCGGAAAACGTGCGCGAGTACCTGCTTGCCGCCGAAGAAGAACTGGATCGCGTTTCGCAGCTCACACGGCAGGCGCTGGGCTTTTACCGGGAAAAGACCGCCGCCACCACGATCCGGGTGGCGCCCATCCTTTCCCAACTGCGCACCGTGTTCTCTCCCAAAACCACCAACAAGCGTATTGACCTGCAGATTGAGGTGGACCAGGATCCGGAAATTGTGGCGGTGCCGGGCGAGTTGCGGCAACTGTTCGCGAACCTGCTGAGCAACAGCATAGACGCGGTGCCGGTGGATGGGACCATCCGGGTGCGGATATCGCAGGCGAGAGACTTCGATGGTTCCGGCGTTTCGGGGACGCGCGTGACCATTGCCGATTCCGGGCCGGGCATTGATCCCGCGCACCGGGCCAGGATTTTTGAGCCTTTCTTCACCACCAAAAAAGAGGTGGGCACGGGACTGGGCCTGTGGGTCTCCAAAGGCATTGTGGACCGGCACCGGGGCAGGATCCGCCTGCGCAGTAAGACTACGCCGGGCAAGAGCGGAACCGTATTTTCCGTGTTCCTGCCGGCGAATGCGGCGGAAGAGCAGGATGTGCGCAACGTGCTAAAAGAAGCGGTATAAAGCCTATTCACCACGGGAGATACGGAGGCACAGAGGAAATCATTGATTGAAGATTGTCGATGGAAAAAGCAGAAATCCTCGACCGCTCCGGCCAGTTGCGGAAAGAAACAATCAGCAATCGAAAATCATTAGTCTTCAAGGATCTTCTCCGTGCCTCGGTGTCTCCGTGGCGGAATTAGGTTAGTCCAGGTCGCGCCAGTTGGGTCCAGCGCCAATTTCCACCAGCAGGGGAACGCTCAGCGGGTGCACGTTTTCCATCTTGTCGCGCACCAGTTCGCGCATGGTGTCCACTTCCGCCTGCGGAACTTCAAACACCAGCTCGTCGTGCACCTGCAGCAGCATGCGCGATTTCAGCCGGCGGCGACGCAGTTCCTCATCAATTGAAATCATGGCCAGCTTGATGAGATCGGCGGCGGTGCCCTGCAGGGGCGTATTGACCGCGGTGCGCTCGGCGAAGCCGCGCATGTTCATATTCTTGCTGTTGATGTCGGGAATGGGACGGATGCGCCCGAACAGGGTCTTTACGCGCTGCTCGCGGCGCGCCACCTCCAGGGTGCTATCCAGGTACTGGCGCACGCCCTTGTATTTTTCGAAGTAGGCGTCAATAAAATGCTTGGCCTCGGCCTTGTCGATCTGCAGCTGCTGCGCGAGGCCGAAGGGAGAAAGCCCGTACACGATTCCGAAGTTGACCGCCTTGGCGCGGCGGCGGTGCTCGGCCGTGATCATCATCGGAGGCACGCCGAAAACCTCCTGCGCGGTCAGGGAGTGGATGTCGTCACCGCGGCGGAAGGCTTCGGTGAGCAGCATGTCGCCCGAAAAGTGGGCCAGCAGGCGCAGCTCGATCTGCGAGTAGTCAGCGGCCAAGAGCACGTGCCCGGGTTCGGCGACGAAGGCGGCGCGAATCTCGCGCCCCAGTTCGGTGCGGATGGGAATGTTCTGCAGGTTGGGATTGGCGGAAGAGAGCCGGCCGGTGGCCGTGCCCGTCTGGCCGAAGGTGGTGTGCAGGCGCTGGGTGCAGGAGTTGAGCAGCGCCGGCAGCGCATCCACGTAGGTGGACTTGAGCTTGGTGAGCTGGCGGTAATCGAGCACCAGGCGCGGAACATCGTGAGTGAGCGCCAGCTCCTGCAGAACGTCCACCGCGGTGGAGATGGTCTTGCCTTTGCCGTATTTGACCGGCTTGGGCAGGTTCAGCTTGTTGAAGAGCACGTCGCCGAGCTGCTTGGGCGAATTGATGTTGAATTCGAAGCCGGCCAGCTCCCAGATTTCCTTTTCCTTGGCGCGGCAATCGCGCTCCAGGCGGGTAGACATTGCTGCCAGCACGTCGCAATCAATTTTCACGCCCGCCTGCTCCATGCGGGCCAGCACCGCCACCAGCGGCCGGTCAATCTGGTCATACACCGGCATTAATCCGGCGTCCTGCACTTCCTGGCGCAAAGCCTGGGCTAGACGGCCGGTCAGGTCGGCAGCTTCGGCCAGCCCGCCGGAAACTTTCAAATTGAAGCGGCGCAGGGCGACGTCGGCCAGGTGATGCGCGTTGTAGGTAGGATCGAGCAGGTAGGAGTAGAGCATGGGCGCATCGCGCACTCCAGCCAGCACGTGCCCGGCGCCTTCGAGCGCGTGCAGGGCGGCTTTGTAGTCGTGAACCGCTTTGGGCAGGGCGGGATCGGCGAGCGCCTTGAGGAGCGCCTGCGCGGCCGGGCCATCGTCCAGGGAAACTGATACTGCCTTCCCCGGCTGGGCGGAGAGGGCAGCTTTATGGTCGGGAGTGGCCGCCGGGGCGGGCGCGGCGCTGAAGTTCAGCGTGCCGGTTTCGCTCTGCTCTGGCTCCTGTTCTTCTTCCGGAACCTCAACCGGTTCGGCGGTAGCCAGCGCCACCGCGAGCACGCCACCCTTCTTGACTGCCTTCACCACAGCCTGGACGTCGGCCGCGGATTGGGCCTCCGCGTACTGGGTTTCCGCCACCTCCACACCGGAGATGAAGTCCTTGACCAGGGTGGTGAATTCCAGCTCGGTAAACAGCTTGCGGCAGGCCTCGGCGTCCGGCTGCTGGGCGCGCATGGAGTCCACGTCCAGCGTGACCGCGACATGGGTGTCAATGGTGGCCAGTTCCTTGCTCTTCAGGACGGCTTCGCGATTGTGCTGCAGGGATTCGCGGTAGGTCTTCTTCTCGACCTCGGCGGCATGCTCGAGTGCGGCCTCCACGGTGCCGAAGCGGCGAATCAGTTCCACCGAGCCTTTGTCGCCAATGCCGGGCGCCCCGGGAATGTTGTCAATGGTGTCGCCGCGCAGGGCCATCACGTCCACCACCTTCTCCGGCGGGACGCCCAGCACTTCCTCCACCTTGGCGCGGTCGCAGATCAGGTTGTCCTTGGGCGGGTTGAGGACACAGATGTTGTCGTCTACCAGCTGCAGCATGTCCTTGTCGCTGGAGACCACGTACACCGGGTAGGACTTGGCGGCGGCCTGGCGCGCCAGCGTGCCGATGACGTCGTCGGCCTCGTAGCCCGGCATCTCGAGAATGGGAATGCGGTAAGCCTCCAGCGCGCGCCGGATGTAAGGCAGCTGCTGCGCCAGGTCACCCGGCATTTCCGCGCGCGTAGCCTTGTAGCCAGCGTAGGCCTGCGCCTGCCAGGTTTGGGTCGTGGAATCGAACCGGCTCACCGAAGTGAGGGACGCGGCTTGCTGGTCACGAAAGGTGGGCGCGGCCACATCAAACACCGCCGCCAGGTATTCGGGGCTGAAATCGTCGCGCAGCTTGCGCAGCATATTGACGAAGACGTAGGTGGCGGCCGTAGGTATGCCGGTGCGGGTAGACATGGGCCGCTGCCGCGCCATGGCGTGATAGGCGCGGAAGATGAAAGACATGGCGTCAATCAGGAAGATGCGCCCGCGCCCGGACGCGCCCTGGGGCAGCGTGGGTTGCGTGGGAACCGGCGCCGGCGCGGGCTGGGCGGCCGGCGCCTCACTCACCGCCGTGGCCGTTGTATCGTGCGAATTGGACTTCTTACGGGGCAAGAAATTAGTTTATCAGCCCGGGACGAGGTTCATGGCGGGCCGACGGGCTCACGTTCTTATCACATTTTGTTTGCAGCCACCCCTCCCATACATACAATTTGGGGCGAGTGTTGTTGCGCTTGCATCGCTGCAGGAGAAACGGACTATGGTCGGTACGCACATAATGCTGACGGCGCTGGTGGCGGCGGCGGCGGCCTATGTGGGCTGGCAGCACGCGCCGGCGAACTGGACGCCGCTGCACATGTTTGGGCTCTGCCTCGCGAGCGTGGCGTTTGTGCTGTGGACCGTGGCGCGGTTTCAACTGGGCAAATCCTTTGCCGTGACGGCGCAAGCGAAGCAACTGGTCACACGCGGCGTGTACGCCAAGATTCGCAATCCGATTTA
>Ga0075436_100001119_pt1 | contig 18126 bp, 16 predicted proteins | sample RhiMethybrSRZTD5_FD_75303 | JGI IMG/M metagenome (GOLD analysis project Ga0075436, IMG submission 75303) | Populus rhizosphere microbial communities from Tennessee, USA - Rhizosphere MetaG P. TD hybrid SRZTD5 | ecosystem: Host-associated > Plants > Roots > Rhizosphere > Soil | place: USA...
GGCCATCGCGCGCGTCGAGACGGCCGCGACGAGCACTCTCACACGATGCCGAGCCGCGCGCGCGCGGCAGCCGGATCCACGACGTGGAGATGATCGAGCACGGTGCCCGACGCGTCGCGGATGCCGAGGGCGTCGACGAGCGGCGCGGCGCGGCCGCCGGCGAGGCCGTCGGCGACGAGCGCCGCGCCCTGCGCGGCCGCCTTCGCCGCGCGCGCAAACCCGGTGAGCGGCCGCACCGCCGCGCCGATTCGCGCCGCGGCGAGCCGTGCGGCGAGCGCGTCGCGGACGCCTGCCGCCGAGGCGAGACGTCCGGAGAGCAGCACGCCGGATGCGGACGGCGCGACCGCGGCGAGCGCGGCGACTGCCTTCACGGCGCTCTCGAGATACGCCTCCCAGGCGAGCCGCGCGCGCGGCGTCGCGCCCGACGCAATCGACTCCGGCGACGCGTCGGGCTCGCCGGCGATCGCCGACGCGCCGCCGCTGAAGAGCATGCGCTTCGAGATCGTGCCGGCGAGATACGCGACCTCGCCGTCGAGCGCGCCCGCCGCGCGCGCGCCGAGCGGACCGGACGTCCCGCCGAGGCCGTCGACGATGCACCCGCGCTCGACGGCGATCGCGGCGGTGAAGGCGCCGCCGAGCTCGAGCAAGATGAACGACACGTCGCGGTGCGCGCATCCGCGACGCCCGGCCTCCTCGTGCACCGCCAGCGCCGCCGCGCACACCTTGTCGGCGGTCCCCATGTCGACGCGGTTCACTTTCCGGTGCGCCGGCACCGAGGCAAGATGCACGACGCCGGGCGTGAGGACGACCGGCAGCGGCGACGCGCGCAGCGCGCGCATGAGCGCGCGCAGGCCGCCGATGCCGCCGGCCTCGCCTTCCGGCGCGAGGTACGCGAGACGGAGATCGTTGTCGGTGAGCGCCTGCGCGCGAATCAGCGGCAGCCCGTAGCCGGATGGTCCGGCGACGAGGTCGAGCGGCGCCGCGCGATGCGCGGCATCGAGCACGTCGAGGATCGCGCGCGGATCGGCGAGCGCATCAGACGTCGCGAGCGATCGATCGAGGAACAACGCGCCATCGTCGAGCCCGCAGATGTCGACGCTGACCGTGCCGGGATCGATGCCCACGACGCGAGACATTAAATTAGGAATTGGGAATTTGGAATGTGGAATTTGGAATGCGTCGTCACGCTGCCACGATCATGATCACGAATTCCACATTCCACATTCCAAATTCTTGATTGCGCTATCGCGCGCCTGTCACGGCGCCCGCGATCTCTGCAATGGTCTCGGCGTCCAGCACCTGATCGTTGCGCTCGAACAGGCGCGCGATGCAGGCCTTGTGGATCTTCATCTTCAGCCCGCCGACGCCGAGCGCGCCGAACGCGGTCGCGCCGCCGCGATCGACGCCGTTGTCGGTCGCTTCCACGCCTTCGACGCCGAGCGGCGGCACCGCGTTGACGTCGGCCACGGCGCGCAGGCCGGCGCGCCCCATCCACGCGCCGCGCGGCACGAGGCAGACGCCGGCGCCGCCGGCGCTCAGCAGCAGCTCCGCGCCCTCGAGCACCGCCGCCGCGCCCGACGGATCGGCCATCGCCTTCGGCCGCACCTCCTGGCCGAAGCGCTGGCGGATCGCACCGGCGGCGGCATCGGCGCCTTCCTGCCGCCGCGACGTGACGACGACATCCGCGCCCGCCCGCGCGAGCAGGCCGGCGGCCCGCATGCCGACCGGCCCGGTGCTGGCGACGACGACCGCGCGGCGGCCGCGCAGCTCGCCCGCCGCCTGCTGCAGCTTCACGACGGCGGCGACCGCCGTGGTGTTCGATCCGTTGGAGTCGAGCATCACCGAGACGCGCATCGGGCCGAAGAACGCCTTCTTCGCCGCGGCGAGCAGCCGCTCGCCGGCCGCGATGTCGGCGCCGCCGATGAAGATCGCGGTGTTGTGCAGATCCTTCGGCCCGCGCGTGAAGATGGCGCCGTGCACGAGGTCGCGCACGGCGTCCTCGGCGACGGCGCCGTAGCTCAGGACCTCGTCGGCGCCGGCGTCGAGCGCGACGATGCGATCGAACGCGCTCGGGTGCGGCGAGGCGTCGAGGTGCAGGAGCAGTTTGCGCACTGCCCCGCGGCTACTTCGGGCTGAACGGGTGCTTCGCGGTCTTCGATCCGGAAAGCACCTCGTCCACGGTCGGCTTCTTGCCGAGCGCGCGCTGGATCGACTCCTTCGTCGCCTGGTAGTTGTAGTCGTAGATCTTCTTGTCGTCGCTCGCGTCCCAGTGGATGAACACGCCGACCATGATGCAGTAGTCGTCGGCCTTGTCCTTCGGGATGACGCCGCTCGCGACCGAATCGACGACCGCGCGCGCCACCGCCGCCTGCGCGGGGCCGAACATCTGCACGGCCTGCTTCGCGCCCTTGATCGTCACCTTGTTGAAGAGGAGCGTGTCGGGCTTTGCGGGAAGGTTCGGCGCGACGACCGCGAGGAGCGTCGTGAAGCCGTCCTTGTTGTTCGTCAAGGCGTTGCAGAACGCCGTGCCGGCGGGCCCTGTCTTCGAGCCGATGACCAGATCGATGTGCGCCACCTCGTTGCCGTCGCCAACCAGGGACTCGCCGAGAAAGAAGTCCGCCATGTCGAATAGCTCCCTTCACCGTAGCGCAGCCCTTCAGGGCTGCTGCCGCGCGGGCAGGCCTGAAGGCCTGCGCGGCCGAAACGCGGCAGATGTGAAACCGCTTTGAAATCGAACGCAGGAGTATAGCGCAGTCACGCGTCGAGGATGTCGAGGCAGCGCCGCAGGCTGTCGATCGGATCGCGGCCCGGCGACGGGCGGTACTCGTGCGCGATGTAGCCGGTGAACCCGAGCTCGGCGATCGTCTGCGCGACGAAGCGCCAGTTCAGCTCCTGCGTCTCGTCGAGCTCGTGCCGCCCCGGCACGCCGGCCGCGTGGAAGTGGGCGAGGAGCGGGAAGTACTTGCGGATGTTCGCGCAGACGTCGCCCTCCATGATCTGCACGTGGTAGATGTCGAACAGGATCTTCACGCGCGGCGAGTCGACGCGGCGGCAGACGTCGGCGCCCCACTCGAGCCGATCGAAGATCGCGTCGGCGCGGCCGAACTCCGGATCGAGGTACTTGCTGTTGACGACCTCGATGCAGATCGTGACGCCCTTGTCCTCGGCGTGCGCCTTCACGCGCCGCAGGAGCGCGGCCGAGCGGTCCTTCCCTTCCTCGTAGCCGATGCCGCGCCGCTCCCCGCCGACCGTGATGATGTTCGGCCAGCCGTTTGCCGCGCAGAGATCGATCTCCTCGTGCATCGCCTTCTCGATCGCGTCGTGCAGCTCGGGGCGGATCAGGCCGTCGCGAATCGTCACGCCCATGGCCGGCGCCATCGTGCAGACCAGCCCGTACTTCTTCAGCGTCGGCCAGTCGGCCGGGCCCACCAGATCGAAGCCGCTCGCGCCGAGGCGCGCCGCCTCGCGGCACATGTCGTCGAACGACAGCTTCGTGTCGCGCCCGAAGTTGACGCGCATCAGCGCCTGCTTGATCCGTCCCTTCCGCCGCGCGGGCGGGGGCGTCTGCTGCGCGCGCGCGCCGGCCGCGGCGAGGCCCGCGGCGGCGACGGTCGCGAGGAAGTCCCGTCGGCGCATGGTCAGTGCGAGTGCTGCAGGTAGTGCAGCCGCAGCAGATCCTTGCCGTAGTCGTTGCCGTTCGGCGTCCGGACGACGGTGTGGACGTGCTCGGGATTCGGCGCGTCGGGATCCGCGGCGAGGTGGCGCAGGTTCGCCGGGCGCTGATGATCGAACTCGATCAGGACGACCGGGCTGTGGATGCGGTAGTAGAAGACGCTCGCCGGCTCGGTCGCGCCGATCCACGCGAACCACGTCCGATCGAGATGCGCCTTCACCTCGTCCATCTTCACGCGCGCGTGCCCCTCGTCCATGTTGCCGATGTACAGCGCGATCAGATCGACGAGCTGCCGCTTCTGCGCGGCGGTGAGCTCGGTGGCCCGCACCCCCGCGTAGTCGAGGACCACGTTGTCCTGCCACGCCTCGGTGAGGTTGTCGTTGCCGGTCTTCGAGAACCGCAGAATCGCCTTCTTCCGCTGCGCGTCGTCGAGCGCGTTGACCATCGCGAGGCCGTCGCGCTGCTCCACCTGCAGCACCGACGTGCCTTTGTACTTGCCCGATCGCGCGATCGCCGGCTCGGATCCGGCGAAGAACGGCGTCATCACGACTTGATCGCCGAGCACGAAGTAATTGATGACCGCGTGGTGGCCGTCGAGCTGCCACCCCCACGGCTCGGAGGCAGAGGGCGCGCCCATCACGGTGATGAAGTACTGGAACTCGCCGTACTCGTCGAAGTTGCCGTCGTTCAGCTCGCCGAGCGTCTCGTTGAGGCGCATGATGTCGCGCGTCTGCTTCAGCCCCTTCGCGCTGAGCGCCGCGCGCAGCAGCGCGAACGCGAGGTCGCGCTGCGCGGGCGTCATCTCGAGAAAGCCGACGCCCTGGCGCGCGTAGAAGCTCTGGTTCATCCACTTGCGCCACTCGTCGTCGTTCACCCCAAAGGTCGTCTTCCTGCGCTGCGCGTCGGTCAGCCCCGCGAGAAACGCCTCGACGGCGGCGCGAACCGGCGCGGTCGACACGCCGGTCGAGCGGATGGCGAACAGGCCGCGCTCGACGTCGCCGCCGGCCGTGATGCCCTTGAACGGCGCCGCGAGCCCCGGCTTCTCGGCGGCGATCGACAACCGCAGCAGCTCCTCGGGACCGCGCTTTCGCGGCGCCGGGCGCGATTGCGATCGCACGGTCGATTGAAATCCGAGGCCGGCGATGAAGAGCGCGACGAGCGAGCCGCCGAGCGTCAGACGCGACACGATCACCTCCGCGCCGATGTCATCGTTTGACCGGCTTCCCGAAGACCTCGATCGTGGCGACGTCGATCCATCCGCCCGGCCCGTGTCCGCTGCCTGGAAGGAGATCCACGTACCCGATCTCGTCCACCTTGCTCAAATCCGCCTTGTCGACGATGTTCCCTTTGGTGACGACGGCGGCGATGTCGAGGCGCAGCCAGTGGACCTCGGCGAGCGAGAACTCGCTTTGCAGCCAGTCGACGGTCGATCCATCGGTGTGATCGCCGACGAGCCAGGTGCCGTCGGCGAGCTTGACGATGGGGCGGACCTGATGGAACCCCGACGTCTTCGTCACCCAGCGGATGCGCGCGAGGCCGGTGAGATCCGCGTAGTTGCTCTTGTCGCGCAGCGCGACGGCGCACGGCGTGGCGCACAGGCCGGTCCACAGATGAATCGGGTTGTTCTCGTCCTGCGCGCTGCCGGTGAGCAGCAGTTCCTTGCCGTACAGCTTCAGCTCGAGATTCGGATTCGACAGCGCCGCCGCCGGATCGACCGGATGCTCGCCGCCGGCGGGCGTCTGCTTCCATTCCTCGCGGAGGAAGAGCGGCGGCCGCGTGACGCGCGGCGCCGCGCCGCCGCGCCCGCGCGCCGGCTCCTGCGCGCGGATCGGCGGTGACGCGATCGACGCGGCGACGATCGCCGTCGTGAGAATCAGCTTCGCGTGGCGTGCCATGATCGTCTCCCTGGCGCGTCGCTACTGCCGCAGCGCGTAGACGAACAGCGCGCTGCCGGCGGCAATCGCGACGTACTGCCGCACGCCGATGGCGTACGACATCGGGCCGGCCGAGACCTGCCCGCCGACGTTGCCCTTCCACACCTGCGCGCCGGTGCGCCCGTCGAGCGCGAAGAAGTAGCCCTCGCGGCCGCCGGCGAACACCAGGTCCGACGCCGTCGTGAGGATGCCGCTGTCGGTCACGTCGCTCATCTTGAACTGCCACTTCAGCTCGCCGCTCTTCGCGTCGAACGCCTGGATCGCGCCCCAGCCCTCCTGCGGCGTGCGCGTGTTCACGTTGCCGGGTCCGGTTCGCAGCGCCGGCACCGTCATCGTCGGAAAGCGGCCGACGTACTGGTTGCCTTCCTTGTACTCGACGGCCCCTTTCGTGTACGTCGAGTAGGTGTCCATCCACGTCGGGATGTAGAACAACCCGACGCGCGGGTTGTAGGACGGCGAGTACCAATTCGTCGCGCCCTGATTGTTCGGGTAGACGAGCGTCCCCTCGGGCGTCGCGTTCAGCGTGCGCTTCGGCACGCCCTTCTCGTCGATCCCCTCGGCCCAGTTCACGCGGACGAACGGCTTGCCACGGAGGAACTCGCCGGTCGCGCGATCGAGCACGTACCAGAACCCGTTGCGGTTCGCCCACAACATCACCTTGCGCGGACGGCCCTGCCACTCGATGTCGGCGAGCACCGGCACCTGCGTCGAGTCGTAGTCGAACTCGTCGTGCGGCGTGAACTGGTAATGCCATTTGAGCCGACCGGTGTCCGGATCGAGCGCGACGACCGAGTCGGTGTAGAGGTTCGCGCCCGGCCGCGGATCCGCGTTCCAGTCGGGCCCCGGGTTGCCGGTGCCGAAGTACAGCAGGTTGAGCGCCGGATCGTACGAGCCGGTCACCCAGATGGATCCGCCGCCGTGCTGCCAGGCGTCGCTGCCGCTCGGCCACGTGTCGTGCCCCGCTTCGCCCGGCCCGGGCACGGTGTTGAAGCGCCACGCCTCCTTGCCGGTCTTCGCGTCGAACGCCGCGATGAACCCGCGGATGCCGTACTCGCCGCCGGCGGGCCCGATGATCACCTTGTCCTTGATCACGAGCGGCGCGACGGTGAGCGAGTAGCCGAGCTCCGGCCTCGACACCGCGACGTCCCAGATCGGCTTGCCGATCTTCGCGTCGATCGCGATCAGGTGGCCGTCGATCGTTCCCATGAACAGCGAGTCGCCGAGGATCGCGAGGCCGCGGTTGATGCGCCCGCAGCAGACGCGCGCGAGCGGCGACAGCCGCGGCGAGAACATCCAGAACATCCGCCCCGTCGCCGCGTCGAGCGCGACGACGTGGTTCGGCGAGAGCGTCGTGTACATCACGCCGTCGACGACGAGCGGCGTCGCCTCGAATTTCTCCGCCGGCTCGGCGGGCGTGCGCGTCTGGAAGACCCACTGCAGCTCGAGGTCCTTCGCGTTGCCCGGCGTGATCTGCGTCAGCGGGCTGTGGCGATGGCCGTCGAGGCTGCCGGAGTAGGTGAGCCAGTTCTGCGGCTCGCGATCGGCGTGCAGGATCCGATCGAAGGTGACGCCGCCCGGCTGCGCCTGCACGGCGGCGCCGGCGAGCGCGGCGGCGGCCACGGCGATCCGAAGTCTCATGGACGATATCCTTTCAACGTCACCAGATACGCGACGACGTCGGCGATCTCCTCCGGCGACAGCGTCCCGCGCGCCGACGGCATCGGCGAGGTCTTGACGAACGAGACGTCGCGCAGCTCGGTGCGCGGCAGCGAGACGAGCCGCTCGTTCGAGTCGATCAGCTGAATCGTGAACGTGTCCTGGTTGAGCAGCCGGCCGGTGATCTTGCTGCCGTTTCGCGTGACGACGTCGACGTAGCGATTCCCGGGGCGAATCTCCGCGTTCGGATCGACGAGCTTCTGCTGCAGCTCCGTCGCCGGACGGATCGTGCCGATCTCGCTCAGATCGGGGGCGACGCGCGGTCCGCTGCCGTTCACGCGATGGCAGGTGGCGCACTGACCCTTGCTCTCGAAGATCGCGCGGCCCTTCGCGGGATCGCCGCGCGCGACCGTGGCGCCGCCGCGGCCCGACCGCGCGGCGGGCGCCGCCGTGCGGAGGTACGCGACGATCGTCGCGGCCTGCGTATCGGTGAAGCTCGTCGGCGGCATCGTCGTGCCGGGAATGCCGGCGCGAATGATCTGGACGATCTCGCTGTCGGTGGTCGCGCGCCGGAACTGTCCGCGCTGCAGCTCGATGCCGGGCACCATGTCGCCGTTGGGACCGTGGCAGCCGGCGCAGCTCGCCTGATAGAGGCGCGCGCCGTTCTCGACGTCCGCCTGCGTGTAGCTGTGCTCCTGCGCCGCGGCCGCGACGCCGGCGGCGATCATCAGCAGGGCGATCGCTCTCCTCATAGGATTTCCCGCCGCGAATTGTAATGTAGTCTTACGTCCATGAAGCTGCGAAAGCTCGGATCGGGCGGGCTCACGGTGTCGGCCGTCGGCCTCGGCTGCATGGGGATGTCGCAGAGCTACGGCCCCGGCGACGACGAGGAATCGACGCGCACGCTGCACCGCGCGCTCGATCTGGGCGTGACGCTTGTCGACACGGCCGACGCCTACGGCAAAGGCGCCAACGAGGTGCTCGTCGGCCGCGCGATTCGCGATCGCCGCAGCCAGGTCGTGCTCGCGACCAAGTTCGGCCTCGTGCCGCCGCCGGGCGGCGGCCCCGCCAGCGAAGTGGACGGCCGGCCCGAGCGCGTGCGCGGCTGCTGCGAGGCGAGCCTGCAGCGGCTCGGCGTCGAGACGATCGACCTCTACTACCTCCACCGCGTGGATCCGAACGTGCCAATCGAAGAGACGGTCGGCGCGATGGCGGATCTGGTGCGCGACGGAAAGGTGCGCTTCCTCGGCTTGTCCGAGGCCGGGCCCGCGTCGCTCGGCCGCGCGCACGCGACGCATCCGATTGCCGCCGTGCAGAGCGAGTACTCGCTGTGGACGCGCGAGCCGGAGCGGACGGTCTTTCCCACGTGCCGTGAGCTCGGAATCGGATTCGTCGCGTTCAGCCCGCTCGGCCGCGGCTTCTTCGGCCGCGCGGTGCGCGACACCTCCGCGCTCAGCGCGAACGACGTCCGCAGGAAGCTGCCGCGGTTCGAGGGCGACAATCTGCAGCGGAACCTGGCGCTCTACGACCGCCTCGACGCGATCGCGCGCGCGAAAGCGTGCACGACGGCGCAGCTCGCGCTCGCGTGGATTCTCGCGAAGGGCGACGGCATCGTGCCGATTCCCGGCACGAAGCAGCGGCGGTACGTGGAGCAGAATGCCGAGGCCGCGTCGATCGCGCTGACGAGTGAAGAGATCGCCGCGCTCGATGCTGCGTTTCCGATCGGCGCGGCCGCGGGCACGAGGTATCCGGCCGACAGCATGCGGCTGCTCGAGACGGAGGGATTGGGGATTAGGGGTTAGGGATTAGAGGGATTGGGGAGCAGGGATTGGTTGTGATCCGGCGTGACAACCGTGATCTAACCAACCCCTAATCCCCAATCCCCAATCCCCGACGATCGTCAGAAGTTGAACGTTACGTTCAACCGGGCGAAGCGCGGGCCGAGAATCGTCGTCGGGTTCAGCCACGTCCCGCCGTTCGGCGCCGTGTAGTCGTACTGCGATTCGTACGAAGTCGAGAGCGGGCCGTAGTTCGCGTTCAGGATGTTCTGCAGGTCCATGCCGACGTCGAGCCGCCGGCCGCTGAACCTGATCACCTTCGCGAAGCGCATGTCGAGCTGATTGCGGCGGCCGTCGCCGTACACCCTTAGTGTGTTGTCGACCAGCGGCACGAGCGTGTTGCCGTTCGGGAGCCCTCCGGGCGGCAGCCGTCCGAGGAGGCTCTGCACGACGGTGTTCGGCACGTTCCAGTTCGCCCCGGTCGGCGCGGTGGCGGGCGCCGTCGGCTGGATGCCGATGAAGATCGTCGGGTTCGCCGCGGTGAAGATCACCGGCGGCTGCGAGCGGAACGTCGCGCTGATTTGCACGTCAATCTTCGGGATCGTGTACGAGGCGAGGCCGCGCAGCGTCGTCTCGACCGGATCGACTTCGCGGCAGAACCGCGGATCGGGGCTGTCGACGTTCAGGATGCTGGCGCACGTGTCGTTGATCGCGCGTCCCGTCGTCGTGCCGATCTGCAGCGTCGTGCCGCGGCTGAGGCGCGCGGTGACGGTCACGTCCACGCCGTGCCAGTAGTTGATGCGCGCCGGGCCGTAGTCGGTCTCGAACGTCACGTAGTTGTCGGCCGGACGCGCCGCCGCCGCCGCCGTCAGCGTGTACATCGTGATCGGATAGCCGCCGCCGTCGGGCAGCCGCGGATCCTTCGGCGCGGTGATCGTCCACGGCTGGTAGTCATTCGGTCCGACGGCGAGGTTGTCGGTGACGGTGAAGTGGCTCCACGACCGCCGGTTGTACCCGAGGTCGAGCGAGACGCGCGGCGCCAGCTCCTGCTGGAGGTTGACGCCCCACTGCGAGTCCGACGGACGGATGTTCCACCCGTGCAGCAGCGCCGGGTTGACGCGCGTCGAGGTGCCGGTCTTGCCGAAGTTCAGCGAGTTGCCGGTGAGCGCGCCGCAGATGTCGCCGCCGGGCACCGTCTGCGCGTTCGGGTTGAGGATGTCGCAGTCGACCTTGTAGTTGCCGTTCACGTCGGTCCAGCTGCGGTTGATCGCCGTCAGGTTGTAGCCGACGATGCCGTTGGCCGGATTGTTCTGCGTGTAGATCGTGTCGTTGGTCGCGGGGCCGAGATAGCGGCCGAAGTTGAACTTGACCGCCGTCTTGCCGTTGCCGAACACGTCGTACGCGATGCCGACGCGCGGCGAGATGTCGCGGTAGGCGCTCACGCCGTCGGTCCGCTGCAGGATCACCGGCTGCGGGTTGAACGGCGAGGTCACCGTCGTGCCGTTGTGCTCGGCCGGGCTGAAGCTCGAGACCTGGTCGTAGCGCAGCGCGCCCTGCAGCGTGAGGCGCTCGCGCGTCCACGTGTCCTGCACGAAGAGCGCGGTCATCTTCGTGCGATCCGCGGTCTGGAACTGCGGCAGCCGGTAGGTGAACTGGTTCGGCACGTGGTTGTTGAAGCGGTACAGCAGCTGCGACTGGTTCGTGTCGAACTCGGAGTCGGCCACGAGATAGGCGCCCTGGTAGCCGACCTTCATGTTGTGCGCGCCGGTGATGTAGGAGGCCGACGCGCGCCAGTTGTTCGGGTTGCCGAAGTTGTTCAGATACGTCGAGAGGCCGCGATAGGTGAAGTTCGCCGGATGCCCGTCGATGGCCAACTGCTCCGTCACGGGTATCAGGTCGAGGATGCCGTCGGGGGGCACCTGCCCGGGCCCGCCGGCGTGGCGGTACGCGAAGCGCGAGTAGCCCGCCTCGAGCAGCAGCTTGTTGGTGGCGGTCGACGTCCACGTCGCCTGCGTCACCCAGTACGGGAAATCGAAGTAGCCGGTGTTCGATTCCGGCGACTGCGTCGTCGAGCCGAGCGCAATCCAGTCGGCGCCGCGGGTGTGGCATCCCTTTCCGCTCGTCGTCAGCGTCGATCCCTCGCAGCGGTACTGATTCTCCTGCGAGAACATGACGCGGTTCTTCGGCGTCACCTGCGCGGTGCCGCGCGCCGCCCAGATGTTGCGCCCCTGCACCAGGCGCGGCTCGATGCTGTCGTCCCTCGAATAATCCCAGTGCGCCGGATCGCCGGCGAACCTGTTGACGCCGATGCCCGACACGCCTGAGGTCGTCTCGTAGCTGCGGTAGGTCGCGAAGAACCACAGGCGATCGCGCCTGATCGGTCCGCCGATCGATCCGCTCGCGTCGTAGGCGCTCTTGATGCCGGGGCCCTTCGTGATGCCCTGGCTGCGCAGCGTGTCGTCGATGTTGTCGCCGCGCGACCAGTCGCCGGCCGTGTTGAAGAACGCCTGCCCGGAGAATTTGTTGCCGCCCGATTTCTGCACGATGTTCATCGTCGGGCCGCCGGTCTCGTTCTCGCCGAGGCCGCCCGAGACGACCATCACGACCTCTTCGGCGTTGTTCGTGTCGTAGGTGAGCGAGGAGACGCCGCCGCCGTTGAACGCCGCGGCGACCGTCATGCCGTTGATCGACATGCGCCCTTCGTTGGTGCGGCCGCCGTGCGCGCTGAAGAACGTCATCGTCGGCGTCGCCGCGAGGCCGTTGTTGTCGACGGTGACGCCCGGCATGACGTTCAAGATCGAGCCGTACGCGCGCGTCGCCGGGAGCGACTCGATCGCGGCGGCGTTGATCACGGTCTCGCGCCGCGTGTTCTGCACGTCGACCACCGGCGACGCGCCGGTGACGGTCACCGTCTCCTGCACGGCGCCGACCTTCAGCTCGAAGGGGATCGTCAGCGTCGCCGATCCGATCACCTCGATGTTGTCGCGGACGATCGTCGCGAACCCCGGCAGCGACACGGTGACGGTATAGGTCCCGGGCCGCAGATCGACGATGCGGTACAGGCCCGCGCTGTCGGTGATGGCCGACCGGGTTTTCTCGATGAGCACCGGGCTGGCTGCTTCGACGGTCACCCCCGGCAGCACGGCCCCGGACGTGTCTTTCACCGTCCCGGTGATCGTGGCCTGGGCGAGCGCCGCCGCCGGCGCCAGGACCGTACACGCGAACACGACGGCTATCCTCGCGAGACCGCGCATTGGCGACCCTCCTTCACACGTCCGCCAAACTGACATGACAAAAAAATGCCTCACCCGTATCAGCTTGTAAACGAGCCCTCCGGGCCTGTCAAGGAACAGTTCGGCTCCTTGTGTCATCTATTTGCCGCCGACTCCATCGATTCGGATCGCGCCGACGCTACCGCGCCACTGGCCGGCCGAATCTTGCCGCCTCGATCGCGACATTGGTCTCGACCTTGCTCAGCTTCGCCGTGTACCGGCCATCGAGCCAGGTGAACTTGTATTCGAACGGAAACTTCACGCCGCCGACGTCGCGGTAGTCGGCGTAGTCGATCTGCGTCGGCATGCGGCCGATCGGTGAGGGGCCGTAGCGGACGGTGCGCGAGAGCAGGCCCGTCTTCGGATCGAAGTACAGCGACGCCATGAAGCCTCGCGCGCCGCTACCCTGCACGACGAGGAAGTCGCGATCCCCGATGCTGCGGTTCGCCGCGCCGCGCCAGTTCGACAGCGCCGGCTTGAGCTGCCCCGGGAAGGCGAGCTGCGCCTCGAAGCGCGCGCCGTCCAGCTCGCTGCCGATCAACTCGTACTCGCCGAGCAGCCCGCGCGGCGTCTTGATCCAGCCGGTCTTGCCGTCGAACGACCAGCTGCTCGCCGGCCGCTGCGTGTCCTTGTAGGAGATGAGGATCGCGCGCTGGTTCGGCGCCTTCGCGAACAGCGTGAAGTCGGCGTTGCCGCCCAGCTCGCCGTAGCCGATGGCCGTGCCGGTGGCGACGAAGCTCGTGATCCGCGCGAGGCGATCGGCGCCGCCGAGCGCGGCGATGTACTTGTCGAGCACCGCGTCGGCGCCCGGCAGCCCGTTGTCCTGCCGCACGGCGTCGTCGAGCTCGACGTTCGGCGCGTCGTACCACGAGTCGAGCGAGATCGTCGTCGCCGGCGTGATGCGGCCGTGATGGCACGTGTAGCAGGTGACGCGCTGCACGCCGCCGAAATTCGTGCGGTTGATCCCCGCCACCATCTCGACCATCCGGCGCGTCGTGATCTTGCGCGGCGTGTCGATCACGAAGTCCGCCCGGTCGGTGCCGGCGTTGGGATGGCAATCGGCGCAGTCGAGCCCGAGGTTCGCCGAGATGAGCCCCATGCTCGCGATGAAATCGTCGACGCTCAGCTCCTTCAGCGTGCTCGTCGTCACGTTCTTGAACGCCTCGCCTGCTTTCTTTCCGGCGGCCGGCGAGACGACCTGCGTGCCCTGCGCCGAGAGCGCCAGAGCGGTCAGCCAGACACACGCTGATCCGACAATTGCGACGTTCATCCGCCACGGAGGTGTCATGTGGAAATCCCCTCAGATGATTGCGGTGCGCGTCCTCCGGACGCGGCGCGGCACTCGAATTCGACACGCACTCTAACTGAGATGACAGATCAATTCCAACCGTATAGAGTAAAGCGCTCGGGAGGACGTCGATGCGAGTGGCAATGGGGCGCGTGACGCGTGCGCTTGCGGCGGCGCTTCTGGTCGCCACGCCCGCGCTGGCGCAGTTCGGGCATCCGCTGAAGGGCACGTGGAGCGGCGACTGGGGGCCGACGAAGGAGACCCGCACCCACGTCGTGCTCGAGTTGAACTGGGACGGCAAAGCGCTCAGCGGCAACATCAACCCCGGGCCGCGTGCCGTGCCGATCAAGAAGGCCGAGCTCAACGCGGATACATGGGGCGTGCACATCGAGGGCGACGGCAAGGACGCCTCCGGCGCCGCGGTGCATTACGTGATCGACGGAAAGCTCGAGAACATCGGCGCCTACAACCGCGTGCTCTCCGGAACGTGGACGGAGGGCGGGAAGAAGGGCGATTTCAAGGTCGTGCGTAATTAAGAATTGACGAATTAAGAATTAAGAATTCGCGTCGCAGTCGTGATCACGAATTCTCAATTCTAAATTTCTAATTCCTAATTACGGCTTCTTCCCGAAGATCGGCTGCCCGAAGTCGTCGGTCAGCCGCTGCAAGTACTTGTTGTTCTCCTGGCAGATGTACTCGGTCAGCTCGCCGTTTGGATTCCACGAGATGTTCCAGCGTACCGTGAACGGTTTGGTGTACGCGCCGGGATCGTCGTAGGTCGCCTCGTAGGCGAGCGTGCCCTTGTTCGGGCGCGAGAAGCGTTCGACGACGTGGAGCATGTCGGTGTGCGGATGGCCGAAGTAGTCCATCCATGTCGCCTCGTTGAACCCCACCACATCGACGACCAGCGTATCGCCTTCCCAGCGGCCGACCGAATGCCCGAGGTACGTCGGGTTGAGATCGTCGCCCTTCGGGTGCGCGCGGCCGTCCATGTAGATCTCGCGCCAGATGTGCGTGGCGCCCTCGAAGATCATGATGACGCGCTTCTGCTCCGGCAGCTGGATGATCTCCATCGGGTACGGCGTCGCCATCAGGCGCGGGCCGCCCGGCGGGAGGCAGTAGCCTTCGGGGTCGTACTTCGAGTTGTTCGCCGCGTTGTAGTTGTAGACCGCAGCCGCCCACGGCTGGAACGGCACTTGGGGCTCCGCTTTCGCGCCGCCGCGTCCGCCGCCGCCGGTCGTCCCCTCGCCGCCGCCGAGCGGCGCATCGCCGCGGCCCGGCGCGCCGCTGGGGCCGCCGCGCCGGCCGAACGTCGGCGGGTGCTTCTCCACGTACGTCTTGCCGTCTTCCTCGACGACGCGCTCGCCCATGTTGGTGATGTAAGGGACGTTCCACACGCCCTTCTCCCCCGGCACGCGTCCGAGATTCACGGTGCCGTCTGCAAGGCGGGGCGTGGGCTGGGGCGGTCCGGACATGCCGCGTCCGCGGCCGCCGCCGGAAGGTTGAGCGCCGGGCTGCTGCGCGCCGGCGCCCGCGACGAGCGTGAGGAAGACGGCGGCAATCGCGGCGAGCGCCGCGGCGCGCAGAAGGGCTCGCACGGCGGACCCGGTCAGCGCTGCTGCTGCGGCGTTTCGGTCTGGCTCGACGCGGCAAAGAGGCGTTTGCCGGTCGCCGCCAGCGTCACCGCCCGCGCGTTGCCGACGTGCGCGCCGTCCTTGGCCTGCGATCCTTCGACCATCACTTCGTCGCCGACGTGGAGCGTGTTGCGCGTCCACCCCTGGCGCATCAGGCCGTTGGGGCTCCCCATCTCCATGCCCCAGTTGGTGACCTTGCCGTCAGACTCGCTGACGTCCATGTAGAAGTACGTGTGCGGGTTCGCCCACTCGATCTTCGTCACGATGCCCTTGAGCGCGAGCGGCTTGCCGGCATCGAACTCCGCGGCGAACGAGTGATGGGCGATGACGCCCGGTGTCGCGAGCACGAAACCCAGGACTGCCGAGAACGCTGCGATCTTCGCTTTCATGCACGCCCTCCAAAGTCGGCACACGTCTGCCTGTGCGCGTCCGAGGCTATTGTGGGAACTTCGGACTGAGATGTCAATTCCGTTCGCAGGGGCCCAAGAGCTATTTCCTCAGCTGATCGAGCTGCCGCTTCGCAAGCTGGTTGTTCGGATCGATCTGCAGCACCTTCTCGAGCATCTTCGCCTGGTTGTCCTTGTCGTTTTTCTTCGCATACGCCTGCGCCATCGCCGCGTAGGTCGGGGCGTGGTTGGGCGCCAGCTCGGCGTTCGCCTTCAGCAGCGTTAGCGCCTCATCGGCCTTGTCGCCGTTGACGAGCGTCGTGGCGTAGGCGACGAGCGCGTTCTCGTTGTAGTCGAGCGCCTGCTTGCGCGTGTCCTTGTATTGCTGGATCGCCCCGGCGGCGCCGCCCTTGCCGAGCGCGTCGGCCAGCGCGATTTCGGTGACCTTGGGAACCGGCATGCCGCGGTGGCACGTCGCGCAGCGCAGCGCGGTGATCTCGGATGCGGGCTTCCCCGTCACCTCGGGCAGCTTGCCGGTGATCTCGCGCGACATCAGGATCATCCTGCGCGCGACGTTCTTCTTCGGGTTGGCGTCCGAGGGAAAGTCGAAATTGGGCGCCGTCCCGACGTGGCAATAGGTGCAGCCGCCCAGCGTCTGGACGCCGAGCTGCCGCACGAACCCCTGCATCGTCGCGACGAGCTCGGCGCGCGGCGTGTCCTTCGGGTAGATCTGCAGATTGGTCATCGCCGGCGGCTGCTGCGGCGCCGCCGGCGTCTGCGCCGACGCGGCGGCGGCGAGAAGAATCATTCCGATCATCGCACACGACACTCGCCTCATGTATGCCTCCACGAGATTCCTCATTCGAAACACGTGCCTACTTCGCGTCCATGATTCGCTTCAGCAGCGGAATCTGATCCGCGGACGGCGACGCCGGCAGCGACTTGATGTAGGCGAAGAGATCGGCGGCCTGGGCGTCGGTGAGCACCTTCTCGGTGTAGGGCGGCATGCGCCGCGGGTTGCGGATGAACGACGTGAAGCGCGCCGAGGTGAGCGCCAGCGGCACGAGCCGCGCGCCCGCGCCGCCGTGCCCGTCGTACCCGTGGCACGCGTAGCAGCTGTACTTCAAGTACAGCTCTCTTCCCTGCTGCGCATTGCCTGCAGGAGCCTGCGCGCGAACATCCGGCGCGAGGAGCACAATCGATGCGACGACAACGAGCAAGGCTTGTTCACGCATTCCAAATTCCCAATTCCACATTCCAATTTCTCAGCGTGGCTGCGTGACGACGTCGAGGAGCGCCGGCTCGCCGCGCTTCACGCGGTCGAGCGCGCGCTTGATGGCCGGCGCGAGATCCGCCGGGCGCTCGATCGGGCCCTCGCCGTACATCCCGTAGGCCTGCGCCATCTTCGCGTAGTCGATGTTCGGCTCGCGGAGCGTCGTGCCGATGTGCGCGCGATCGGCGCCGCGGCTGCGCTCGCTCGCCATCTGCTGCACGAACATGACTTCCTGATGGTACGCGCGGTTGTTGTGCATCACGGTCAGCAGCGGGATCTTGTGATGACACGCCGTCCACAGCACGCCCGGCGCGTAGTTCAGATCGCCGTCGGTCTGGATGTTGATCGTCAGCCGTCCGTGCGCGCGGTTCGCGAGCGCCGCGCCGACCGCGGCGGGCGCGCCGTAGCCCATCGCGCCGGCGCCCTGGCCGCCGATGTACCGGTAGTGCTTGTCGAAGTTCCACAAACGTCCCGGCCAGCCGCTGATGAAGCCCTGCCACGAGACGAGCGACCAGTCCTCGGTCCTGATCTGATCCCACAACTCGGCGCAGAGCCGCGCGAGGCTGATCGGGCTCGAGTCCCAGCCGAACGCCGCCGACTCGATCGCCTGCTGCCGCGCGTCGCGATGCGCGTCGGCGATCTTCGCGCCGCGATCGTGCAGGACGCGTTTCCGATCGGCGGTGAGCTGGCGCTTCACCTCCTCGATGAGCAGCGGCAGCGTCGCTTCCGAATCGGCCGCGATGTCGACGTCCGCGTCGGCCATGTGCTGGAAGTCCTGCAGATTGCTCTTGATGAACAGCCCGAGCGACGAGATGTTGATGACCTTCGCGTTCGCACTGCTCGCGATCGCGCCCGGATTCGGCGACCCGATGCCCTGGACTTCGAGGTTGAGGACGACGTCGGGCGCGCCGCTGCCGAGGCCGGCGAGCGGATGGCGCGACGGGAAGTTCACGCGGTCGCCGCCGCCGTTGACCGGCGCCTGCAGGAGCTCGGCGAGCTCGACGATGAGCGCGATCCCGTTCGGCGTGCGCGCCGCGCGTCCCGCGTTGATCCGCGGGTTGTCCGCCGCGACGAGCAGCCGCGCCGCTTCGCGCACCGCGCCCATCTCGCCCGCCGGCGGCGACGGCATCACCAGCCGCGGGATCTTCGGCGGCGACGGCGTCGGCCGCAGCTGCAGATCGTGATCGACGACGAGGAGCACCGGCTCCATCGGCGGCGTCATCGCGATCTTG
>Ga0075436_100001120_pt1 | contig 18123 bp, 18 predicted proteins | sample RhiMethybrSRZTD5_FD_75303 | JGI IMG/M metagenome (GOLD analysis project Ga0075436, IMG submission 75303) | Populus rhizosphere microbial communities from Tennessee, USA - Rhizosphere MetaG P. TD hybrid SRZTD5 | ecosystem: Host-associated > Plants > Roots > Rhizosphere > Soil | place: USA...
GTTAAGGCTGCCGACGGCAACCGCGCAATACGGTCACTGAAAGTCGGAGAACTCTACCAGCGTGATCTTTGCGTTGCCCGCCCCTTTGACAGGGTCGCCATCAATCGGGATGGACACCGGTTCGTCCAGTAACGGCGGCGCCTCGTCCATCTTGCGCTTCAACTCGGCGCTCACAGCGTCGACGCTCTGGCCCTCTCGCAGCTCGCGGATGGTCATCTCCGCCAGACCATGGCTGCGGCCGCATTTCGGGTCTCTTACGCGGCACTCCGCAATTTTCATCGTGCAGCCGCAGTTGCAGCCCTCGGTGCGGAGCAGGTTGAGCAGCAGACGCTTCTGCTGGGCGGAAAGGCCGCTTTGGTCTAATCCCGGCAAATCCGTAGCCGTTTGCCAGGTATCCGGCGTCTGCGCGAACGCTGCCAGAGAAAGGGTGAAGGCGAAAACGGCTTTTGTAACCATCATTGGTGAGTGCGGCACTACTAACCAGTCTAGTCGAAGCGTCCGAACAATGCCCACACGTTTGACACCAGCCGCGCAGGCCGTTATTCTCGTCGGGTGCAGCCCGCGGTAATTATTGCGGTTGTGATGAGCGGGGCGTGCTTCGCCCAGCAGACGCAGAACCCTCTGGCCGGCGATCCCCAGGCAGCCGCAGGTGGCGGCGCCGCGTTCCGCCCCTACTGTACGCCGTGCCACGGCGTCCGCGGACAGGGAGGCCGCGGGCCGGATCTGACGCGCGGAGTCTATTCGGTAGGCGACAAAGACTCCGACCTGTTTCGCACCATCGCGAACGGCGTGCCGGGAACGGAGATGGCCGGGTTCGCCAGTGACATCCGCGATGAGGATATCTGGCGCATTGTCGCCTTCATTCGTTCGCTCGCGCGGCACGATGTCCCCAACATTCCAGGTGATCGGGCGGCAGGCGAAAAGCTGTTTTGGAGCAAAGGCGGCTGCGGGTCGTGTCACGTGGTCAACGGCAAAGGCGGACGGCTCGGGCCGCAACTCACCAGGATCGGCCGCGAGCGCAGCTTCGCCTATCTGCGTGAATCCGTGCTCGCGCCCAACAACGACGTGGCGGCGGAATATGCAACCATCACGGTGGTCAAGCACGATGGCGCGAAGATTACAGGCATCGGAGACCTCGATAATTTCTCCGTTCAGGTAACCGACGCAGCCGGAGACTACTACTCGTTTCTTCGGAGCGATCTCGGGTCGGTGACGCGCGAACTCCGGTCGCTGATGCCGGACAGTTATGGCCGCCTTCTTGCGTCAGGTGAGATCGACGACCTCCTCGCCTATCTTGTGAGTCTGCGAGGTGCGGAGACCCCCAGATGAAGATTGCGGCCCTTCTGCTTACGTTGATTCTTGCGGTGTTCGCTGCCACGACCGTCACCGAGCAACAACTGCGCGATGCGCAGAGTGATCCGGGAAGTTGGCTCACTTACGGCAAGAACTACTCGGGCTGGCGATACAGCGGCTTGGCGGAGATCAACACCGCAACGGTTTCACGCCTCGCGCCCCGCTGGATTTATCAGACCGGCCAGGCGGGTTCGCCAGAGACCACCCCGCTGGTCTTCGGTGCGAGGATGTTCGTCACCGAGTCATCCAATCACGCCGATGTACTCGACCTGCTCACGGGAAAGCAGATCTGGCATTACCATAAGGCCTCTCCACAAGGCTTGAGCATGTGCTGCGGCGAGCAGAACCGCGGCTTCGCGGCGCTCGGCGGCAAGCTCTTCAAATTGAATATCGAGGCTACGCTGGTGGCGCTGGACGCGCGCTCAGGGGCCGTGTTGTGGGAGAAGCAGATCGAGGACTACAAGAGAGGATTCACCGCAACGGGCGCCCCGCTGGTTGTCAAAAACAAAGTCGTTGTGGGCATCGCCGGCGCGGAATTCGGCACGCGCGGCTTCATCGATGCTTACGACGCGAATACAGGAGACCGCATCTGGCGGTTTTACACCGTGGCGGCAAAGGGTGAGCCGGGCGGCAACACCTGGGATGGCGACGCCTGGCAGCGCGGCGGCGGTTCGAGCTGGATTACCGGAACGTATGACCCGGACTTGAACCTGATCTACTGGGGCACGGGCAATCCCGGCCCGGGTTTGGACGGCGACGTCCGCGCGGGAGACAACTTATACACGTGCAGTCTGGTTGCAATCGACGCCGACACTGGAAAGCTAAAATGGTACTTCCAGTTCACCCCGCATGACACGCACGATTGGGACGCCGTCGCGGATCCCGTCTTGATCGACATGATGGTCAACGGCCGCAAGGTGAAAACGGTCGTACAGGCGGACCGCAACGGATTCTTCTACGCTCTCGACCGCACCAACGGAAAGCTACTGCGTGCCGCACCATATACGGAGATGACCTGGACCACGGGTCTTGACGCTGACGGGCGTCCAAAGCTGGTGCCCGGATTGGATCCGTCCGAGGACGGCACCAAAGTCTGCCCGGGCCTCGGCGGCGGCCACAACTGGTCTGCGACGGCTTACAGCCCGCAGACCCAACTGGTTTACTTCGGCTCGACGAACGGCTGCGGGCTGTTCTACCGGAACAGGCAGGAATTTCATCAAGGCCAGTGGTATCAGGCGAGCACGGAAGCCACGGTTCCAAACGAGCCATCGACTGGCGCCGTGGTGGCGATCGATCCGGCGACGGCTGAGACACGTTGGCGGTTCGAAATGGTGACGCCCACCTCGTCGGGCATGCTGACCACGGCAGGCGGCCTGGTGTTCACTGGAGACGGTCAGGGCTACCTCGTCGCGCTGGATGCGCGTACCGGCAAGCCCCTGTGGCATTTTCAGACCGGCGGCTCGATTAAAGCGCCGCCCATCACTTACACTCTGAATGGCAAACAACAGATTGCTATTGCGGCAGGCTCGTCCATGATGACGTTTGCGCTGGTGAATTGAATTGGACGATCTGCTCGTCTGGCGCAAAGAATTCCCCACGCTCGAGACCACCATCCACATGATCAGCCACTCGCTAGGCGCCATGCCGCGGCGGGTGCACGAGCGGCTGCGAGAGTATGCGGACACCTGGTCGTCGCGCGGGATCCGGGCCTGGGAAGAGGGTTGGTGGGAGATGCCGGTGACCGTCGGTGACTTAGTCGGCCGCCTCATCGGGGCGGGCCCAAGTGAAGTCGTGATGCAGCAGAACGTATCGACCTGCATCGCGACGGTGCTTTCCTGCTTCGACTGGTCCGGGCCGAGGAACAAGATCGTATCCGAGGCCGCCAACTTTCCTTCGAACCTATACCAATGTCATGCTCTCGAGAAACTCGGCGTCCGGGTGATGACAGTTCCATCCGATGACGGCATTGGCGTGCCTCTCGATCGATTGTTGGCGGCCGTCGACGAGCAAACGCAGCTTGTGCTTTTCTCGCACGTGCTGTTCCGTAGCTCTTTTGTCCAGGATATCGGGGCCATTACGCGGCGGGCGCACGAGGTGGGCGCGCTGGTGCTCGCCGACATTTACCAGTCGGCTGGATGTATACCCATCGACGTACAGGAGCTGGGCTTGGATTTTGCCACTGGTGGCTCGGTGAAGTGGCTGTGTGGCGGGCCGGGCGCCGCCTACCTTTACGTCCGGCGGGATCTCTGGCCGAAATTGGAACCGCGCTTCACGGGTTGGATGGCTCACAAGAGGCCGTTCGCCTTCGAGGAGCAACCCATAGATTACGCCGAAAACGCCTTCCGGTTCCTCAACGGCACGCCCGCAATCCCAGCGCTATATGCCGCACGCGCCGGCTACGAAATCATCGCGGAAGCCGGCATCGAGCGAATCCGCAAGAAATCCGTGCGGCAGACGTCACGCCTTATCGAACTGGCGCGGGAGGCGGGTTTCCGGGTCAATTCACCCGAGAACTCAGCCGAGCGCGGCGGCACCGTTGTGATCGACGTTCCTGACGGCGCCGAAGTCGCGAGAGAACTAGTGCGCCGTAACTTCCTGGTCGATCACCGGCCGGGCGCGGGAATCCGCGTGGCCCCGCATTTTTACTCTACCGACGACGAGCTCGACCTTACGATTCGTGAGATTCGGGCGGTTGCAAGCGAGCGAGTGCCGGCGGCGCGGGCGCGCTAGTTCGTGGCCGGTACCCCGAGACTTTTCGCTTTGAGCGGCGACATGGCGGCTTCCGGACAATAGCGCGCGATGATCGCCCGCGCCATCTCCGCGCGCCGCACGCGCTCGCGGGACAACGCGATCACGGTGGTTTCCAGGTGTGTGCCGCTCGGATAAACGTCCGGAGCATTTCGCAGCCCGAACTTCAAGTAGATGGGCGCCGCTACGCGGATCAGCTCCGGAATTTCGTAATAGCGCACAAATCCGCCAATATTGTCCGGGGCTTCGACATAAAAATCGATGGGCGTATCGATGGCGGCGCGGATGGCCGCAATCTGCGGGATGGTCAGATCCGAGGGAATGTTGATGGTGTTCGCGCCCAGCAACTCAAGAATGCGCGCCGAGGCCGGGTTCGTTGGGGCCATCATCACTGACGTCTTGATGATGAGGTCCATCGGAAGGTCGCCGGCCGCGCGCATATTAGCCACGATCTGCAGGATGCCGATGTCCGAGACGAGGACGCTCCGCAGGCCAAGCCGGACCGCGTGCTTCACATCCTCCATTGCGAACACCAGCTGATCGGCGCCGCGCAATGAGAGTCCGAGCGCCTTACCGGCTGTTGAGAACGCCTGCGCTCCGATGTCGAACGTGGCGCGCGGCCCGATGAACAGATTCACCTCGATCCCCGCTTTTCGGCCCATTTCGAGCATTTCCGAGATCTCGGCGTCGGTCATGAGCATGATGCCGCTGCCCTGGCTCACGCGATGCACCGGAACACCGCGCTGCTCGGCTTCGCTCAACACGGCGGCCAGCACGCGCGGCCCCTCGGTGGAAGGGATCTCCATCCGATACTGTCCGCCGTCGGGGAAGCGTTTGATGGAGGCGGGAGAATCGGTCGGATCGCGGCCCGGTAAGCCCCTGCGTTCCAAAAACTCGCGTGAGCTGTTCATATTTCGCTTCCTTCCTTCAATTGAAAACCGCAATCGGCGACAGGCGCGAGCAGCACCTCCGATTGGCGGCCGTTTAGCGCGAACACCTGCCGCACCAGATCGCAAACTTGCTCGTAGCCGCGCTCGTAGAACACCAGGATCGATGGTCCGGCGCCGCTCAACGCACAGCCCAGTAACCCCGGTGCGCGAAGCTTCAGAATGTCATCGAGGCCCGGCACGAGCGCGGCGCGGTACGGCTGATGGAACTTGTCTTCGAGCGCGGCCGGAAAAGCGCTGGCGGTTCCCGTGGCCAGAGCCGCGACCAGCAAGGCGGCGCGCTGCACGTTGAAGATGGCCTCAGCGCGCGGATAGCAATCCGGCAGCAGCGCGCGGGCTTGCGACGTGGGCAGCGTAAAATCGGGCACCACCACGCCGACGCCGAAATCCGCCGGCATATTCAGCCGCACGGTGCGCGCCACACCTCCCGAATCGATGGCACTGGCTACCACCGAGCCCAGTACGCACGCCGCGACATTATCGGGATGGCCTTCGAGGCGCGCCGCCTCATCCAGAATGCGGAGAGGTTTCCAGCGCAAGTCCAGCACGTGGTCGGCGATCACGACGCCCGCTGTGAGTGCCGCTGCGCTCGAACCCAGGCCCTTGCCGATCGGGATTTCATTGCGGATTTGCAGCTCGATGGGCGGCATGGTTATCCGCATGTCTCGCGCCACGGCCAGGGCGGTTTGCCAGATCAGATTGTCCTCGCCCGTGGAGATCTCGGCGGCGTCGCGCCCCTCTACCTGAATCGAAAGCTGGCCACTGGTGCGAAAGCGGCACTCCAGGTAGATGCCGAGGGCCAGGCCGAGCGCATCGAAGCCGGGCCCGAGGTTGGCGCTGGAGGCTGGCACTCGGAGCGAAGTCCAGGGCATAAGTCAGCCATTATATCGAGTGTTCTACCGTACGACCCCGGACTCCTGAATCATCAGTTCACCTTTCCCGGCGTCCAGCTCCGCCATTACGCCCAACGGTAGCGTGAGCTGATCGTCGGTGTGGCCGATGGTCAGGCCGGAAAGTACCGGCACTCGCAGGCGCCCGAGGATCTCATCCACCACTTCACCCGTCGAGAGCGTTGATTCGTAGGCCGGCTTGAAATCGCGCGGCCGGCAGTCCTGGCATTCGCCGAAGATCACGCCTGCAGCGGCATCCAGCTTGCTGGCGAGCCGGAGCTGTGTGAGCATGCGGTCGATGCTGTAGGGCTGTTCGTCCACGTCTTCGAGGAAAAGGATTCGGCCGCCGGTCTCGAGCTCGTAGGGCGTGCCCATGGTGGTTGAGATCAAGGTGAGGTTGCCGCCGAGGAGCGGTCCGCGCGCCCGGCCTGGCCGCACCGTCCTGAGCACATGCTCGGGCCGCAGCGGATCAGTATCCGGCGGATTGGTCACGCGCCCCATGGGCTCGGTCTCAAACAACGCCTTGCGGAAGTACGTCTGGGTGTACGGGGTGAAGCGTGAAAGTACCACCGGGCCATGAAACGTGACTAGACCAGCGCGTTTCTGGATGGCGATATGCAACGCAGTAATGTCGCTGTAACCCAGGAAAATTTTCGGGTTCGAGCGAATCAGATCGTAGTCCACCCGATCGAGCAATTGCGACGCGCCGTAGCCGCCACGGATGGCAAACACAGCTTTAACCTCAGGGTCGCGAAACATGGCGTGCAGATCTTCCACGCGCTCCTCGACCGTGCCTCCCAGGTAGCCTTCACGCTTGCGGACGTGCTTCCCGAATTTAGGCACGAGCCCGAAGTAACGTGCGGTTCGCTCGGCCAGAGCGAGCCGGTCGGGATCGGAGACATAACTCGATGGGGTGATCAGGCCCACGGTATCGCCCGGACGCAGAGCCTTGGGGCGGATCAGCCGATGCTCGGAAGCGCCCATCACTTGCAGCGCGGCCGTGCTGGTGAGAAGACGGCGGCGAGTCATTGGATCAAGCCGGGAGGGGCACGCGGTAAACTTCACCCGTCTCCGCGACGGAAAACCAGATCTTGCCGTTCCAGATGGTCATGCCGTGCGGTACCTGGACGACCCCATCCACGAGCGGCTCCTCCGCCGGCAGCGTCAACTGCATGAGAATCTTCCCAGTTGCTGTATCCATCTTGAAAAACGAACGGTAGATGCTTTCGGTGACCCACAGCGAGCCGTCCGGGTCCCAGCCGATGCCGTGCGGCCGCACGCCCGGGGCGGGGAAGGATCGCCGCTGGGTGCCATCCTCCGGGTTGAGCAAGAATATGCGAACCGCCGGCGGCACCGCGACCCACAGCTCGCCGCTCCTCCACTCAAGGCCGTGCGCGCCCGTGGGCTGCGGGTGGCCGGAACGGGGCCCCCATTTGACCAGGCCGGAGCCCGGGCTCGGCATTTTCTTCAGCGTCCGGCCCGTCTGCGGATTCACCCGCACCAGGAGCCGGTTGTAGGTGGATGCGATCCAGAGCGCCGAGCCGTCAAATGTGATGCCGCTGCCGCGATCCGTTTCCGTATCGAACTGGCGGATCACGTGGCCGTCGTCGTAACGGACAAGCGCCACGCGATTGGTGCCTTGATCGAGGACCCACAGCCCTTCCTTGGTAGCTTGCAAGCCATTGGGCGTCGCGCCGGGTGTACGGAAGGCGCGTTCGACGCGCGAGGCGATCTGAGCGGGAAACCTAGCGGCTCCGGCGGCCGTGCGCAAGGGCGGAACGGCAAGCGCCGCGAGCTTCAGGAAGGCGCGGCGTTCGATCACGGCATTGCCCCGCTATTGCGTCTCGAGTTGCACCAGTTCGGGCGTGGTATCACGTTCATCCGGACTGGCGATGGTTTGAGGGCCGCGCCAGAAGTCCATATACGAGGTGTAGTGCGAACACGCCACGGTGCATCTGGGGGCGCAGCTTTTTACCGTGAGGTACTCGCGCCGGATATCTTCCACCGTGTATTGCTCGAGGGGTTTGCCAGGGTAGCCGCGCTGCTGTGAGCAGTAATGCACCAGCCCGTCCTCGCAGATATAGAGGTAGCGCGCACCCGAGCGGCACCGCCACTCGTTGGGACGGCCGTGCGCAATGTTGTCCTGGAAAAAGTTTAGTTGCGCGTAACTTCTCTTGGCCATCCGCTTCATGCGCAGATAGACTTCGCGTTCTTCCGGCTTCAGTGGCTGCAGTTGCCCGCCGGCATCGTGAATGATGCCGATCGTTGATGTGAATCCCAGCTCCACGGCCCGTCGCCCCACCTCCAAGGCGTCCGTAGGGTTGTGTATGCCGCCACCCACCACCGAGTTGATATTGATGTGAAACGTCGCGTGCTCGGCCAACAGTTGGAGTTTCTTATCTAGCACCTTCAGGCTCTTCTTCGATACATCGTCCGGATTCACGTTGTCGATCGAGATCTGCATGTGCTCGAGTCCGGCCTGGTCCAGCCGCCGGATGCGGTCGGCGGTCAGCAGATATCCGTTGGTGATCATCCCCGCCATGATGCCGCGTCTGCGGATGTGCGCGATGATCTCGTCGACTTCCGGGTGCAGGAGCGGCTCACCTCCGCTGAGAGTGATGATGGTGGTGCCAAGCTCGGCCAGGCGGTCAAGTCGCCGCCGCATGGTTTCCAGTGGAACGGGCTTGGAATAATCGTCGTACTCGTTGCAGTATGCGCAGGCGAGATTGCAGCGCCGGATGGGAATGATGTGGGCCAGGACGGGATGATCGGTGGACATCACGCCCTTGAGCACCATCATGAACTCGCGCGAACGCCGGTGCGTGGCTTGCCAACTTCGCCTCAACCGAAAGCGCAAATCTGCCATAGTGTAAGAGATTCCTTAAATTAGAACACAGTGCGCAGCGCAATTTCGAGGAACATTACTTGAGTGGCATATTTTGTGGGTGGAATGGTTATTTTTCCCACTGAATGAATAAGATAGGGGCCAGCCAGGAGTCGGGCATCTCAGTCTTGCTGGATGCCTCGCCGCTGCTTTTGCGCAGCGCGGGCGTGAAAAACTACGTCTATTATTGGGCGCGCAGCCTGGCGGAACAAGCCGGCCGGAATGAGCTTTCGTTGTTTCCCTTCTTAAACGGCATCGGCCGGTTCACCCATCTGACCTCGGTGATCGGGCTTGTGGCCACGGTGCCTCGACTCGGTCTTCTTTACGCCGCGAATGTCAGCCCTTTCCCGATTCTGAACTGGCTGACGCCGGCTTCCGACATTTTCCACGCCTCGCATCATGCCTTGCATCCGCCGCGCAAAGCGCGGTTGACCTCGACCATCTACGACATGACCTGCTGGTTGATGCCCGAGTTGCATGTGCCGGCGAACGTGAAAATATCCGGTCGGATCGCCACCGCCGTGTTCCGTCCCGCCAGCGGTCTCATCGCCATCTCGGAATGCACGAAAAACGACGCAGTCCGGTTGCTCGGCCTTGCACCCGAGAGGATCGACGTGATCTATCCCGGGATTGCGCGAGCATTTTTCGAAACCGGGAAAGCACCGGCGGCCGAAATCGCCCGGCGCTATGGTCTCGTGAAGCCGTACGCGCTGTATGTGGGGAGCATCGAGCCGCGGAAGAACCTGAGCACCCTGCTCGACGCATGGCTGGACCTCCCCGATGACGTGCGTGAAGCGTTCGACCTGGTGGTGGCGGGTCCCTGGGGGTGGGGAGACCGCTCAGTGTTCGATCGCCTCCAGGCGGGAATCCCCGGGTTGCGCTATCTCGGCTATGTGCCGGAAGCGGATCTGCCCGGTTTGACGACCGCTGCGACGATCTTTGCCTACGTTTCGCTTTACGAAGGATTCGGACTACCTGTAGGGCAGGCGATGGCGTCTGGTGTCCCGGTGGTTACGTCGAATGTCTCTTCGCTCCCAGAGATAGTAGGAGATGCGGGGCTCCTGGCCGACCCGCGCAGCCGTGGAGAAATCCGGACGGCACTCGAACGCCTCTTGCTCTCGCCTTCACTGCGCGCAGAACTCGCCCAGCGCGGCCGCCAACGGGCACTCGGATTCACTTGGGCGGAGTGCGCCCGGAAGTCCTGGAAATTCTTCGAGCGCGTAGCGGGTTGAATCCGCGCTGAGCAAGCAGAATAATTCGCATCTCCGACGCTGTAACTTTCCCGTTGTTTCGAAGTTATTACGGTAAGCGTGAGCGATTAGTCCCACAAACGGACAGCTAACTGGCTCGCGCCGCTCGCGTCATACGAGTCAGCGGTCGCGCGCGGTTAGGCGTGACAAGAAATTACCTCGCATGCGGGCGTGATTTCGAGGAACAGGGTGAGTAAGGTTTTCGTAATGGGGACATGTGATGGCGCACTTATTAAGCGTCAGGGAGAAATGTCATGCGTCGCCAATTGCGAGCGCTTTACTACGCCGGCATCTGCTGTTACCTCACGGTCGCGGGAGTCCGCGCCGATGAGACGTCATTCATAACGTTCATAGAGCAAACGCGCCTCTTACGCCAGAAAGGCGAGTTCGCGCAAGCCGAGAAGGCCGCGCTTGCGGCCGTCGCCGAAGCCGAGAAGTCTGGACGCGAGGACGTGAATCTCGCGACCAGCTGGAACAATCTTGGCGCGGTCTACTGCGATATGGGCCGCCACGCGGAAGCGGAAAAACTGTTCCATCGGGCCGTGGACCTCTGGGACAAGCTCATCTACTCTGTTCATCCTCAACTGTCGCAAGGTCTGAATAATCTTGCCGTCCTGTACCTGCGGACTGGCCGGTTCAAGGAAGCGGAAGAGATCCTCCGGCGCGTCCTCGACATTCGCGAAAAAACGCTGCCGCCGGAACACAAGGAAATCGCGGAAAGCCTCAACAATCTGGGCGAGGTGTATCGCGCCCAGGGCAGGTATGCAGAGGCCGAGCCCGTTTACCGGCGCGCGCTAGGCATCTGGGAAAAGGCGTTGGGTCCAGATCACCCGAAGACGGCTATTGGCCTGAACAACATCGGGGCGCTGCTCATCACGCAGGGCCGTTACGCGGAGGCTGAGCCGATATTCAAGCGGGCAGTCGTTATTAATGAAAAAGCGCTGGGTCCGGAACATCCGGCGCTCGGCTCCAGTCTAAACAACCTGGCGGAGTTGTATTTCCAACAGGGCCGATATAACGAAGCGGAGCCGCTCTATAGACGCGCGCTGGCGATTAAGGAAAAATCGTTAGGTCCGGATCACCCGGAGGTCGCCACTGAGTTGAACAACCTGTCGGTGCTGCTGCGGAGGCGGCAGCAGTACCCCGAAGCGGAGGCGTTGCTGCGCCGTGCTCTCGCGATCCGGGAAAAGGTGTCCGGGCCCCGGCATCCCGATACCGCCTCCAGTTTGAATAATCTGGCGGAAGTCTTTCGCTTCGAGAATCGATATGCGGAGGCGGAAACGCTCTATAGGCGCGCGCTGAAAATTTGGGAAGAAGCGCTCGGCCCGGAACATCCCCATGTCGCCACCAGCTTGAACAACCTGGCCCAGATCGCTCACATGGAAGGCCACGTCGACGAATCGGTCACGCTGTATCAAAGGGCCATTGCCATTTGGGAGAAGGCCTTGGGGCCGGAAAGCCGCGAGCTCGCCACGGGGCTGAATAATCTGGCGCAGGTATATGTCGACCAGCACCGGTATGCGGAAGCTACGCCCTTGTCGGAGCGGAGCCTGGCTATCTGGGAGAAATCTCTCGGGCCGGGCCATCCCGATCTCGTGCCGCCGCTGAAGAATCTGGCTCTTCTTTACCACCGGCAATCGCGATTCGCGGCGGCCGAGCCGCTCTACCGCCAGGCGCTCGCCATTCTGGACAAGAGCCAGGCGCCACATGACCTCGATGCCGCGGAATTGATGATCGGTTTGGCCGCGCTATATCGCGCTGAGGGTCGCAATACGGAGGCGGAGGCGCTTTACGAGCGTGTGGTTTCCATTCAGGAGCAGACGCAGGGTCAGGACCATCAGGAACTGGCAGCCAACATTTTTAGTCTTGCGGAGCTCTACCGGGAGGATGGGCGCTTTGAAAAAGCGGAGCCGCTTTATCGCCGGTCTCTGGCCATGATGGAACAAGATCAGTCAACCCAAGGGCCCGTGTTGGCTCGTGGCCTCAAAACGTTCGCCGGTATGTTGCGGCGCATGAAGCGAAAGACCGAAGCTGTCGCTCTGGAGGCCCAAGCCAGGGCGATTTCGCAAGGGCAGGCATTGGTGTCCACGCACGTCCGTTGAGCCCAACCGCACTTTTGCCGGCCCGTGGCCCGTTTGCCGCTCCGGGCCGGTTCCAGCGTTACACTAAATTCTGGGCCGCATCCCAGACTTTCCGCGGCCACAACGCGTCATTCCACAAGGAGCCTGAGCATTGATTTTTCGGGCGGTTGAGGATACCGACCTGATCCGCAGGGCGCGCCGGGGAGACGTGGAGGCCTACAACCTTCTAATCTCTCGTTGGGAGAAGCGCGTCTACAATTACTTGCTGCGGGTTGCTGGCGACCGCGAAGAGGCGCTCGATCTGAGCCAGGACGTTTTTTTGAAAGCGTACCAGAATCTGCGCAAACTCGACGATCCCGCGCGGTTCGCCGCGTGGCTGTTTCGGATCGCCCACAACGAAGCGTTTTCCGCGTTTCGCAAACGGCGGCCGGAGCGGGAGGTCCCGGGGCAACCGGAATTTTCCGGTGACGAGATCCCGGGCCGTGAGGGCGTGTTTCCCATCGAGCTTTCCATCGCCGTCACAACGGCGTTATCCCAGCTCCCCGAAGATCAGCGCGAAGCCGTGGTCCTGAAGATTTACCAGGGATTCAAGTTTGAAGAGATCGCGGAAATACTATCGTGCCCGGTCTCGACGGTAAAATCTCGGCTGTATACTGCGCTCGACGTGCTCAAATCGCAACTGGCTCCGCTACAAAGCAGAGGTGTGACATGACTTGCTCCCCATTCGACTTGCGGGACTATCTTCTCGGTGAGCTGGCGGAAAGCGAACACCGCCAGGTGGAATTACACGCACGGACGTGCGGCGGCTGCCACGAAGAACTGGAACGGCTTCGTATCACCCATTCGACCCTTCTCGCGTTGCGGGATGAAGAGGTCCCGCAGCGGATCGGATTCGTATCCGACAAGGTATTTGAACCCTCGCCCTTGCGCCGGGCGTGGCAGGCGTTCTGGGGATCGGCGCCCAAGCTGGGGTTTGCGTCGGCGGCGATGCTGTCGGCCGCGCTGGTGATCTTTACGTTCCTTCGCCCGGCGGTCACGGCACCCGTGGTGGCTAAGGCCGATACGGCCAAAATCGAAGCCTTGGTTTCGCAGCGTATGGATGCTGCGGTCGTGAAAGCGGTGGCCGAGAGCGAAGCACGCCAGGCGCGCAAGACGGCGGAATTGCTGGCCGCGGCCGAGAGGCGCTTCCACCAAGACCTGCAGAGTGTCGGCCACGAGTACGCGTATCTCGAAAAGAGCTACAACGTGATGCTGCATGATGCCAGTTTCCAGACCGGAGACGTGAAATGAAGCGGTGGTTCATTCCCGCGTTACTCCTGGCAGCCATGAGCGTCGCGTTTGGCGCCATGTCCCGCGTCAGCCGCGATGCGCTGGCGGCCATGGAGCTCAGCTTTGACAAGCGCGTCAGGTCCATCAGCGTCGACATTCCTTTTGAACTTCTGGGGAACACTCGCGGCGTGTATCTGGAAGGCTACGGAGTGGTATTCACGTGCGAAGTGAATCTGGCGCAAAGCATGACCGTCACGCCGTTTTCGCTGACCATCCCCAAGGAGTACGCGGTGAAACTGAGGCAACGAAAGCTGGATCGGGTGCCGGTCTTGAAGAAGAATATGCAGGAGAGTTTGCTCGCCATGGCCTCCTCGCTCGACACGGTGCCGAAAAACGAGCAGGTCGTCCTGGGGGTGACGCTGTTCTACCACGCGTGGGAGGATCGTAGCGGATTGGCGTCCCAGATCATCATGCAGGCCGAACGCCAGAAACTCCTGGATGTGCAGATTGGGCACGCCAGCCGTTCTTCTCTCGATTCCATCGTCAAGGTGCAAGAGCTGTAGATGAGCGTTTCTTCAGCGCCCGTTCTGGTCGATGAGCCGCGCCGGCCCATGCGGCTGGGCGAGATGCTGATCGAGCGCCGCCAGATTGAGCGCGAAGATCTCGACCGCGCCCTCGAAATCCAAAAAGAGCGCGGTGATAAGCTCGGCAAGATCCTGGTTGACCTGGGCTTCATCGCCATGCGCGACGTGCTGGCCGCGCTTTCCGAACAGCTCAGCGTGCCGCTGGCTGCTCTCGACGAGCCGCCCCAGGCCACCGCCGAAATCCAGGGCCTCTCTCCGCGTTTCATGCGGCAGTGCCACTTTCTTCCCATTGCCGTAGATGATGCGGGCGTCACCATCGTCATGGCCGACCCTCTGGATTTCGAGACTATCGCCGCGGTGCGCAGCTTTTGCGGTCTCAAAGTGCGGACGGAACTGGCGGGCGAGCAGGAAATTCTCGACGCTATCGACAAGTACTACGGCGAATCGGAAAAACAGCCCTTCGGAGCCGAGCTCGATACGGGCGAGGCCGGCGAAGACCTCGAACACCTGCGCGATATGGCGAGCGAGGCCCCGGTGATCCGCTTGGTGAACGCCATGATCGCGCAGGCGCTCGAGAAGCGCGCCAGCGACATTCACATCGAGCCGTTCGAAAAAGAATTCCGCATCCGGTACCGCGTGGACGGCGTGCTCTTCAACCAGGAGTCGCCGCCGCGCGAGCTGAAGGCGGCCATCGTTTCCCGTCTGAAGCTCATGGCCAAGCTGAACATTGCCGAACGCCGCTTGCCGCAGGACGGACGCATAAAGCTCAAAATCCTGGGCCGCGAAGTGGATCTCCGCGTTTCCACACTGCCTACCCTTTACGGCGAAAGCGTGGTAATGCGGCTGCTCGACCGCTCAGCGGGCGATTTCTACGACCTGCGCCGGCTGGGTTTCGACGACCGCATGCTCTCGCGCATGGAGCACTACACGCAGCTTCCACACGGGATTTTTCTCGTGACGGGGCCCACCGGTAGCGGTAAGTCGACCACCCTTTACTCGGCGCTCAAACGCATCAACATCCCGGATAAGAAGATCATCACCATCGAGGACCCAGTCGAATACCAGATGGACGGCATCAACCAGATCCACGTGAATCCGGCCATCGGCTTGAGCTTCGCTGCCGGCCTGCGCCACATTGTCCGCCAGGACCCCGACGTGATCATGGTGGGCGAGATCCGCGATCGCGAAACCGCCGATGTGGCCATTCGTGCCGCCTTAACGGGCCACTTTGTTTTTTCCACGCTCCATACCAATGATGCGCCGAGCGCCATCACGCGCCTCACCGACATGGGCGTGGAAAATTATCTGATCACCTCATCGCTGGTCGCCGTTCTGGCCCAGCGTCTGGTGCGCGTAATCTGCCAGCACTGCAAGACCTCCGCCGGCACGGTCCTCACACCTGAAGGCGAGAAAATCGAAGGCTTCCGCGGCGCGGGATGCGAGCATTGCTCGGGCGCCGGTTACCAGGGCCGGGTGGGCATCTTCGAGCTGATGGAGCTGGACGACGAACTCCGCCAGCGCATCATGGCCAATGAGGACGCCTCGCAAATTACCGAGGTGGCCCGGCGCCACGGCATGCGTAATCTGCGCGAGGACGGTTGGCTGAAAGTCCGCGACGGTGTGAGCACCGCCGAAGAAGTGATGCGCGTGACGCAGGAATTCTGATGGCCACCTTCTTTTTCCGCGCGGTAGCAAGCGACGGAAAGCTGCGCACGGGCAGCCTGACTGCTGAGAGCGACAGGACCGTGACGCGCGAGCTGCGCAAGCAGGGGCTCACGCCGATCTATGTGGGAGTCGAGCAGAAGAAGAAGGCATTCGAGCTGAAGTTGCCCGCATTTGTCCGCGGCCACCGCCGTGACGTTTTGTTCTTCACGCAGGAGCTTTCCACTCTGCTGAATGCCGGCGTGCCCGTCGATCGCGCGCTCACCATCACCGGTGAGCTCACCGAGCGCCCGCAGTTTCGCTTCATCGTGCTCGACACCCTGCGCGTACTAAAGGGCGGCAAATCGCTGGCCGACAGCCTGGCCCTCCACCCCGACTACTTCTCCGACCTGTTCGTCAACATGGTGCGCGCCGGCGAAGCGAGTGGCAGCCTGGCGTCGGTGTTTGAGCGCCTGGCGGAATTCGAAAAATCGCGCGATGAGCTGCGGAACTACATCATCTCGTCGATGATTTATCCGGCGCTGCTGGCGCTGGTGGGTCTCAGCTCGATCATTGTGCTGTTGACCTACGTAGTGCCAAAATTCGCCACGGTATTCTCGGAGTCGCGCATGAAGATTCCCGTGCCCACGCTGATCATGCTCCAAGTGAGCAAAATCGTGCAGACTTATTGGTGGATGGCGGCCTCTGCCGTGACCGTTGCAGCGGTGACGTTCCGGGCGTACATTCGTACCAGCGCGGGAAGGCTGTGGTGGGATACCATCCGGCTGCGGGTTCCGCTCCTCGGTGACGCGCTGCGCAAGGCTGAAACAGCGCGCTTCGCGCGAGCCATGGCGACGCTGGTGGCCAACAGTGTGCCGCTGGTGCAGTCGATCGGGATCGCCGGGGCGATTCTGAATAACCGGATGATTGCCGGCGCCCTGGCAGAGGTGGCGCAAGGAGTGAAGCGCGGCGAAGGCATTGCGACGCCGGTCCGCAAGGCCGCCGTGTTTCCGCCACTGGCTGCGCACCTGTTAATGGTGGGCGAAGAGACTGGCAGACTCGACCAGATGTTTGCCCGCATGGCCGAGATTTACGAAACGGATACGCGCGCGGCCATCAAGCGCTTCACCGCGCTGTTCGAGCCGTTGGTTATTCTGGTCATGGGTGTGATGGTCGGCGCCCTGATATTGAGTATGTTGCTGGCCATCACCAGCATAAATGATGTGGCGGTGTGAAATGAACAAACGCAGAAACAGAAGCAGGGCCGGTATCACGCTGATCGAGATGCTGGTGGTGGTGACCATTATCGCGCTGTTCGCGGCCCTGGTGGCGCCCCGCATGTTGCACAAGAGCGACACCGCGCGCGTGACCTTGGCGCACGCACAAATCAACTCCTTCATGACGGCGCTGAGCGCTTACAAACTCGACACCGGCCTTTATCCATCGACTGAAGAAGGTCTGCAGGCGCTTCGCACCCGGCCTGCCAACCTGACGCAGTGGCAGGGGCCTTATCTGCCTCAGGAAATCCCCGTCGATCCCTGGGGGCATCCGTATGTCTATAAATTCCCCGGCGAACACGGCGATGAGCCCGACGTGATCTGCTACGGCGCCGATGGCCAGACCGGCGGGGACGGTATCAATGCGGACGTCGTGAGCTGGAAGAGCCAGTAGGCCTTCCCTCGCATCCGTTCTGTCTTTATGAAGACCTCCAGCCGTGGTGTCACCCTGATCGAAATGCTGATCGTGGTCACCATCATCGGCTTGATCGCCGGCATCTCGTTTCCAGCCGTCTCTTCCGGAATCGACAGCCTGCGGATCGCCTCCGCGTCTGACTCGCTGGTCAGCTTTCTGAACGGCGGGCTCAACCGCGCCGAGCGGCGGCAGGAGGCAGTGGAGGTGACGGTTTCGGCTAAGGATAACGCCGTGTATCTCGCGTCAGCTTCGCTAAACCGCACGCTCGCCATGCCAGCTGGCGTTACCATTCTGGCGGTCTGGCCCAAGCTGCCCGACGAAACCGGCGCCTCGCGGCGGTTTCTGCTGCTGCCTGGCGGCGCCGTGCCACGCATCGGCATCGAGATCACCAATCGAAAAGGGGCGCGGCGCATTGTGCGTGTGAATCCCATGACCGGCGTGCCCGAAATAGAACGGCTCGAGCCGTCTCTGGGAGCCAAGGAATGAGACAAAGAGGATTCACGCTGCTCGAACTGCTCGTGGCCACCCTCATCATGGGGATCGCAGTGGTAGGACTGCTCTCCAGCATCTCCACTTCCATGCGCAATGCGGCGCGCCTCGCCGACTATGACCGCGTAGTCCTGCTGGCGCGCGCCCAGATGGACGCGCTGCTGCTGAACCGCAGCCTGCCGGAGTTCTCGATTCTTCAGGGCAACTTCGATCCGGCGCTGGCTGGCGGACGGGATTCCGGGTGGCGCGCGCGCGTGACGCCGTTCGAGATGCCGCCCGGGCGCGGCGTGGGGAC
>Ga0075436_100001123_pt1 | contig 18096 bp, 14 predicted proteins | sample RhiMethybrSRZTD5_FD_75303 | JGI IMG/M metagenome (GOLD analysis project Ga0075436, IMG submission 75303) | Populus rhizosphere microbial communities from Tennessee, USA - Rhizosphere MetaG P. TD hybrid SRZTD5 | ecosystem: Host-associated > Plants > Roots > Rhizosphere > Soil | place: USA...
GGGCCTGCGCGGCCGGGCGATGGACGTGGACCGGATCCTGCTGCACGAGGAGACGCTCGACCCCTCGTACGTTCCCCCTCGGCTCGTCCGGCGCGAGACCGAGCTCGGGCTCCTCACGAAGCGGTACCGCGACTCCCTCCACAAGGGCGTGGGATACCACCAGCTCCTCACCGGCGGCATCGGCAGCGGCAAGACAGCCCTCGCCCACCGGCTCGGCGACGAGCTCGTCCGCACCGGACGGGTCGGGACCCTCCCGGTCCTCAAGCTCTACGTGAACTGCTGGCGCCGGTCGAACGACCGGACGATCCTCCTCCAGCTCCTCCGCGGCGTCGGCGTCTCCCTCCCCGACCGCGGCTACGGGCTCCCGGAGATGCTCGACGTCTTCGAGCAGGGGATCCGACGCTCCCCCCGGCACGTCTTCGTCGTCCTCGACGAGGTGAGCGCGCTCGTCCGCCAGGAGACGAAGCTCGTCTACCTGCTCTCGCGGTCCCCCGAGGTGGGCCTCGGGTCCATCTCGCTGTTCCTGGTCGCGCCCGAGGACGTCCTGCCGTACCTCGACGCGGCGAGCCGCTCGAGCTTCGGCGTGACCCACCGTCTCCAGCTGCGACCGTACGGCGCCGCCGACCTCGCCGAGATCGTGCGGTACCGCGCCGAGATCGCGCTGCGACCGGGCAGCTGCTCGGACGAGATCGCCGAGCAGGTCGCGCGCGTGGCCGCGTCCGGCGGCGATGCCCGGTTCGCCCTCGAGATCCTCGCCGGCGCCGCGCGCGCCGCCGAGGCCCAGGGGGCGCGCGAGATCGGCGTCGAGCACGTCCGAGCCTCGAAGGGGTCGATCTACCCGACGATGACGGAGTCGAAGCTCGAGGAGCTCGGCGAGACCGAGCTGCTCGTGCTCCTCGCGCTCGCCCGGAGCCTCAAGGGGCGGCACGCCGTCGCGACGACCGACCGGGTCCGCCAGGTCTACCAGGCGGCGGCCGAGGAGTTCGGGATCGCGCCGATGAGCCGCGTGACGTTCTGGCGCAATGTGAAGTCGCTCGAGCGCGAGGGGCTCCTCAACGTCGACGCGCCGGCGGGTAAGGGCGAGGGGAACCGGCTGAGCATGGACGACGTGCCGATGAGCTACCTCACGACGCTCCTCGAGGCGCGCGCCGGCCAGCGTCCGCGCAAACCCTAAGACGACCGCCCGTCTCGCTCGACCGTGAGTTCGGCCACGGGCGACGCCGCCCTCCCCGGGGCCGGTCGGCTGCCGGAGTGGATCCGCGTCCCGCTCCCGACGGGACGGTACCCCGAGGTCCGCGCGACGCTCGAGGAGCTCGGGCTCGCGACGGTCTGCCGGGAGGCGCGGTGCCCCAACAAGTCGGAGTGCTGGTCGGCCGGCACCGCGACGTTCATGCTGCTCGGCACCGACTGCACGCGGCGGTGCGGCTTCTGCGCCGTCACGACGCGCTGGCACCACGGCGCCGTCGACCCGACCGAGCCCGCGCGGCTCGCCCAGGGCGTGCGACGCTGGGGCCTGCGCTACGTCGTCCTGACCCAGGTCTGCCGCGACGACCTCCCCGACGGGGGCGCGAGCGTCCTCGCCGAGGCGGTCCGACGCCTGCGCGCCGAGGCGCCGACGACCCGGATCGAGCTGCTGGCCGGCGACCTAGGGCCGAACGAGGACGCGCTCGCCGCGCTGCTCCGAGAGCCGCCCGACGTGCTCGCGCACAATATCGAGACGGTCCCGCGCCTCTCCCCCTCGGTCCGCGACCGCCGTGCGTCATACGACCGGTCCCTGGCCTTCCTCGCCCGCGCCCGGTCGCTCGGTCCCTCGAACCTGGTCACGAAGAGCTCGATCATGCTCGGGCTCGGCGAGCGGGAGGACGAGCTCGTGGCCACCTTCCGCGACCTCGTGGCGGCCGGCGTCGACCTGCTGACCCTCGGGCAGTACCTTCGCCCGACGCCCGATCACCTCGCCGTCGAACGGTTCGTGCCGCCCGACGAGTTCGACCGGCTCCGCGCGATCGCGCTGTCGACCGGGTTCGCCGGCGTCGAAGCGGGGCCGCTGGTCCGCAGCTCCTACCACGCGGCCGAGCTGTTCGCGTCGGCCCGGCGTCGACGGGGCGGGTGACCCGTGGCGAAGAAGGCGCGCAAGCGCCTCGAGGAGGAGGCGACGGAGAACGCTTTCGAGTTCCCCGAATTCGACGAGGCCCAGTTCATCGCCCACGAGTTCGAGCAGACGATCGCGACGGGCCTTGCCGTCGCGGTCGCGATCGGGCTCGGGGTGCTGTCGTTCGCGCTCAGCCGCGCCCTCACGAACCAGGGGCCGGGGGTCCTCGCGGGCGTCGTCCCGCTGGTCGTCTCGGTCGTGGTCATCGTCCTGTCGCCGTTCCTGGTCCAGCGGATCCGGCCCGCGTCGAACGACTACACGAAGGGCGACTGGGCGAGCCTGATCCTCCTCGAGGTGTTCGGCTGGCTCGGGATCTGGTTCCTGCTCACCGACGTCTTCTTCCGTTAGGCCGGGGCGTTCGGCCACGGGAGCCGCTTCGCGAGCAGCTCGGCGAGGGCGCGGTCGAGCGCCGCGTCCTCGGGCTCTTCCTCGAGGTCGCGGAGCGAGACGTGGGCGTCGGCGGCCGGCTTGAGGTCGCGTCCGAGCGAGATCCGTTCGAGGGCGCTGAGGAGCAGCGGTTCGAGGCGGCGCTCGGAGCGGCGCGTCTCGACGGCCAGCTTCCCGTCGGTCGCGATGTACGGGCCCTGGAGCACTGGCGCGTCCGATTGCGTCCACTTCTGAAGGAACGACCCGACGCGATCGATCCCGGTGGGCGGTCCGTCCTGGCGGCGGACGGCCGGCACCTCCCCGTGCTCGACCTCGATCACGACGACCACCCGGTCGGGACCCGCCGCGCTCGCCGTTCCGACGACCACGAACCCCAGCCGCGACGCCTCTTCGGCGACGGCGCGCTCGGCCTTGCGGAGCTGGGGGTACAGCACGTCGTCGACGACCTTCGGTCGCGGCAGCCATAGCACCGCCGCGTGGGTTCCGCGGTCGGCGACCCGCTCGAGGGCGTTGCGCAGGTCGAGCGTCGCGACGGGCCGCAGATCGAACGCCTCCGCAGAAGGCCGGTCGAGGTACGTCCGCGCCGCCAGCACGAACAGCGCGAGGTTCCGGCGGGAGAGCGCCGTCGCGACGTTCCGACCGGGGTCCACCGGATCGTCGAGGATGAGGGCGACGTCCTCCGGGACCGTCGGCGACGCGCCGCGAGTCGACTCGAGGCGGACCGGAAGGCGCCAGTCGCGCGCCGCCGCGAGGAGCCCGCGCAAGCCACCGAAACGAAGGACCAGCAGCTCGACGAGATACCCCGAGAACCCGCCCGTCTTCGCCTCCGACCCGTAGACCCCGAGCGCCAGGAGGAACTGCTTCGTGAGGCGCACCTGCTGGACGGATTCGGGCGTGTGCCGCGCGACGAGGTACTCCTGGTGGAACGGGGTTCGGTCCACGGCGGAGAGCGGCTTGGACGGGTCGTCGACCGCGAACCCGGGTACCGCGTCGACACTGAACCCCTCGAAGCTCCCCCGGAGGTACGGGTGCTCGGCGTACCGTTGCTCGCCTTCGGGCAGGACCGCATGGGCGAGCTCGAGGCCCATCCGCTCGAGGTCGGCCCGGGGCGTCGTCGGCGGAAACAGGAGGAACAGGTCGATATCGAGCCGGTCCTTGAGGTAGGTGCCCCGGGCCGTGCTACCGGCGACGAGGCACCGAACGACCGGCAGCGCGCGAGCGCGGGCGGCGGCCTCCGCCGCCGCGACGAGGCGCTGACGCGCCGTCTCGAGACGGGCGATCGTCGCGGGGTCGGGGGTCAGTCGGTCGAGCACGTCGCGCTCGATCGCATCGGCGCGGCCGTCCGCCGATCCGGAGGACGGCCCCATCGCCGAGGCGATGGATTCGGGGGGATGAAACCTTGGGGGCGGCGCCACGCCTGCTTGGGGCTCGGAGCTGAGGCTCCGCCGACGTCGCCGCGTTCCATGTGACCCTCTCGGCGTCGCTTCGCGCCGCCCACCGCCCCCGGGGCCGAACCGTTATCGGCGGTGGAGCCCTATCGAGATCGGAGGCCGAACACCGTTGCCCGCGCATCCGGCGATCCTTTCGCAACCGCTCGACGGCGGTCGGGTCCGGTGCACGGCGTGCGCCCGATACTGCACGATCCCCGAGGGGTCCCACGGGTTCTGCTTCGTCCGAAAGAACGAGGGCGGTAGGCTCATCCTCCTCACGTACGGGACCGTCGCCGCGATGCAGGTCGACCCGGTCGAGAAGAAGCCGCTCTCCCACTTCCGGCCCGGTTCGAGGGTCTTCTCGATCGGAACGGTCGGGTGCAACTGGCGCTGCCAGTACTGCCAGAACGCCGAGATCTCCCAGGAGCACGAGGTCCAGGGGCGCCCGCTCTCCCCGACGGCGGCCGTCGAGTGGGCCCAGCGGCTCGGGTGCGACGGGATCACGTTCACATACAACGAGCCGACGATCTTCATCGAGTACGCCCTCGACGTGATCCGGGAGGCCCACCGGGCGGGCCTGTTCGCCAACTTCGTCACGAACGGCTACATGACCCCCGAAGCGGTAGCCCTGCTCGCACCGAACCTCGACGCGATCAGCGTCGACTTCAAGGGAAGCGGCGAGCCCGGGTTCATGCGGAAGTACATCACCGCAAAGGGTCCCGAGCCGATCCTCTCCACGATCGTCGACCTGCAACGGCGGGGCGTCCACGTCGAGATCACGAACCTGATCGTCCCCGAGGTCGGCCAGGACCCGGCGGCGCTGACCCGGCTCGCCCGGTACGTCCACGACGAGCTCGGGCCGGCGACGCCCTTCCATCTCCTGCGGTTCCACCCCGACTACAAGATGATGGACCTTCCCAACACGCCGATCGCGACCCTCGAGCGCCTCCACGCCCTCGCGAAGGCCGAGGGGCTCGACTACGTCTATCTGGGGAACGTGTGGGGTCACCCGCTCGAGCACACGTACTGCCCCCGGTGCGGCGCGGTCGCCGTCGAGCGGTATGGGTTCGCGATCCGCGCCTGGAACCTCGATGATACAAACCGGTGCCGCGCCTGCCGGCACGTGGTCCCGATCGTCGGTCGGCTCTCCGCGACGTACGAGCCGACGTTCGTTACGCCGATCGGGTGACCCCCCGGTCCGGGCGCCCCAGGCTCAGTAGTCGTTGGGGGTGAAGCGCGGCTTCTTCGTGCCGGTCGACTGGAACAGTTCGAGCTGGATCCCGTCGGGGTCGCGAACGTACGCCATCCGGAGGCGCTTGCCCTCGGAGATCGGCCCCGCGTAGTGTGCCATCTTCTCCGGCTGAACCCCGCGCGCGGCGAGGCGTCGAAGGACCTCGTCGAGGTCGTCAACGCGGAACGCGACGTGGTCGAGCTCCTCGCCGGGTCGGTACGGCACGGCGTACGGGTTGCCCGGCGGGTAGTAGTTCAGCTCGAGCCGCTGGCCGGAGACCTTGTCGCGCAGTAGGATGGCCGCCGGTTCGCTCGGCTTCCACGCTGCCAGCTCGGCCGGGTCGATCGGTTCCAGCCCGAAAACGTCGTAGTAGAACTCCGCCGTGCGTGGAGGGTCTCGAACGCGGATGCCGACGTAGCTCAGGTACATGGGGCCTCGAAGAACGGGCTGTATTAGGCGCTGGGACCGTCGCACGACGGGGGACGGCGGCCGCGGGCCACGTCCGGGGAGCACGAGATCGTCGGGCCCGGCGCAGCCCGACGGCCGGGGGATCGTCCGGGGCCGCACGAGCGTCCAAGCCACCTCGACCGCGACGCCCGCGATCTCTCCCGACCGAACGGTTGAATAGCGCGGGGTCGTGCGCCACCGACGGCGGGAGCGGGGGGGACGGGCATCACGCGTCGAGGACCCTGGTCCATACGATCGATGATCCGGGGAGCCGCGATCCTCGGGATCCTCCTCCTGATGACCGCGCCGTCGCTGCGGGCGGACGGTATCGGGCCGCCGAGCGGGGCCTCAGCGCCGGCCTTCGTCCATCGCGCGTTGGGTGACCGGTCCGTAGCGATAGCCGGGAGCTCGACCGGGATCGGCAGCAGCGCTCTGAGGCCGGACGGCTTCGGGTCACCGACCACGGCCCGCGGTTCACCACCCCGAGCAGTTCCTGTCCCTCCCACCCTGTTGACTCCCGCCGACTTTTGCTTCGGCGTCTGGCCGTCGCGGGAGGGTCAGGCCCTGTACCCGGACGACTGCTACGGCCACGACGAACCGGGCCTCTCGGCCTACTCGTCGCTCCCAGGGAGCGGCGGGAACGTCTCCTGGTCGTTCACGCTGCCGACCGACCGGGACGCGACGCACAACCAGTCGGACCTCTACGGCACCTTCTGGTTCGGGATGGTCCTCTCGGACGCGCACTCGGCCCTCGGCGAGGCGTTCCTCGAGCTCCAGTTCTACCCCGACCACTCGTGGTTCTCCGCCACCACCGTCAACGGCAACTGGATCGGCCTCGCGCGCGTCGTCCAGGCCGACCTGACCACCGGCTACCTCGATGACGCCTACGTCTCGCCCCTACTGATCGGCGGCACGCCGGGCCGCTATCTCAACATGCACGAAGGGGACTCGATCGAGGTCAACCTGACCGGCTGGGCCGGCAACCCCCTCGGGGAAGGGCTCGTCGTCCGCGACCGATCGAGCGGCGTCGAGGCCGATCACCACCTCTACAACAGCTCAGGAGGGTACCCGTTGAACCCCTCGTACTCGACGAACTCGATCCCGGACGCGCTCGAGTGGACGAACACCGGAGCGCCGGCGGTCTCGTTCGCGTTCGAGGTCGGCCACGGGCAGCACCCGCCGTTCCCTGAGAACAGCAGCTTCCGAGGGTGCACCCCGGGGCCTCCCCCGCCCACCCCCCAGAACCCGTCGGTGCCGTGTCCTAGCTACGACCCCTCCAGCTGGGCGAACGACACCGCGTCCCCCCTCCGGCTCTCACCACCGGTCTTCTGGAACGCCACCGAACGCGCGACGGCGGCCGAGGTCGAGATCCTCGGGCCGGTCGGCGGCCCGGCGGGGATCGACCCGATGAGCAACGACAGCTGCCGGGGCCGGGAGGGAAGCGCGTACTGCGCCTACCCGTGGTTCAGCTACTCGTGCTCGGACCGCGCGTTCGAGTTCGGGGCAACCAACTATCCCGAGACGTCGGTCGACTTCGGCAAGTACGGCGCCTATGCGACGGTCCCGACCCAAAGCGCGGGCCAGTACTCGTACTATCCCCAGCGACGCTTCGCGCTCCCGGCGTGCGGGGGTCCGACCTACTCGCTCGCGGTGGCGTTCACGGGAGCGGCCGGCGGGTCCGTCCGGGTCCTCGACAGCGTCTTCCCCGTACCCGGCCGCGTCGACGGTCTCGTCCCTGGGAACTACTCGCTCGAGGCGACCGCTCCGCCGGGTGCCGCGTTCGCCGGCTGGACCACGTCCGCCGGGGCGGTCGTCGCCGACCCCCGCTCACCCTGGACGAGCGTCGAGCTCCTCGGGAATGGGTCGGTCACGGCGGCCTTCGCGCCGACCGTGCCGCCCGTCCGACTGACCCTCAACTCGACGGGTTGCCCGGGGAGCATCGAGGTCATCGCGGGAACCGAGCTCCGCTGGGGCGCCGAGCCGCAGTCGGTCCGATCCGGCTCGCTCGATCTGGCCCCCGGGATCTACTCCGTCCAGGCGTTGCCCGACCCTGGGTGCCTGTTCGTCGGCTGGAGCTCGAACTCCTCGGCCACGATCGTTGCCGACCGGGCCGCCGTGTTCACCCGAATCGTTCTTTCGGGCGAGACTACCGCCGGCGCCCTCACCGCGACCTTGGTGCCGTCGGCCCAGTCGTCCGGACTGTTGCTTCGCCTGCGCGGCACACCGGGCTCGGTCGCGTTCGACGGCACCACCTACTTCAGCGACGCGTGGGTGAACGTGACCGTCGGGACGTATGCGATAGCCCCGACGCCGTTAACGGGAAACCCGATGCCCACCGTCCAGGCAGGGATCGCCGTCAACTCCCTCGATGGGCGACCGGGCGGGAACTTCACCCTCGCTCCGGGGATGCACTCGCTGACGTTCGAGTTCAATGAATCGGTGGCGGTCCGGGTGAACGGCACGATGCCGGGGGGTCGGTTCCTCGTCGCCGCCGCCGGACCGATCGCTGACGGCGCGACGGCCGTGCTGGACCAGTCGGGCCCGACCGAGTACCCGCTCCTCGCGTTTCCGCCCGTAGGCACGACGCTGACGGGCTGGACCTCGACTCCGCCGAGCGCGCTGTGGGCCGGACCGAACGGCTCGCTCGACACCGTGCTCGTGAACGCGACGGGCGGGCTTACGGCCCAGTTCGCCAGCGCGCCCTCGGTGGCGTTGACGATCGATGTCGTACCGTCGGCTTCCGGAACGGTCGCCCTCGATTTCGGCTCGCCGGCCTACAACGGCACCGCCGGCGCGAACGTCGCCCCCGGGGTCCACTTCCTGCAGCCCGTACCCGCACCCGGCTACGCCTTCTCGGGCTGGAACACGCTCGGGAGCGCGACCGTCCTTGCGGGCGGTGGGCCCGGCGTGTGGCCGCTCGGCTGGGATCGGCTGGAAGTAGGGCCGGGGAGCCCGGTCCTCGACGCCCACTTCGTCCCGTTGACCTATCCGGTGACGTTCGTGTCGGAGCCTTCGGGGGTGGCGGCGACGATCGGCGCGAACGCGATGTCCGACGGGGCAACCCTCCAACTGCTTCCGGCCACCTACGCGCTCGGCGGCGTCGAGCCCGGCGGCGCGGCCGTCGGTGGGTGGACGACCACCCCGGGGCTCGAGATCGTCGGAACGCCGGGCAGTTACTCGGTCGTCGTCGCCGGGCCCGGAACGATCTTCGCCTTTGCGTACGGCCCGCTCGACGGTGCGATCGAAGCGGCCCCGAGCTCGGGCACCGTGCCACTCACCGTTCAGTTCCGCGCCATCGCGCTGAACGGCACGCCGCCGTACTCGATCGACTGGGCCTTCGGCGACGGATCGAGGGCGACCGGCGTCGCCCCCTCGCACGGCTTTGCGGCGGCGGGCGGGTTCGTCGTCACGGCGTGGATCAACGACTCGGCCTCCGCAACGGCGCGACGGAGCACCGTCGTTACGGTGAACTATCCGGTGCTGGCCGCTCAGATCCTCGTCAACGCGAGTACCGGGCCCGCGCCCCTCTCCGTCGCGTTCAACGGGTCGGCGTCGGGGGGACTCGCCCCATACCTGTACGCATGGGATTTCGGGGACGGAGCAGGGACGGCCACTGGGAGCAACGCGGGCTACGAGTTCGATGTCCCGGGGAACTTCACGGTCACGCTCACCGTGTCGGACTTCGCCGGGTCGAGCGCGAACACGACCCGTCCGATCTCCGTCGGACCGGCGGCCCCGCTCGTCGTGGTCGTCCGTGCGACGCCGGCGAACGTCACCGTCGGCGCTCCTCTCCACCTCGCGTCGCTCGTCGGGGGCGGACTCGCACCGTACCACTATCTCTGGACCCTGCTCCCAGAGGGGTGCTCCCCTGCCGACGCGGCGGAGGTCGTCTGCGCGCCGTCGGGCACCGGCGTGTTCGAGGCTACCCTCGAGGTCGTCGACCGGGTCGGGACCTCGGCGAAGAACTCGACCGTGGTCCGGGTGCTCGAGTCCGGCTCGGGCCAAGGAACCGCGCCCGTCGGCCTCTTGGGCTTGCCGCCGCCGTACGGCCTCACTCTGATCGGCGCGGCCGTCGTCTTGGGCGGGCTAGGCCTCCTCGTACTCCTCGACCGGTCCCGGCGTCGCCCGGAACGACGTCGACCAACCGCGGGGACTCCGCGTAACTGAGCCCTCGTCATCCCACGCCTAGCTCGGTCCGTCGCCAACCCCTGGGCCCAAGCACCCGGCTGCCCCGCTGCGCGAGGTCGTGATGCCGGGGCCAGGATTTGAACCTGGGAACTCCTGCGAGAGCAGATCTTGAGTCTGCCGCCTTTGGCCACTCGGCCACCCCGGCGCGCGAGACGTAGGAGGACGGCTCCCGCCTTATTCCTCTTCGCCTTCGTCCAACGCGTCGTCCTCGACGGCTTCGCCCACCAGCCCGACCTCTTCCTGCCCCGTGGGGGTCCGGCGGTCGGGTTCGCCGCCGGTGCCGCGCGGCGGAGGGGTCCGCAGCAGCACCCGACGAACGCGACCGCACCGCAGGCACGTCTGGGTGCGGTGGCCCCCGCGCAGGCGAGTCCGGACGGTCCGCCCCTCCACCCAGTACGCGGAGCAGCCCCGGCAGTACAGGTCCCGGTACTCGACCCGCAGCCGGACGTTGTAGCGCATCCCGATTTTCCGCGCGAGCCCGACGGAGCGGTCCGCGACCGCGTTCGACCCGCGCAGGGCCTCCTGCTCCGCGAGCCCGAACAGGCCGTCGATCCGCTCGCGGGCGATGCGGATCATCGCGCCGGTGCGGCGCCCGCGGCGGCCCCGGCGCCCGCCGGGATCGGGCTCAGGCATACGGGGCAGACGACGGCGATGGTCGATATCAGCGTGTTGCAGCGAGGACAGTGGATCGCCCGGCCGCGCAACGCGACCGGGACCCATTCCGGGGGTGGCGGCGGCAGGGGCTCGGGGGCGCCAGCCGGAGGGGGTGGGGGCGGGAGCGGAAGCGATCCCGTCGGTCCGAGGAGCGACCCGGCCTCCCCCTGCGGCAGGGTGAACCCGCACGTCCGGCAGAAGAGGGCGCCGGCCTCGGCCGGCGTGCCGCAGCGTCCGCACGCGATCACGCTCCGGTAAAGTATATGCGATATATGACCGTCCGCGCACTGTTGAGACGACGGTCCGTAGCCCTGGCGACCCGAGACCCCGCGTTGTACGCGGAGCTCGCGGGCGTCCTGCGGGACCGGAAGATCCCGTCGGTGAGCCTCCTCCCGGGGCAACGGATCCCCCGCCAGGCCGCCGTCGTGCTGACGAGCGAGGAAGAATCCGGGTCGATCGCACACCCGCACGTTGTCGCCGTGCCCCCCGACGGGGACCGGACCGGCGTCTGGGCCGAGGTCGCGAGCGCCCTCGCCGCCCACAACGGGGACGACGAGCTCGTGGTCGGAATCGACCCCGGTCCTCGACCGGGCTACGCGGTCACCGAGGGGAACGATTCGATCGCCGAGGGCGTGCTCGAGGACCCGGAGTCGGTCGGACGCCTCGGGGCCCACCTGCGTCGCCGGTTTCCCGCCCGCGCGCTGCGCTTCCGCGTCGGGAGCGGGGACCGTCTCGCGCGGGACCGGATCGTCAACGCGCTCCTCCCGCTCCGGCGGCCGGTCGAGGTCGTCGACGAGCAGGGGACGACGCCGCGGGGCCTGCGACGCCCCCGCGACGTCCTTGCGGCACGGGCGATCGCCCGAAGCCGAGGACGGCCGGTCGTCTCGCCCGCCCGGCTGCGCATCACGCCGGGGGAGGTCGCCAACCTCCAGCGGCTGAGCCGCGAAGGGAGCGGGGGACAGTTCACGATCCCGCGCCGCGTCGCGGAAGGGGTGCTCCGTGGCGAGCTCACGATGACCGAGGCGCTCGCCGAGGGGGCACGGCGCTACGGCGGATCGACCCGTCGCGCGCCGTCCGCCGCCCGCCGCCCGGCCGAACGCTCATAAGTCGCGGCCGTCGTGGGTCGCCCCGGCGATGACCGACCCCGCGACCGAGGCGCGGGTACGCCGCCTCGTCCTCCAGAACGCGGTGACCCACGGCGGCGAAGCGCGGGCCGGGCCGATCCTGGCGCGGCTCCTCGCCACCGACGCAAGTCTGCGCGCCCGCTCCGCGGAGATCGGGACGATGATCGAACGGGCCATCGCCGAGGTCCGGGCCCTCCCGGCCGACCGTCGCGCCGAGGAGCTCGCGCGCCTGGGCGGCGCCGAGCCCGATCGCGCACCACGACCGAAGAGCGAGGGCGGCGACTTCCCGGAGCTGCCGGGGGCCGAGCGCGGGCGCGTCGTGCTACGGATGGCCCCGTTCCCGTCCGGCGCGCTCCACATCGGGAACGGCCGGATGATCTTCGTGAACGACTACTACCGCCGGCGATACGACGGGAAGCTCCTCCTCGTCTTCGACGACACCGTCGGGTCCGAGGAGAAACGCCTCGACCCGGAGATGTTCGACCTGATCCTCCGCGACCTCGAGCTCTGCGGCGCGACGCCCGATTCGGTCCACTACAAGTCCGATCGGATCCCGCGCCACTACCCGTGGGCGCGCAGGGTGATCGAGGCGGGCGGCGCGTACGTTTGCCTCTGTCCGGCGGAACTGCTCCGTGCGAACCGCGCGGCCGGCCAAGCCTGCCCCGAACGCGCCCAATCGACCGCCGAGACCCTGGAGGCCTGGGAAGGGATGCTCGGCGGCCGATACGCTCCTGGCGAGGCCGTCCTGCGATTGCGGACCGACCTCGCGGACCCGGACCCGGCGTTCCGCGACCGGGTCCTCTTTCGGATCAGCGACCTCGACCATCCGAGGGTCGGGCACCGCTACCGGGTCTGGCCCCTGCTTGAGTTCTCGTGGGCCGTCGACGACGTCGAGCTCGGGATCACCCACGTGCTGCGGGGCAAGGACCTGGTGATGGAGGACCGCATGCAGCAGTACCTCTGGAACCTCCTGGGCGTCTCCGGTCCCCCGTTCCTCCACTGGGGGCTCCTGCGCGTGCGCGAGGCCAAGATCTCGAAGAGCAAGTCGTACGTCGAGGTGAAGAGCGGCCTCTACGACGGTTGGGCCGACCCGCGCACCTGGTCGTTCCGGTCGCTGGACCGTCGAGGGATCTCACCGGTCGCCCTCCGACAGTTCACGCTCTCGTTCGGCCTCTCCCTCGCGGACATCGAGGTGCCGGCCGAGACCCTCTACGCCGAGAACCGCGCGGTGATCGATCCGACGACGCCCCGGCGCTCGTTCGTCGAGGACCCCGTGCGGGTCGTGGTCCGCGGGTACCCGACCGGCCTCGAGACCGTCGATCTACCCAACCATCCGGACCGCGCCGAGCTCGGCGAGCGACGCGTTCCGGCCGGGCCGGAGTTCTGGCTGGCGGGCGCGGACCTGCGCGCGCACGCCGGTGAGGAGATCCGTCTCAAGGACCTCGTCAACGTTCGCCTACCGTCCGACGTCCACGCCGCGGGCGGGTCGCCGTTGGCGGTCGAGTTCACGGACCGGCCGAACCGTCGCCTGCCGCGGGTGCAGTGGGTCGGAGCCTCGGGCGCGTTGGCGGTGCAGATCTACGGCCTCGAGGGCGAGCGGCGCCACGGGATGGGGGAGGCGGCGCTCGGGGGGGCGCAGCCGCGGGACCTCTTCCAGTTCGAGCGCGTCGGGTTCGTCCGCGTCGAGGGCGACGTCGCCCCGGGCGAGCGCCCCGTCCGGGTGTGCTACGGCCACCCCTAGCTGCTCCACGGCGAACTTCTATCAACCCGGCGGCCGATGGCAACGTCGGCGATGCGCTTCCTCCACACGTCGATCACGGTCCGCAACCTCGAGGAGAGCCTGCGGTTCTACACCGAGGTCCTCGGCCTCGAGTTCGAGCGCCGTCGCGCGATCCCGGAGAACCGCGCCGAGATCGCCTTCGTCCGCGACCCGCTGAGCGGCGCGCGGGTCGAGCTGACCCACTGGGACGGGAAGGACCAGTTCGAGCTCGGCGAACAGCTCGACCACCTCGCGTTCGAGGTCGACGACCTCGACGCGGCGCTCGAGCGCGCCCGCGGCCTCGGCGCGCGCGTCGCCAAGGAGCCGTTCCGGCTCGCGGGCGGGTCGGGGCGCCTCGCGTTCCTCTACGACCCGAACGACGTCTGGATCGAGCTGATCGAGCACCCGCCGTCCGGTCGGTGATGCGACGATCGGCCCACCGACGCCTCCGCCGGACGTCCACGCCCGACGTCGGCTGCGGGCCGTCTTTGGGGCGACGCTGTTCGTCCGGTTCGGGTTCGGCCTGACCGTCGCCGTCTTCGCCTCCTACATCGCCGGTCGGTCGACCGGGTTCGACGCCGAGAGCGTCGGGGTCGTCGGGATCGTGAGCGCGATGGCCCCGATCGGGGAGTTCTCGACGGTGCTGCTCTCCGGGGCGGCGGCGGACCGGATCGGCCGGTTCCCCGTCCTGTTGCTCGGGATGGCCGCCGCGTCGGTGCTGCTCGTCGCCGCCGCCGCGACGCGCGACCCATGGGTCCTCGCCGGCACCAACCTCGGGTTCGGAGTCGCGAGCGGGGCGATCCTCGCGTCGAGCCTCGCGGTCGTCGCCGACGAGGCCGGCTCCGACGAGCGTGGGTACGAGATGGGGCGGTTCGACGCGTTCAACCTCCTCGGATGGATCGGCGGCTTCGCCGTCGGTTTCGGGCTGCTCGACGTCCTCCCGAACGCCGAGCTCTACCTCCTGTTCCTCGGGGGGAGCGGCCTCCTCGCGCTCGGCGTGCTGCTCGCGACGCTCTCGGTCCGCGGCCGGACCGTCGTGCCGTCCAGCACCCCGTTCGCGCTTGGACGGATCCTCCGGACCGTCTTCCGGCGCGACGTGCTCATGGTCACGCTGCCGTGGCTCGTGATCTACCTCCTCCTCGGGACGGTGTTCGTCTTCCTCGGGACGTCGGCGAACGGCGCCGGGATCCGGCCGGGGATCCTCGCCGCGGTGATCGGCGGCGGTGGGCTCCTCCTCCTCCTGACCCAGCCGGGGTTCGGCCGCCTGGCCGACCGGTTCGGCCGGATGCGGATGATGGTGGTCGGGACGATCGGGTTCGTCGGCGTCCTCGCCGGCGCGGCGCTCCTGGCCCAGTTCGGCGCCGTGCCGGTGCTCCTCGCCGTCGTCGGGGTCAGCGCGATCCCGGCCCTCGCCTACGGCCCCGCGGCGCTCGCCGCGCTCGCGGACCTCGCGCAGACGATCCCGAGGGCGACGACGATGGCGATCTACTCGCTCGTGATCAGCCTCGGCATGCTGACCGGCCTCCTCGTCTCGACGGCGCTGTTCAGCCACTACGGGGCCAACGGCCTCACCGCCTACTTCGCCGGGATCGCGGTCGCCCTCGTCGGGCTCACGTGGTGGCGGTACGACGACGTCCGGCGGGCGAAGCCGCCCAAGACCTGGGTCCCTACGACTCCGGCTCGATGACGAGGTGGCGGACGACCGGGAACGCGGCCTTCACCGCGAGCGAGATCGCGTCGATCGTCGTCTCGACCTGATCGGTGTTGAGCCCGTCCTGAAGGTTCACGCGGAGCGCGATCAGCACGTCGTCCGGCCCGAGCATCATCGACTGGAAGGTCCGAACGCGCCGGACGTGCGGGTTCCGCTCGATGACCGCGAGCACCGCGCGGGCGTCCTCCGGGGAGATCGACTTCCCGACGAGGAGCTCACGGCTCTCGGCCGCGAGGACGAGACCGGTCACGATCAATAGCACGCCGACGACGCTCGCTGCGACGCCGTCGACCGCGAAGTCCCCCGTCCGGTAGACGACGAGGATGCCGCCGAAGGCCACGATCGAGCCGAAGATCGACACGACGTCCTGGTAGAAGATCGTCTTCAGGCCCTGGTGCGACGATTCGATCAGCGTCTGGATCGTCTCGCGCGAGCGCCGCAGCTCGCGGATCGTGACCCAGATCCCGATCGCGCTGAGGGCGAGCGTCAGGCCGACCACGAAGAGCGCTTCGCCGATGTACTCGACCGGTTGCGGGTCGAGGATCTGGCCGATCCCGGCCGACAGCACGAGGAGCCCGGCCACCGTGAACGTGACGAGGGTCGACGTGAACGACCAGAAGAACCGCTCTTTCCCGTGCCCGAACGGGTGGTCGTAGTCGGCCGGACGCTGGGAGGCGAACGATCCCCAGATCAGGAGGACGCTGCCGATGAGGTCCGTGAGCGAGTAGACCGCCTGCGAGAGCACGGCATGGCTGCCGCTCAGGTCCGCGACGAAGATGTTGGCAACGAACAGCGCGGCGTTCAGGAAGATGGTGACCCAGATGACGAGCTCGGAGCGCATCGCGAGTTCCGGTGGGCGTGGCTGCTAGGGGGCTCATAGATTAAGCCCTCTGCCGAGCGCGGTGGATGAGCTACTCGACCTCGCGGCCCCGGCCGTCCCGGCCCTGAAAATGGATCCAGCCCTGGAGGGTGTGGAGCGTGAGGTCCCCCTCGATCCGGGCCTGCCTCGTTCCTTTGTTGATCACGAACTCGACCCGGAGCAGGTGCTTCGATAGCGTCGGACCCTCGTCGGTGAGGCATTCGGCCTTGATCGCGTCGATCCGCTGCCAGTGGACCTCGGCGAACCGCCCCGTGAGGATCGAGGGGGCGTAGTCGAGCTCGGTGTGGTCGAGGTACACCCGCACGTCCCGGACCACCTCTGGCCCGCAGTTGTAGAGGAAGACCTTCCACGAGCCCGCGGCGACGACGGGCGAGACCTGGTGGGCCGGGTCGACCTCCTGTCGTTGCCGGTCGCCCACCGGCCACACGTACGGGAACAGGTGGCGAGGCCCTTTGCCCGCGTCGCGGCCTCGGGCCCCCGACCGCCACCGCTGGACGGCCCGAAGCCGTGACCGAAGCTCGGGGGTGGCCTCGACCCAGGCCCCGTAGGCCAACGGGGTCCTTCGACCCAGCTCCCGCTCGAAGACCGAGGCCGCCGACTTCGGGTTCTCGCGCTCGAGCGTCTGGACCAGCCGCTCGAGTTCCTCCCGCTCTTGTCGCTTCACCGTCAGAGCCCCGACCGTTGTCGCGCCATCGCGCGACAGGGTTGAGAGCGGTCCTGCCGATATAAGGACCCTTCCCACCGCGACACGGCCACCGAAAAGTCGCACACTATACTATCTGAGGCCCAACTGTGTGCGAACCCACCAACCCTACGAGCCCGCCCCCTCGCCGACCGTTCCTTTCCGCTCACCTACCCCGGAGGCCCCTGTGAGCGGCTCGAACCTTTACCTCGAGCCCGTCGAGCTCACCGCCTTGAGCTGGGACTTCCACGTCGACCGGTGCAGCGTCTGCCTCTCCCAGGGCAACCAGCTCTGCTACGAGGGTCAGTACCTCGCCGACGAGGTCGCGATCGTCCGCATGAGCCTCGACGGTCCGAGCCGCCCGACCCGACGGCACCCGATCCTCGCTCCCGAGCGCCGCCCGATCTTCCCGGGAACCCCCGCATGAGCGTCTGCCTCCCGATCCTGCTGAACGGCGCCTCGATCCGGCTCCCGGGAGCGTGAGCCGACCGCAGGGTAGGTCCGAAGGGACCTGAGCACCAACCCATTCGTCGGCCGTCCTAGCGACGGGAAAAAACACCGGCCGACGGGGGCTCCCGCGTCCACACGGGAGCCCCCGCCCTCTTCCCGAATCGAGAAATTCCTGACGGCGAACGGCGGAGCCGCCGCTCCGAAGCAACGTATATATCGCGACCGGGGGTGCAATGGCCGTCAGCGATGGCCGAGGCAATCACCCTGCGCGTCGCCGAGGCCTTCCAGCAGGACATCGGTCTCGGTACCGCTCGGCTGGACGTCGGGACGCGGCAGCGGTTGAAGGTCGGCGTCGGCGATATCGTCGAGATTCGCGGACGCAAGACGACCGCGGCGCTCGTCAACCGGGCCCAGCAGGAGGACGAGGGGAAGGGCGTCATCCGGGTCGAGGCCGTCGTCCGGCGAAATGCGGGGGTCAGCATCGGCGACCGTGTGACCGTCGGACGGATCGATTGCCCGATCGCCGACTCGATCACGATCGCCCCGATCTACTCGGGGTCTGCCAAGATGGACCTCGGGCCGGGTCTCGAGGCGTTCGTTTCGAAGGCGCTCTCCCGCCGCCCGTTCGTCCGCGGCGATGTCTTCGTGATCCCCGGGGTGTTCCTCATGGGCGGTTCGCTCCCCTTCATGGTCGTCACGACCCAGCCCAAGGGGACGGTCCAGGTCGGCCCGACGACCCTCATCACGATCAAGGACGAGACCGTCACCGAGACCGAGGTCGCCGCCCCGCGCGTCTCCTACGAGGACATCGGCGGGCTCAAGGAGAAGCTCGGTCGCGTCCGCGAGATGATCGAGCTCCCGCTCAAGCACCCCGAGCTGTTCGACCGGCTCGCCATCTCGCCGCCGAAGGGCGTGCTCTTGTACGGACCGCCCGGGACCGGGAAGACGCTCATCGCCAAGGCCGTCGCGAACGAGGCGGGCGCCCACTTCATCGGGATCCAGGG